>Ga0070706_100005540_pt1 | contig 12021 bp, 7 predicted proteins | sample KBSK5501metaG_FD_65476 | JGI IMG/M metagenome (GOLD analysis project Ga0070706, IMG submission 65476) | Corn, switchgrass and miscanthus rhizosphere microbial communities from Kellogg Biological Station, Michigan, USA - KBS K5-50-1 metaG | ecosystem: Host-associated > Plants > Roots >...
AGGGCGTCGAGAAGGGTGGTGGCCATGCTCGGGGCTATTTGTATGGAAAGCCCCGTGCCCTCGGGGCGTCGCGCTTTGGGAATGTCGAGCGTGATCGCGACGCTGTCGCCGCGCATTTTGCCAGACCGCGAAACAAACTTCTCAACGCCGTGTTCGTAAACGGTGAACGTCTTTTCAATCGCGTCGGCATACTTGTCTCCACGTGCTTCGACTTTTAGTTTCACGTCGCGAGCTTCCGTGACAGCGACGAGCCAGTCGACTCTTGATTCGCTGTTTGCCTTCACCTCCACCGGCGTCTGTTCACTACTAATCGCTTTGCCATCGATGATCCGACCGGTAACGGTTAGACCTTCCGCCGTTAACGCCGGAGCAACGCGCATTACCTGATCCGTGTTGTTGTTAATGACGGCGGAGACCGTCACCTGATCGCCGACGACAAAGAAACGTGGCGCCTGCAACCGAACGATGAGTGGTTGCTTGGTGCGCGTTGCCGTGTTGCCGATTCCAAATTGGTTGCCGGCGGTGGCAAGCCGGGCGGTCGCCGACCAGGTTGTCAGCGAATCAGGATATTTCACCCTGGCCGTCGCGTTGCCGTTGGCGTCGGTAGTGAGGTCTGGCAACCAGAGGATGGTTGAACGAAAATCGCTGCGCACCTGGACTGCGGGCTCCTGACCAGGAGCAGGAGGCGGTGGCGCTTCAGCATTGCTGGCTCCTAGTGCCTTGAATTTGTCATTACCAGCATCACGCAGCCCACCGCTCATCACGCCGCGCGCTATCCTGCCGTCCTTCGGCCCTGCCTGGTCTAAAGCCATTACGCTGAATTCCTGCCTATCCACATCACCCCGGCCGCCGCCGGCGACGCCGGCCGGAACTTCCGTAATCACCTCGTTTTCTTCGTTTTGCCCGACGTCTTTAATATCAATCAGTTGTCCCTTCGTGCCTTCGACCAAACGCAAATAAGATTTCTGTGCGAAAGTGCTTTGCGTCTCGACCGCCTGCGATCGTTTTGTGCCGTAATAAAACTGGCGCGGATCGCCGGCGTAGTCCTGTTGAATGTATTTGACTGACTCGTCGATCAGTCCCAGCGCTATTTCAGCGGAAACGGGTTTGCCGTTCGCATCCCTGGCGGTTATTGAAAGCGTTCCTTCTTCGCGCGGTTGATACTGCTCGCGATCCGCCTTCAGATCGACCGACAGGAACTGCTGAACGGGCGGCACCACGACGTGCTTTGCATCCACGAATAATTCCGCATCGCTCACCATTGCCGCGTGGAGATAAATGTTGGGTACGTGCTTTTCCTCAATTGGCAATTCGATCAGCTTCGCAGTTCCGGTGACGTGAATAAGCTTGTAACTGTAGAGATCCTCGGCTTCAACGCTGAAGAGCACGTAGCGATCGTTTGTATACGTCGAGATCATCACTGGCGCGGTTTGGCCGGCGCGGAAGGTGTCTTTGTCAACGATGATCTCAACCCCATCGTGACGATAGCCAAGATCGCTGCTGGCGTTGGTACACACGAAGACGTAGGTTTCAGCCTTGATCGGCGGCAGAAAGCGATCGCGCTTACTTGCACCCGACAGGACCTGACTACTCTCCCAGGCGACGTGATAATAGCCTTCACGTTCGGGAGTGAATTCAAATTGAGCCGCGCCTTCGGCATCGGTCTTTACTGTCTGCGTAAGTATGTCGTCGTGTTGATAGCCGCGAAACTTCAGCCGCCAGGGCTTTTGCTTCTTAGTTACGACCGGTGGAAACACTTCACCCCTGGCCTGCAAAAGACGAAGCTCGTTGCCTTTCACCTCACGGCCATTCGGATCGAGCCACACTACCCACCAGTAATCGCGCGTGACCTTCACGGTGCCTTCAGTGGTTACGGGTTGCTCGTTTGCATCGAGCGCTTTGATATCAACCGTGACTTTCTCTTTGGGGCGATAGATGTTCTCCTGCGCGCGCGGGTAGACGTAATAGCGCTGGCGCGTAACGCGCACGGTGTCGCTGGAAACGATCTCGCGGCGAGAAGAGTCAGTGACGCGTGCCTCAACACGATACTCGAAATCCTGATTGTAATTTTCGCGTGGCGTATCAAAGGTAAGCACAGCCTTGCCCATCGCATCCGTCTTAATCGTTTCGCGTTTGATGACCGGGCCCTGACCGCCGTAGTAGCCGCGGCCTCGCTGTTCTGCAAGGTCGTCGTAGTACCAGGGGTAATCGTGATGCGGAAACCAATAGTGATAGAAAGGATTCTGATAGACGACGACTTCGACTGACGCGTTTCCTACCGGCCCGCCAAAGTAGTAGTCAGCCTGGATGTTGACTTCCACTTTCTCGCCCAGGCGGAAGGCCTTCTTCCTGCCGTTCTCTTCGGGAGTTTGCACCGCGACTTTGAACTCCGGAAGTTTGTACTCTTCGAGCCGAAACAGCTTGGCGCTGCCGATACTATTCTTACGACCATTGTCCCAGAACTGAACGTTGTATTCGCCAAGCGGCAACTGCTCGCCGAGTTCAAGGGAGCCCCAGGCGCTGCCAAAATTGTTTAGCGTCGATTTGCCTTCGCTGACTTTTGTGCCCCGCGGATCATTGATCTGATATTCAACTATCTGGCTCGCCGGTGTTGAATACACGCCATTGCCAAAGCGGCGCGCGATGAATTTCCACTGCACCGTTTCCCGCGGCCGATATGCCGGGCGATCCGTAAAGGCGTAAATGCGCCACGCTTCACCGCCCTCGTTGACGCCGCCGGCGCTGCCGGCAGCAAATGCCTCACGATCCCCACCCACGGCGGTAGCAGCAGCCGCATAGAGGTTTCGACTGCTAGTGGTGTTCTGCAGTTTGAATTGGGCCAGCCCGTCGCTGTTTGTCGTTTGCGCCAAACGGCGGGCGTGCCACTTGGTATTACTGTCGCCGTCGTAATAGTTTTCCCAGAGAATCACCCTTGCGTTTGCCAATGGCGCGCCGGTAACGGCATTTGCGAAGTAGACCAACGCCTGCGTTGCCGACGACTTCAAAACCAGCGAAACGTCAGTGATCAAGACCAGGTCGCGGGCTGAAAGTGAACCGCTCCGACCCTCCAGCACATAAGCACCTACGGGCAGTCTGCGCTCAATGCGGACTTCCTCGTTGAAGGGTTTGTGATCGCCTTTGCTGTCTATCTGTTTCGACCAGACTTTAATGGGCACTCGGCCGGCGACCTTTAGTTTGTGAATCCAGTTTTCGACGTCGCCTTCGCCTTCATCTTCGTCTACGTTTTTGGTATAGCGAACGTCGCTGGTTAAGTCGATCTTGTAAAGCGCGAAATCGACACGTTTCAGGTTGCGCGCATCCAATCCGAATTGCAGTTCAGACTCGGGCAGAAAAATATTCGAGACTCCCACGCTGAGGGTCGGTTCGGTGATCTGCTCAATCTGCTGGAGCGCCTGGTCGTAGTAGCGCGTTTCGCCTCCGGCGAATTCTTTCGTGAGGCGCCGAAATAGTTCGAGCGCCTTAATGTAGTCGGGCTCTTGCTGCCACTCGCCATTATCAAGCTGGCGAATTGAACCGTTGGACTCCATCCACTGTGCGTAATGAAACAGCGCGTCGTCGTACCAGTCAGACTGCTTGCCGGCTTTGAGCGCCGCCTCAAATTCCTCGGGCACTTGCTGTCGTCTTTCCCAATCGCCGCCCATGTAGCGCATGGTCATCGCGATCAGAAAATGCAGGTGCGTCTTTTCGTTTTCCGTGGTGCTGATCCGGAGCGCGTTTTCGAGCGTGTCGAGGGGAATGTAGTTGCCGTAGTAGGTATAGAAGTAATACTCGTTTGGGCGGGGCGGCTCGGCGGCTTTGAAAACAATCTTGAGATAGCGTTCACGGGCTTGATCGATCTCACGTTGCCCGGCCCACCAGTCTAGCGCCAGTTGATAGTGTGGCCACCCGCCGCCCCAGTTCATCTGATTGCTGCGGGTCCAGAAGAAATCGCCGAGTGATTCGTGAGCTTCTGCCCACACGAGATCGCGTTCGGTGTCTTTGTCCTTGACCCGGATCAGTTCCTCCAGTTGCTTCTGCGCCTCTTCAAATTTTGTGGTGTCTGACGTCTGAGTCGCCGCCTGCGCGCGCCAGGAGGTGTCGGCGAGGCGGAAATCGACCCAACGCGCTTCGGCCGGCGCCAGTTTTGTTTTGTCTACCTTGCCATAGACTTCATTGGCGCGAGCATAGGAGCCGGCCGCATAAAACTGTTCTGCGTCTGACTTGAGTTTTGCGTAGTCAGCTTGCTGAGCGGTCGTCGGCAGGAAGTAGAGAAACGTGAGCAGTGCGATAGAGATGATTGTTTTCATGATCGGGTATCGTTGTTGAACCGAATAAATTTCAAAGTCTTGCGCAACGCCAACCCTGGGAAGTTAGTGTTGCGGTGGTTAGACCGCCAAGACCCCTTGCGAGTTCCCTTGGCCCTGTTGAATGAACGGGAGAATTGGAAAGGACTTGCGCGAACTGTGAAATAGCGAAGAGCGGGGCAAGCCCCCTTCCTTACCTTTGAGCCGGCCAACTTGCACATGAATCGCACCTTGAAAGCCTTTTGCTCGCGATTACACGCTCAACTCCGATCAGCTCAGGGTGAGGAAGGCGGGCTTGCCCTCGCTCTTCCATGGCTTGTTGCTTGAAGGTGTCTCTACCAGTCTTCCTGGGCGATGTATTTGAGGACGGATTTGATTGAGGCGACAGCGTAAGTGCCGTCGGCTTTTTTGAACGGAATGTGGCGATAGCGGCCGAGCGACATTTTGTTGAGCGCCTCCGCCACCGAGGCTTTCTCGTGGAGGGTTTCCGGATTCCGGCTCATAAGTTCTTTCACAGTTGCCGACGCCAGATTTCCGCCGCTGTTCAATTTCTTGAGCACATCGTGCTCGGTAAAAATACCAACGAGCTTGCCGCCTTCGACAACGAGCGCGCAGCCGGAGTTGGAATTCTTCATGAGGTGGGTTACGTCGAGGGCGGCCGTATCCGGGGCGACAGCAATAGTCTCATCCTGATCAAGCCGGCCCAAATTGTCTTCCATCACGGAGAGCGCCAGCCCCTCAGCAGCGTCGGCACTGGGAATGTCGAGCTGTCGAAACGACGCCAGGCAATTCTCGCAACGGTCAATGCCGTCGATGTTTTCGTGACCACAGGAAGGACAGTTCATAAAAACTTTTAGGTAAAAGGGGAATGGGGAAAGGGTAAAAAGGACTGAATAAAGAGGGTTGTCCTTTCCCCTTTACCCGTTCCCCTCTTTCCCTATTCTTGTTCGACCACCCAGGTGTCGCCACTATTGAGCAGTTTTTCCAGACTGCCGGGTCCCGACTTGGCGATGGCGGCATCAATCTGCCCAACCATCATCTCTTCGTAGGTCGGGCGCTCGACCGCGCGGAAGATTCCCACCGGCTGCGGAAAGTCCGGCTGCTCCATGCGGGCCAACATAAACGCGACTGAAGGATCCTTCAGATAGATGTCATGCACCAGCAGATCGTCTTCAGTGATGCCATCTTCGCCGATGGTCACCACTTCCGGATGCGCGCCATTCATGCGAATCCCGCGGTTACGGTCCTTGCCGAAGATCATTGGCTTGCCGTGCTCGAGATAGAGCACGCGGTCCGTGCGCACGCTGCGTTCAGCGAATGAATCGAAGGCGTGGTCATTAAAGATGTTGCAGTTTTGATAGACCTCGATAAAGGAGATGCCTTTATGTCTGGCCCCGGCTTCGACAACGCCGCCGAGATGTTTGACGTCGATATCTATGGAGCGCGCCACGAAGGTCGACTCGCTAGCGATGGCCAGTGAAAGCGGATTGATTGGATAGTCGACCGCGCCCACCGGACTCGACTTCGTCTTCTTGCCAAACTCCGACGTCGGACTGTACTGGCCCTTAGTCAAACCATAAATACGATTATTGAAGAGTATGTAGTTGACATCCAGGTTGCGGCGAATCGCGTGCATGAAGTGATTGCCACCGATGGAGAGGGCGTCGCCGTCGCCGGTGATTACCCACACGCTCAGATCCGGATTGGCACACTTGATGCCGGTCGCGATCGCGGGCGCGCGTCCATGAATGGAGTGGAAGCCATAGGTGTTCATGTAGTAAGGAAAGCGCGAGGAGCAGCCGATGCCGGAAACGAAAACAATCTTCTCGCGCGGAATGCCGAGCTCGGGCATCACCTTCTGCACGTTGTTGAGAATTGCGTAGTCGCCGCAGCCGGGACACCAGCGCACTTCCTGATCGGAGACAAAGTCAGCCTTTTTCTGTTGACCCGGAGGCGGCGCGATCTTGCCTGACACAGCGGAACCGACTTCGCTATCGGCTGAGACTGCTTCGACGATGGGCTTCTTAAGATTGCCGTTACCACTGCTACCATTTCCAGTTGAACTCATGAATGCTCCTTGAATCAGCTAACTATTCAGCAAAAATCTCAGCTATTGGGATCTGAAAACCTGGGACAACATCGCCGCCGTCAAGTGTGTCGTTTTCTGTAATAGTTTCAACGTCAGTCAGCGAGCGATAGACCGTTACCGTATGCAGCCGGGGACTGATTACCCAAACCATGCGCGTGCCTGCTTCCAACCACTGTGCCACTTTTCCTTCGACTCGCAGTACGGTGTCACTTGGACTAAGAACCTCAACAGCCAAATCCGGAGCGCCGATCCAGTAACCTTTAACCGGCCCCGCCGTCTCAATTCGTTCACGTGCGACAAACGAAGCGTCAGCTGCGCGGACCGTATCCGGATTTTGCTCAAGCAGGAAGCCGGTTTCAGCCGCATAAACATTGCCAAGTTTTCGGGTTTTTACGTACTCGTAAAGCGGACCAGCGATATTTATAGCTACTAGTCCGTGTTCATGACCGGGAGGAGGAGACACTTTGATCAATTCTCCTTTGATAAGTTCGTAGACAAAGCCGTCATCCGGCTTTGCCAGCAGCTCATCAGCGGTCATGAGTTGTACTTCAGTGCTCATCTCTCAATTTCTCAACATCACTCCGCGGGCGAGGGTGCGCCCGCACAACAATCAGGGTCTACAAATACTCTTCAACCTTGCGAACGATCTCGCGAATCTGGAACGGCCGGCCCTTTACTTTCGAGAAGGCAATTGCATCAACCAAATACTTCGCACGCACCATCGTGCAAAGCTGGCCCAGATTCATTTCCGGAATAATCACCGTTTCAAAACCAGCGAGGACTTCGCCAAGATTCTTCGGGAAGGGATTCAGATACTTTAGATGCGCTGCCGAAACACTCTTGCCTTCGCTCTGCAGTTTCTCGACGGCGGTATTAATCGAACCGTAAGTCGATCCCCAGCCCAACACCAGCACCTTGCCGGTCGGCTCTCCGAAAACTTCCACCAACGGAATATCGTTCGTAGCGCGATCAACCTTCTCCTGCCGCAGCTTTACCATCAGATGGTGATTCTCGGGATCGTAGTTGACGTTCCCGGTGATGTGCTGTTTCTCAATGCCGCCGATGCGATGCTCGAGTCCCGGCGTGCCGGGAATCGCATAAGGACGCGCCAGAGTTTCCGAGTCGCGTGAATAAGGCATGAAGCTGGCCGGATCGGTAGCAAACTTAACCTCGATTTTTGGCAGCTCAGCGATTTCTGGAATGGCCCAGGGCTCAGCCCCGTTTGCCAGATAGCCGTCAGACAAATAGAAAACCGGAGTCATGTACTTGAACGCCAGACGCACAGCTTCAATAGCCATGTGAAAACAATCGGCGGGTGTTGCCGGCGCGAGAACAATCGCCGGACATTCGCCGTTTCGTCCCCAGACTGCCTGGAACAGATCCGCCTGCTCAGTTTTTGTCGGCAAACCGGTTGATGGCCCGCCGCGCTGCACGTTAATGATGACCAACGGCAGCTCAGTCATCACGGCGAGTCCGATCGCTTCCTGCTTCAGGGCCACGCCCGGACCGGAAGTTCCCGTTAGACCAATCTGGCCGGCAAAACTCGCGCCGATGGCGGAACAAACTGCGGCAATCTCGTCCTCGGCCTGAAAAGTTTTCACTCCAAAACTCTTGTGGCGCGCGAGCTCGTGCAGAATGTCAGACGCCGGCGTGATTGGATACGATCCATAGAACAAAGGCCGGCCGGCAAGTTGCGAAGCGGTGACGAATCCCAGTGCGGTAGCTTCGTTGCCGGTTATCTTGCGGTATTTGCCGGGAGCGATTTTCGCTTTCTTGATTGTGTAGTGGGTAGTGAACAGCTCCGTAGTGTCGGCGAAGTTATAACCGGTCTTTAATGCAATTTCGTTTGCCTTGGCCAGTTCCGGGTTCTTGCCAAACTTGCTTGTGATCCAGGCGAGCGTGTTTTCCATCGGCCGATCGTAGAGCCAGTAGAGCACGCCGAGCGCGAAGAAGTTTTTGCAGCGATCGATCTCCTTGCGCGAGAGTTCGACGTTGCCTTTCAGCGCGTTCATGTTGAGCGTTGTGACCGGCAGCTTGTGTACGCGATAACCCGCCAATGTTCCATCCTCGAGTGGATTTGAAGCGTAGTTTGCATACTTCAAGTTCTCGGCAGTGAAGCCGTCGGTGTTAACGATGAGTGTGCCGCCGTCTTCGAGGTCCGGAAGATTGACCTTCAGGGCCGCCGGGTTCATAGCTACCAAAACGCTTGGCTGATCGCCGGGTGTCTTGATGTCCTGGCTGGAGAAGTTCAACTGAAATCCGCTCACGCCGGGCAAGCTGCCGGCGGGGGCGCGAATCTCAGCCGGAAAATCGGGCAAGGTAGAGATATCATTGCCGACAACTGCCGAGGTGTTTGTAAACTGCGTTCCCGTTAACTGCATGCCGTCGCCGGAGTCGCCGGCAAAACGGATCGTCACGGCTTCTACTTCTTCAAGATTCTTTTCCGCGTGTTCTACCGGGGGTTCGATGATAGTGCTCATTTTGTGTTTGTATCAGGCCCTTTCAGAGCGAGCTAAGAGATTGCGAGCTGCAATTGTTATTCCCACAGCCGGAGTTTTCGTGAATATTCAACCGCCGTCCGTACTTTCCATCACTTGATCGGGATTCGGGGGCAGGTTCATCGTAGTTTTCGGATAACTTTCGGCCAGATAGCTGATGATATCGAAGACTGAGATGGAACCAACCAGTTTGCCGTTTTTCACCAGCGGAACATTCCGATAACCCTTGTCATTCATGATGGCCACGGCGTCACCGATCGTTGCTTCCGGCGTCAGAGTCGCCACTATGGGTGACATCCAGTTGCTTACGGGCGCGTTCAAGTCGGTCCCTTGTCCGACTATCTTAGTCAAAAGGTCTCGTTCGGTAAAAATCCCCACTACCGACCCATCTTCTGCGCAAACGATCGCACATCCCCCTTCGTCCCGGCTCATTGATTCGATTGCCCTGGAGAGCGGGGTGGAGGGAGCAATGCAAACATAGTCGTCGGTCTGCATGGAGCCGACGGAATCCTGTCGGGCCTTGCGGGACGACGCGGTTTTGCCGATGACGACGGAAGGCCCTGCATTAGCCGTGGATTGTTCAGCTGGCATGGATTATTTCTCCAGGAACCAACGAAGAGTATTAGCGGAGATTTAACTAAATCCAAAAAGAATTCTACCAGTAAAGCTGAGGCGACTAAAGCGGCAAGGCACGAGGGTAAAGGGGAAGGGGTAAAGGGGAAGTGCGTTTTTGTCCCTTACCCTTTCCCCGTTACCCTTTTCCCCTCTTACCCTTCCGTCGCTCCGCGACGGAGCGCCTTGAGCTCTTTATCGTAGGGCGACATTTCGACAAGCTTGGCGATGATCCCGGGCAGGACGTCGAGCGTGTAATCGATTTCCGCTTCGGTGTTGAAACGGCCAAGAGAAAACCTGATCGAACCCTGCGCCGCGGTGTAGGGCACGTTCATCGCGCGCAGGGTCGGTGACGATTGTTTGGTAGTTGAATGACAAGCGGAACCGGTGGAAACACAAACGCCGGCCTTGTCCAGGTGGACCAAAATGTTTTCGCCTTCAACGTACTCGAACGAAATGTTGGCGGTGTTAGGCAAACGCTTCGCGGGATCGGCGGTCCCGTTTAGCCGCGCGTTCGGAATTTGATTCAATATCGCTGTTTCCAATTTGTTGCGCAGCGCCTCGATACGTTCGTGTTCGTCGAAGTGTGCGGCCAACTCGCAGGCGGCGCCGAGTCCCACAATATTTGGCACCGCGGAAGTGCCCCCGCGCCGGCCACTTTCCTGCGCGCCGCCGATAATGAACGGCGGTAGTTTGACGCCCTCGCGAATGTAGAGCGCGCCGACTCCCTGGGGCGCGTGGAGTTTGTGACCAGACAACGCGAACAGATCGACGTTTAGTTCCCTGAGTGAGATCGGAATCTTGCCAACCGCCTGTACGCCGTCAACGTGAAAGACTGCGTCGGAATTTTCTCTGACGATCTTTCCAATCTCTTTGATGGGAAACAACACACCGGTTTCGTTGTTTGCCATCATCACGGAAACTATTCCCGTGTCACGGCGCAGGGCCTGTCGCAGATCGTCGAGATTGAGCTCGCCACTCTCATTCACCTCAAGCCACGTCACCTCGCAACCGATTTGCGCCAGATGCTCGCAAAGATTACGTACCGCTTCATGTTCGACGCGGGTGGTAATGATGTGACGCCGCATAGGATTCTGCTCGAGATAGCCGCCGATCGCCCAGTTGTCTGACTCTGAACCGCACGAGGTGAAAACAATTTCGCCGGGGCTCGCGGCGCCAAGCAATTCCGCAACTTGCTCGCGAGCGCGTTCGACCGCCGCCTTCATTTGCCGGCCCAGGGAGTGTGCCGAGGAAGGGTTACCGTAGGCCTCAGTCAGATAAGGCTGCATGGCCGCGAAGACTTCAGGTGCGACGCGGGTGGTGGCGTTGTTATCAAGATAGATCATTTTAGTGCTGCAACAGTCCGATATTTGTTGTGGGCATCAGCCCGGAGGGCTGACAGATAGTAGCCGGTGGTTGCAGCGAAGCGAAAACCACCGGAAGAAATCAGAAAAGAGCTGCACCCCAAAGGGGTGCCAGAATCTCAACGAGAATCTTGCCACGGTTTTCATCTGGCACCCCGTCGGGGTGCGATCTTCTGCTGCCTCAGCCGGTGGTCTTCGCTTCGCTACGACCACCGGCTACTTTCTCGCAACCCTCTGGGTTGCATCGTTACAATTCCAAGTTGAATCCACCATTTACTATTCACCATTTACCATTCACCTGTTCAAGAATATCTTCAATCAAAGGGTAACATGAACGGCAGCCGCCGCCGGCACTACAGGCTGCGGTGACTTCGGCGATTGTTCGCAAGCGATTCTTCTGAATCTCACCTTCAATGGTTCGTTCCGAAACGCAGAAGCAGGTACAGATCAACGCTTCATCACCCTCCCACACCTCGCGCGCAGAATCGCTGTAGCTGCGAATAGCCGAAACCAGAGCTTCACTGGCCAGCAGCACACACTCGTTTCGTTCCGACGGCAAGGCCCCAAGTTTTTCTGCCAAGTGGTCAAGGTGTTGCGCCGCGGCTGCAGCTTCGCCAGTCGTTTTCCCGATCACATCGTCAATTAACAACGAAGCCGCAGCAACCAGGACACTGCAACCAGCTGCTTTGAATTTCGCTTCGGCAATTCTTTGCGAATTGTCGATGTGTAACGTAATGCGTAAGATGGCACCACATTCAAACGAACGCGACCGCCCGATGAAGTTAGGCCCTGTCGCTTCACCAACGTGCTGCGGATTGAAAAACAGTTCGGAAACCGCGCCGGAATTACTCTCCATGAGGTAATGATTCCAGACTTCACAGCCGGCGACAAATGTAGACGAGAGTTCGATGGGGCCCTAATTTGAAACTCTCTGTGCCTCCTCTGTGTTCTCGGTGTCTCTGTGGTGAGTGTCTGCTTAGCGTTTATTCACCACAGAGACACGGAGAACACGGAGGTTTCACAGAGAGAAAACTGAAAGCAGGCCACTACCCAGAGTTCTGCATCGCGATTATCATGTCTCCAAACCTATGTTCAAACAGTTTCGCCAGCGCAGCCTGGAGCTTGAGCACCTCGATAAAGGTGACTACACGGCC
>Ga0070706_100005543_pt1 | contig 12019 bp, 10 predicted proteins | sample KBSK5501metaG_FD_65476 | JGI IMG/M metagenome (GOLD analysis project Ga0070706, IMG submission 65476) | Corn, switchgrass and miscanthus rhizosphere microbial communities from Kellogg Biological Station, Michigan, USA - KBS K5-50-1 metaG | ecosystem: Host-associated > Plants > Roots >...
TCCCAAATCGTGATCTTCAAACCAGCCGGGTCCCGGCAGGCCCTACTCCTGCCGTCCGCCGCACAGCCACGCCAGCAGTCACCAACCGTGACTGATCACAGAATTCGCGCCAGAACCCATCACACTGGCGAGCGACAGCGGTCTTGAGGCGTCGTTTCGCCGATCGGCGTGAAACGTCACAGGGCGTCACCGGCTGTCTACATCCGCAGGTTGCCCGATCGCCGCCGGACGACTGATCACATCGCCGAGCTGGGCGGTTCGTGAGCACAATCTTGGTCACTGTCGGTTACGGCGCCGGGCCTGCCGCCATGGCGACCTGGGCTCCGCCTGGCCGCTGCGGTCCGGCCAGGCGGAGTCTTTTCGGGGCAGTCAATGCCTACCGCGCGGCACCGGCGAGGTAAGCGGCGACTATATAGCTGGCTTGCCGGTCGAGACTGCCGCGGGCCCGGTCGTAGCGCATCGTCGTGCGCGGGTCGGCATGCGAGGCGGCTTCCTGGACGTCGCGGAGCGGGACACCCAACTGGTGATGAACGCGTGCCGCAGCGTGTGTGGCCCGACGGGCTTGGTGATTCCGGCACGGCGGGCCACCCGGCGCACGACCCGCGCGGCGCCGTGCCGGTCCAGCTGCCCTCCATTGGGTGCGAGGAAGATCGGCCCATCCAACCGCTCACCGACGGCCAGGTCGATCGCCCGAGCCGTCCGCGGCGCGAGCGGGATGGTGACGACCTTGCCGCCCTTGGGTGATCACAACCGTCCGATGCCCCCGCTCTATGCCGAGGGCTTCGATGTTGGCGCCAGTGGCTTCGGAGACCCGCAGCCCGTTGAGCGCCAGCAGCGAGATCAGCGCGTGCTCGCCCGGCGAGCCCAGCCCAGCGGCAACCAGCAGGGCGCCCAGCTCGTTGCGATCCAGCGCGGTGGCGTGCGAGTCATAGTCCAACCTCGGTCGCCGGACATGCGCGGCGGGTGAATGATCAAGCAGGTCTTCCTCCACCGCATACCGGTAGAACCCGGCAATGGTGCAGAGCCGCCGGGTGATGGTGGCCCGGGCGCGGCCGCGGGTCTCCAGGTCGCGGGCGAAGCACTCAATGTCGGCACGGCGGGCCTGGAAAAGGCGCATGTGGTGCTGGTGGCACCAGCTGGCGTACTGGCGCAGGTCCAGCTCCTAGGCTTCGCGGGTCACGCCGCTGTAGCCGGCCAATGCGAGCCGCTCGGTGTTGGTGAACACCGGCGCAACCGGAATGAGGGCAGCAGGCGGGGTCGTGGTGGTCTTCGGGCACCTCCCGGGTAGGGCTGAGACCCGGGAGACTGGGCCCGACCAGGCCCCAGCGACGATGATTCACCTCACCGTCAATCCGCCTGGGAGATCACGCAACGTCACAAGGAGTTGCCCCAAACCGGCGCAGGAAACTCGCCCGGAATCACGCCGGATCGCCGACTATGACATACGGGCCGATGGTGAGTTCGCCTTGGCCGGGCGGCACATAATTGCATGTTCTGCGCATCTATTTACAGTTGCGTGCGGTCGCGGGTGTTTCACCGGGTATGCCCGGGGATGGCAGCCCAGCTGGATCACCCGGATGGTGGGCCGTACAGGCGTGAGCAGGAGCCGTTGACGGGCTGGTGCGCTCGGGGACTATCTCAGGGTTCGGTTAGGTCGGCTGGCTTTCGGCGGGCGGTGGCGCGGGTGGTGTGGGCGCAGCCTAGTTGCAGCAGCATCTGCGGATTGCCGGGCAGGGCCAGGCGGTCGCGGATCAGGGCGCGGATCGGCTCGGATTCCAGCGGCTGGGTGTGCAGGCTGGCGAACACCCATCTGGTGGCTGCGTGGGCCAGCAGCCGGTGCAGCGCCTGGCCGGCGCGCAGCCAGTCGGCCGGGCCGTCGCTGGTGGTGAGCAGGACCGCGGTGGCGGCGGGCGGTGGCCCGCCGCCGGGCAGCAGTCCGAGGCCGCGGCCCAGGTCGAAGTCACGCTGCGGCAGTCGGCCGGGCTGGTCATCAGAGGCGGCGGGGAAAGCTTGTGCGGGGACGCCGTCGGGGGCGGGTTCGGCCGCACTCCGGCTCCAGCGCCGCATTTCTTCCTGGGCCACCGGGTCACGGTTTTGCCCGTGGCCGGCCGCGCGGGCGAGGTCGGCCAGCTTGTGATAGGCGAGGGCCCGGTCCACGAGCGCCAGCTGGGCGCCCTCGGCCAGCGCGTCGTGCTGGAGCCCGGCGAGGAGCCCGGTGGGCAGCGGGCCAGCATCCCAGGGGCCCCGGTGAGTGTGCCGGTGGGGCAGCGCTTCGAGCAGCTTGCGCTCCAGCGGGGTGATCGGCTCCGCCCTGCCCAGGGTCACCCGGGCGAGCAGCCGCCGATGGGCCGGGTCGGGGAGCAGCTCGACGACCGGCAGGTACCCTAGCGACCGCACCGCTAGCCGCAGCCCGAACACGGCGGCGCCGCAGCTGATCAGCATCTCCCGGCCGGCCGGATCCACCTTGAGCTGGCGGCGGGGGTCGGCGTACAGCTCGATGATGTACTCGCCGACTCGGAACCGCCACGGCTGGGTGTTCTGCACCGACGGCGCCCGCGCCGCCGTGGCGATCAGATAGCTGGCTTGGCCTGCCGGGATGGGCATCGCCCGCCAGGCATCCTCCTGGGTCATGCTGGTCACCTGCCCTGCGGGGCCACGGTCCCGCAGTGGCGGGTGGAACCTGCAGGGCCGAAGGACGGCTTCCCTGGTGACCAACGTCCCTACCGTGACCGCCGGCCGGGTTCCACGGTTGCTTGCCGCAATCTGATGCCCCTGCTCAAGCCCTCCGTCAGCCTGCCGCGCGCTGAGTCTTAACACCTGCCCGCCGCGGCCTGGCTCGCTGACCCGATTACAGATCCCGGGGATGCCCGCATTCCCCCCCGGCAGGTGGACTGCTGGGAACGGCGGCGTCGCGGTCCCCGCTTCGCGGCTCGGCTGGCCGTTTGTGGAGCTGTTCCCGGCTGGTTCGACTACGTCATCCGCATCGGCCCTCCCGACCCAGCCGCGCGGGAGGCGATATGGAGCGCTACCTGACCGCGATCCCGCATGGTGAGCTGGACATGGCCGCGATCGTGGAGGAGTCACGGCTGTTTACCCCGGCCGACATCGAGTTCGCGGCCCGCCGGACGGCGCAACTGGCGTTCGAGCGCGTCCTGTTCGAGCGCGGCGAGCAGGAGGTGACCACCGGCGACATCCGGCACGCCATGGGCAAAACCCGGCGCACCCTCACCCCCGAACTCGTGGCCGAGTTCGAGCAGGACATCGAGGACTACGCCAGGGTGTGAGCCTGCCTTCGTTGAAGCTAGCCACTCCGATGCCGAGCCGGGTTGAAACGGCCGGCAAGTTCTCCAGCGCGATCAGGTGAGTGACCTCCACGAGCTGGGCGTCGAAGTGCGCACGGAGCCTGGCGAAGAGCGCGCCGGACGCCTGCACCGGTGTGTGCCTCATTCCGGCCGGGTAGCCGGCAACGAGCCTTGTCAGGGACGCTGGCCCGGAAGGCGGCGCCGGCAGTTCGCCGTCGCTAGGGCCCGATCGGCGCGAGAGCTGCGGGCCGGGACTTCTGGCCGCTCGTGTCACGGTATTCTGCCGCCGCCTCGGGGCTGGTGATGGCATCCGCGATGCTTCGCAGGAGGGCACGGATTGTCGCCATGGCGACCCGGTTGAGGATCGCCCTGTCCAGCCCCGCGCCGAAGCGGCCAAGCGGGGGCCGGTAGGCGCCGGTCAGCGCCAGCCGGGTCTTCTGCTCGCCCTCGGGCGCGAGGCTGATGTCCGCGTCGAGAACCGGGAACAGCCCGCTGGTGATACCTGTGGCCTCCCAGCGCAGCCCCACCGTCATCGCCTCAGCGTGGTACACCGGATCCAGGAAGCGGACCCGGACGAGCTTGGAGGCTACGGGCACGTCACCGAACGGGCCCACCCGGATCGCGCTTGCAAGCCCGGCCTCGTACGCGGATTGTGACGCACCGCTCAGCCCGCTCCCGTGAACCAGGTTCGCTAGCGTGGCCTGCGCGGGGCGGAAACCGGTGCCGAGCGTGATGTGGTGAGTGACGAACATGCCTTTCAGTCAGTCCTTTAAGGGGGCCTGCGCGTCCAGGGACGAAGGTCACCTTCCCTCAGGCCGGTCGTCCCGTTTCTACTCGCCAGCTCGGAGATCAAGCCGGACGCGGGGCCTTTGGCCGGGCTCCCCGGCCCGATCCGCGAACCCGGGCAGGCTGCCCAGGTGGACCGCGGGGGATTGCCGCCAGGCGGCCATCCGTGTCCGTGATGGTCCTGCTACATGGGTGCCGGAGGTGCGCGGGAGCTGGGCCGCTGGCCGGCCGGCGCCTCCGCAGTGAACGTGGCCTCGATGGTCGCCCCCCGGCCGGGAGCGGAGCGGACCGTCAGCTGGCCGCCCGCGAGTGCAGCGCGCTCGCGCATGCCGAGCAGGCCCAGGCTCCCGCCTGGCAGCTGCCTGTCGAGTGCCGAGGGGTCAAAGCCGCAGCCGTCGTCGGTGATGCTCAGGCAGAGGCCGCCGTCGCCGAAGGCGAGGGTGAGCCGCAGCCGGCTGGCACCCGAGTGGCGGATGACATTGTTGACGGCTTCCTGAGCGATCCGGAATGCCGCGAGCTCGGTCTCTGATGGGAGGAGCCGCGTCTCGGTGCCGGTGACGCGCATGTCCGCCCGGACGCTGGCCACCTCGCCGATGTCGGCCAGGAATCCCCGCAAGGCGGCGGTGAGCCCGAGCTGCTCGAGGGCGGGTGGCCGCAGGCCTGCGACCACGGCCCTGAGGCGGGTCGCGATATCCAGGGACTGGCGGCGGGCTCCCCCGAAACCGTCGGCCAGGGCCGCCGCGTTGTGCGGCGTGGTCTCCAGCCGCTCGAGCGAGCGGGCCAGGTGGACGAGGAGCTGGAGCGGCTCGTCGTGGAGTTCCTGGGCGATCCGCCTTCGCTCTTCCTCCTGGACCTTGAGCAGGAGCCCGGCAAAGCGATGTATGCGGTCGCCTTCGGCGCGCTCCTCGGTGATGTCCTCGAGCACCAGCTGCGTCAGCGGCCTCTCGGCTGACCTGGCCGGGATGCGGGCAATGTTCACCCGGTAGTCGCGAGGGCCGGCTTTGGGGGCTGAGATGGTGACGACGTGCCCTGCGCCGTCGCCGAGCGCCTCGAGGCCGAGGCCGAGGACATCCTGGACCGGCCGGTCGATGAGAGTGCCCTGAACCAGGGCCCGGGCCGCGGGGTTAGCGTCCAGAATCGCGCCCGTCGGGCTGGCGACCAGGATCGGTGCCGCGTTGCTGTCGAACAGCTGCCGGTACCGGGCCTCGGCGGCCCGCTGCCCGCTTGTGGCTTGCTGCTCATGGGCCCGTGCCAGCCGTTCCGCGTCGATGTGGTAGCCCACGAACACGGCCACCGCGATCACCAGGCTCAGCTCGATGACATCGTTGCCGACGTGACCCCGGTCACGTGGCAGCAGCAGGTCCGGCAGCCAGAGCAGCGTGGCCCACACCGCGGTCGCGAGCGAACCTGCCAGCCCGTAGCGCAGCGCCGCATAGCTGACGGGCGCGAGCAGCAGGGCAACGGGGACGCCTGCCGGGACGACGCGTGGCTCGGTCGAGATGACGTCGACGGCCAGGTGAAGCGCGGCGATCCCGAAGACCATGGCCTGCACGATCCAGAAGCGCGCCTCACGGACCGGGGGATGAAGAGCGCGACGCGAAACCGAGGCGAGGCGGCCAGCCAGCACGTCACTCACCCGGCCTGCGGCGGGGCTCCTGGGAGGCAATGTGGTGGCTCACCGCGTAGAGCGCGGCCTCGGTCCTCGAGGTCAGCCCAAGCTTGCCAAGCACGCTGGACACGTGGCTTTCCACGGTGCGCAGCCCGAGCCCAAGCTGGCTGGCGATCTGCTTGTTCGGCAGGCCGCGCGCGATGAGGCGCAGCACCTCGGTTTCGCGGGCGGTCAGAGCAGGCGCTGCGCGGCCCGGGCCGGAGCGCCACCGGCGGGTGAGACGGCGGGAAATAGCTTCATCCAGAACGAGAGCGCCGCCAGCGGCGGTGCGGACGGCGTCACCCAGCTCCCGGGCGCTCGACGTCTTGAGCAGGTACCCGGCGACTCCCGCCTCCAGCGCCCCGATGACGTAGGCGTAGTCGTCGTAGGCGCTCAGGATGAGAACGCGGATCTCTGGGACACGGTCTGCGACACTCCGCGCCAGCGCGATGCCGTTCATCCCCGGCAACTCCACATCGACGAGGGCTACGTCCGGCCGCAGGTCGCTCAGTAGCCTCAGGGCCTCTTCGGCGGAGCTGGCCTGGCCGACCACCGTGAGATCCGGGTCGCGCTCGAGCAACTCGGCGGTGCCCTCCCGGACCAGCGCGTGATCCTCGACCACCACGATCCGGACGGGACGCCGCCCGGCCGCTGATCCGGTGGGCCCGGCCGCTCCATCGTCTGGGCGGCGCACGGGCGTGGCGGCCTCGGCCGCCGTGCTGGCCGACCCGGGGCCGGGATCGGGGCCACGCCCGGAGCCAGGTGGGCTGCCGGGCCGATCGTCGTTCACCAAGACAAGGCTAGACCGCGGCTCGGCAGGACCGGACCGGCATGCTCCGCGGGGCTATGGATCACCGGGCTGAGGCAGACCTGTGGATCAGCGGGCTGAAGCGGGGAAGGAGTGCTGGGTTATCCGTGATTTCCCGGTGCCTGAGGATCGCGGGAAAAGCGGGGCCCAGCTTGTGATCTCCCCGTTCCGGAGAGCACGCTTCGGTCCCACGATGACCCCATGGCGCTTGGCAGGCTGGCACTCGACCTGTGGATGGCCGGCGTGGTGCTGTCGCTGGTCAGCATCGGAGTGTTCGGCGTGTTCGGGGCCGCGGCGGCCTTGCTGACGGTGGCCCGCGCAAGGCGCCAGGACCGCCGGCCGCGTGATCTGGGCCAGCTGTCGCGCTGGTACCCCGCGACCGAGCTAGCCGATATCGACGAGGCGCTTGACCGGATCCTGGCCGAGGAGCACGGCGCACTGGCTGGCCCGCGCAGCGAGTGAGATCCGGCCCGCGGCCAGTGAGACAGCCGATGCCCGCAGGACCCCCTCGAGTTCGTGGCCAGCGAGACAGCCGATGCCCGCCGACCCCCTCCACCTCCGCCCCAGGCTGATGGCTGGGTGCTGATCGCCTGGACGTGTGGAATTTAGATACTCCCTCTCCGGGAAAATACGGGTCCTTGGTCCCGTGCAACTACGGGACCTTCGGCCCTAAGCACGGGCATTGCCCCGGCGATATTTCAGGGCTATGCCTGCCACCAGGAGCCCCGTCCGACCAGGCCGGGACGAGATCAGCAGCTCAGTCAGATCAGTCACGGCGCGCGAGCCGGTGCCCATCGCGATCCGGCTGCGCCAGCCGCACCGCGCCGGTGCCGGGGAACGCTTCGGGCCCTCCGACCCGCCAGCCGGCTGGGACATCACCAGAAACCCCCGGATCGCGCGTCTTGTGCGGGACCGGCGCTTCCAGTTTCTGCTCATCGTCCCCAATCAGGTCATCTTCTGGACCGTGATCTTCGTCGGCCTGCTGGGAACCGCCATTCCCGGGCTGAACTTCGGCACCGCCATCACCTGGTATGTCTGGTTCTGCCTGGTCTTCGTGATGATGGTCGTGGTCGGGCGGGCGTGGTGCGCCATGTGCCCGTTCGGCGGCTTCGCCGAGTGGGTGCAGCGCCGCACGTTCTGGCGCCGCACTCAAAAGACCCTGGGCCTGGGCCGGAAGTTCCCCGAGCCACTGGCCCGCTACGGGTTCGTGCTTCCGGTGGCCAGCTTTCTCGTGCTGACCTGGATCGAGGAGTTCTTCAACATTGCCGGGCCCGGCGACCCTGCCGACACCAGCTGGATGGTGGTCGGCATCGTCGGCTCCGCGCTGATCTTCTTCCTGATCTTCGAGCGGCGGACATTCTGCCGCTACATCTGCCCGCTCACCACGCTCATCGGAACGGTCGGCTCGATGGGATCCGTGGCTGGCTTCCGTACCAAAGACCGCGAGATCTGCCTCACCTGCAAGACCAAGGACTGCATGCGGGGCGGTGAGAACGGCTTCGGCTGCCCCTGGTATACCTGGCCCGGCAGCGCTGACTCCAACCTGTACTGCGGGCTGTGCTCGGAGTGCTACAAGGCCTGCCCGGAAGGCAACATCGGCCTGTTCCTGCAAAGGCCGCTCACCTCGGTGACCGCTCCGCGGCGGCGGCGGGCGGACGTGGCCTGGGGCATCGCGCTGCTCTGGGGCCTGGTCCTCTACCAGCAGATCAACGCCACGAACCTGTACGCCAACCTCGACAACTGGCTGAACACCAACCTGCACTTCCCCCACTACCCGAACCCCGTCACCTACGCCGGCGTGATCGGGTTGCTCGCCCTGGCCACCGCCGCGGCGGCATGGATGGTTGGCAAGGTGTTCGCCCGAACGGATCTGGAGTTCGCGGCCGATGGCGGGTTCCAGGACCGCGAGTCGCGGTTCCGGGCCTACTTCCTGCCGATCACGTACGGGCTGATCCCGGTGGTGGGCGCGGACTACTTCGCGCGCCAGCTGCCGAAGTTCTTCCAGCACGCACCCCGGCTCATCCCTTCGGTACAGCAGACACTCGGGTCTTCCTCGGCCATCCACTCGAGCCTGTTCTCCACCGCGATTCTGTCCAATCCCCGGATCGTGATGGTGCAGGTGGCCGTGATCGCCCTTGGTACCGCCGGTGCGCTGTGGGCAACCTGGCGGATCACCGGCCGTGAGCTCGTGGCCATAAGCCGGGGCAGGGCCGGCGTCCGGGCAGCCGCTCTTGGCCTCGTGCTGCTGTGCGGCGTGGTCGCCGCGGCGCTTTATGTCCTGATCAATGCCGCGGACTGAACTGGGAGACGGGCGATGACGCTGACCGTGATCGATGAGGCCTCGGCCTCGGCTGCCCAGCCGCATGTGACGGTCCTCACCGACCGCTGCGCGGGCTGCCAGGAGTGCGTGATCCGGTGCCCCGCCGGGGCGCTGACCATGGATGCCAGCCGCTGGGTGGCGGTGGCCGATGACGCGCTGTGCGTCGGGTGCCGGCAGTGCGAGCGGACCTGCCCGTTCAGCGCGATCAGCGTGGAGGGGCCGCTCGTGGTGCCCGGGCGGGCCGACCCCGAGCCGGTCCACCCCGAGCGGCTGAACGGGGACACCAACGAGGTCCGGCCGGGATTCGGCTCGTGGGAGGAGGCGCTCGCTGAAGCCAGCCGCTGCCTCGACTGCCCCGACCCCACCTGCGTGCGAGGCTGCCCCGCGCACAACGACATCCCGTCCTTCATCGCGGCCATCCGCGATGGCGATCTCAGCGAAGCTCACGACGTCCTGCGCCGCTCCTCCGTATTGCCGGATGTGTGCAGTCGCGTCTGCGACCAGGCGGCCCAGTGCGAGGGGGCGTGCACGTGGTCGCTCGCCGGAGGCACGCCCGTCGCCATTGGCAAGCTGGAGCGCTTCGTCGCCGACAACGCTCCCGTCCCGCCGCCCGTGCGGAACACGGCGAGCGGCGCCGGGCTTTCGGTCGCGGTGGTGGGCAGTGGGCCTGCGGGGATCGGTGCTGCCTGGCAACTCGCCGAGGCCGGCGCGTCGGTGACGGTCTATGAGCGGGATGCTGAGCCGGGCGGCCTGCTCGACTGGGGGATCCCGGCCTTCACCCTCCCCGCCGCCGTGGCCGCGCGTCCCTGGCAGCAGCTCGTTGCCGCCGGAGTGGAATTGCGCTGCAATACGGATATCAGCCCCGCAGACGTCGACCGGCTCCTAGCCGAGCACGATGCCGTGGTCTTGGCCTATGGTGCCGCGTTGCCATTGCGCCTGCCCGTTCCCGGCGGGAACCTGGCGGGCGTGACCGACGCGACGTCGTTCCTGAAGGCAGGCAAGGCGGCTCTCAAGGGCGGCGGGGACATGGCCCGCTTCCGAGAGTCCTACACTCTCCCCGCGCCGTCCGGGGACGGCCGCGAGACCGTGCCGCCGCAGATCCTCGTCCTTGGGGCGGGAAACACGGCGATGGATGTGGCCCGTACCGCCCGGCGGCTGGGGCTCCGGGCCGTGTGTGTGGACTGGGTCGATGAGCGCTTCGCGCTCGCTCGCCCGGACGAGCTCGCCGAGGCGCGGCACGAAGGCGTACAGGTCCAGTTCCTGCGCACCCTGACGCGCCTGGAGGGCGAGGCGGGGCGGGTGCGCCGCGCCGCGCTGACGCGGACCCGGCAGAACCGGGCTGACCGGCGCCCGAAGCCCGCCCGCGGCGATCCCGAGATGCTCAACGTGGACCTGGTCGTCATGGCGATGGGCTACCGCAGCGACCCGGCCTACCAGGTGGTGCTGCCTGGCACTCCCGTGGCCCGGGAGGCGAAGGGCATCCCCGACCGGCGATGGCTCGCCAGCGGCGTTCTCGCCAACCCGGCGCCGGAGTTCGCGCGGCACAAGCCGGTGGGGAAGCTCGCACTAGGCAAGGAGGCAGGGCTGGCCGCCGCGGCCCTGCCGGTTCAGGAACGGCTGTGGGCCGCCGGCGACGCTCTCGTCGGGCCCTCGACGGTGGTTGAGGCCATGGCCCAGGGCCAGCGCGCGGCCGCCTCCATCATCGCGGGACAGCCCAGCCGTCGGCCGCGGGAGCCCCGCCGGGTGCTCGTGGCTTACGAGAGCCGGGGAGGACGGACCGCCGACGCAGCCCGCCTGGTTGCCAACCGGCTGCGAGAGACCGGCGCCGTCGTGCGGGCCGTCCCGTTGGCCCAGGTCGGGCCCGCGGACCTCACCGAGACTGACCTGCTCATCGTGGGTACCTGGGTCGAGGGGTTCGTGGTGGCCCGCGTCGGGGCTGCCCGCGCCGCCCGCGCCTGGCTGGCGGGCCTGCCCAGGCTGGCCGGCCTGCGCACCGCCACGTTCTGCACCTTCGCGATTTCACCCCGGGGAACGCTGGCCGAGATGCGCCGGGCGCTTGAGGGCCGCGGGGCGGTCGTCATGGCCGAGGGCGCGTTCGGGCCCGGCGCCCGCAATATCGCCGGGAATGCTGCGAGCTTCGCCGGGCAGCTGCTGGCCGCGGCATGGCACGGCCAGAGCGGGCAGTCACTACTGTGAGGCTCACCGATGAGAACCGCGGCTAGCCCTTGACCAGGCCGTCGGCTAGCAAACCTGACGGCTGAGCACCGGTAGCACAAGTGCTGGTCCGCGTCGCCCCAAGCGCAGGCCCGGGCCCGAGTCGGCGGTCAGCCGACGGCGCATGCCGCGCTGCGGGCGTCGCCATCAAGGCCCGCGACGACCCGTATCGCCATCGAGTGGAGCATGCGCTGCATGCCGGGACCCACGTGGTGGACAGCGACCGCCTGGACCTGGTTGTCGCGAAGAAACCGTGCAACCCGGGCATGATGCGCGCCCTCGGTTCCCTGGTCGTGCAGCCTCCCCCAACCGACCGTGAACTCCTGCCAGTCGCGGATCTCGCCGTCGGCCACGTCGGCGACCGCTACCCGGTCGGCTCGTCCCCAGCGCGGATCAACCTGACCAGCGGCAGAGACCGGCACACACACCCTCATATCCGACCAGCCTCCTCGCCAAGGTGCCCTTCCCCTTACCCTAAGCGCGCCGGACCATACGCGCGCCGTGCGCTGGCAACCGTCGAGGAGCAGTTCTCTGACGGCTCACAACGCGCGGTCGCGCGCTGGCGCTACCAGTTAGGGCTCGTCCCGGAAGCGGTGCAGTTCTTCACAGGCCCTCAGGCTGACAACACCAAGGCCTGCCGGAGCGCGCACAAGGCGTTCTGCCAGACCTCGGTGCGCGCGCCCATGGCGGCGTTGCCCGGTGAGCTGGGCGGGGAGCCCGCCGTACCAGACCGCCGCGCGCAGCGCGTCATGCGGGCGGGCCGACGTTCGGTTTGACGTCCACCACCGGCGTCCCGTCGATTGCCTCCAGAGCGTCGACTTCAATCCCAAGCCCGTCGCGCGCCACGATGCGGGCACGGTGCAGGCCGATGGGGTTCGGCCGATTGGGCGAACAGGTGCTGAACACGCCGGTAAGCGGCTGGCTCATGTCGTCCTCGGGAT
>Ga0070706_100005544_pt1 | contig 12018 bp, 9 predicted proteins | sample KBSK5501metaG_FD_65476 | JGI IMG/M metagenome (GOLD analysis project Ga0070706, IMG submission 65476) | Corn, switchgrass and miscanthus rhizosphere microbial communities from Kellogg Biological Station, Michigan, USA - KBS K5-50-1 metaG | ecosystem: Host-associated > Plants > Roots >...
GCCATCGAGGTCACGAAGATGGAGGGCCGCGAGGACTTCATCCTCACGGGCCAGCTCGGCGAGGTCATGCGCGAGTCTGCTCGGGCCGGCCTGTCGTGGACGCGAGCCCACGCACGCGAGCTCGGCGTCCCTCGGGAGACGTTCGAGAAGAACACCCTCCACATCCACGTCCCAGCGGGAGCGATCCCCAAGGACGGGCCCTCGGCCGGCATCACGATGGCCACCGCCATCGTGAGTGCCCTGACCGGAATCCCGGTCAGGAAGGACGTCGCAATGACCGGGGAGATCACGCTCCGCGGTCGGGTCCTCCCGATCGGTGGGCTGAAGAGCAAGATCCTCGCGGCGCACCTCGCCGGGGCGAGGACCGTGATCCTTCCGCGCAAGAACGAGAAGGACCTGCGGGACATCCCCGACGAGATCCGCAAGTCGATGAAGCTCGTGCTCGTCGACTCCATGGACCAGGTGCTCGAGGCGGCCCTTCGGCGCAAGCCGAAGGCGCTGACCCTCGAGGAGCCGCCGAAGGTCATCAAGCCGGGCGACGCGGTGACGGAAGAGCCGGAGCGCCAGGATCGGGTCCGACGGGCCCCGTTCCCGCCGGGTGACCAGCCTCCGGTCGTCGTCAAACAGCAATTCTGACGGCCACGCACGACGGGCCGGTGGTCTCCACCGGCCTGTTCCGTTCTTGAGGGCAACCTCTCGACCATGGAATACCAGGACTATTACCAGACGCTCGGGGTGCCGCGGGGCGCCAGCCAGGCCGACATCAAGAAGGCCTTCCGCAAGCTCGCTCGAGAGCACCATCCCGACAAGAAGCCCGGCGACAAGACCGCCGAGCAGCGCTTCAAGCAGATCAACGAGGCCAACGCGGTCCTGTCCGATCCCGACAAGCGCAAGAAATACGATCGCCTCGGCAAGGACTGGGAGGCCTACTCGCGGGCCGGGGTGGACCCGGACGCCGCCGGCAGCCCGTTCGGACCGGGCAGCCCATTCGCCGGGTTTCGAGGCGCGGCGGGCGGGGCTGGATCCGGCCGGAGTGGCAACGTCCGGTATGAGTTCCGGACGAGCGGCGGCGGCTCGGGGGACTTCTCCGACTTCTTCCGGGTCTTCTTCGGCGACGACGAGCCCGTGATGTCCGGCCCGACCGGCGGGCGCGGATCGCGCGCGACCGGCGGCCTCTCCTTCGAGGACATCCTGAGCCAGATGGGTCTCGACTCGGACGGGGGAGCGACGGTCGGTGGCGGGGGTGGCGCCTCCGGGACCAGCCGGGTCAGGGGCGCGACGCGGACGACGGGCAGCAGCACGCGGCCCGCACGACCGACCCGGGCGGAGCCGGACGTGACGGCGGAGGCCATCGCGGAGATCGGTCTCGAGGAGGCCTATCACGGAACGACCCGCCGGGTCGAGATCGACGGCCGGCGGCTCGACGTCACGATCCCCCGCGGCGCCGACAACGGGACGCGGATCAAGCTCTCGGGCCAGGGCCCGGCCGGCGGCGACCTCGTCGTCGTGATCAGGATCCGGCCCCATCCGGTGTTCACCCGGCGTGGGCCCGATCTCGAACGCGAGCTGCCGATCACCCTGGAGGAGGCGCTCCTCGGCGCGGAGGTGCCCGTGACGACGCTGAAGGGCAAGGTCCTCCTGAAGATTCCGGCCGGGACCCAGAACGGCCATCGCTTCCGGCTCAGGGGCCAGGGGATGCCGCACTTGAAGGGCGACGGCTACGGCGATCTCTACGCCCGGGCCCGCGCCGTCCTGCCGACGAATCTGGATCCCAAGGCCGAGGCCGCGGCCCGCGCCCTGTTCGAACTCATCGACCAACCCGACCCCCGGTCCGCCCCGACCGGGTCCAACTAGGCGCCGCCAGCACCAATCGCCGGTCGGCGAACCTGGATCTGCCCGATCCCCGGAGACACCCGATGCAACTCGATCGCTACACCCAGAAGGCCCAGGAGGCCATCGTGGCCGCCCAGAAGACGGCGACGGACATGGAATCGCCGGTGCTCGACGCCGAGCACATCCTCGCCGCGCTCGTCGAGCCGGATGACGGCGTCCCGGCGGAGACGCTGCGCCGGATCGGCGTCGACCTGCCCGTGTTCCGCGGCGAGCTCGCCGCGATCCTCGGCCGGCGCGCCCGGATCCGGGGCGGGTCCCTGTCCCTCGATCCGCGGGCGAAACGCGTCCTCGAGCTCGCGGAGGAGGAGGCGCGCCGCCTCGGCGACGAGTACGTCTCGACGGAGCACCTGCTGCTCGGTGTCATCGAGGCCGGCGGCGAGGGCCGCCAGCTGCTCGAGCGGCACGGCGCGAATCGCGAGGCCGTTCTGACGGCGCTGCAAAGCGTCCGCGGCGGCCAGCGGGTCACCTCCCAGAACCCGGAAGGCACGTACGCGGCCCTCGAGAAGTACGGCCGCGACCTCACGACGGAGGCCCGGGCCGGCAAGCTCGACCCGGTCATCGGCCGCGACGACGAGGTCCGCCGGGTCATCCAGGTCCTCTCGCGCCGGACGAAGAACAACCCGGTGCTGATCGGCGAGCCGGGCGTCGGCAAGACGGCGATCGTCGAAGGTCTGGCCCAGCGGATCGTGCGCGGCGACGTGCCCGAGGGCCTCAAGGACAAGCGCGTGATCGCGCTCGACCTGGGCGCGATCATCGCCGGGGCGAAGTTCCGCGGCGAGTTCGAGGAGCGGTTGAAGGCCGTCCTGAAGGAGATCAAGGACTCCGAGGGCCAGGTCATCCTGTTCATCGACGAGCTCCACACGGTCGTTGGCACAGGGGCGGCCGAAGGCGCGATGGACGCCTCGAACCTGCTGAAGCCGATGCTCGCCCGGGGCGAGCTCCACACGATCGGGGCGACGACGCTCGACGAGTACCGCAAGCACATCGAGAAGGACGCGGCGCTCGAGCGCCGCTTCCAGCCGGTCTTCGTCGACGAGCCGACGGTCGAGGAGACGATCTCGATCCTGCGCGGCCTCCGCGAGCGCTACGAAGTCCACCACGGCGTCCGGATCACGGACTCCGCCCTCGTCGCGGCGGCGACCTTGAGCCATCGCTACATCACCGACCGGTTCCTCCCCGACAAGGCGATCGACCTCGTCGACGAGGCCGCGTCGCGGTTGCGGATGGAGATCGACTCGATGCCCGTCGAGCTCGACGAGGCCGAGCGCCGTCGGATCCAGCTCGAGATCGAGCGGGAGGCCCTCCGCAAGGAGAGCGACGATGCGTCCAAGGCCCGTCTCGCGGCGCTCGAGAAGGAGCTCGCCGACATCGAGGAGGGCACGAAGGCGCTCAAGCAGCGCTGGGAGGCCGAGAAGGCCGCAATCGCCGCGATGCGAGCGACGAAGACCGAGCTCGAGCAGCTCCAGGTCCGGATCGAGCAGGCCCAGCGCGAGACGGACTACGAAACCGCGGCGAAGCTCCAGTACGAGACGCTGCCCCAGCTCCAGAAGCGCATGAAGGAGCAGGAGGACGCACTGGCCGCCCTCCAGGGCCCCGGATCGCTCCTCCGCGAGGAGGTCACGGCGGACAACATCGCCGAGATCGTCGCCGCGTGGACCGGGATCCCGGTCACGAAGCTGATGGAAGGCGAGCTCGAGAAGCTCGTGAAGATGGAGGAGCGCCTCCACCAGCGCGTCGTCGGTCAGGACGAGGCGATCGAAGCCGTGTCGGACGCCGTCCGGCGGGCTCGGGCCGGCCTGGGCGACCCGCGACGGCCCCTCGGGTCGTTCCTGTTCCTGGGCCCGACCGGCGTCGGCAAGACCGAGCTCGCGCGAGCGCTCGCCGAGTTCCTGTTCGACGACGACCAGGCGATGACACGGATCGACATGAGCGAGTACATGGAGAAGTTCTCTGTGTCGCGCCTGATCGGCGCGCCGCCCGGCTACGTCGGGTACGACGAGGGCGGCCAGCTGACCGAGGCCGTCCGGCGCCGACCGTACGAGGTGATCCTCCTCGACGAGATCGAGAAGGCCCACCCGGACGTCTTCAACATCCTCCTGCAGGTCCTCGATGACGGCCGGCTGACCGACGGCCAGGGACGGACCGTCGACTTCAAGAACACGGTCATCATCATGACGAGCAACGTCGGCAGCCAGCTGATCACGACGGTCGGCGGGCGGGACCGCGACGCGGCCGCGTACGAGGCGATGAAGCGCCAGGTGACCGAGGCCCTGCGCGCCCAGTTCCGGCCCGAGTTCCTGAACCGGGTCGACGAGATCATCGTGTTCCACGCCCTGTCCGAGAGCGATCTCGAGCAGATCGTCGAGCTGCTGCTCGAGGGCCTGGAGCGGCGATTGGCCGATCAGGATCTCCGGGTCGAGCTCACGCCCGGCGCTCGCCAGGTCATCGTCCGCGAGGGCACCGATCCCGCGTACGGCGCCCGGCCGCTGAAGCGGACGATCCAGCGCCTGGTCGAGAACCCGCTGGCCCGGGCGCTGCTCAAGGGCGAGTTTTCGCCGGGCGACACGATCATGATCGACGCCGATCCGGTGTCGGGGACGCTCGTGTTCTCGACGGATCGCTCGACGGTCGTGACGGAGGCAGGAGCCCGCCGCGACGCCCGGTCCAGGTCCGGCGGCGGAGACGAGGCAGATCGCGAGCCGGCCGCTGCCGGCGCGGGTCGCGGCCGACGTGGCCGGGGGTCCGTCCTGGACCTACCGGAGGTCGATCGGCCGAAGCGCGACCGCGACGGCGGCGAGCTCGTGAACTAGGCACACTCGCGGGGTGCGCTTCGACAAGGCGTTCGAGCGCGTCGTCGGCAGGCTGCAGACGACCCGGACGTCGTGGCCCCAGGCGCCGGGCGAGCTCCTGCCGGTGTTCACCGACGGGCGCCTCCGACCGCGCCTGAAGCCGACCGAGACCGCCCGACCGGCCGCGGTTCTCGTCCTCGTCTACCGCGATCTGCTAGGCGAGGCGCGGCTCGTCCTGACAGAGCGATTGACCTACGACGGCCATCACAGCGGCGAGGTCAGCTTCCCCGGTGGCAAGGCGGAGCCAGAGGACGGCGATGCGACCGCGACGGCGCTGCGCGAGGCTCACGAGGAGATCGGTCTCGATCCGGACCTCATCGAGTTCAAGGTCGCTGGGATCCTCGACGAGGTGTTCATCCCGGTGAGCGACTTCCGGATCAGCCCGATCGTCGGCGTCGCGCTGAAGCCCCCGGACCTGACGCCGAACCCGGCCGAGGTCGCCCGGATCCTGACGCCACCGGTGGATGTCTTCCTGCCGGGCGCCCCGATCGAGATGGTGGAGCGGACGCTCGGCGACTGGCCACTGCGCTATGGCGGCTACCGGATCGATGGGCTCCACGTCTGGGGAGCGACCGCCAGGATCCTCGGCCAGCTCGGGGCGATCCTCGGCGACGACGCAGCAGGGGGCGAGATCGAGGGCGCGGTCTAGAGCGGCTCGCCGGCCGTCGGATCGGGTGGCGGCCGGCGCTCGGGCCCGACCAGGCGACCCTCGCCCCGGGCAACGGGCGTGCCGCCTTCGCCCAGCGCCGGGACGGCGCCCTCGAAGATCCCGCGGATCGCCTCGTCATCCGGGCCGGCGAACTCGACCATGAACGCCCGCATGTGGCCGTGGTCGGCCCAGGCCCCGTGGGGCACATCTGGTGGCCAGAGCACGGCCTCGCCGGCGGCGACCCTCGTCCGCTCCGAGTCGACGACCACCCAGCCGCCGCCCTCGATCACGATGAACCAGGTCGTGTTCGGGTTCGAGTGCGGCTCGATCCGACCGTTCGGCTTGAACGCCAGCTCCGAGATGATCCCGCGGGCATCGCTGTGGATGACCTGGCCCGTGACGCCGGTCGTGCCGGGCGGCCCGTCGGCGCGACGATGGCCGACGCCGAACCGGCGGATTTCGATCGGCATGGGGAGGGTCCTGGCTCGAGTCTTGCCGTGACCGGCGATCAGCGCCGCTTGCGGCTGCGGTTCGCGCGGGCCCGCCCGGCGCCCGCCCGCGCCGTCGTCGTCCGGCTGGCCTTCGGGCGGATCGTCGACTCGGGATGGGCGAATTTCGAGCGGGTGAAGTAGCGCTGCTTCGCGAGCTTGTGCTCGTAGAGATCGAGGATGGGCGGGAACCGGATGAAGCGGATCCAGAGCATGACCGCGAGTCCCGTCACAAGGATCACGAGCAGCACGATCATGTAGAAGTTGAAGACCGCGGCCACCAGCAGCAGCCCGAACAGCGAGATCCCCGACCAGAGCAGCCACTCGTACAGGTCGAGGTACGGCGCGTGGCGGTGGAGGGACCGGGTCCGGACGTTGTAGAGGATGACGAGCACGATCAGGAGGGCCAGCGTCGAGACCCAGAAGGGCGTGTACAGGTCGGGCGTGGTGTGGGCGCTGAACCGGGTGAAGAGGTATTCCCAGGGGAGCAGCCGCACCGTCGATCCTCGTTCGTGTTGAGGGTTGGGGTCGTCGCGCAACGGGCCGATCCGGCCGGGTCCGGCCGCCGCCGCTGACGGTGGAGTATGCCACGCCCCGCGCTATACTCGGCCGCGAGTCGAGCGTGCGCCGTCCGCGGCCAGGCCCGCGTCGGAGGAGGAGAAGCCCGGGTGCGAGCCCTGCTGTCGGTCGCCAACCGCGACGGGATCTCCACTCTGGCCCGGGATCTGATCGCTCTCGATGTCGAGGTCTACGCCACCGACGGGACGCGCGAGCACCTCGCATCCGATGGCGTCGAGGTCAAACCGGTCTCCGAGCTGACCCACCTACCCCCGCTCGCGGGCGGCCAGGTGAAGACGTTCCATCCCGCGATCTACGCCGGGATCCTGGCCCGGCGCGACGTCGAGTCGCAGATGGCCGAGCTGGCCGCACAGGGCATCGGCACGATCGACATCGTCGTCGTCAACGTCAGCCCCTTCGCCCCAGCGGTCGGAGCCCAGCTCGTCGGCATCGATGAGGCGATCGAGATGATCGACGTCGGCGGTGCGGCGCTGCTCGGGGCGGCCGCCAGGAACGCCGCCGGTGTCGCCGCGGTCGGCAGCCCGGAGCACTACCCGAAGCTCGTCAGCGAGCTGAAGAAGCACCACACCCTGTCAGCCGAGCTGCGGGCCAAGCTGGCCGCCGACGCGTTCGGCGCCGTGGCCGCGTACTACGCCGAGATCGCGGCCTACCTCAACCAGATCGCGAACACGACATTCCCGAAGCGGCTCGCGGTCGTCCTCGAGAAGGTCGACGACCTCCGCTACGGCGAAAACCCGCATCAGCGCGCGGCGTTCTATCGCGAGACGACCCACCGCAGCGGGACCCTCGCCGACGCGACGCAGATCCGGGGTGAGCGACCTTCGTTCAACAACTACCTCGATCTCGACACCGCCTACCGGATTGCCCGCGATTTCACGAGCCCAACGGTCGCCATCGTCAAGCACACCGATCCCGTCGGGATCGCATCGGGCGACGAGCTCGTCGAGGCGTACCGGCACGCGCTCGAGACGGACGCCGTCGCGGCCTTCGGCGGGATCGTCGGGGTCAACCGCGAGATGGACGGCGCGACCGCCCGGGAGATCGCGGCAAACTCGTACGAGGCCGTCGTCGCCCCCGGTTACAGCCAGGCCGCCCTCGGGATCCTCAAGGCGAAGGCGGGCCTCGAGATCCTCGCGATCCCACCGGACCCGACCGAAGGGATGCGCGACTACGGCATCGCCAATCTGGACTTCAAGCGCGTCGCGGGCGGGCTCCTCGTCGAGAGCCTCGACGAGGTGGGGCTGGACCGCGGCCGGCTGCAGGTCGTCACGAAGCGACGGCCGACGCTCGACGAGCTCAACGACCTGCTGTTCGCCTGGCGGGCCGTCTGTCATGTCCGCTCGAACGCGATCGTCCTCGCCCGGAACGGGGCGACGATCGGGATCGGGGCCGCCCAGGCGAGCCGCCAGGTCTCGGTCGACATCGCGCTCCGGCGAGCCGGCGACCGGGCGAAGACCGCGGTCATGGCCAGCGACGCCTACTTCCCGTTCCCCGACGGGATCCAGATGGCCGCCCAGGCCGGCGTGACGGCCATCATCCAGCCGGGCGGCTCGATCCGCGACGAGATGGCGATCGAGGCGGCCGATCGGCATCACCTCTCGATGGTGTTCACCGGAACGCGCCACTTCCGACATTGATGTGAGGCGCTGATGCTGCCCGTCGAGGCGCCCGAGGAGAAGCACGTGGAACAGCTCCTGGCCCTCGAGATGATCCGCGTGACCGAGGCCGCGGCGATCGATTCGGCGCGGTTCATGGGTCGGGGCGAGAAGGACGGCGCCGATCGCGCGGCGGTCGAGGCGATGCGCCGGACGATGGACGAGATCGAGTTCGCGGGCCGAATCGTCATCGGCGAGGGCGAGCGGGACCAGGCGCCGATGCTGTTCATCGGGGAGCAGGTGGGCCGACGGTCGCCGGCCGCGCTCCCCAACGCCCCCGAAGTCGATATCGCGGTCGACCCGCTCGAGGGGACGAACCTCGTCGCGTACGGCCAGGCCGGGGCGATCACGGTCCTCGCCGCGTCGGAGACGGGCGGCCTCGTCCACGCCCCCGATACGTACCTCGACAAGCTCTGCGTCGGGCCGGTCGTCGCCGGCAAGGTCGACATCCGCGAGTCGCCGACATGGAACCTCCGGCGGATCGCCGAGGCCCTCGGCCGCCGGATCAACGACATCACGGTCGTCATCCTCGAGCGACCCCGCCACGATGCGCTGATCGCCGAGGTCCGGGAGGCCGGCGCCAGGATCAAGCTGATCACCGATGGCGACCTGTCGGCCGCGATCAGCTGCGCGGTCTCCGGGACGGGCGTCCACGCCGTCATGGGGATCGGCGGCGCGCCGGAGGGCGTGCTCACGGCCGCCGCGCTGCGCTGTCTCGGCGGTGAGATCCAGGCGCGCTTCCGCTATCGGAGCGACGAGGAGCGCGCCCGGGGCGCGGCCATGGGTCACGGTGACGAGGACCGGGTCTACACGACCGATGAGCTCGCGTCGGGCGACAACATCGTCTTCGCCGCGACTGGCGTGACCGCGGGCGACCTGCTCCAGGGCGTGCGCTTCTTCGGCGGGGGCGCCCGGACCCACTCACTTGTCATGGCATACCAGACGAAGCAGGTTCGCTTCGTCGACACGGTCCACATGTTCGATCGGGATCGGCCGCCGTCGGTCCGTCTCTGAGGAGCCCTCAGGCGCCCGCGTCGAGCGGCTGCCAGCCCGAGCGGTCGGCGTCCCACGTCGCGATCGGGCGGACGGCATCCGGGCCCTCGATCGCCGCGCGACGTCGCGCCGCCGCCGCCACCGTCTCGTGCCAGCCCGGCGGGACGAGCCCGGCGGCGACGTCGGCGAGCGGGGCGAGCACGAACAGGCGCCGTGCGGCCTCCGGGTGGGGCACGACGAGCAACCGGTCGGCCTTGCCCGGGTCGAGCGACATCCCGGCGGGGGGCCGATCGAGCGAGAGGCGGGCCCGGCCGAAGATCAACAGGTCGAGGTCCAGCTCCCGCGGCCCCCAGCGCTCGCGCTCCTCGCGGCCGAACGCCCGCTCGAGCTGCTTCAGGGCGACGAGCAGCACCGTCGCACCGGTCGCCGGGTCGCTCCCCGTCGGCACGTCGAGCGCCATGACCGCGTTCCGGAACATCGGCTGGTCCACCACGCCGACCGGCTGCGTGATGTAGAGGCGCGACACCGCGTGGGGCCGGCTGCCGGGCAGCGCCGCGAGCGCACGGATGCCGCCGGCGATCGCGTCCCCGGGCTCGCCGAGGTTGGCCCCGAGGCCGACGTATGCCCGGACGCGTCGCATCGGCCGGCGGACCTCCGCTCGCTATGCTCGGCGCGTGACCCGCGTCGACGCGATCATCTTCCACCCGGCGCCCGTGGCCAGCGCGGGCTCGCTGACGGCGGCTCTTGCGTCGATCCGGCGCTGGAACGCCGATCGCCAGGCCGTCGGGTTCGAACGCGCCGGAGCACGGGCCCGGGTCGTCGAGAGCGGCGAGGATGACAGGCCGTTCGGACAGCGTGTCCGCGAGGCGCTCGACGGATCTCGCTCGGACGGTGCGGTCCTGCTGGGCTCGGGCAGCATCCCGCTCGCGACCGCGGCCGATCGTCGGGCATTCGTCGCGACCGCCGCGGGTCCGGCCGGTCACGCCCTCGCGAACAACCGGTATTCCGCTGACGCGGTCGCGGTCGCCGGGACCGCTCTTCTCGGATCCTTGCCGGACCTCGCGTCGGACAACGGCCTGCCCCGCTGGCTCGCAGAATTCGCCGGCTATGACGTCGAGGACCTCCGACGACGGTGGCGACTCCAGGTCGATCTCGATTCGCCGCTGGATGCCCTCCTTGCTGCTCCGGGTGCCGCGCGGGAGATGCTCGGCACGACCGACGCCTCAACGGTCGAGGTTCGAGGGGTGCTCGCCGCCGTCCGTGCGACGAGCCGCGATCCGCGACGCGAGCTGATCGTCGCGGGACGCGCATCGGCCGGCGGGCTGGCCTGGCTCGAGCGCGCGACGGCGTCGCGGACGCGGGCCCTCATCGAGGAGCGCGGTTTCCGGACGCGAGCCGACGGTCAGGCACCCGTCCGCTCGACGCTTGGGCTCCTGCTGGACCGCGAGGGCCCGGATGCCCTCGGCGGCCTGCTGGCCCGGCTGGGCGACGCGGCGCTCATCGACAGCCGGGTTCTCCTCGCACATCGGTTCGGCGCCGACGACCATACCTGGCCGGACCCCGACGATCGCTTCGCCAGCGACCTGCTGCTCGCAGACCGCGTCGCGGATCCATGGCTACGGGCGCTGACCCGCGCCGCCGTCGATGCCCCGATCCCGATCGTCCTGGGCGGGCACAGCCTCGTCGGGCCGGGGCTTCGGCTGGCGCTCGCCGAGCGCCCGACATGGATCTGAAGGAGGGCGAGGTCGTGGACCTGAGGCGAGTGCCCGCCGATGACCTCGAGGTCGCCTCGGACCCGGTGCTCCTCGAAGCGATCCGCGACGAGATCGAACGACGCGGACCGATGACCTTCGCCCGGTTCATGGAGGTTGCGTTGTACGACCCGGAGCGCGGCTACTACCGGGGAGCCGATGCGCGTCCCGGTCGCGGCGGCGACTTCCTGACGGCGCCCGAGATGCATCCGATCTTCGGCCGCGCCATCGCCCGCTTCGTCGACGACGTCTGGCTGGCCCTGGGCCGTCCGACTCCGTTCACGATCCGCGAGCACGGCGCGGGCACGGGCGCCCTGATCGAGGCGATCCTCGCCGGCCTCGAGGCGGATGGCTCGGGCGCCCTCGACGCGCTGCGCTACCGGGCCGTCGAGGTCGCGCCCGCCCGCCTCGCCGTGGTCCGCGCCCGCCTCGAAGGGATCGGGCGGGACTCGATCCTCGAGGCGGACGGCGACGAGCCGATCGACGGGCTCATCCTCGCGAACGAGGTCCTCGACGCCCAGCCGACCCATCGGGTGGTCGCCCGGGCCGGCGAGCTGCGGGAGGTCCTCGTCGGCCTCGACGAAGCGGGTCGCCTGGTCGACGTCGAGGCCCCGCCCACCACGCCCCGACTGGCCGATCGGCTGGCCGCGGAGGACGTCGTCCTCGCCGACGGCCAGCGCGCCGAGATCTGCCTGGCGCTCGACCCATGGGTCGAGCGGGTGGCGATGGGTCTGGGCCGCGGCGTCGTCCTCCTCGTGGACTACGGCCATCCCGCGGCGGAGCTGTACCTCCCCACGCGCCGGTTCGCCGGGACGCTCGTCGCGTATCTCCGCCACCAGGTCCACGATGATCCGTACCTGGCGATCGGCCGCCAGGACCTGACCGCCCATGTCGACGTGACGGCGGTGGAGCGAGCGGGGCGCGCCGCCGGCCTCGACCATCTCGCGACCGTGACACAGGCGCGGTTTCTCGATCGGCTCGGGGTGGGCGAGATCCTCGTCGGCTACCAGGCGGGACCGGCCGCGACGCTGCAGGCGTATCTCGAGGCGCGGGCGGCGCTCGTCCGGATGATCGACCCGGCGGCGATGGGCCGGTTCCGGGTCATCGCCTTCGGCCGGGGCCTGCCCAAGGGCCGTGGGCTGCGCGGCCTCGAACCCGGCT
>Ga0070706_100005546_pt1 | contig 12015 bp, 11 predicted proteins | sample KBSK5501metaG_FD_65476 | JGI IMG/M metagenome (GOLD analysis project Ga0070706, IMG submission 65476) | Corn, switchgrass and miscanthus rhizosphere microbial communities from Kellogg Biological Station, Michigan, USA - KBS K5-50-1 metaG | ecosystem: Host-associated > Plants > Roots >...
GGCGCCGCTTTCGCCGCCGCCGGTTTTCGAGCTCCAGCAGTTGGCGGTGGCGGAATGATCGAGTCCTCCGAGACTGCCGGCTCCTCGGCGAAGACATCCTCTATTGGTGGAGGCGTCGCTGCCGGCTTGGTGTAAGCCTCTGCGATACCTCCGACCGCTCCACTGTTCAACTTTTCCATGTAGTCGAGGGCCGCCGGATTGTGCGGATCGGCCTGGAGGACTTTGCTGAAATTCTCCTTCGCGGCGTTGACATCTCCGCGGTCGAACGCCTGAACGCCCGCCGCCAGCAGGCTGTCGGCCTGGGCCTCGAGCCCGCGGCGAGCGGACTTCGCCTTTTCGATCCGCTCGGAAGCCTGTTCGTTCGTGACGTCGAGCAGAAAGATGCGCGACCAGAGATCGATCGCCTGCTGGTAATCGCCGCTGCCGAATGCCCGGTCGCCGTCCGCCAGATATTGCTCGATTTTTTTCTGATCGTCGGGACTGGTCTCGACCGATGCGGTCGTGAAATCGAAGTCTCCGGAAGCCGGCTGCTTTTGCGCAGTGGGCGTGTCGAATGAGAACCCGCCTGCGACCGGAGATGGTGAGGGCGGTGGCGTGTCGAACGAGAAAGCGCTGGGCGGCGGCTGGGGAGGTGGTGTGGGCGTGGCGGGGGCATCGAACGAGAATCCGGCCGGCGGCGTGATCGGAGCGGTCGTGCCGGTGTCGGTCGAGAAGGGAGAATCGAAGGAAAACGACGGCGCGCCCTTTTCTTCCTCGAATGTGAATCCGAAATCGCTAGCCTGCGTCGAGCCGCGGCCGGCGCCGGCCGCTGGAGTGTCGACCACGAACGACGGACTTGCTGCAGCCGCCGGCTTGATGCTCTTGATTCCACTCTCAATCCGCGCGATGGCGGTGTCATCGCCGTCGAGCGAGCGGATCTTGTCGAGGCTGGCGCGCGCGGTGTTGACGTCGCCGCTGGCAATCGCCTGTTCCGCCTTCTTCACGAACTGATCGACGAACGGGGCCGCTTCGAGCTTCTCGCGCGCCTGCTCGTTGAGAACGCGAGCCTCTTCATTCATCAGATCGTTCGTCAGAATCTCCGTCGTGAGGTCGACGGCCTTCTGAAAATTGCGGGCGGCCAGGGCGGCGCGCGCTTCCGCAATCGGATCGGTGGCCAGCAGGCCGTCGACATCGATCGGTGCCGCCGGATTGCGGGCTTTTTCCATCAGTTTCTTCGCCGGATCGAACGTCGGATCCATGCGCAGAATCAGACCGCAACCCTGAACGACCTCCTCGGTGCGCCCTTGTTTGAAGAGCGCCAGCGTCTGCTGGAAGGTCGAGATGACGCGATCCTTGACCGCAGTGGACAATGCGCTGTTACCTGGATAAATAGGCATCGGTTCAGCGATTATACTGTCACGCCCCACGCCGAAAGGAGACCGGATGGACTTCATCGCCACCAAGGATGCGCCGCACGCGATCGGTCCGTATTCGCAGGCGGTTCGCAGCGGCAACACGCTCTACCTCTCGGGTCAGATCCCTCTCGATCCGGCCAGCGGCAACCTGATCGCAGGAGACTTCTCCGCGCAGGCGCGCCGCGTGTTCGACAATTTGCGCGCGGTTTTGCGCGCCGCGGGAGCCGATTTTTCCGACGTCACCCGTGCCACTGTCTATCTCACCGACCTCGACAATTTCCAGACGCTGAATGCAATCTACGGTCAGTATTTCGGCGATCACAAGCCGGCGCGATCGACTGTGGGAGTCGCGCAACTCCCTCGTGGCGCTGCGGTTGAAATCGATTTGATCGCTGTTATTTGATGGCACCTCGGTTGCAGATTTGCTCGGTTAAATGTCCTGCCTCCGAAAGCTCTTGATCGCAGCACTGGCTATCGCTGCCACCCCTGCGTTCGCAGCGGTCCGGCTGACCTATCAGCTCTACGGCACCCCCGTTCCGGTCGCCTGGCCAACCAGCGCCTTTCCGATTCGGTATGCCGTCGATCGAAAAGTCGCCGATGCTTTTCCGCCCGGACTCATCGACCGGGCATTCGGCGAATGGACAAAGGTCGCCGATGCCAATGTCGCGTTCCAGCCGAGCGGAGTGGTGACGGGAGCGCAGCCTGGAAAAGATGGGCAGAACAGCGTCACGTTCGTCGATGAGCTTTTCAAAGGGCAGAACTTTCTGGCGTTGACCACAAACTGGTACGACGACAGCGGTCACATGACTGAGGCGGACATCCAGATCGATCCGTCAGTGGTGGCGGGACGCTACAACCTGCAGCTCCTCGTCACGCACGAAGTCGGTCATCTCCTGGGGCTCGATCACTCGGCAGTGCTCTCGTCGGTCATGTACCCATTCGTTGGACGCGGCGGCACGCCCGAGCTCGACAGCGATGACATCGTGGCGATCTCGAACCTCTATCCCAAAGTCGATCCAAATACGACCGGTGCGATTCTCACCGGCCGCGTCATGGGTGACAACGGAGGCATTTTCGCAGCGCAGGTGGTGGCCCTGAACGACGACGGCGAGCCGGTGGAAGCAGCGCTCACCAATCAACAAGGCAATTTCGAGCTCGATGGAGTGCCGCCTGGAACTTACCGGCTGTACGCCGAACCGCTCGATGGCCCGGTCGAGGTGCGGAATCTCTCGGGCATCTGGCAGGCCGCGAAGACGTATTCGTTTCCGACTGCGTTCCTCAGCAGCGGCTCGCTCCGCGTCGAAGCGGGGAGGGTGTACGGCAATCTGATCGTCAACAGCCCCGGATCGACGACGCTCAATCCGAAATATGTCGGCGGATTCGCGCCTGGAACCAACAACGTCTCACTCGACGCGATGCCGCTGATGCTGAACGCAGGCCAAAACATTGCGATCGCCGTTGCAGGCGATGGCTTCATCAGCGGGATGACGACCTTCGACATCCCGAACCCGGGCTTCCACCGCACGACGGACTTCTCCTACGCCGGGAACTACGTCTACGCCACGTTTAATGTGGCGGCCGACGCACCTCCCGGATCGGTTGCCATTCTCGTGAAAAACGGTAACGAAATGGCCGCACTTACAGGTGCGCTGCGCGTTTCCGGCCCGACGCGCGGCCGCGTGGCGCGACGGTAAGTTATACTCCGCCCAAACTGTCCAAAAAGGAGAACCCCCAAAAATGAAGTTGCGTAATTCGATCGCCTTGGTTGTGGTCTGTCTGCTTGCGATTCCGGTTCTGGCCGCTGACGCTCCGAAGAACCCGATGAAGGCCGGCAAGTGGGAGATCAGCGTGCAGATGGATATGCCGGGCATGCAAATGCCGGCTCGCACATTCACAAAATGCGTGACCAAGGAAGATGTCGCGAACGTCGAGAATGCCATCCCGCGCGGCCGGAATGATTCCGAGTGCAAGCTGAGCGACGTCAACGTCGACGGCAACACCATCAGTTGGAAGATGAACTGCGAGCAGCGGCAGGTCACCGGCGAAGGCAAGGTCACGTACGAGGGAGACACCTACACCGGTCAGGCGCACATGAAGATGCCGGATCACGAAATGAACATTAAGTACACCGGCAAGCGCCTGGGCGAGTGCGACGCCGCTAAGTAAACGTGGAGCCGTCTCTCAGGCGGCTCGCGCCGGCTGAGAGCCGGCGCTACGCGACGCGTACCATAGCTGAGCCACCATCAGCAGCATTCCGGCGTCGCGCAGGATCACGAGGCGCATGTCGGCCAGCCGCTCTTCGGTGGTCTTGCCGGCTGCGGTGACGTCGAAGCAGCCGCAATCGATCGCATTTCCGCGCAGGAGATTGATCGAGATGGCGGCGACGAAGGCGAGGAGCAGCGCGGCGATGATCGTCCGCGCTGTTCCTGTCCAGATTCCCAGGATCAGCGCGAGGCCGCACAACAGCTCGATCCACGGCATGACCAGCGCCATCAGATTGATCGCTGACCACGGCACGAGCTTGTAGTTGTAAATCATGTGCGCGAACGAGGGCGGATCGACGATCTTGGGCAGCGCCGCCGCCACGAAGATGACGCCGAGGGCAATCTGAACGCGAATCGTCAACCAGGGGTGAGCGAGCCACTTCACGGATTCGGTCCTGTGTGAACGGGCTGGCCGCGCTTCTGCCAATCGGGGAAGCCGTCTTTGTAGACGTAGACGTTGTTGAACTGGATGCCCCACAACTTCTGCGCGAGCATGTGCGAGTCTTCGCAATCGCCGCCCGAGCAGTAGATGACGATCGGCAAGTTCTGGTCGCGCGGATCGCTTCGCTCTGCAAACAGCTTGTTCACTTTCTCGTCGATATCCGATTCCCAAACCGAGAACGGCCGTGCGCCGGGGATGTGTCCCTGCTCGTAGACGGACGTGCGCCGGGCATCGAGAAAGAGGACGCCCTTCTTGTGCAGCGCGGCGACGTCGTCGCCGTGGATCTCGATGTAGGGTTTGTCGGGATGGGGGTTGAAGGCAGTTGTCGGTTGTCGGTTCTCGGTTGTCGGTTTTTTGGTTGCAGGTTCCGGCTTGACGGTTGCCGGAGGTGCCTGAGTGGAGGACAGCGGCCCTCCGCTGTCCGGAGCGGGCGTCGGCGGCTGGGGCGTCTGCCGCTGGGGAGTCGGCCGGACAGCCGTGGGCGGCTGTCCTCCACTGGTGGGGCTGACCACCGCCAGCTTTCGCTCGCGCGACGCCACGGCGTTCGAGACCAGCGCGCACACGACCGCCGCAACGATCAAGGTTGCCGCCTCGAGAAAATGCTTCTTCCAGTTCATCGAGAGTGAGACGAAATCGCCGAGGCGAATGTTACACGTAGCGCCGGCTCTCAGCCGGCGTGAGCCGCCTGGAGAGGCGGCTCCACATCAATCGACGCGGCGCAGCACCATCATCGAGTGCGGCTCGAGGTGCACCTCTTCGCCTGAGCGTATTTGCCGGTGTTCGCGCAGGTCGGGAATCGGATGGTTGGTGTCGACCACCTTCACCCAATGGTCGCCCCACGGGAATGTCGGCAGCTTGAAGTCCATGGCTTCATAGTGCGCATTGAAAAGAATGTAGAAGCTGTCGTCGACGACCGGCTCACCGTGCGAGTCGGGAGTGGGGATGGCTTTGCCGTTCAGGAAGAGTCCGAGCGTTCGCGCAAATCCGGTCCTCCAATCTTCCTCGCTCATCGGCTGACCGTCGGGTTTGAACCATCCGATATCGCTCGCTTCCGCGCCGACCAGCGCGCGCCCGACGAACCAGCGGCGCCGCTGAAAGACGGCGTGATCGTGGCGAAAATGGATCATGCGCGAAGCGAACGCATACAGCTCTTCGTCCATCTTGTCCCAGTCGAACCATGAGATCTCGTTGTCCTGGCAATACGCGTTGTTGTTGCCCCGCTGGCTGCGGCCGATCTCGTCGCCGCCGCAGATCATCGGCACGCCGATCGACAGAATCAGGGTGGTGAGAAAATTTCGCTGCTGACGGCTGCGCATGGCATTGATGTTCGGATCATCGGACGGCCCTTCCGCTCCACAATTCCACGAGCGGTTGTCATTCGCGCCATCGGCGTTGTTTTCGCCGTTCGCTTCGTTGTGTTTCTCGTTATAGGAGACGAGATCGCGCAGACTGAAACCGTCGTGTGCGGTGACGAAGTTGATGCTGGCGTACGGCTTGCGCCCAGTCAGGGCATACAAATCCGAGCTGCCGGTCAGCCGGTTCGCAAATTCGCCGAGAGTCTGATCGGTGCCGCGCCAGTAATCGCGGACCGTGTCGCGATACTTGCCGTTCCACTCCGACCACAGCGGTGGAAAGTTTCCAACCTGATAGCCGCCCTCGCCGACGTCCCACGGCTCCGCGATCAGCTTGACCTGGCTGATCATCGGATCCTGTTGAATGATGTCGAAGAACGCCGAGAGGCGATCGACGTCGTGCAGCTCGCGCGCGAGTGTGGACGCCAGATCGAACCGGAAACCATCGACGTGCATCACGTCGTGCCAGTATCGCAGCGAGTCCATGATCAACTGCAGCACATGCGGATGTCGCATGTTCAGGCTGTTCCCCGTGCCGGTGTAATCCATGTAGTAGCGCGGATTGTCGGGGATCAGCCGGTAGTACGCCGCGTTGTCGATGCCTTTCATCGACAGCATCGGGCCGAGGTGATTGCCCTCCGCGGTGTGGTTGTAGACCACGTCGAGGATGACTTCGATCCCTTCGTTGTGAAGGATCTTCACCATCTGCTTGAATTCCTGCACCTGCTGGCCGACCTGGCCGCCGGACGAATACGCGTTGTGGGCCGCGAGGTATCCGATGGAGTTGTAACCCCAGTAATTGCGCAGGCCGCGCTCGATGAGCAGTGAGTCGTGGATGAATTGATGCACCGGCAGCAGCTCGATGGCGGTCACGCCCAGATTGCGGAGATGTTTGATAGCGGCGGGATGCGAGAGTCCGGCATACGTCCCGCGCATGTTGTCGGGGATGGTCGGATGGCGCTCCGTGAAGCCTTTGACATGCACTTCGTAGATCACCGTTTCGTGCCATGGCGTGCGCGGATAACGATCGTTGCCCCAGTCGAAATACGGATTCGTCACGACCGACTTCGGCATGAACGGCGCGCTGTCGATTTCGTTCTTCGAGTCCTCCCCTTGATTGAAGTGATACGGAAAGACCGCCTCGTTCCACTTCACTTCGCCTTCGACCGCCTTTCCGTACGGATCAACGAGCAGCTTGGCGGGATTGCATCGATGTCCGGTGTGCGGCTCCCACAGACCGTGCACGCGATATCCATAGCGTTGACCCGGCCCGATGTTCGGCATGTACCCATGCCAGTTAAATCCCGTGACCTCTGGCAAATCGACGCAGCTTTGTGTTCCGGCGTCGTCGAACAGGCAGAGCTCGACCCGGTTCGCGACCTCGGAAAAGACGGAGAAATTCGTTCCCGATCCGTCGTACGTCGCCCCGAGCGGGTAGGGATTCCCCGGCCAGATTTTCACTGCTGCCGCACTCGGCAATTCGAGTGCCAGCGTGGCACAGCGCTCGCTTTTACGGTGGCATGAGACATCGATCCCCAGGCCAGCGGCGATGCACTTACGTGGTCCTCCTCCGGCGTGAAAACCTCAGTGATGACTTGACCGAACTGGCTTCCTACCTTTCCGATCTCTCGATTTCCGACTTCGAGATCGTGACTGTCGATCTATCGGATCCGGCGTCCATGGAAGAGAACCGTCGCGTTTTACGGTGGCTCGGTCGGTACGTCACTGCCCGGCCTCAATATCTCGATCCGATCCGCGCGGCGATCGATCTCGCGGCCTGCGACAAGGTGATCGTGGCAGACGCACAAGTTCGGTACAGCGACGAAGGAATCGACCGGCTATGCACGCTCCTCGATCTGCACGAAGTGGTGGAGCCGCAGGATTACTTCGATCCGCTTCCCTGGTGGGGCGGCATCGAGACCGGACGCAAGCTGCTCCATCGCGGCATCGGTCCATTGCCCGAGCGCCGTTCAACATTCGGATTCCGAAAGCGCGCGGTGAGCGGACTGCGAAACCGCGACAGCGGCGTTGGGCCGAATGACAGTGTCCGACGGTTGGCGGCGCAGGGCGCAGAAGTGTTCTCGGCCTTCGACATCTTCGTGCGCCGCATTCCGACGGCTCTCGACAAATGGCTTCGCGATCGCACTCGCGACGCGGACGAAGATCTGGCCGCGCCGGCGAAGGCCGCGCTCTTTTTCGCTCTTCTCCCGATCGCGCTGGTTCTCGATCTCCTCGGCGGCATGCGACTGGCCAGCAGTTACCTCGGAGCGGTTGCCTTCATTGCAATTGCGCTGGCGTTTCGCGGCCGGATCGGAGCCGCTCAGTTCTTTCCGGTGCGCGCTTGTCTATTCGCGCCTCTCTGGCTGTTCGAGCGTTCGCTCAGCGTCTACTGGATGATGTTGCGCAAGTTGACCGGAGGCGCCGAGGAGCGGCGGGTGCCGATGGTGGTGCGGCCGCGCGGACAGGGCGCTGCTAACGGGAACGAGACGACAGCGAGTACGCGGTGATGTAGCCGCCGTTGTCCGACAGATACACCGTGTCTTGGACGATGATCGGACTCTGCCAATGGATATCGCCGATGGTGTCGTCCTGCCAGAGGATCGCTCCTGTCGTCGGCCGCAAGGCAGTCAGTTGATGAGGCGCGGCCAGATAGAGAACTCGATTGCTGATCACCGGCGTCGTGCCGCGCAGAGAATTGCTCCACCGCAAAACGAGCTGCGGGTCGCCGTCGTCATCGGCGATCAGCTCGAAGGCCGCAGTCCCGTGATTGTTCGCGACGAATATCCAGCTCCGCTTTCCGTCGAGCCAGGCCGCCGGCTGCGTCATCACGGCGTGACCCTGCGGCAAATCGATCACCTGTAATTCTCCTCCGATGTTGCGCGGTCGGCCTTGTCCGCTCAGATCGTTCAAATTGAGCAGACGAAGCTTTCCGTCTTTGCCGCTCTGAACGCCGACTCGCGGCCAGTTTTTGTTGACGGTAGGAATTGGTTCGATGGTCGTGGATGAGAGATCGAGATCCTGGTCCGTCAACCGCTGATAATCCGCGGGTGTGAAGCTGTCGATGGGCGTGCCGCCGTCAGTCGAGCCGTCCGGACGAAGCGCGATGACGCTCGTTCCCCAATCGTATCCGCCGTCGCGCGCAGTGAAGGGACCGTTTCCGGTGGTGACGAAAACGCGATCGGTTGCCGAGTCATACACTGCGCCGGCGCGCGCCCAGATTCCAGCCTGAACTTTCGAGCAATCCGTGTCGTCTCCGGCAGCGGTGAAGTGCACGTCGTGGTCGCTGCAGAGGGCGTTGAAGACGTGCTGCTTGCCGTTTTCGAGATCGATCGTAACGAGGTGTCCTTGATAGTCGCCCTCGTCGCCGGGTTCGGGATAGGCGGCGATCGTCATGTAGAGGTATGTCCGCTTGTTCCGCGCAATGGCAATGCTGATGCTCGACGATCCCTTTTCGACATCGCCCTTGAGCGTGATCAGCGCGGGCCAACCCGGCCCGGTGATTTCCTCGCCTGTACTGAGGTCGTACCGATGGATGTATCCGTCGAGCGTGTATCCGAAAACGTAGGTCCTGGTCGGATCGACTGCAGGCGAAGACGTTGTCCAGCGTGGGCCAGCGGGCGGTGTGGTCATCCACAATCGCCTTCCGGTGCCTGCATCGATCGCGATCAGACGCCCGTACATTGTGCTGACCACCAGCACATTGCGAAACTCGTCGCGTGCGGTCACGCCGCTTACGAAAACGGGCGCGCCGTCGGCCAATTCCGGGATCGCGGTACGCCAGGCAACCTCGAGCTGATTGACATTCGACTGTGTGATGATGCTGCGCGGTTTTCGTCCACCGCCGTTGCCGTCGAACTGAAGCCAATTGCCGGATTCGTCGTCAGACCCCGTGGCTGCAGGCGGATTGGGCTTCGCCGCGGTGAAGAGCAGAAGAGCCAGGATGAGGGGAAGTCGGCGGTGCATCTGCGTCCCTCCGGAAATCATGACTTGCTACGAACCAGACGCGCAACCCGCAGATGCCGTTTGCCCTCTGTGACCTTTCGTTGACAGACTACCGACCAATGGCCATCGGCACGAAGTACGGCAGTCGAACATCAGTCGGCTGAAAGTTGCTTTGCACCTGGTCGTACCACGAAGCATCGTGATGCGCTCCAGCATGTTCCATCAGGTAACGCGCCAGATCGACCGCGTCGGCCTCAGCCATGCGGATACAGCCGTGCGAGGCAGCGTAGCCGATCGAGTCTTCATCATTTGTTCCGTGGATGTAGTAATCGGGCTCCTGAAAAAAGATCTTGACCGCCCGCATCGGATTCTTGGGATCGCCCGGCGAGGCAGGCTTCTTTCCTTTCGCCCATCCCGCGTTTGGCGGAACCCAGGCGGGATTCCACACCAGGTGCCGCACCGTGAAGCGACCCGTCGGCGTCGGATGACTCTTTGTTCCCACCGCGACGTCGTAATGACGGACTTCGGTCGCGCCGATGCGAACGACGAGGATCTTTTTCTCCGTCGAGGCGGCGATCGACAGCGGCCCGATGATGATTTGCGGCTGCTGCTCATCCGACTGCGCGATCAGAAGGACCAGGAGCAGAAGAAGGCTCATGCCTCCTTAGTTGCAGATATCAGGCCTCAGGCCTCAGGCGTCAGGATGCCTCGGTTGCGAAGCCCTTCAGTGCGTCCGCTTCGGTCTCGTACACGCTGAACATCGGAAGGAGGTTCGTGAGGCGAAGAGTTTTTCGGACGCGATCCTGCGGCTTGAGAAGGCGGAGCGATGCGCCGAAGCGCTTTGAAGTCTTCAGGCTCTGCACCAGCTCGCCAAGGCCGTTGCTGTCGATGTAGTCCATGTCGGAGAGGTTCAGCAGAATCTTGCGGTTGCCCTCGCTGAGGAGTTGCTCGATCAGCGCCGGAAGCAATTCGTCCCCGACGCCCACCGCCAGGCGGCCTTGAAAGTCGACGATGACGACGTCGCCTTTTTTGCGCGTCTCGATGTTCACGCGGGCATCATATAACGCCGTCATGAATCTGGTTTTGCTCTTTCCGGAAGACTTCGTGAGCGAGAACCGCGTGCGGCTCAGCGGTCGCCGGCTCGAAGCAATTGAACGCATCGGAAGCGACGCGCTACGCGTCGGCCTCGTCAACGGACGCATCGGAAACGCTCGCGTGATCGCTTCCGGTGAGCTGGAAGTCAGCCTGGAGAGCGAGCCTCCGCTTCCGATTCCGCTCACGCTGATCCTTGCGCTCCCGCGCCCGAAAGTCCTCAATCGCGTGATCGCTGCGGCGACGTCGATGGGCATCAAGCGCATTTTTCTGATCAACGCCTGGCGCGTGGAGAAAAGCTATTGGAAATCACCGCGACTGTCTGCGGACAACCTCCGCGCGCAGTGCTTCCTGGGGCTCGAGCAGGCGCGTGACACCGTGATGCCGAAGATTGAGCTGCGCCGCTTCTTTGCGCCGTTCGTCAATGACGAGCTTCCCGTCATCGCGCAGAACATGCTGCCGCTCGTCGCGCATCCGTCGGCGAGCGAGGAATGTCCGCGCAGTGTTCAGCGGGCGGTCACGCTCGCGATCGGCCCGGAGGGCGGCTTCATCGCAGATGAGATCGCGGCATTCGAACGCGCAGGCTTTCGAGCTGTGCACCTGGGGGCGCGAATCCTTCGCGTCGAGACCGCAGTCTCGGCGCTCGTGGGAAGATTGTTCTGATCAGCGCTCGTTGAAGGCGTACTCGTGCTGAGCATCGCGGACGATCAATGTGCGCTTCGGTCCTGAGCCGACCACAAACTCGAATCCGTTGATTCCAGGCGCGGTCGTGATGAATGAAAGCGATCCGTCGGGATTCACCCGAGAGGCAACTTCGCTCTTCCATTCGCCGAAGTCGAACACCGTGGCCCCGCCGGGATGTGACACCGTGATGTCGCCCAGGGCATCGTTGGCGTAGTGAGCGGCGAGCTTGGCGGATTGGGTGGCGTCGGCCGGCACAGTGAGCAGCTTGCGATCGGCAGCCAGTTGCTCGAAGAAGCTCTTGGCCGCCGCCGCGACATCTGCATCCGCCTCGGCGTGACCGTCGAAGAGAACTTCGAGGAGCTTCCGCCGGAACGGACCGCGCAAGGCCCAGCCCGGATCGGCATTGGTGAGAATCACCGCGCCGACGTTTTGCTGCGGCAGCCACATCATGTCGCTGTGATATCCGATCATGGCCCCGCCGTGACGCACGACCGGAACGCCGTACTTGGTATCGACCATCAGCCCCATGCCGTACGTCACGTCTTTGCCGATTGGAACTTGCGGCTCGCGGCGCACGAGCAGCGTGTCGCGGGAGATGTAGCGTTTGCCCGACGGCATCTTTCCTTCGTCGAGCTCCATCCGGACGTACTTGAGCATGTCGCGCACATTGCTCCAGCCGCCGCCCGCCGGCCTCAGCGGAATGATCGAATAGTTGATGTCCATGACTGCGTGCGCCGGCTTGCCGTCGATATCGGGCGCGTGTGCCGTGGCGTGATTGCCAGACAGCGCCCGCTTGAAGCTGAATGTCGTCGACGTCATGCCGAGGGGCGTGAAGACGCGCGTGC
>Ga0070706_100005549_pt1 | contig 12010 bp, 14 predicted proteins | sample KBSK5501metaG_FD_65476 | JGI IMG/M metagenome (GOLD analysis project Ga0070706, IMG submission 65476) | Corn, switchgrass and miscanthus rhizosphere microbial communities from Kellogg Biological Station, Michigan, USA - KBS K5-50-1 metaG | ecosystem: Host-associated > Plants > Roots >...
CCGGGTTGACGATGTCGATCCCGGCGGGCGACGTGTTCGGGTTCCTCGGCCCGAACGGCGCGGGGAAGACCACGGCGGTGAAGCTGCTGCTCGGTCTCGCACGCCCCACGTCCGGTGAAGCCTGGGTGCTAGGCGCGCCGCTGTCCGACCGGGCCGCGCATCGCCGGGCCCGCCGGGGCATCGGCTACCTCCCCGAGCTGTTCCGCTATCAACACTGGCTGTCGGCGCGCGAGGTGCTACGCGTCCACTGCGAGCTCATCGGCCTCGATCGCGCGGGATGGGACGCGGAGATCAAGGACGCCCTCGGCATCGTGGGGCTCGCCGACCGCGCCGACGACCGCGTCGGCGGCTACTCGAAGGGCATGCAGCAGCGCCTCGGCCTCGGCGTCGCGCTCCTCGGCCGGCCGGCGCTCGTCCTCCTGGACGAGCCGACCAGTGCGCTCGATCCCGTCGGACGCCACGACGTGCGCGAGGTCATCCGCGCGCTGAAGGCCCGCGGCACGACGGTGTTCCTGAACTCGCACCTCCTCACCGAGGTCGAGCAGGTCTGCGATCGCGTCGCGATCGTGGACCACGGCCGGGTCATCCAGGTCGGGACGCTCGACGAGCTCTTGACGACCGACGCGGTACGCGTGCGCGCGACGGGCCTCGAGAACGGGGGACACGACGCGCTCCGCGCGTTCGGGGAGCTGCAGGACGAAGGCGAATGGATCGTCGTGCGCGGCATCGCGGCGGAGCGCGTCCCGGATCTCGTGCGCGCGATCGTGGAGCGCGGCGGACGCGTCTACGCGGTCGAGCCGCGCCACGAGTCGCTCGAGGATCGCTTCCTCAGCCTGCTCGAGAAGCCGCACGCGTGAGGGGGCTCGTGGTCGCCCGCCTGGTGATCCGCGAGGCCGCGCGGCGGCGACTGCTGCTCGCCCTGCTCCTCCTGACGCTCGTCGTCATCGGGCTCACCGGATGGGGTTTCTCGCGCATCCCGACGCTCACCGGACGCGGCGCGCCGCTCCCGGACGTGCAGATCAAGCTCATCGCGTCGCAGTTCCTCATCGTCACGATGTTCATGTTCAGCTTCGTGCTCGCGATGGCCGCGGTCTTCGTCGCCGCGCCGCAGATCAGCGGCGACGTCGAGTCGGGCACGGCGCTGGCGATCCTGTCGCGCCCGATCGGACGGGCCGAGTTCGTCGCCGGGAAATGGGCGGGCCTCGCGGCACTCGTCACGATCTACGCCGGCGGCGCGGCGGCCATCGAGCTCGGGGTCGTGAACGCCGTCGTCGGGTACGTCCCACCGGAGCCTCTCGCGTTCATCGCCTTCGTCATCGCCGAAGGCCTCGCCATCATGACCCTCGCGCTCCTCCTCTCGACGCGCCTGTCGGGGATGGTGGCCGGCGTCATCGCCCTCGTCCTCTTTGGGATCGCGTGGATCGGCGGCATCGTGGGCGGCATCGGCGCGGCGTTCGACAACGCGGGCGTGACGCACGTCGGCACGGCCACCAAGCTCCTCCTGCCGACCGACGGCCTCTGGCGCGGCGCGGTGTACGCGCTCGAGCCGCAGGCCCTCGTGTCCTCCGCGGCGCAGGCCGGGCCGGCCGCCGCGGCGAATCCGTTCTTCGCGGCGGCCGCCGCTCCGCTCTCGTTCGAGCTCTACGTCGTGGGCTGGGTCGCGCTCGTGCTCGGCCTCGCGGTCTACTCGTTCAACGCTCGGGAGCCGTAGGCCGGCTACGCGACCAGCGATACCATCGCGGCCGATGGCCTCTCCACCGGCTCCGGCTCGCGCCGCGGTTCCGGTGCTCGGTCGCGGCGAACGCGTGCTCCTCGCCGTACCGCTCCTCGGCGGCGCGGCATTCGGCCTGATCGCGTTCGTCGCGGCGCCGCCTCTCGCCGCGGCACTCGGCTACACCGCGACCGACGCGTACGTGTTCCGGCTCGGTGGCGCAGCCACGCTCGGATACGCCGTGGCGCTCACGCTCGCGATCCGCGACGGCAGCTGGGTGGCGGCACGCTGGGTCGTCCTGGCCACGCTCGTTTTCAACGTCGTCTCAGTCGGCGCGTGCGCCATCGAGATCCAGCGCGGGAGAGTCCAGCCGGTGGTCTTCGTGATCCTCGCCGCGTCGGTGGCGATCGTCGTCATCGCCACCGCGCTGCTGGCGCGGCACCGAGCCCCGGCCGGGCCTGCCGACGTCGCCACGTGGCTCACCTGGACGACCGGCCTGGCGGTGGTCGCTGCGGCGGTCTTCGGCATCGTGCCGCTCTTTCCCGCGACGTTCGCGGCGTTCGCCGGCTACACCGGCCAGGACGTCTTCGTCTGGCGCCAGGCAGGCGCGGCGACCCTCGGCTACGCCGTGATGGGTGTCGGAGAGCTGACGACGCGGCGATGGGCGGAGATGCGCCTGCCGGCGGTGATGGGCGCGGCGTTCAACGGACTCGCCTTCGTCGCAAGCGTCATCGAGCTGCTCGCGCGCGGGTTCACGATCCTCGATGCGCTCGTCACACCGGCCGCGCTCGTTTTCGCCGGGCTCTTCGCGCTCGCGATCGCGCGTCGCGGCCGCTAGACCTCAGTCGGCGGGACGGGCATCGGCGACGATGAACGTCTTCCCCGCCCCGAGGACCGCGAGATGGGTCATGTCCGTACCGGGCTTCGCTCCGTGCCAGTGCCGCTCGCCCGCCGGGATGTAGGCGACGTCGCCCGCGCGCACGGTGCGCTCCTCGTGCTCCGTCGCGACGATCCCCTCGCCCGCGGTCACGATGAGGATCTGGTCGGTGGTGTGGGTATGCAGCTTGTTGCGCGCGCCGTCGCGGAACGTGTGCTCCGTCAGCCGGAGATCCCGGGCCTCCTCGCCGATGACCGGTTGCGAGTCCACGGCGCCGATGAAGATGTCGCCGGCGTTCCGCTGGCGCTTCTCGGGAGACGGCCGTTCGATGCGCACGAGGGGAAACTAACAAACACCGCCCGGCGCTCGACAGAGCCGAGGGCCGGGCGGCGGCAAAGCAGACCTGCGGACCCTGACTATGCGGCGATCGCCTGCAGCAGGTCCAGGAAGGACTTCGTGTTCGTCGGGGTCACGAAGATCTTCGGGCCCGCGTACACGACGAGCACGAGGACGATCAGGATCAGCAGGACGATCCCGACGATCATGCCGGCCCCGAAGCCACCATCGCTCGAGCCTCCTGGAGCGTTGACGTTCGTCTGTCCCATGCGCGGTTGTCCTCCTCTCGGTCAATCGACGCGCGACGAGCGACCCCGTGCGCTCGCGCAGGAGCGAAGCAGGCGGTGTGCCAACTTCGGACGAAAACCGGGCCTAGAAGGGCCCGGCCAATTCCGGTGGCGCAAAGATGTCGGCGGGCTCCTGCCACCACTGGTCGACCAACTGACCGCCCGCCCGAGAGAGCAGGGCGGCGAGGGTGTCCGAGGGCTGACCGGCCGCCGCCGCCACGATGACGATCCGTCCGGCGTCGAGCTCCTTGCGGTAGCGGTCACGCACGTCGCGCGGCAGCCGATGGGCGATGCGGTGCAGGAGCCTCGTCGGTCCACGCTCGTCCTTGCCGGGGTACCAGGCACGCTCGCCGGCGATCCGCGCGGCTCGTTTGGGGTCCCGCGCGATGACCGAGATCTCCTGCGGTCGCACGTCCGAGTCGGTGAGGAGGGCGATGGCCTTCTCCGCGGTGGCGTCGTCCGCGAACGACGCGGCCGCGACCATGCCCCCGGCGACGTCGGGAAGATACGAGGAGACCGCCACTACGCGCGCCAGAGTAGGACAGGGATCCGCATCTCGTCGGGCGTCATCCCGCCGTGTGAGCCGCGATGGAGCACGACCTGGCCGTCCACGCGGACCACGGTCGCGCCGCGATCGTCGCTGATCATCGCAAGGACCTCGCCGACGCGCTCGCGCACGAGCACGGGATCGCCGCGACCGAAGAGACCGGCCTCGAGAGCCTCGTCGCGGTCGATCAGGAAGAACGTGCCCGGATACGTCTGCTCCACGTAGGTCTTCACCTCGGCCGCGCGGTCGGTATGGAGGAACACGACGCGCGGCTCGCCGGCGATCGGGTTGCGCAGGAGCGCGCGGAGCTCGCGGTCGGCCTCGAGATCGACCAGCCGTCCGGGGTCCACGCTCGCGTGGCCGTGGTCCGCCGTGAGGATGACGAGCGTGTCGCCGGCCAGGCGATCGCCGAGCGCGCGCTCGAGGTCGCGGTCGAGCAGCGCGGCCTCCGCCGCGTGCTCCGGGCCGCGCGGCCCGTACCAGTGCGAGACGGTGTCGACGCCGGACCAGTAGGCGTAGATGTACACCAGCGAGTCATCCTCGGCGCGGCCGTCGAGGAGCTGCCGGACACGGACGCCCATCGTCGACGGCAGCAGGTAGCCGACGTAGCTCGCCTCGGCGCCATGCATCCGGGTCATCGCCTCGTTGCGGAAGATCTCCGGCTCCACGATGTACGAGCGCCCGCCATGGTCGCGGATCGCCTTGTGGATCGAGGGCACCTTCACGAACGCCCGTGGATCGAGCGTGCGGTCGTCGAAGAACGAACCGCGCCGCTGCGCCGCCGGCCCCCAGCGCAGCATCTGCGCGACCATCGCGAACTCCTCGAGCCAGAGGAAGTACGCGATGTTGCCGTGCTCCTGGGGAGTGCGCGCGGTCTGCAGGGTGGTGATCGCGGCGGCCGTGGTCGAGGGGAAGATCGTGGTCGCGTCGATCAGCTGCGCGGCGTCGTGCCGCGCGGCCCGATCGAGGATCCGCGCCAGGAACGGAACGTCACCGGATACGGAAAGACGCTGGAGCTGGTCGCTGCCGAGGCCGTCGCAGAGCACCAGAAGGACGCTGCGCACGCCGTCGAGGAGCGCCGGGTCGATGCCGCGGAGCGGCGGCGGGTCGGCCGGGCCCCGCGCGCCGCAGAGCTCGAGGACCGTGGACGCGACGTTGACCAGCCCACCGCCGTCGTACTCGGGCAGCTGGAAGCCGTGCGCGCGAAGCCGCTCGCGGAGCGCGTTGGGCATCGGCGCACGATACGCGAGGAGCCGCTAGAGGGCTTCGGCTCCTGGCTCGTCGCGGACGTCGCGGGCGCCCGCCTCGCCGAGCATGCGCGTCGCGAGGTCACAGTCTTCGGCGACACACTGCACGGACACGAGAGCCCCGCCGTTGCGGGCGACGCCCGCGAAGAGGTGCGCGTCCGGCGCGTGCCGGCCCATCTCCCGGCCGACGACGAAGCCGATGGCGGTGAGGCCACCGACGACGCCGACCGCGCCGATGACCAGGCCGACGGGGTTCGTCGCGAGGTTCCCCCAGACGGCGAAGCCGACGACGACCACGATGCCCGCGATCAGCCCGCCGATGCCGCCCTCGAGGGCGTACGTCTTGCCGCCGATCTCGGCCGCGCGCGACGGATCGTCCGCGGTCAGCTGCACCCGGTCGGCGTCAAAGCCGGCCGCGTCGAGCGAACGCATCGCGTCGACCGCCTTCCGATCGCTGCTGAAGATCCCGACGACGGTCTTGATCGGAGCGTGGTGGGTGATCGTCGCGTGAGCCACGCCGACGGCTGTCGCATGGAACGTGCCTACTCGGCGCCGAAACGCCGCCGGGCGCGCGCCAGCTCGGCAGCCAAGTCGGCCGGCGCGGTGATCGGGGCGGAGCACACGGTGCCGATGCAGACGTAGGCCGCTACCCGATCATGCGGATAGCCGAGCTCGGCGATGCGCTCGCTGTCCCGGCCGGGCACCAGGCGCTGACGCGCCCCATTGGGATCGTCGCTCTGGAGCGCGACCTGCCACAGGGCCTTCGCCGCCGGATCGTCGGCCGGGCCGACCACGACGACGAGCCGCGGCTCGCCGAGCGCGCGGGCGACGGCCGAGCCGAACGCGGCGGCGAACTGACCCCATTGCCGGTACTCGCCGACGAAGCCGCCGAGCGCGCGGAGCGCGCTGTCGCGCCATTGGTCGTCGCCGGTCAGCACGGCGAGGCGCAGCAGCGCGTCGGCCGCGGCGGCACCGTCCTCGATCGGCTTCTCCCGCATCGCCAGGCGGCCGGGGGCTTCGCGCTCCGGCGCGTCCCAGAATCCCCCGGACCCGGGATCCTCGAGTCGCTCGCGCAGCCCCGTCGCGGTGATGGTGGCGCCCTCGAGGGCGTGGGGATGCTCCCCCGTCTCGTACGAATCGATCATGGCGGTCACGAGCCCGGCGAGGTCGGTGAGCAGATCCCGCGGCTCCTCCTGGCCGAGCACGTGCGCGAGCCCACGCTCCGGGTCCCCGAGCCGGTTCGCGATCGTCACGACGACGTCGTGCGCGCGCTCGTAGGCGTGGAGATCCCCGAGCGCCGCCGAGGCGGCGAGGTACGCGCTCGCCGCGAGCGCGTTCCAGCCCGCGTACACCCGCCGGTCGACGAACGGCGCGCCATGAGACAGGCGACCGGCCGCGTCGAGGGTGTAGTAGTGCTCGTCGGCGTCCTGCGATCCGGAGAACGCCTGCACGTCCGCGCGCCAGAGCACCGCGTCCATCCAGCGCATCACGTCGCGCACGACGCGGTCGTACCCCGCCGACGGGAAGGTCCGGTGGGTCTCGCTGTAGATGACCAGGAGCTCCGCGTTGTCCTCGAGCATCTTCTCGAAGTGCGGGACCCCCCACTCGCGCGTCGTCGAGTAGCGGAAGAAGCCGCCCTCGAGTGGGTCGTACATGCCGCCCCCGGCCATGGCGGCGAGGGTCTTGTGGAGCATCCGCGCGACGTCGTCGCTCATCGTCCGCCGGTACTCGTCGAGCAGGAAGCGCAGGAGCTTCGGTTGGGGGAATTTGGGCTCGCGGCCGAACCCGCCGTACTCCGGGTCGTACTGCCCGCGGATGAGCGCGGCGATGGCGCTGACGATCTCGGGCGCGAGGTCGCCGGGCCGTTGCTCGTGCGCGATGTCCGCGTGCGCCTTCACCTCGCGCAGCTTGGGTTCGAGCTCGGCCCGCTTGTCGCGCCAGATGTTGGCGACCTCGGCGACGTAGCTGCGCATCGCGTCCGGTGGGATGTATGTCGCGCCGTTGAGGATCTCGCCGTCCGGTGTGAGGAACGCGGTCGTCGGCCAGCCACCCATGTTGTACCGGCGGTTCACGTCGGGCCTCTCGTCGTTGTCGACGCGGATCGGGACGAAGCGCGCGTTGACCCCGGCGATCACCGCGGGATCGCTGTATGACGTCTCGTCCATGACGTGGCACCAGTGGCACCACACCGCGCTGATCGCGAGCAGCACCGGCTTGTCCGATGCCTTCGCTTCGCGGAACGCCTCGTCCCCCCACGGCCGCCAAGCGATCTCGTGCGCGCGATTCGGCCGGGGCGAGAAGTGGAAGTCGCTCACCCGATCTGATCGAGCTCGATCTTGTTGCCGAACGGATCGAACACGTAGCACCGCCTCCAGCCACTGATCTCGACCGCGTCTTCGGACCGCACGCCCTGGGCCTCGAGCTCGCGACGCATTCGCGCGAGGTCGTCGACCCGAAGCGCGAAGTGCCGGCGCGGATGGAGGTGCAGTTCGGTCTCGGTCGAAAGGTGCACCTGCCCGCCGCCGGGCGCTTCGAACCAGCAGCCGCCCTTCGGCAGCGATGCCGGTTTGGGCAGCTCCCGCAGGCCGAGCTGCTCGATGTAGAAGCGCCGCGCGCGCGCTTCCCCGCCCGGCGGGCAGAAGACCTGGGCATGGTGGAGTCCCAAAACCGGCATAAACCGAGTGTATTGAGCGTTCACGCGGCATCGGGAGCCTCTGGAATGAGGGCTGCCCGGCCCCTAGAATGAGCGTCGGAACACTCGCAGGAGGACCGTCTTGGCGATCGACACCAACCCAGCGGAGACCGGCACCAGCGACGCCATCGTGACCCTCACGGCGAAGGCGTCGGACAAGCTGAAAGAGATCATCGCGAAGCAGGGGCGCGCAGACCTCGCGCTTCGCGTCTACGTCACGCCGGGTGGATGCTCGGGCTTCTCGTACGGCATGACCTTCGCCGACGGTGCGGAGGAGGGCGACGCGATCGTCGACCACGACGGCGTCACGGTCGTCGTCGACCCGATGAGCGCGATGTACGTGAAGGGAAGCGAGATCGATTTCGTCGACGCCCTGATGGGCGGCGGCTTCGCGCTCCGCAACCCGAACGCCGTCTCGAGCTGCGGCTGCGGTCAGTCGTTCAAGACCGCGGGCGACTCGGGCACCGCGAAGGCCTGCGCGCACTAGAGCGTCAGACCGTCTCGGCCTCGCGGCGCGTGAAGCGTCGGGCCTTCAGCTCGAAGCGGGGCAGACTTCCCGGTGCCGCGATCACCATGTCCGCGCGCACCCCGATGTCGCGATGGATCGCGTCGCCGACCGCTCGCGCGAGGCCGTCCGCGTCGACGCCCGCCCTCGGTTCGACCGTGCAGCGCAGCGCTTCCATCCCGCGCTCGGTGTAGGCCTCGATGCGGAACTCGACCACGTCGTCGAACCGGCGTACGACACCCTCGAGCGCGCTCGGGAAGAGGTTCACGCCGCGCACGATGAGCATGTCGTCCACCCGGCCGAGGATCCCGCCTTCCAGCTTCACGAGCGTCCGGCCGCACCGGCAGGGCCCGCGGACCGCGCGCACCCGATCTCCGGTGCGGTAGCGGATCGCCGGCGAGCCCCACCGGCCGAGATTGGTGAGCACGAGCTCGCCCTCCCCCTCGTCCGCGACCGTGCCGTCCTCGGCTCGGATCTCGACGACGAACTCGCGTTCGATGAGGTGGACGCCGTCGCGCGTCTCGCAGCTGAACCCCGTCGGACCGACCTCGGTCGCTCCCGTGTGATCGAACGCCGTGACTCCGAGCGTCTCCTCGATCCGGGCCCGGGTCGCGGGGATCGACGCACCGGGCTCACCCGCGTGCACCGAGACCCGCAGCGACGAGCGCGCCAGGTCGATCCCCGCCTCGCGGGCGGCCTCGCCGAGGCGCAGCGCGTAGGTCGGCGTGCAGAGGAGGACGGTGGCGCGCGTCGCGGCGATCGCGGCCACGCGTTCACCCGACGACATCGCGCCGCCTGAGATCGCAAGCGCTCCCAGACGCTCCGCCCCGCCGAACGCCGACCAGAAGCCGATGAACGGACCGAACGAGAAGCAGAAGAACAACCGGTCCGCGGCGGTCACGCCGGCGGCGCGGTAGACGAATCGCCACCCTTCCTTCCACCACTCCCACGACGCGGCGGTGTCGAGGATCCGAAGCGGCGTGCCCGTCGTGCCGCTCGTCTGGTGGAGCCGGACGTAGCGATCGAGCGGATACGTCAGGTTCGTCCCGAACGGCGGACGGGCGGCCTGGTCCTCCGAGAGCTCGCGCTTCGTCGTGAAGGGCAGCTCCGGCCACGCCGCCACGTGGGCGTTCGGGCCCAGCTTGGCCCGATAGAACGCGTTCGAGCGAACGACCTCGGCCAGCATCGCGGCAAGGCGCTCGCGCTGCGCGGCCTTCCGCGCGCCGTCGGTCCAGGTCTCGCTCCGATCGAGATCGGTCACTCCCGGACGATGCTACGGCGCAGCTTGGCTACTCGCCGTATCATCCACAGCACGCCGTATGAGGGAGAGTACGTACCGGGTCGTCCCGGCAGTCGACAAGGCCGCGCGGCTCCTCGCCGAGCTCGGCGAGGACGAGGGCCTCGGCATCTCCGAGCTCGCGCGCCGGATCAAGGCCTCCAAGGGCACCGTGCGCGACATCCTGCTGACGCTCGTCTCGCACGATCTCATCACGCGCGATCCGGACGGCCGCTTCCGTCGCGGCGGCCAGCGATTCGACCTCACCCACCTCGCGCGGCCGCACCTCGAGGCGCTGCTCGACGCGTTCGGTGAGACCGCGCTGCTCGGGATCGTGACCGACGGGGGCGTCGAGATCGCCGCGCGCGCCGAGCCGAGCACGGATCTCCACATGAGCGCGCCGCTGGGACGGCGGCTGCCGGCGAACGTCGGCGCGCACGCGAAGGTCCTGAGCGGCGGGGCGGACATCGGCTACGACGACGAGGAGTACCTCGCCGGCGTGCGCGCGGCCGCCGCACCGATCGTCGACGCCCGCGGGCGCCGCATCGCTGTGCTGATCGTCGTCGGCTTCAAGGAGCGGCTCGATATGCGGACCCTGAAACGCATCGGCGCCGCGACCGCCCGCGAGGCCGCGGCGCTCTCGGGCCAGCTCGGCCGACGGGAGAAGGTGGCGTGACGAAGGCGCTGCTGCGGCTGCGGGTGAACGGCGAGGCGCACACGGTCGCCGCGGAGCCGCACCACACGCTCCTCGAGGTCCTGCGCGAGGAGCTGCAGCTCACCGGCACGAAGCATGGCTGCGAGCTGGGCGAGTGCGGCGCATGCACGGTGCTCGTCGACGGCATCCCGGTGCTGTCCTGTCTCACCCTCCCCGCGCAGCTGGGCGAGCACGCCGAGGTGACCACGGTCGAAGGCCTCGCGAACGGCGCGGAGCTGCATCCGTTGCAGACCGCGTTCGCCGAAGAGGGCGCGGCGCAGTGCGGGTACTGCACGCCCGGCATGTTGATGGCCGCGAAGGCCCTCCTCGATCAGAATCCGCGGCCGTCCCGCGACGAGATCGCCCACGCCATCTCCGGCAACCTGTGCCGGTGCACCGGCTACACCGCGATCTACGAGGCCGTCGAGAAGGCGGCCAGCGCCGGATGAACCGGACCCATCACGTCGAGGTCGCCGGGCTCGGCCGCGAGCTGCCGATCAGCACGGTCCCGACCGGCGTGCGGCTCGCGGTGTTCAACATCATCGTCACGATGGAACAGGCGAAGTGAGCGAGCTTTCGATCCTCGGTCGGCGCCTGCCGAAGGTGAACGCGTGGGCGCATCTGACGGGCCAAGCGAAGTACGCGGACGACATCGTGCTGCCGCGGATGCTGTACGGGCGGCTCCTGCGATCGACGGAGGCCCACGCGCGCGTCAAGAAGGTCGACGTCTCCCGGGCGCTCGCGTACCCGGGCGTCATCGCGATCGTCACCGGCGCGGACATGCCCGAGAAGATGGGGATCATGCCATCGACGCAGGACGAGACGGCCCTCGCCGTGGGGAAGGTCCGCTACGTCGGCGAGCCCGTCGCCGCCGTCGCCGCGCTCGACGAGGACACGGCCTTCGAGGCGCTGTCGCTCATTCGGGTCGACTACGAGCCCCTCGAGCCGATCCTCACGATCGAGGAGGCGCTCGCCCGCGAGGACGTCAAGGTCCACGAGGAGAGCAAGCGCGGCAACGTGTTCAAGGAGGTCCACCTGAGCTTCGGCGACCTCGAGGCCGGGTTCGCGACGGCCGATCACACCCGTGACGACTGGTTCTTCTTCGAAGGCAACACCCATGCCCCGATCGAGTCACACAGCTGCGTCGCGAACGGCGAGGCGAACGGCAACGTGACGCTCTGGACGAGCACGCAGGTGCCGCACTACCTGCATCGCGAGCTCGAGAAGGTGCTCGGGGTGCCGCGCTCGCGGATCCGGGTCATCGCGACGCCGAATGGCGGCGCGTTCGGCGGCAAGAGCGATCCGTTCGGGCACGAGTTCGCCGCGTGCCTGCTCGCGCTGCGCACGAAACGGCCCGTGAAATTCACGCTCGACCGCGAGGAGGTCTTCTACACCCACCGCGGCCGTCACCCGGTGAAGATGCACCTCCGGACCGGCGTCAAGAAGGACGGCGAGATCACCGCGGTGCACTTCCAGAGCTGGCTGGACGGAGGCGCGTACGCGTCGTACGGGATCGCCACTACGTACTACACGGGGGCGCTGCTCACGGTCACGTACCGGGTGCCGGCGTACAAGTTCGACGGCGTCCGCGTCTACACGAACAAGCCGCCGTGCGGTCCGAAGCGTGGCCACGGGACCACCCAGCCGCGGTACGCCTTCGAGACGCAGCTCGACAAGATCGCGACGGACCTCGGGCTCGATCCGCTCGCGTACCGCCAGCGCATCCTGCAGCCCGCGAACTCACGCACCGTGAACGACCTGCGGATCACCACGATGGGTCTCGGCGAATGCCTGGAGCGGGCCGGGCAGCGCACGGACTTCAGCGCGAACCACGGGCA
>Ga0070706_100005551_pt1 | contig 12008 bp, 11 predicted proteins | sample KBSK5501metaG_FD_65476 | JGI IMG/M metagenome (GOLD analysis project Ga0070706, IMG submission 65476) | Corn, switchgrass and miscanthus rhizosphere microbial communities from Kellogg Biological Station, Michigan, USA - KBS K5-50-1 metaG | ecosystem: Host-associated > Plants > Roots >...
GGCGGCTTCGCCGCCCCGGCTGGGGCCCCATCCCCAGCCTCCTCCGGAGCGTGGGGCCCCGACCCCACGCCCGGCCGTGCTTGCCGGCGGCTTCGCCGCCGGCGCGTCAGCTCAACGCAGGATCGTCGCCGACCAGGCGGTCTGGAAGTAGCGGGCGGGCGCGGGAGGCACCGCCGAGAGGCACCAGACGGCGTGCACCGAGCCATCGGGACCGGCAGCGACGCCCATGTAGTCGCCCAGGAAGAAGCCGCGCGACTGCGCGGCATAGCGGAGGTCGGCGCTCGGCCCCAGCACCAGCTCCCGACCGAAGCTCCGCCCGTCGTCGGGCGACTGCTGGAAGCGCTCGTCGACGAACAGCGACGGCCCGTTCTGGTTCGAACGGGTGCGGAAGGTGACGAACACCCCGCCGCCGCGCGCGGCGACGTCGGGCGTGAAGTTGTCGCGGTGCAGCAGCGCCGATTCGTCGTTCACTCGCCCAAGCAGCAACCACGACCGACCGCCGTTGATCGATCGGGCGATGACGACGTCGTTGTGCCCGTCGGTGCGGAAGCGGACGTCCTGCCACACTGCGAAGAGGTGGCCGGTCATGGGGTCGACCGTGGCCGACGGCAGTGCTCCGCTGCGCATGTCCGCCGGCTCGCTCGGCACCGCGTGGTCGATGAGCACGTGGTCGGGGAAGGTGACCCCGCCGTCGTGCGACGTCTTGGAGATGAGCCGGACACCGTCGGCTGCGAACCGGTAGTACACGTTGGTGAGATCACCATTGGGCTGCACGACGGGTTGGGCGCCGATCGTGTTGGCATGCCCGTCGGTCACGTGGACGAGCGGCCCCCAGTGCGCGCCGTGGTCGTCAGACCAGCGGAGCAGCTGCGGAACGCCTCGGTTCGTGGCGCGGTCCCACACCGAATAGACGCGCCCCCGATGGGGGCTGGTGGGCGAGGTGTCGACGGTGATCCAGTTCTTGTCGTTGAACCCCTCGCACCCGTTCTGCTGCACGATGAACGGGTCGGTCCACGTGTACCCGCCGTCGTCGGAGCGTTGGACGGCCACGCCGTTCTCGCAGCCGACTGTGATGACGAGCGTCTGGATGTAGACGCGGCCACCGGTTCCGAACGCCACGACCGGGTCGGAAGCCCGGTCCCACCGTCCGCCGACCGCGGTGGTGAGGTGGGGCAGGTTGCCGTGGCGCCAGGTCACGCCGCCGTCGTGTGACGTGGCGAAGCCGGGGTCGACGGAGCCGCCGTCAGGGAAGCGGCCCTGCTGGAACGTGGCCACGACGATGCGGGGGTCGAGCGGGCTGACGGCGATGTCGGGCTCGATCTGGGTGTCGGGCTCGGAGCCGGGCTGCGGCGGCGATGCGTCCCGGGCGATGCGGCCGACGCTCGCGACGGTCCGGTACTGGCCGCCGGCGCCGGCGGCGGGCCCCACCGGCGCGGAGGGGAGCGGCGCGGCCGCTGCCCGGGGCCGGGCGTTGGCACGCAGCAGCGCGTGGAGGGCCTCGTCGCGCGCGAGCAGGCGGTCGCGCGCGCCAGATGCGCCGTTGGTGACCGCGCCGGCCGAGGTGGGTGCCAGGGCAACCGCAGCTGCGATCGCGATCGCGACACGACGGGCCATGGGCATGGGGTCCCCTTCCAAGCCGAGTGGCGCATGTCTAGCTCACCGCTCTCGGGGCGACGTACGGTCGATGCCGTAGCTCCGGGTACGGTCGATCCCGTCCTTGCCACGAAGTGTGGTCCTGTTACCTTGCACCGTGTGGTGACGGTGACTCGTCGGCGATGTGAGCGACGACTGCCCGGCGGGCGGATCTGAACGCGCCGGCCAACCTCCTGGTTCGCTCCAACCGTCGTCGCCTGGTCGCAGGAGGGGGCGCGGCGATCGCGGCCGTCGTGGCGGTCGCGTCGATCCTCACGTGGGCGCGCGGTCCCGCAAGCCCGACCGGAGCCAAACGCTCGAGGCTCGACCGCGCCGCAGACGCGCCGCTCGGCGCCGCGACGCCATCCGACCAACCCCCCGCGTCGACGTCTCCTGCTCCACCCGCCGTCTCGAGCCCCGCACCTGGGCTCGACGCTCAGGGCTCCGTAGCCAGCGCCTGCGCCGGGAAGACCCAGGTCACACCGTTTCCCGCGGGAACGAGCTTGACGGCGCCGTGGAAGCTGGCACAGCCGCAACAGGACGCGACATACGTCCTCGACAAGGTCACCTCCCAGGCGTATCCCGACCACGTGAGCGCCAGCGGGAGCGCCTTCGCCGTCGGCATGGCCGCCCCAGCAGTCAGCAGTTGCGTCATCGGCGGCTTCGTGCAGGGCGAGCTGGCCGACACGGTCACATGGGAGCAGGCACATGCCCTCCACAACGGCGCCTGTCTGCTCTACATCGGGACGGGTTCCATCGACATCCACAACTTGCGGTGCGACGACGTCGAGGACGGCGTGCGGCCCGAGGAGACGACCCGGAACGCCAACAACGCCACGCTCAACATCAGGGGAACGTACTTCACACGCGTCCGCGACGATTGCATCGAGAACGACTTCGTCATCGGCGGCATCCTGGCCGACAATCTCTGGGAGCAGTGCAACACCGGTGTGTCGGAGAGGCCTCCCGAGAAGGCATCGCCCTTCACCAGCCCGAAGGACGAGAGCTTGACGTTGGACCACATGGTCATGGGCCTGTACCTCAACCGCCATGAGGCGGGCATGGGCGAGAACGTGCTCTTCAAGTGGAGCCCGAGCGCCAACGCCCTCGTCATCAAGTGCTCGATCTTCAAAGTGGACGCGATGTCGCTCAACGGACCCGAGTCGATGTCGTTTCCCGCAACCACGGTGATCGACGACCGCGCCTGCCCCGCCAACCCGACCACGCTGGTGTGGCTCGGCGGCGGCAGCTACCCCGGGTGGCTCCCGCCCGGCGTGAGGGTGGTCTCGACGATGGAGACGTGGTCGGGCGCGGTGACCGGCTGGCGCTGCCGGCACGGGTACCAGACGACCGGGTGCTGACCTGCGGGGGGAGCCGCTAGGAGACCGCGATCGTGCGGGGCGCAGACTCTCGACGGGACTTGGTGAACTGGACCGGCATGTGCTTGATGCCGTTGATGAAGTTCGACCGTAGGCGCTTGACCGGACCGGACGGCTCCATGTCGGGCACGCGGCGGAGCAGCTCCTCGAACATGACGCGGATCTCCAGCCGGGCGAGGTTGGCGCCGAGGCAGAAGTGCGGGCCGCCGCCGCCGAAGGCCACGTGCTCGTTCGGGGTGCGACCGATGTCGAAGCGGTACGGGTCGCTGAACATGTCCTCGTCGCGGTTGGCCGAGATGTAGAAGATCACGACCTTGTCGCCTTCGGCGATGCGCTGGCCGCGGATCTCGGTGTCGCGCTGCGCCGTGCGCCGGAAGTGCATCACCGGGGTGCCCCAACGCAGCATCTCGTCGACCGCGTGCGGGATCAGCGAGGGGTCGGCGAACATCCGGGCGCGCTGATCCGGGTGGTCCATCAGCGCCAACTGGCCGTGGGCGATGAGGTTGCGTGTCGTCTCGTTGCCCGCGACCGCGAGCAGGAGGAAGAACAGGTCGAACTCGAGCTCGGTGAGGCGGTCGCCGTCGATCTCGGATTGAAGCAGCACGCTGATGATGTCGTCGTCGGGGTTCGCGCGCTTCTGGGAGGCGAGCTGGTTGGCGTACGCGTAGAGCTCGGCCGACGCCGCGAACGCGGCTTCGGGGCTGCTGCTGTACTCGGGGTCGTCGGCCCCGATCATGCGGTTGCTCCAGTCGAACACGAGATGCCGGTCTTCCTGGGGCACGCCCATGACCTCGGCGATCACCTGCAGCGGCAGCTCGGCGGCGATGTCGGTGACGAAGTCGCACTCGCCCTTCTCACTGACGTCGTCGATCATCGCGTTGACGTAGCTGCGCGCCCGCTCCTCGAGCTTGCCGACCATGCGCGGCGTGAAGCCCTTGTTGACCAGCAGCCGGTAGCGCGTATGCATGGGTGGGTCCATGTTGAGCATCATCAGGCGCTGTTGCTCGAGCGACTCCGCATCCTGCTCCATGAGCAGCGCCGACCCGCGCGCCGACGAGAACAGCTCGTTGTCGCGGTTCACGAGCACCACATCGTCGTAACGGGTCACCGCCCAGAAGCCCGGGCCATCGGGCTCGTCGTGCCAATGCACAGGTGCCTCGCGCCGGAGGACTTCGAACATCTCGTGGGGCACGGCTTCGACATAGTTGTCGCGGTTGACGAGGTCGACATCCTTCAGGTCCACGGCCCGACAGTACCGAGTTTCTGACCCTGTGTCAGCTTCCGCCGCCCGCCTAGTGTGCGGGCCCGTGACCGCCTACGACGAGATGGGACTGTTCCACGAGAACGCCGACGAGGTCGGGTTGCCGTGGACGGGCCCCCCGGCCGTGGAGCGCCGCTTCGTGCCGGTGGAGGGCAGGCGACGCGTGAGCGCGCTCGTGTGGGGGAGCTTGCCTTCGGAGGTCGTGCTGCTGCACGGCGGCGCCCAGAATGCGCACACATGGGACACCGTCGCCCTTGCGCTCGCACACCCGCTGGTGGCGATCGACCTCCCGGGGCACGGTCACTCCGACTGGCGCGACGACCACGACTACTGGCCTCCGGCCCTCGCCGACGACGTTGCGGTCGCGATCCGGGTGCTGGCGCCCGATGCCGCCATGGTCGTCGGCATGTCGCTCGGCGGGCTCACCGCGTGGTGCCTCGCGGCGCAGCACCCCGAACTGGTGCGACGGTTGGTGGTCGTCGACGTCACCCCGGGCACCGACGAGGTGAAGGCGGAGCCGATTCGGGCGTTCGTCTCAGGACCGGAACGCTTCGAGAGCTTCGACGAGATCCTCGCCCGCACCGTGCAGTTCAACCCGACCCGCTCGGTGTCGTCGTTGCGCCGTGGCGTCCTGCACAACGCGCGGGAGCTCCCGGACGGCGGTTGGACCTGGCGCTACGACCCCATGCGGAACTGGTCGGAGAGCAAGGGCATGCCCTCCTTCTCACCCCTGTGGGCCGCGGTCGACGCGGTCGACGCGCCTCTGCTGTTGGTGCGCGGCGGCACCTCGGCAGTCGTCGGCGACGAGGACGTCGAGGAGCTGTTGCGCCGCCGACCCGCGGCCACGGTCGTCACCGTCGAAGGCGCGGGCCATTCCATCCAGGGGGACAAGCCCCTCGAGCTGGCGCGCGTCCTGCAGGACTTCCTCACCGCGTGACGGTCGTCCTCTTGCGGTTTCAGGCGAACTCGGGGAGGACGTGCCTGCCGAGGAGCTCGATCGTCTGCATGACCTTGTCGTGGGGGATCCGGTACGGGTTGACCAGGCAGAGCAGCAGGTCGCAGCCGGCCGCCTCGTAGCGCTTTGCCGTCGCCACGCACTCGTCGGGGTCGCCGACGACCGACGAGCCCGTGGTGTGGAGATAGTCGAACGTGAGGTGGTCGAGGAGCCCGGCGCGATCGGTCTCTTGCATCTGGGCGGTGTACTGGTAGGTGCCGAGGTCCGTGCCCTCGAGCAGGTCGGCAACCGAGGAGATGAGGCGCACGCCGGTCTGCACGTACCAGACGAACGACTCGGCCGCGACCTCGTAGGCCTCCTCCTTGGTCGGCGCGCACAGGACCATGGTGAAGGTGGCGGCCTGGTCGTTGACGAACTTGCCTGCCGGCTCCTTGCACTCGGCGAGTCCCTGCCGGTAGAGGCCGATGCGCTCGGTGAGCTCCTCGGGCGGCACGCCCACGGTGAACGAGCACAAGCCGATCCCGTGCCGGCCGATCTCGCGATGGCCGTCGGGACTGCTCGTCGCACCCCAGAGCGGGGGATGGGGCTTCTGGCGCGGCTTGGGCTGCACACGGCGCGGCGCTCCCATGCGCCAGTGCTTGCCGTCGGCCTGGTACACCTCGTTCGTCCACGCGCCCACGATGTGCTCGAGCGCCTCGCTCCACATCTCGCGGGTCTCGTTGGGATCGATGTCGAATCCTTCGAGCTCGGCGCGCGTCGACGAGCGGCCGGTGCCGAACTCGACGCGCCCGTCGCTCAGCAGGTCGAGGACCGCGGCCGACTCCGCGCTCCGGATGGGGTGGTTGTAGGGCTTGGGCAACAGACGCACGCCATAACCGAGGCGGATGTTCTTGGTGCGTGCCGCGATCGCGCCGTACAGCACCTCGGGGTTCGAGCAGTGCGAGTACTCCTCGAGGAAGTGGTGCTCCACCGTCCAGAAGCTGTGGAATCCCATCCGGTCGCCGAGGATCGCCTGCTCGAGCGTGTGCTGGTAGGCGAGGTACTCGCTCTCGGCGTTCCACGGGCGCGCCACCGGGATCTCGTAGAAGAGGGCGAATCTCATGGGCCGTCCTTGACCTCTAGAACACGTTTCAGCGAGCATACGGCATGGGTCGCCTGGCCGGGATGGTCGCGCTCGTCACCGGCGCGGCCTCGGGGATCGGTGCGGCGTGCGGACGCCGCTTCACCGACGAAGGCGCGGTGGTGGTCGGGCTCGACGTGCGGGACGCCGATGCCGCGGTCGACGTGAGGGTCGACGTGCGCGACGAGCAGGCAGTGGCGGCCGCGGTGGGCGACGTCGTCGCGACCCATGGCCGTCTCGACATCGTCGTGAACGCCGCGGGTGTGGCGGGCGGCGGGCCCGTTCACCAGTTGGACGCACACGAATGGGACCGCGTGCTCGACGTCAACCTCAAGGGCACCTTCGTGGTCTGCAAGCACGCGCTGGTGGCCATGGTCGAGCAGCGGGCCGGCAACATCGTCAACATCGCGAGCATCGAGGGCATCGAAGGCACCGAAGGAGGCAGCGCCTACAACGCGTCCAAGGGTGGTGTCGTCCTGCTCACCAAGAACATGGCCATCGACTACGGACGCATTGGCATCCGTGTGAACTGCATCTGCCCCGGCTTCATCGACACACCGATGCTGCGCTCGGTGATGGATCTCGACGTGATGGCCGAAGTGCGCGACCGCTACCGCGACGCACACGTGCTGGGTCGCTTCGGGAAGCCCGAGGAGATCGCGTCGGCCGCGCTGTTCCTCGCCTCCGACGACGCCTCGTTCGTCACCGGCCATGCCCTCGTCGTCGACGGCGGCTTCACCGCGGGCGCCCGGCTTGGCGTCGCGGACATGCTCGGCCTGACGTGACCGGCCCAAGCGTTCTCTGAACGATCGACGACGCTCTGGCAGCGCGAATCGTTCAGAGAACGGTGGGGGAACGGTGGGGGAACGGTGGGGTTACGGCGCGAGGGGGCGGTTGGTCCAGCCGCCTCGCGCGGTACGGAACCAGCCGCCGGCCGCAGAGCTGCCGCCGTCGGCGTGCACCGTCGTGCCCGTGACGAAAGCCGACAGCTCCGACGCGAGGAACAGGGCAACGCCGGCGATGTCGTCGGGCATCCCGAAGCGTCCGAGCGGCACCCACGTGGGGACGAGGTGCCGCTGGTCGTCGGGCACCCAGCGGTCGTAGGGCACCTGGATCGACTGCGTGAGGTCGGGTGCGATCGCGTTCACCCGGATGCCATGGATGCCGAGCTCGAGGGCGAGGCTCTTGGTGAACTGCGTGACCCCGCCCTTGAAGGCGGCGTACACGGCCGACTGGGGCTTGCCTCGAAACGCCTCGACGGTCGAGAGGTTGATGACGCTTCCACCCCGACCCCGCTCGACCATGCCGGGAACGAACGCCCGGCAGCAGAGGAAGACGTGCTTGAGGTTGACGCGGTACAGCGCGTCCCACTCTGGCTCCGACGTCTCCACGAAGTCGACGGGCCGGTGGAGGTAGTGGCCGACGTTGTTGACGAGAACGTCGACGGACCCGAGCGTCGCCGCGAGGTCGGCGACCTGCGACGGGTCGGTGACGTCGACGACGTGCGCCTCGGCTCTTCCGCCGCGCTCGGCGATGTGGTCCGCCGTCGCCCGGCCGCGCGGCTCGTCGACGTCGGCGACCACCACCGTGGCCCCATGGGTCGCAAAGCGCTCGGAGATGCCGCGCCCGATCCCACCGCCCCCGCCCGTCACCAACGCGACCTTGCCCTCGAGCAACTTCGTCATGTCGGCACTCGTGGTCACTCGGAACTCGTCATGGGTGTGGCAGTCGAGCCGAGCCGGACTATAACGTGTTCCACATGGACATCGGCTACACCGAAGAGCAGGAAGCGCTCCGCCGCGAGCTGCGCGCGTACTACGCGGAGCTCCTGACTCCCGAGGTGGAGGAGCAGCTGGCTCGCGCGAACGGCGTCGGTGAGCCGATGCGCGGGATCGTGCGTCGCATGGGTGGGGACGGTTGGCTCGGCATCGGCTGGCCCAAGGAGTGGGGCGGCCAGGGTCGGTCGGCCATCGAGCAGTTCGTCTTCTTCGATGAGTCGATGCGCGCCGGTGCGCCCGTACCGATGCTCACCATCAACACCGTCGGCCCGACCATCATGAACTTCGGCACCGACGAGCAGAAGCAGTTCTTCCTACCGAAGATCCTCAAGGGCGAGATCCACTTCTGCATCGGCTACACGGAGCCGGGCGCAGGCACCGACCTCGCGGCGCTCAAGACGCGCGCGGTGCGCGACGGCGACGAGTACGTCATCAACGGTCAGAAGATCTTCACCAGCCTGGCCGGGGGCGCCGACTATGTCTGGCTGGCCACCCGCACCAACCCGGAGGTCAAGAAGCACAAGGGCATCTCGATGTTCATCGTGCCGATGTCGACGCCCGGCGTGAAGGTCGTGCCGATGCACCTGCTGAGCGAGCACAACATCAACTACACGTTCTACGAGGATGTCCGCGTTCCGGCGAGCAGCCTCGTGGGCGGGGAGAACAACGGCTGGTCGCTGATCACGAGCCAGCTCAACCACGAGCGGGTCACGCTGTGCTCGCCGGGGATCATCGAGCGGACGTTCGCCGAGGTTCGTCACTGGGCGCAGAGCACGAAGCTCCCGGACGGGCGGCGGGTGATCGATCAGGAATGGGTGCAGCTGAACCTGGCCCGGGTCGACGCCCGCCTCGAGTTCCTGAAGCTCATCAACTGGAAGGTCGCGTGGACCGCGACGCAGAAGCGCCTCGACGTCGCCGACGCCTCGTCGATCAAGGTGTTCGGCACCGAGTTCTACCTCGAGGCGTTCCGGCTGCTGATGGAAGTGGTCGGCCCGCTCGCCTATCTGAAGGAAGGTTCTCCCGAGGCGACGATGAAGTCGCGCATGGAGCGCATGTACCGCAGCCTCATCATCCTCACCTACGGAGGCGGCACCAACGAGATCCAGCGCGACTTGATCTCCGTCTTCGGTCTCGGCATGCCGATGGCATCGCGCTAGGAGCGGCTCATGGACTTCTCGTTCAGCGAAGAGCAGGAAGCAGTGCGCGACCTCGCCCGGCAGATCCTCGGGGAACGGTTCACCCACGAGCGGCTCAAGGAGTTCGAGGCGGGCACCGAGCTCGTCGACCGCGACACGTGGGCGGAGCTGGCCAAGGCCAACCTGCTCGGGATCGCCCTGCCCGGGGACGTGGGCGGGAGCGGGCTGGGTCTCATCGAGGTGTATCTGATCCTCGAGCAGATCGGCCGAACGGCCGCACCCCTTCCCGTGCTTCCGACGATCGTGATGGGCGCGCTGCCGATCGCGGAGTTCGGCTCCCCCGAGCAGCGCGCGCAGCACCTGCCGGCTGTCGTCGCGGGCGACCTGATCCTGAGCGCCGCTCTCGTGGAGTTCGGCGCCGACCCGGCGCGGCCCACGACCGCGGCGCGACCCGACGGCGGCGGCTGGCGCCTCGACGGCGTGAAGATCTGCGTTCCCGCCGGCCTGTCGGCCGATCGCATCCTCGTCCCCGCGCGTACGGGCGAGGACACAGTCGGCGTGTTCCTCGTCGACCCGGAGGCCGGCGGCGTGACACGCGAGCGCCAGGACACGACGAGCGGCCAGCCCGAGGCGCGCCTCGAGCTGGCGGGCGCGCCCGGTGAGCTGCTCGGCGCGCCGGGGGACGGCACCGCCATCGTGGAGTGGATCGTCGAGCGGGCGACGGTGGGGCTGTGCGCGCTCGCGATCGGCGTCTGCGAAGAGGCGCTGCGGATGACCGCGGAGTACACGAAGACCCGCGAGCAGTTCGACCGACCCATCGCCACGTTCCAGGCGGTGGGCCAGCGCGCCGCCGACTCGTACATCGACACCGAGGCCATCCGCCTGACCGCCTGGCAGGCGGCCTGGCGCCTGTCGACCGGCCTTCCCGCCGCGCACGAGGTGGCGATCGCCAAGTTCTGGGCGGCCGAGGGCGGCCAGCGGGTGGTGCACGCCGCGGTGCACCTGCACGGTGGGATCGGCGTCGACAAGGACTATCCGCTGCACCGCTACTTCCTGCTCGCGAAGCAGATCGAGCTCACGCTGGGCGGCACCACGCCGCAGTTGCTCAAGCTCGGGGCCATGCTCGCGGCCGAGCCGGCCTGAGGCGCGGCCCGGCCCGGGCTGCGTTGCGACCGCGTCAGGTGACGGCACCCTCCGCTCGCAGCGCGGCGACGGCGTCGTCGTCGTAGCCGAGCTCACGCAGCACCTCGTCGGTGTGTTGGCCGAGCTCCGGTGGCATCGACCGTACGCGCCATGGTGTGCCCGAGAAGTCTGCGGGCGACGAGATCATGGTCGCGCTGCCGCCCTCGTCGGGGACCTCGACGAACGCGCCGGCGGCGGCCATCTGCTCGTCGCCCAGCACCTCGTCGACCGTTTGCACCGGCGCCCACCACATTCCCTCGCGATCGAATGCCTCGCCCCACGCGTCCCGCGTCCGGGTGGCGAACATCGCGTCGAGCAGGCCAATGAGCTCGGTGCAGTTGTGACGGCGATCCGAGCCCGTGGCGAACCGGGGGTCGTCGAGCCATTGTGGGCGCTCCACGGCGCGGGCGAGGTCGGGCCAGTGGCGGTCACCCTCGAGCCCGAGCAGCCAGAACCAGCGCCCGTCGCAGTCCTGATAACAGCTGACGACGGGGTTCTTCATCGTCGTGCGGGTCGCGGTGGCGATTGGCACCCCGAAGCGCAACGCGGTGTTGAGGTCGAAGCCGACGGTGTACACGCCTTGTCGCAGCAGTGAGGTCGACACCACCTGCCCTCGTCCCGTGCGGTCGCGCGAGACGAGCGCGGCGCAGACCGCACCCGCTGCGGTCATCGCCACCGCGTGGTCGCCCATGCCCCCTCGCTGGAACGGCGGCGTCCCCCCCGGCGTCGTCAGCATGTGGGCGATGCCCGCTCTGGCCCAGAACGCGCCGATGTCGTATGCGGCGCGGTCGCGCGCCGGGCCCGTGAGGCCGTACCCGGTGATCGCGGCGTAGACGAGCCGCGGGTTGCGCGCGGTGATGCGCTCGTGGTCGAGGCCGAGCCGCGCCTACGCCGCGAGGCGCACGTTGGTGACGAAGACGTCGGCGGCGTCGACGAGCTGCATCGCGATCCTGAGGCCCGCGGGCACCGTGAGGTCGACGACGACGCCGCGTTTGCCCCGGTTGTCGAGCTCGAACGGCGGGTTGAACGGAAGGTCGCCGCCGAGCATCCGGCCGAACTGGCGGGCCGGGTCACCGGTGCGAGGCTCGATCTTGATCACGTCGGCGCCCCAGTCGGCCAGGATGCCGCCTGCCCCCGGTCCGGCCACCCACACTCCGAGCTCGACGACGCGCACACCTTCCAACGGCCCGGGCACCGCGGGATCGTAGACGAGATAACTGGAACGTGTTCTCGCCGAGCGCGATAGTGAGCACGCATGGAGACGGCCGGGGCGGTGGAGCGCACCATCACGTTCGAGGGTTGCCTCAACTTCCGCGACCTCGGCGGCTACGCGACGCGTGACGGTCACGTCGTGCGGTGGCGCCGCCTGTTCCGCAGCGACTCGCTCCATCGCATGAGCAGCGCCGACGTCTCCCGGCTGCTCGACGAGCTGGGCGTCGTCACGGTCGTCGATCTGCGCACGAGCATCGAGCGTGACCGCGGCGGTCCGGTGCCGGCAGAGTCGTCGGCGAGCACGCGTTCCGTTCACCTGCCGATGATCGACGAGCTCTTCGCCGACCCCGCCG
>Ga0070706_100005553_pt1 | contig 12006 bp, 5 predicted proteins | sample KBSK5501metaG_FD_65476 | JGI IMG/M metagenome (GOLD analysis project Ga0070706, IMG submission 65476) | Corn, switchgrass and miscanthus rhizosphere microbial communities from Kellogg Biological Station, Michigan, USA - KBS K5-50-1 metaG | ecosystem: Host-associated > Plants > Roots >...
AAAATCACGCCTTTTCGCTGCGGCGCTCCGAAACCCTGCGACCGGTGCTGCGATCGGCTCTCGCCGGCGATCTCCGCATACGATCGCCCCAATAGCGGCGAGTATTCGCCGACGTCGAAGCGCAGCGTGACGCCGCCGGTGGGGTCGTATCGCGCATTGCGATAGAACTTGAGCGGCATCCAGGCTGGGCCGTACGTCCGTACGGGATATCGCACGGTGTCGGCCGCGAGATCGTACGCGGTGCGAGCGAGCAGCGCGGATACCTGATGGTGGCCGTGGCCGTCGCGCGGCGTTCCACTGAAGATGCCGACGATCACATGGGGCCGGAACGCGCGCACTACACGAATGACGTCGCCAAGCACGGAGTCTCGCGGCCAGTGCTTGTACGTGTCGATGGTGTCCTTCGAGAATCCGAAGTCGTACGCCCGCGAGAAGAACTGTTCGGCGCCGTCGACGCGCCGCGCCGCTAGCAGCTCTTCGGTGCGGATGACTCCGAGCGCCTCGCCCAGCTCGTTGCCGATCAGATTCTGGCCGCCGTCGCCGCGCGTGAGGGAGAGATACGCCGTCTCGACGTGCCGGCCGCGCGAGAGCCACGAGATGAGATACGTGTCTTCGTCGTCCGGGTGCGCAGCGATCAGCAGCACCCGCGTGTTGACGCCGAGCCCCTGAACGGCCTCGCCCAACGCAATCGCGCCGCGCTCCTGGCTCAGCGCGCGACTCGAAAGAAGAACGAGCATGGCGAAGCCGAGAGCCGAGAACAGGCCGCGCGGCACGTGCGCGAAGCGCGGGCCGCGCGGGCCGAGAACAGTTCCGCTCAGACTCTTGCTCTCCGTTTTGTCGGCTGCGGCAGCGTCAACACGTCACCAATGATGCGCGCCTGCTCCTCGGCGTGGGACTGGAAATATCCCTCGGCGGGACTCGCGCGCTCCGGCCTGCCGAAAAAGCGCACGGTGAGCTGATTTCCGGTGGACGCGCGCAGCCGCGGTGAGATGAACGTCCAGGCGCCCATGTTCTTCGGCTCTTCCTGCGTCCACACGACTTCCTCGATGTTGGGATACCGGTCGACGACCGCGGCCACCGCTTCGTGCGGCCAGGGATACAGCTCCTCGACACGCGCGATCGCGATGCCATTGGTGCCGCCGGATTTTTCCTTCTCCACGCGCGCCGCAATGAGATCGTAGTACAACTTGCCCGTGCAGAACACGAGGCGGCGCACCGCGTCCCCATTCGAGGATCTTGCCGCGTCGTCGATCACGGGTTGGAATCCGCTCGCGCTCAAGTCCTCGATCTTCGAGGCCGCTTCCGGCAGACGGAGCAGCGACTTGGGCTGCATGAGAATCAGTGGCCGATGGATGCGGCTACGTCCGTGTCGCCGCAATACATGGAAGTACTGCGCGGGCGTCGACGGATTCGCGACGATCATGTTGCCTTCGGCGCAGAGCTGCAGATAACGCTCGAGTCGCGCGCTGGAGTGCTCGGGTCCCTGTCCCTCGTAACCATGAGGCAGCAGCAGCACGAGTCCGGAATCCTGTCCCCATTTGGCGCGATCCGCCGCGAGGAACTGGTCGATGATCGGCTGCGCGACGTTCGCAAAATCGCCGAACTGCGCCTCCCACAGGACGAGCTCCTGCGGAGCCGCGGTGCTGAACCCGTACTCGAAGCCCATCACCGCCGTCTCGGACAACGGGCTGTTGAAGATCTCGAAGGGCGCCTTCGCCTGCGGGAGATTCGCGAGCGGCGTGTACGTCTCGCCCGTCGCGACATCGTGCAGCACCGCCTGCCGATGCGAGAATGTGCCGCGCTCGGCGTCCTGCCCCGTGAGCCGGATGGCGACGCCCTCCACGAGCAGCGATCCGAAGGCCAGCGCCTCCGCGTGTCCCCAATCGATGCCGCCGTTCTGGAGCGCCTCGCGACGACGCGGCAGCGTGCGCTGGATCGTGGGGTGCAGCTTGAACGACGTGGGCCACTGCAGCAGCTGCTCATTGAGCGCGACAAGGGTCTCCGCGCGCACGGCGGTCTCGATGGTCTTCGATTGCGTAGCCTCGAACTCGCCGGTCGGGTGCGCTTCTCGATCCGCTTCCTTGACGTCAGTGTAGATCCTGGTGAGCGCTTCAGAGATCTCCTTGTCGACCGCCTGCACCTCGGCCTCGGTGACGATCCCCTCGCGGGCGAGGCGCGCGCCGAAGACTTCACGCGGCGACGGATGCGCCTTGATCAAATCGTACAGTTTGGGCTGGGTGAAGCCCGGCTGGTCCGCCTCATTGTGCCCATGCCTGCGGTATCCGACCAGATCGATGAGCACATCCTTTTTGAACTCGTGTCGGTACTCGATGGCGACGCGAACCGCGAGCAGGCAGGCTTCCGGATCGTCGGCATTCACGTGCAACACCGGGAACTCGAAGCCCTTCGCGAGATCGCTCGCGTAGTGCGTGCTGCGAGCGTCGATCGGATCGGTCGTAAAGCCGACCTGATTGTTCGCGATGATGTGGACCGTGCCGCCCACGCGATACCCGCGCAGCAGCGACAGATTCAGCGTCTCCGCGACCACGCCTTCGCCGGGGAACGACGCGTCGCCGTGCACGACGAGCGGAAGCACGCGATTCTCGTCGCGCGTGCCGCCGGGTTCGCGCTGCTTGGCGCGCGCGACGCCGGTGAGCACGGGATTCACGAACTCGAGGTGACTCGGGTTCGGCACCAGCTCGAGGGCGACGGTCGTGCCGTCGGCGAGCTCGCGCTCGCCGCGGTAGCCCAAGTGGTACTTCACATCGCCGGTGCCACTCGCGGAGTTCGTCTGATGGTGCTTGCCGAGAAATTCCTGAAAGAGCCGCTCGTACGGCTTACCCATCACATGCGACAGCACGTTCAGTCGCCCGCGATGCGCCATCCCGATCACGACCTCGCGCGCGCCGCGTTGCGCGGAGCGGGCGATGGCCTCGTCGATCATCGGCACCAACGCGTCGACGCCCTCGATCGAAAAGCGCTTCACATTCACGAACGCGAGTCCGAGGAACCGCTCGAGCCCGTCGACCTCGGTCATTCGGCGAAGGAGCGCGCGGCGTTCGTCGCTGCTCAGCGGCGCCGTGAGCCGCTGCGACTCGATGGTCTGCCGGAACCACTCGCGCTCTTTGTCTTCCTCCAGGTGGTCATACTCGAAGCCGATCGCGCCGCACCAGAGTCGCCGCATGCGCGCGACGACGTCAGCCGCGGTGCCGGTCTCGCCACCGAGCGCGGGGGCCGGTATCTGACTCAAATCGGCCTCGGTGATGCCGTGGAACTCCGGCTTCATCTCCGCCGCGCCGATCGGGGGCGTACCAAGCGGATCGATCTGCACGCACATGTGTCCGTAGCGCTGAATGGCGCTTACGAGACCGGCGGCTCCGGCGACTTGGCGCAGCAACTCCGCGTCCGTGGGCGTGGCGGACGGAGTTGCTCCTACCAGCTGTTCAGCGAATCGGAAGTACTGACGCCAGCTCTCGTCTACCGAGTTCGGATCGCGACGGAACTGCTCGTAGAGCTCGGTGATGTAACCGTCGTTGAAGACGCTAGTGACGGGGAGGCCACTCATGCCTCAAAATATAACAATGAGTTTGTTGCTTCCCCTGTCGCCCGAACTGCAAGAGCCGCAGGCAAGCCACTATGTCGATTGTTCAACGCGGATGAGGCAGATCTGGCCGAGGTTGTTACCGGAATTCTTCCATGAGCGAGTCCAGCGCGTTGCTCCCGGGACACAGTTCCGCGAACGGAATCTCCACGAGCGGGCGGTCCACCGTGCGATTCACGGCGTGCATGTCGTTTCCGCTGCTGTCGATGTACAGCAGGCCCGTCGCGATCTCCTTCTTCTGCTGCATCGCCCGGATGTGCGCGTACGCCGCGTCGCGATCTGTCGGGTTGTAGTCTTCCGCGACCTTTCGCAAGCGCACCACCGTGTTGTCGTGCATGGTCACGGAAACGGTGCCGGCGCCGTCGGTCTCCGAATCGGCGGTGATCTCGCGCCGCAGCGGCACGAAATCCACCGCAGTCATTTCCGTCTGGTGCTGACGCGTGAACCGATAACTCTTCGTCGACGCTTCGTGATCGTTGAACGTGACGCACGGCGAGATGATGTCGATGAGACCGAATCCCTGATGCCGCAAACCGGCTTTGAGAATCGGCACCAGCTGCGCCTTGTCGCCCGAAAAACTCCGGGCCACGAAGGTCGCGCCCAGTGTCAGCGCGAGCAGCACGGGATCGATGGGCGGCTGCACGTTGGCCTCGCCGCCCTTCGACTTCGAGCCGATGTCCGCTGACGCGGAGAACTGCCCTTTGGTGAGACCATAGACGCCATTGTTCTCGAGCACGTACAGAAGGTTCACATTGCGACGGATCGCGTGGCAAAACTGGCCCAGTCCGATCGACAATGAATCGCCGTCACCGGAAATGCCGATGTACACGAGATTCTTGTTCGCCGCGTTGGCGCCCGTCGCTACCGCCGGCATGCGGCCGTGCACGGCGTTGAACCCGTGGGACTGTTTCATGAAATACGCGGTCGTCTTCGACGAGCAGCCGATGCCGCTCAACTTGGCTGCGCGGTGCGGCGGAACGTCCAGCTCCCAGAATGCTTGCACGAGCGCGGCCGTCACCGAGTCGTGGCCGCAGCCGGCACACAGCGTCGACATCGCGCCCTCGTAGTCGCGCTTCGTGAGTCCGAGCGCGTTCTGTTGGAGCGACGGATGTCTGACCGGTGGTTTCTGAATCGACGTCATTCCACACCTCGCATCGCGCCGCCCACGTACGCCCCGGTGAGCTCGCCCGACGCCACCGACTGCTGCTGAAGGAGCCGGAGCTGTCTCGAGATTTCGCTGACAACGTAGCCGGCCGCGAGCGGCAGGCCGCCGTAATCCAGCACTGGAATCATCTTCTCGGGCGACGTGCCGGTCTCGATCGCCAGCAGCGATCGCAGTTGCGCGTCGCGGTTCTGTTCCACCACGAAGCATCGGCGATGTTGCGCGAGGAAAGCGCCGACCGACTTTCCGAAGGGGAAGCCGCGGATGCGCATGTAGTCCGCGGCAATTCCCTCGGCGCGAAGCTGCTGCAGCGCCTCGCGCACCGCGGCGTGGCAGCCGCCAATCGAGATGATGCCGAGCGCGGCGCCGTCCTGTGCGTCGATCTCGGGTTCGGGGACTGCGTCGGCTGCGGTGGCGAGCTTGCGCGCCAAGCGGTCCATCACCTCGCGATATTCGTCGCTGTCTTCAGTGTACGTGGCCTGCGACGTATGCCCCGAACCGCGAGTGAAATACGCGCCCTTTGGGTGGACGCCCGGGAGCGTACGGGCCGGTATGCCTCCGCCCGTATCGGCATAGCGCGCGAACTTCTTCACTTCGGCCAGCTCGGCCGGACCGAGCACCTTCCCGCGGTCCGGACGATAGCTGTCGTCCCACTTCAGACGCCGGCACATCCAGTCGTTCATTCCGATGTCGAGATCCGTCACCACAAATACCGGCGACTGGAAGCGCTCGGCCAGGTCGAACGCCTGCACCATCAGGTAGAAGCACTCTTCCGGATTGGCCGGGAACAAGGCGATGTGCTTGGTGTCGCCGTGTGACAGATACGCAATGGAGAGCAGGTCTCCCTGCTGCGTTCGTGTGGGCATGCCTGTGGACGGACCCGTGCGCTGCACGTCCACGAACACGCCGGGAATCTCCGCGTAGTAGCCGAGCCCGACGAACTCGCTCATGAGGGAAATCCCGGGGCCTGCGGTGGAGGTGAACGCGCGCGCGCCCGCCCATCCCGCGCCCAGGACCATGCCAGCCGCCGCCAGCTCGTCTTCTGCTTGAATCAGGCAGTACTTTCGCTGACCCGTCGCTTTGTCGACGCGATATCGCTCCGCGTACTCCTTGAACGCCTCCATGAGCGACGTGGACGGTGTGATGGGATACCACGCTCCGACTGTGGCGCCGGCGAACACCGCGCCCAGCCCGCATGCGCTATTGCCATCGAGCAGGATCCAGTCGCTGGTGGCATCCATCCGATCGAGATGGAACGACAGCGGGCAATCGAAATGCGCCATCGCGTAATCGTAGCCGAGCTTGATCGCCTTGAAGTTGGAGTCGAGAAGCGCGCGCTTCTTGGCGAACTTCTCGTTAAGCATCGAACCCACGAGGTCCATGTCGATCTTGAGGAGCGCCGCGAGCGCGCCGGCATACGCGATGTTGCGCATCAGCGTTCGAGCCCGATCACCCTCGAACGCCTCGACGCACATCGTGCCGAACGGGACGCCGAGGATCGTGATGCCCTCGCGCCGCAGCGCGTCGTTGAGCGGCCAGGAGGAGTCGTACAGGAGATACCCGCCGGGGCGCACGGCGGCGACGTCCTTCGCGTACGTCTCCGGATTGAGGGCGACGACAAGATCCATCTCGCTTGGCCGCGCCGTGTAGCCGTGCTTGCTAACCCGGATCTCGTACCACGTGGGAAGCCCCTGAATGTTCGACGGGAAGACGTTTTTTCCCGAGACAGGAATTCCCATGCGGAAGATGGCCTGCATCAACAGACTATTGGCGCTGGCGGAGCCGGTGCCGTTGACCGTGGCGATCTTGAAGGCGAAGTCGTTGATCGACGACATAGGGACTAGCGACTGGGGACTAAGGACTTGGGAGCTCGCGAGAGTGTGGCTAGCCGCGGCGTGCCGGCGTAGGGAATCAGCAGATCAAACTGCCGCATGTCCCACGCTGCCGTCGGACAACGCTCCGCGCACAAGCCGCAGTGCAGGCACACATCCTCGTCCTTGACCATGATCCGCTTCGTCTGCGGGAGCTCGTCCGAAACGTAAATCTCCTGCTTGAGGTTCGTCGCGGGCGCCATGAGGCGCGTCCGGAGATCGATCTCGTCGCTGCCGTCGTGCGTGATGGTCAGGCAGTTCACCGGACAGACGTCGACGCATGCGTCGCACTCGATGCAGAGGCTCGCGGTGAAGTGCGTCTGAATGTCGCAGTTGAGACACCGCTGGACCTCGAGAGCGGTTTGCTCTGGCGTGAAGCCCAGCTCCACTTCGGTGCTCAAGTTCGCGAAGCGTTCCGCCAGCTCCGCGTGCTGCATCTTGCTGCGAGCCGCCGGACTGTAGTCGTTGCTGTAGCTCCACGAATGCATTCCGACCTTGGCACTCACGAGGTTCATCCCGTACGGCGGACGGTCGGCGAGCGGAGTCCCCTGACAGTGATTGTGAATCGAGATTGCTGCCTGATGTCCGTGCTCAACGGCCCAGATGATGTTCTCGGGACCCCAGGCCGCGTCGCCGCCAAAGAAGACGCCGGCGCGCGTGCTCGCCATCGTGTCGCGCGCGACGACCGGCATGTCGTTTTTGTCGAACTCGATGCCGAGGTCCCGCTCTACCCAGGGAAATGCATTGTCCTGGCCAATCGCGAGGACGACGTCGTCGCACGGGAAGGTGACCGTGTCGATCACTTCGCTGCGCTGCTTTCCGTTCTCCTCGAACCAGCGCAGGCGCTCGAATTCCATGCCGACGAGCTTCCCGTTGTCCACGATGAAGCGCTTCGGCGCATGGTTCTCCACGATCTCGACCTGCTCCTCCTCCGCGTCCTCGAGCTCCCACGGCGAGGCCTTGAAGTACGGGCGCGACCGACGTGCGATGACCTTGATGTCCTTGCCACCAAGCCGGCGCGACGTGCGACAGCAATCCATCGCGGTGTTGCCGACTCCGATGATGAGGACGCGCTCGCCGATCGACTCGACATGACCGAAGTGCACGGACGCCAGCCACTCGATGCCAATGTGAATGCGATCCGTGTCGTATCGCCCCGGAATCTCGAGGTTCTTTCCTTTCGGCGCTCCGCTGCCAACAAAGATCGCGTCGTAGCCCTCGCTGAGCAGCGCGCGCATGCTCGACACCGGAGAATCCCACCGCACTTCGACGCCCATGTCGAGGATGTACTTGATCTCCTCGTTCAGGACCTCGGCGGGAAGCCGGAAGGATGGAATGTTCACGCGCATCAACCCGCCGGCGCGATTCAGCTTTTCGTGGATGACGACGTGATAGCCCTGCGGCATCAGATCGTTCGCGACGGTGAGGGATGCCGGTCCGGCGCCTACTAAAGCGACTCGTTTCCCGTTCTTCTTGTCGGGTGCTTTCGGCAGGAATGGCGTGACGTCGTAACGGAGATCGGCCGCGACCCGTTTCAGCCGGCATATCGCGACCGGCTTTCCATCGATGCGAGTACGGCGGCATGCGGGCTCGCACGGGCGGTCGCAGGTGCGGCCGAGGATTCCAGGGAAGACGTTCGACTGTCGATTGACGAGGTACGACTCGGTGTACCGTCCCTGCGCGATGAGCCGAATGTACTCCGGGACATTCGTGTGCGCGGGACACGCCCATTGGCAGTCGACAACCTTATGGTAGTAGCGCGGATCGCTGACGTTCGTAGGGCGCATGCTGTGTGCATGATTGCCTTGGGGGTCCGCCGGGGCAAGTACACGCGTTCTCGGCCCGCCGCCGCAAGAGCTAAAGCGGCGGCGGTCTGTTGAGCTGCGCGCAAACGTGCTATGGCGCGCTCGCTCACCTTCGGTTCTCGGCGGCGCTTCGCGCCGGTAGCAGCTCATCACGGGGCTGGGAAAGCCGTCACCGCGCCGAAGGCGCGCCGAGTACCGACCGGCCCGCGTCTTTTATCGGTCACGCGGGCCGCCGAGAACGGTTCACTCTCGTGGCAAAACGAGAGTAAACGCCGATCCCAAACCCGGCTCAGCCTCCACCTCGATGCGGCCGCCGAGCAGGCGAGCCAACCGCTCCGAAATGTAGAGCCCGAGCCCCGTCCCGCTGTACTTGCGCGTCAAGCCGCTGTCGAGCTGTGAAAAGGGCCGGAAGAGCCATTGAATATCGGACTTCGCGATGCCGATGCCCGTGTCGCTCACGACAAAACGAACTTCGTTCCCCTCAGACCTGAGCGCGACGCGTACCTCGCCGCGGTCCGTGAACTTGATCGCGTTGCCGGCGAGGTTCACGAGAATTTGACGCGCCTTGTCGACGTCCGTCGTCATGCGGATCGGTGTCGCCACCGACTCGCTCACGAGTGGAATCTTCTTTTGATCCGCGAGCGGCTGGACGACGGCGATGGCCGCGGACAGGAGATCCGCTGCCAGAAAATCCGTTGGGCGCACGGCCTCACCGCCGGTCTCGAGGTTCGTGTACGACAGCACGTCCTCGATCATCGCGGAGAGGTGCTGCGTGACGTAGTGCATGCGCTCGAGCACTTCTTTTTGCGAATCGGATAACGGCCCGAGCACGGCGTCGACGAGAAGCTCCTCGTATCCCGCGAGGGCGGTGAGCGGCGTGCGCAGCTCGTGCGACATCGTGGCGAGAAAACGCCCCTTGGCGCGATCGGCTTCCTGCGCTTGCTCGAGCAACTGCGATTTCCAGACGGCGAGAGCGGCGTGATCCGCCACGACCCCCAGTCGCTGAGCGTCGCGCGTGCTAAACGGCACGGAGCGGCGATCGCGCGCCACCACGAGCACTCCCAGCACGCTCTCATGCGCGACCAGGGGCGCGGCGATGAGCGGCCCGATGGAGATGTCGGCCATGCGCCGCGCGAGCGGTCGCTCCGTGAGCCCGAAGTCCTCCACCAGCACCACCTGGCGGTTCTCGACGACGTCGCGCGCGAGCGATCCCGCCAGCGGAAAACGCCAACCACGCGCGGGCTCGAGCAGACCCACGGCGCTCACCAGCTCCCCATGGTCGGCCTCCACGGAGATCAGCGTGGCGCCATGTCCGCCGCATTGGGTGCTCGCCGCAGTGCACAGAATCGAGAGTAGTGCACTCGTGTCCGCGACTTCCGCGGTTTGGCGCGCGAGCGCGCGAAGCGCCGCGTTTTCCTCATTTCTTTCCTCGAGCGTGCGGTCGCGAGCGTTCTTCACCATCTGGAACGAGCGCGAGAGCGCGAGTACGACGCAGGCGCTGTCGTCGCGCGCGACGCGCACGCCGTAGCTGCGCTGCTCGCCGGCAATGGAGTACTCGAGATCGAAGCGGCGCGTCGCGCCGTCCGCGGCGGTCGCGCGAATCATCTCCGCGCCCGGCTCCACGTTCAATCCTGGATACGTCGTCCAGAAATCGTGGCCGAGCACGTGGGTGCGCTTGACACCCAGGATGCGCTCCCATGGCGCATTGATGTACCGCACGCGCCAATCGGGAGCGATGACGACGATCGCGTCGCCCAGCGCATCCATGGCTGAGCGGGCGTCGAACTGTTCGTTAGGCGTCACCGCGGAAAATTATCGTTCTCGGCGGCGGCCGTGATCTTGACTTACGGCCGCCGGTGTGTTCTCGGCGCGCCTTCGGTGCGGTGAACAGCTGCGACCAGCGCGAAGCGCTGCCGAGAACGGACCGGGCCGCGTGTTTTATCGATCACGCGGCCCGCCGAGAACACCCTACACGAGTGCGATCTGATCCAGCCGCGCATGCAGCTCCGCAGCGGAGCGCGGCCGCTTCTCGCGGTCCTTGGCCAGCGTCCACATGACCAGGTCGGACAGCGCCGCCGGAATGTCGGGTTGCACCGACGACGGACGCCGCGGTTCCTCTTCGAGGACCTTTGCGATGAGCGTGATGGGCGTGTCCGCCGTGATCGGGACGTCCCCGACAAGACACTCGTAGAGCACGGCACCGACCGCGTACAAATCGGCGCGCGCGTCGAGCTCGTCGCCGAGGAGCTGCTCGGGCGCCATGTACTCCGGCGTCCCGACCACCATGCCCGCCTGAGTGTATCCTGCTTCCTTGGGACGCGACGCCAGCCTCGCAATGCCGAAGTCCATGACCTTCAACACACCGTCCGCCTGCACCACCATGTTCTGCGGCTTGATGTCGCGGTGGATCACGCCCTCTTCATGTGCCACCTCGAGCGCGCGGCACAGCTGCTTGGCGATCGGAAGCACGACAGACGCCGGCAATCTTCCACGCTCTTTGACGAGATCCTTGAGCGACTTCCCTTCGACGTACTCCATCGTGAGGTAGTACAAGCCGCCGATCTCGCCGAGGTCGTAGGTGCGCACGACGTTCCGGTGCGAGATGCGACGCGCGAGCTTGATCTCGCTCTTGAAGCGCTCGAGTGCGTTGGAATCCGCCGACATCATCTCGGGCTTCAACGTCTTGATGGCGACGGGCTCACCGAGCTCTTTGTCGGTCGCCTTGTACACCATGCCCATTCCGCCGACGCCGAGCACGCTCTTGATCTCGTAGCGATTGCCGAGTGTCTGACCCGGCTCGAGCATGGTGACGTTGCCCATCTGCAGCTTCATTGTTGGCGTGGCGGCGAGCATCTGCGTGCGCGTGCCGCCCGGCGCCGAAACGCTCAGGAAGTCGACGAGCGCCTGTTTGTCCTTGAGATCCGCGAGGAGGCGACGAAAGGCGCTCGCGAGCGTGCCGATCTCGTCGCGTCCGCCTTCGGGAATTTGTGCTTGATAGTCACCTTCGGCGGCGCGGCGCGACGCGTCGGCTAGGACGGTCACCGGACGCACGATCTGACGCGCCGTCAGGCCGCCGATGAGCAGCGCCAGGAGCAGGCCAATGCCGCCGGCGAACAGGAGCGTGTTGCGGAGATCGGTGTAGCCGCTCAAGCGCAATTCCTGGTCGAGCGATCGGAGCGCGATGAAGCCGCCGACGGGCGCGCCCGACGCACTCGGGAGCATCGCGCGCTTGCTCACGAAGTGCTCGCCATTGAGGGTGATCTTGTCGAGCGTCGCGCCGGCCGACGTGCTGTCGCCGGCGTTGCCCGCCTGCTGCACGCCGTCAGAGTCCGCGTGCATTCGCGCCGACACGGCGGCAAGCAGCGGACTGCTCGAGCGGCGCGCTTGTTCGCTGGCCGCGGCAAGCCGGGGTTCGTCGCGCTTGTCGAGCGCGAAGAACATCACCTCAGTCTGTACCTGCGATGCGACGGCGCGCGCGACCGAATCGGTCACGTAGCGCGCGGCCATCAACACGCCAAGGAGCCTCCCACCCGCCCCGAGAATCGGGACGGCAACGGTTTCGATCAG
>Ga0070706_100005554_pt1 | contig 12005 bp, 10 predicted proteins | sample KBSK5501metaG_FD_65476 | JGI IMG/M metagenome (GOLD analysis project Ga0070706, IMG submission 65476) | Corn, switchgrass and miscanthus rhizosphere microbial communities from Kellogg Biological Station, Michigan, USA - KBS K5-50-1 metaG | ecosystem: Host-associated > Plants > Roots >...
GCCGCCCTCGATCGGCTCGACGACGGGGCGGTCACGGTCCATTCGGCCAACGGCTGGGTCGTGATCCCGTATGCGTCGGTCGGTCGCGAGGTCGACTACGACGGCATGCTCGACCGGGCCGCCGCCGTCGGGCGCGACGGGACGCGGTTGACCGAGGCGCTGACGGGGATCCGCCAGCTCTTCCGGCCGGTCTCCATGCCGACCCAGCTCGGATTCGACCGCGATCGGCTCGCCGCCGAGCTCGTGGCCTTCGCCGAGCGCGGGTATCGCCAGCCGGTCGACGCCGCCATCCTCGTGTCGAAGGGCAACTTCTCGATGTCGAAGACGGTCGATGGCGTGCGGGTCGACACGAGCCGGATCGCTCCGGCGATCGCCGCGGCCTTGCTCGATCCGGCGACGCCACCCTCGGTCGAGCTGACGGCGGACGCCGTCCGGGTCGCGCCCGCGACGAGCAACTCGGACGCCGGCCGTGCCCTGCGCGCAGCGCAGCGGATCGCCACCGACCTCGTCCTGGTCAAGGGCCCGGACAAGTGGAAGATCTCGGCGCGCCGCATCGGCATGTGGATCACGTTCGCGGGCACGGGACAGACGTACGGGCCGGTCGTGGCCATGAACCGGGTGCCGGAGGCGCTCAAGGGGGTCGCGAAGGACGTCAAGCGCAACCCGACGGAGGCGAGGTTCGTCCGGACGCGTTCGGGCCAGGTGTTCGGCGTGACCGCCTCGCATCTCGGCCGAGCCCTCGATGTCGACGCCACCGCTAGCGGGGTCGTCGCCGCGCTGACCGCCCGCGCCCAGTCGTCGTCGGGCAACGTCCCGGCGGTCAAGGTGAAGACGATGGCGGTGGCCCCGTCGCTCACGACGGACGAGGCGACCAGGAAGGCGCCGCTGCTGCTCAAGGTCGGCAGCTGGACGACCTATTACCAGTCGAGTGCCCACAACGGGTTCTCCGCCAACATCACGATCCCGGCCCGCCACCTCGACGGGATGGTCATCGCCCCAGGCCAGGTCTTCGACTTCTGGAATGCGCTCGGCGAGGTGAGCTTCCGGACGGGCTACCGCCTCGGGGGCGCGATCGTCGGTGGTCACTCGGTCGAGGGCAAGGCGCTGGCCGGCGGGATCTGCGCGGCCTCGACGACGCTGTTCAACGCGGCCGCCCGCGGTGGCCTTGAGATCCTCACCCGGTCACCGCACTGGTACTACATCACGCGCTATCCGCTGGGCCTGGACGCGACCGTCTCGCAGTCGCAGACCATGCGCTTCCGCAACGACACCAAGTTCCCGGTCCTCATCAAGTCGTTCGCGTCACCGGGCATCGTGCGCTTCGAGATCTGGAGCGTGCCCAACGGCCGGACCGTGTCGTGGAGCCGGCCCAACGTCAGCAACGTGACCCGCGGATCCGACAGCGTCCAGATGACCTCGACCCTGAAGCGCGGCCAGCGGGAGCGCATCGAGTGGCCGGTCGATGGCAAGGACGTCTCCATCACCCGGACGGTCCGCGATGGCGGCGGCCGCATCGTCCATCGCGACGTCTTCGTGTCGCACTACCACCGCATGGTCGGGATCATGCTGGTGGGCACGCGATAGGCGATCAGCCCGCGCATTGGCGGGGAAGGCTGGATCGGCAGTAGAATCCGCGGCCTTGGCGGAGTAGCTCAGTGGTAGAGCAGGGGACTCATAAGCCTCCCCACGTAACCGCTGTGCTTTCCCGAGTGGGATGTGATCGAGAATGCGCTCAGTCATGGGCTCTATCGGCGGCGAATTCAAGAGCACATAACTCCGATAGAGCGCATACCTGAACCTGACGGACTGCATCCCACCAGGCGCGACTGCGCATCTGTCCGAGGCCGTCGGGGATCCAGGTCGTCATCGGGGTCGTTTCGACGGTCGTCATCGGGGTCGTTTCGACGGATGCCGCGAGTTTCCAGGCGGTCGCGGTTGACCCATCGTCCTCCGGCCGCCTACCCTGTCCGCACCGGCGATGGTGTGCGCCGAGGTGCGGTAAGCGCCTGAACCGCCCTCTGGGCTGATGGCTCCTGACTGATCGACAGCCAGGGACATTTCTGTGCCCCGTGGAGGTGCTTGCGTGGAATTCGGGCACGCCGGCCCGGTCGAAATGAGGTGCTCAGACCGCGCGAATCACACGGTAAGACGCATGCAGCTGATGGGACGGAGCCCAGTGCCCCGCTCGGGCCAGTGTGCGCCCCGGTCGGCCGACTGGCTAGGGCACCCCGCGCGAGACATCGCGAGGGCTCTATCGCGACAGGATCAGCGCCCGCCGGCGGCAGCCGCTTCACCATCAACGAGCCGGAGCATTTCGATTGTGTCGCTCAGATGGGCGTCGAAGATCTGCCGCGCGACGTCGAGCAATTCGAACAATGCGGGGTCGGGCACGCGATAAATGATTGTCGTCCCGCGCCGCTCTGTGGCCAGGATGTTTCGACCTCGAAGGACAGCGAGCTGCTGCGAAACGGAGGATCCCGGCGCGCCGGTCGCCTCCTGGATCTGGGTAACGCTCATCGGCCCCGCCCGCAGGAGCTCGAGAATCCGGATACGGAGCGGGTGAGCGAGTGCCTTGAAGAATTCGGCCTTGAACTGGCGGAGGCGCTCGGCATCGTCGCCCCGGGAATGCTGTCGTGGCATCGTCGAGAGGGCACCTCTGTAGTCCGGCTTGGCCATTGGCCGTTCGCTGAGAGCTTACGTGTATCAGGCTGCGATGACGCCCGCTGGACTCACCCGGTCGAAAGTATCTTGCAAATCCCGAAGATTGTCTAGTTGTTATCTTGCAGAGAACCGGGTTGGCGCGGTAGAGTTGTTCGCATGCACGGCGGCGCACGCGACCTCGAGATCGGCGGGGCTCGGGCACAGCGGGTCGGCCGAGATCCCTGGGCCGTCGCGCTAAACGAGACGGCGGCGACCGACGACATGGCGGTGACCTTGCTGACACTCGCGGTGGTGGACGAGTTCATCCGCGTCTCAGGCCTCATGCGATTGCTCCGGCGTTCAGGTCTGCGGTTGTCGAGCCTGCCGGCTCTCGGCCTGTACACCGTAGATGGCGCGCCCCTCGAGTTGCTCCGGGCGCACGCCTTACCGGACGGCGCGATGTTCTGGGTGTCGTGGTTGTATCGGCAGCCAGCAGAGATCTACACCGAATATGAGGGCCGGATCGACCACGTCGATCTTGCCAACGGCGCTCGGATGGAGACCGTGTCGGGGCCCTGGGTCTTCACCTTCAACGTCGCGAATGGGAGTCTGCCCGCCGGCACGACTCATCCGGTCGACTCGGCCGTGGAGGCGTGATGGATCTCTTGACGCTGCTTAATGAAGCGGAAACCGCGTCTCCCATGCACCGCATCGAATGGCGCGACCGTATCGCGGCCCACGGTGCTCGGGCGATCGACGGCGTCCGGCCGTGGCTCGCCAGCCCGGTCCTCGCGGCCTTCGCGATCCGGGTGATCGAGCGAGCCGGTGCGAACGGGGATGCGCCTCACGCGACCAAGGTTCTTCGATCCGCCAGATCCAAGGTGCCTCCGGCTGCCAAGGCCGATGTCGACTGGGCCCTCAAGGAGCTGCGTCACCGGGCAGCGGCATCCGCCAATGGCGCTGACGACCGGCCACGAACACTCGAAGGTCCCGCGTAGGCAGCGAGGCGGCGACACGCTGGCGCGGATCGAGTGGTCTGGCGTTCTGCAAACTCCAAGACATTGAACATATAGTCACAACGGCCGGGAGCGCGCGATCTCTGTCTCGCGAGTGACCGCAATGTGACGGAGGTAGGGAACCGGCGTGTCGATCGCGAGCGCGCTCGAAGGACTGGGTTCCGGGCAGCTCTTGGTGGCGATCGCTGCGATTCTCACGCTGGCGACCGTGGCCGCGGTCGCGCCGCGGTCGCGGGCAAATCCAGTGTCGCTCTCGCTGGCCCTGTCGGGCGTGGCATGCGTAGGCATCCTCGTGTTCGGAGTCAGCGTCCTCGCGTCTGGAAGCTCGGTCGTCGCCAGCGCCGGTGACGTGCTCGGGTTTGCCCTGATCGATGTGCGCTACGACGCGCTCGCCGCGATCTTCCTTGTCGCCCTGGGCATCGCCGGCGCGGCGAGCTCGGTGTATGGCATCGGATACCAGGCACACGGCACGACCGGCAACGATCGGACCGCCGCCGCGTACCCTGTGTTCCTCGCCAGCCTTGCCCTCGTCTTCGGCGCGGACGACGCGTTCGCGTTCCTGTTTGCCTGGGAACTGATGGCCCTGAGTTCGGCCATTCTTGTGGTCGGATCACGCCCCACCGCCGAAGTCGCTCGAGCTGGGTATCTCTATCTCGCGTTGACGCATCTCGCGACGGCCCCTCTCATCGTCGCCTTCGCGGTCCTGGCGTCGGCCGCCGGTGCGACGGGCTTCAGCTCGTTCGGTCCGGCGGCTGCGGGTCTGTCGCCGACCTCCCGCGACGTCGTCTTCGTGCTCCTGTTCGTCGGATTCGCCACGAAGGCTGGAGCGATCCCCTTCCATGTCTGGCTCCCGCGTGCGCATCCGGTCGCGCCGTCGCATGTCTCGGCCCTGATGTCGGGGGTGATGATCAAGGTCGGCGTCTTCGGGATCGTCCGGTTCGGGCTCCAGATCCTCGGCCCCGGACCCGAGTGGTGGGGCCTGCTCGTACTCGGCATCGGCGTCGCGTCGGCGGTGCTCGGGGTGCTGTACGCGCTGATGGAGCACGACCTCAAACGCCTGCTGGCCTTCCACAGCATCGAGAACGTCGGCATCATCCTGATCGGCGTCGGGGTCGCGCTCCTGGCCGTCGCTGACGGAGCGACGGCCGTCGCGGGCGCGGCGCTCACCGCGGCGCTCTTCCACACCCTGAACCACGCCCTGTTCAAGTCGGTGCTGTTCCTCGCCGCGGGCTCGGTCCAGTCCGCTGTTGGGTCACGGGACCTCAACGTCCTTGGCGGCCTGGCTCGGGCGATGCCCGTCACCGCGCTTGCCTTCGGGATCGGAGCCGCCGCGATCAGCGGCCTACCGCCGCTCAACGGCTTTGCCAGCGAATGGCTGACGTTCCAGGGTCTGATCGGTGCCGGTGGCAACGGTGCGCTCTCGCTCGTCGCCCGGTCGGCGGTCCTGCTGGCCGTCGGCGGGCTCGGCCTGACGGTGGCGCTCGCGGTCGCGTGCTTTGTCAAGGCCACCGGGATGACGTTCCTCGCGCTGCCCCGCAGTCCCGGCGCGGCCGATGCCCGCGAGACCAGCCGGCTGATGGGCGCGGCGATGGCGAGCCTGGCCATCGCCTGTATCGCCGTTGGGATCGCGGCCGGGCCCGTGTCCGCGGCCATCGGAGCGGTGGCCGACGGCTTGGTCGGTCAAAGCTCAACGAGTGCACCCGTGCTCGGCCCGGCCGCCGTCGGTGTCCCGGTCGTCGGGATCGACGCGGTGTACGCGGCCGGGCGACTCGCTGTCCTCCTCGGCGGGGTCGCCGGGCTCACCTGGCTCGTGGCGATGCGCCGAGGGACGCGCCGGGTCCCGACCTGGACCACCGGCATTGCCCCGGAGCCGGCATTCGAATACACCGCCACCAGCTACGCGAAGCTGATCCGTCTCTACTTCGGGCCGATCCTCCGTCCGGCGCGCGAAGTGTCGGTCGAGCTCCACCCGGGCACGCCGTTTCCGCGGACCGTCCGGTATCGCGGGGAGGTCAGCCACGTCCTCGACGAACGAATCTACCGGCCGCTCCACCGCGGCGCGGTCGGTGCCGCGCAGTTGGTCCGACGTCTCCAGTCGGGCAGCCTCCAGCTCTACCTCGCGTACTCGGTCGCCGCGCTCATTGGATTGCTCCTGGTCGCCCGGTCATGATCGATCCGAGCACGCTCGCCAACGTGACCCTGGGGCTGATCCAGGCCGTGCTCACGCTGCTCGTGGCGCCGCTGCTGCTCGGGATCACCAAGCGCGTCAAGGCCCGCCTGCAATACCGACAAGGGCCCTCGATCCTCCAGCCGTACCGTGATCTGGCGAAGTGGTGGCGCAAGGAATCGGTCGAGAGCGACGCCGCCAGCCCGCTGACCGCCGCCGCGCCGGCGCTCGTCTTTGCCGCCGTGTTCGTCGCCACCCTCCTGGTGCCGATGGTCAGCCAACGACCGCCGCTCGAGGGCTGGGGCGATCTGCTGGTTGTCGTCGGGCTCATGGCCCTCGGCCGGTTCGTGCTCGCCCTCTCGGCGCTCGACGCGGGCAGTGCGTTCGGTGGGATGGGCAGCAGCCGCGAGGTCGCCATCGCTACGTTCGTGGAGCCGGCATTCCTGCTCGCTCTCGTGGGGACCGCATTGGCGGCCGGCTCCACCGATCTGGGCGCGATCGCCGCGCTCGGGGTCGCGTCGGGCATCTCCTGGTATACGCCCGCACTCCTTCTCGCGGCCGGTGCGTTCGCCATCGTCGCCGTCGCCGAGACCGGCCACGAACCGGTGGACAACCCGGACACGCACCTGGAACTGACGATGATCCACGAGGGCATGCTGCTCGAGGCATCGGGGCCGCGGCTCACGATCTTCACCTACGCGGCCGAACTGAAGCTGGTCCTCGTGGCGGGTCTCTTCGCGGCCGTCTTCCTGCCGGTCGGCATGGCGCAGGACCTGGCGCCGCTGTCGGTCCTCGTCGCGGTCGGTGCCGCACTCGCGAAGCTCGTCGCGGCCGCGGTCGTCCTGGGGGTGCTCGATGCCAGCCTCGCAAAGCTGCGGATCCTCGCCCTGCCGGGGCTCCTGGCGACCGCGTCGATCGTCGCTGTGATCGGGCTCGCGAGTCGCCTCTGGTTGCCGGCATGACGATCGACCCACGATCGGCGAGCGAGATCGTCGACGTCTGCGCGGCCGCGATCGTCGTCCTCGGCGTCGGCCTCGCGGCGACGCGCTCGATCGGTCGCTCGATCTGGCTCGTCGCGATCCAGTCCGCCCTTGTCGGCATGGCTGCGGTGACCGTTGGCCTTGCCACGGGCGCCGGCCACCTCCTAACCGGTGGACTGCTGGCGATCGGGGTCAAGGGCGTGGTCGTCCCGCTCGTCCTGGGCTCGATCCTTCGTCGATCGGCGGTCCGCCGAGAGCGCCACCCGATCCTCGGTCCGCGGGCGAGCCTGATCGCCGCGGTCGCGATCATCTTCGTCGCGACTGCGGCGGCGAACGGAGCTTCCCTCGGGGCGAGCGTCGCCGCGAGGAGTGCCCTTCCCGCGGCGATCGCCGAAGTGCTCACCGGTCTGCTTATCGTGATGACCCGCCGCAAGGCGCTCTCGCTCGTCGTGGGCCTACTTGTCTTCGAGAACGGGGTCGCTCTGACGGCGTTCTCGCTGACCTACGGCATGCCCTTTGTCGTCGAACTCGGGGTCCTGTTCGACCTGCTGATCGCCGTCGTCGTCGCCTGGGTCTATGCGCGTCGGATGCTTGACGTCCTAGGCAGCACCTCGACCGACCAGTTGCGGAGCCTCCGCGGATGATCGAGCTGCTCATCGCGCTGACCGTCGGCATCCCGACCCTGGCCGGTGTCGCTGCCTGGTTTGCCGGGGGACGCCGAGCGACCGAGCTCGCGCTTGGCGGACTGGCGATCGCCCTCGTGTCGGGGCTCGCCCTGTCGGGCCTCGTGTTCGCGAATGGGCCGGTCCGTGCGCTCGACGGTCTCGTGCTCATCGACGCCTTCGGCGCGTACATGCTCATCCTGGTCCTGGTTGTCGCGGGCATCGCCGTTGCGGGCTCGCCCGCTCACCTCGCTCACGAGCAGGAAGCGGACCGCCTCCGGCGACACGACGCAGGCCGCTATTACGCATTGCTGCTGTGGTTCGTGGCAGGGCTCGCGGCCGTCCCGCTGCTCGACAACCTGGGACTGGTCTGGGTCGGCATCGAGGCGACGACGATCGTATCGGCGCTGCTGGTCGGCTTTGCCCGGACGCCGGACGCTATCGAGGCAGCCTGGAAGTACCTGATCCTGGGATCGATCGGGATCGGCTTCGCCCTCCTTGGGACGCTGCTCCTGTACGCCTCGTCGGTGGGCGTCCTGGGAGAGACGAGCGACGCACTCGACTGGACCCGGCTCACGGAGATCGCGCCACGGCTCGATCCGGGTCTCGTCCGCCTGGCCTTCGTGTTCGCCCTCGCCGGGTACGGGACCAAGGCCGGCCTGGTGCCGTTCCACACGTGGCTGCCCGATGCTCACAGTCAGGCTCCGAGCCCGATCTCCGCACTCCTGTCGGGCGCGGGGCTGGCCGTCGCGCTGTACGCGCTCGCCCGGTTCCACCTCGTCACGGTCGGTGCCCTCGGGCCATCGTTCTCCTCGACGCTCCTCGTCGGCTTCGGACTCCTCAGCCTCGCGGTCGCCCTTCCCTTTATCGTTGCCCAGGGCGACCTCAAGCGCCTCCTCGCCTATTCGTCGATCGAACACCTGGGACTCGCGACACTGGCGCTCGGTTTCGGCGGCCAGCTCGCCCTCCTCGGGTTCAGCCTCCACCTGATCTGCCACGGCCTTGCGAAGGCCACCGTCTTCCTCGCCGCGGGTCGGCTGGTCGCCGAGCGCGGTAGCCGCCGGATCGGTCGGCTCGGCGACAGCCTCGCCCGCTCGCCCGCCGACGGGCGGGCCCTCGTCGTCGCGGCGCTCGTCCTCGCCGGGCTGCCCCCGTCGGGCATCTTCGTGGCCGAGCTCGCGATCCTCTTTGGCGGCGTGCAGGCTGGTTGGGGACTGGCCGCCGCCGGCGCGGCCACGATCCTCGCCCTGGCCGCGGCCGGCCTCTTGTTCCATGTCGTGCGGGTGTCGGTGGGCCCGGCGGGACCGCTGGGTGAACCTTGTGCGTCGGCGGGCGCATGGGCGGTCCTCCTCGCCATCCCGCTTGGCGTCGTCGTGGTCGCCGGGCTCTGGACGCCTTCGCCGTTGGCGGCCGCGCTCGAGCAGGTCACCATCGTCCTCGGAGGCGGCGGTGGCTGAGCCGTTCGAGATCGGGCCGCTCGCCGCGAGCGTCGCCGACGAGACGGCCGGGAGCGGGCCGGTCGAGCGGGTCGCGCCGGATGCCCTCGGGCCACGCGTCGCCGAACTGGCTGACGCTGGCGGCCAATTCGTCATGCTCATCGGGCTCGACGAGCGCTCCATCGGAGACGAAGGCCTGGCCGTCGAGGCGGTCGTCGCGCGACCCGACGGTGGTCTCGCCCGGCTGCGCGCCGGGCTGCCCCTGGAAGAACCGGCGTATCCGTCGATCAGCCCGCTCGTTCCGGCGGCGCATTGGGACGAGCGCGAGGTAAAGGACCTGTTCGGGATCGTCCCAATGGGCCATCCCGATCCGCGCAGCCTCGTCCTTCATGAGCACTTTTCACGGGGCTACCATCCGCTCCGCAAGGACGTCCCGGCCGATGTTCGTCCACCCGACGCCGAGCGCCACTTCGTGCCCTTCGAAGTCCATGGCGAGGGCGTCTACAAGCTCCCGGTCGGGCCGATCCACGCCGGCATCATCGAGCCCGGTCACTTCCGCTTCTCGGCGATCGGCGAGCGGATCCTCCATCTCGACGCCCGGCTCTTCTTCGTTCACCGCGGGCTCGAGAAGCTCGTCGAGGGCCGTTCATTCGCCGCGGCGCTGCCGATCGTGGAGCGTGCCTGCGGCGTCTGCACCGTTACTCATGCTCTGGCCTACTCGCAGGCGCTCGAGACGCTGACCCGGACCGCCATTCCGGCACGCGCCCGATGGGCCCGGGTCCTGCTGGCCGAGCTCGAGCGCCTCTACAACCACGTCGGCGACCTCGGGAACATCTGCGCCGGAGTCGGCTTCCAGCCAGCGGTCTCGCGCCTGGGCTGGCTCAAGGAGCGCCTGCTCCGCCTCAATGATTCCCTCACCGGTCATCGCTACCTCACGGGGGCCGTCGCCCCGGGCGGTCTGGTGGCCGACCTCGACCCGGGCGGCCTCGCTGCCATGCCCGAGACGCTTGACCCGATCGGCGTCGAGCTCGCATCGGCGATCCGCTCGATCGTCCGCTCGGAGGGTGTGATGGGTCGGTTCCATGGGACCGGGGTCGTGAGCGCCGCCACGGCGGCGGCCTTCGGCGCGCTCGGCGTCGGGGCCCGGGCGAGCGGACTCCGTCTCGACCTGCGCATCGACCGACCCTACGCGGCTTACGACGAGCTCCCGGTCGGGCTGGTCGTCGCCTCCGCGGGCGACGTGGCGGCGCGCTTCCATGTCCGCGCCCAGGAGGCCCACGAGTCGCTCCGGCTCGTCCGCGAGGCCGCCCGTCGGCTCCCCAGGGGACCGATCGCGGCGCCGCTCGCGACGATCCCGGTGGTCGGCGAATCTGCCCTCGGCGCGGCCGAGGGACCGCGCGGCGCATCCTGGATCTGGCTGCGGGCCGGCAGCGACAACACGATCGACCGGCTGCGGCTGCGATCGGCGTCGTATGCCAACTGGCCGGTCGTCGCTGCCGCCGCGCCCGGTAATCTCGTGCCCGACTTCCCGCTCATCAACAAGAGCTTCGAGCTCTGCTACGCCTGCACGGACCGCTGACCATGCCGTTCGACGTCTTCGATCGCTTGCTCCGTCCGCTTCGCCGCGGCCCGGTCACGAGCCACTACCCCGACGTGCCGCCCGACCTTGCTCCCGCGGCGCGCGGCCTGCCCGAGCTCGACGTGAGCCGCTGCGATGGCAGTGCGTCGTGCGTCGGCGCCTGCCCAACGGGCGCGATCCATCTCTCGGATTCGACCTGGTCGATCGATCTTGGGGCCTGCATCTTCTGCGGCGCCTGCGCTCGGGCCTGCCCCCGTGACGCGATCCGGCTCGGGCGACAGATCGAGCTCGCCGTCGATGACCGTGCGGACCTTACGATCGAGCGCGACTGGAGGGTCGAACCGTGACGGGTCTGCCGGCCAACGGCATTCCGCAGGACGAGCTCGTTGCGGCGCGCCAGCTGCGTCGAACGATCCAGCGGACTCTCCGGCGCTCCCTCCATGTCCGCCATCTTGATGCGGGCTCGTGCAACGGCTGCGACTGGGAGATCGCGGCCCTCCTCAACCCGTACCACGACCTGCAGCGCCTGGGGATCGACTTCGTCGCCTCGCCCCGTCACGCCGACCTGCTCCTCGTGACCGGGATCATGACTCGGAACCTCGAAGAGGCGGCCCGGCGAACGTACGAGGCGATGCCGGAGCCACGCCTTGTCGTCGCCGTCGGGGCGTGCGCGATCAGCGGCGGCGTGTTTGCGGGCACCTATGCCGGGCGCGACGGGATCAGCGAGGTCCTGCCGGTCGATGTCTTGGTGCCCGGTTGCCCGCCCCGACCCGAGGCCCTCATCCATGGTCTCCTCGTGGCCGTGGGCCGGATGGCGCCGTTCGCATTCGTGCCATACGGTGAGTCGGACGGAAAATTCGACAACGTCGAGCCCCCGTGACTCAAGCGAGGCACATGGCCGGTAAGAACCCTCCGGGCGCGGTCGGCGACGACCCGAAGCCTGACGGCCTAGGCACCATGCGATGAAGAATCTGAATGTCGGGTGTGGCCGGTTGGTCTTGCGATCGGGTCAACTCGACGAATCAGTTATGTGCTGTTCGATAGTCATGTGCTCTCCGAGCGGCGGTTGCCGCTCGAGATCACGCTCGGTAAGCTTGATCGCGCTGGCGGAGTAGCTCAGTGGTAGAGCAGGGGACTCATAAGCCCTTGGTCGGTGGTTCGAATCCGCCCTCCGCTACCAACCACGCCATCCCACGACCCGTGCGGCCCGCCCGCTGGGTCGTATCGATTCCTTACGCATCGCCACCGTCGCCATCCGCGGCCGCCATCCGTCCGTAGGGTTGTTGACGGCGGGACATACGTCAGGGGGCCCGGTTCGGGTCCGACGCTATACTCGCACCACAGGACGACGCTCGATCGTCGCCCGACTCACCCCCGGAGGCTCCCTCTTGAACCCGAAGTTCTTCCGGAACGGCATCGTGATGCTGGTCCTTGTCGTTGGGACCGCAGCGTTGTTGTTCACCTGGATCACGGCTAGTTCGACGCCCGTGACCACCGGCTATTCCAAATTCCTCGGCGACGTGGC
>Ga0070706_100005556_pt1 | contig 12002 bp, 12 predicted proteins | sample KBSK5501metaG_FD_65476 | JGI IMG/M metagenome (GOLD analysis project Ga0070706, IMG submission 65476) | Corn, switchgrass and miscanthus rhizosphere microbial communities from Kellogg Biological Station, Michigan, USA - KBS K5-50-1 metaG | ecosystem: Host-associated > Plants > Roots >...
GGCCAGTACGACCCTGGCAACGGTAGATCAGTTTCTGAGGAATACCTGGCTGGAGTGTTGTGGGCATCTGAGCGCCTTTGAGATTGAAGGAGTCCGTTATGCTGTCGATGCAGGGATGTACGATGAGTGGGCTATGGAAGGGATGAGCGAGAAAAGTATGCGCGTGCGGTTGGACAAGGTACTCAGTCCAGGACAATCCTGTGCTTATGAGTACGACTATGGCACGACAACGGAACTACGGCTGAGGGTGATCTCAGAACGAGAAGGAGCAGCGAAGGGGAATGCCATCCAGGTGCTTGCCAGGAATACCCAGCCGGTGATCCTGTGCGAGGTATGTGGCAAACCGGCCACCGAGGTATGCTCACAGTGCATCTTTGACAATAAGGGCTGGCTGTGCGATGACTGCGCGGAGGAGCACGAGTGCGGTGAGGAGATGCTCCTACCGGTGGTCAACTCCCCGCGCGTCGGCATGTGCGCCTATGCGGGATGATACTCTGGCTCATCCTGTGTTTCGTTTGACCCTCCAATATAGTGCTGAAACAAGCGAACTGATTTTGCAAGTCCCTCCTCGGTAAGTACCACCGACTTTGCCTTGCTTCTCGGGTTCTCGATCCACCCTTTCTCATAGAGCCGGTCGAGCGTCTCCCAATCAAATCCTTTCCAGGCACGAGAGGAATCGTGCAGGGCGAGCTGCATCAGGGCAAGCACGATCTCATCTACTTTGTCGCGATCAACATCATCCAATGGTTTTCCTCTGAATGAAACCATCCGTCGCATTCTTCTTCATATGCATCAGCAGCGTGGACAGCAAGAAGCGTAACGGTACAGGTACTTTTCCTACGACAGAGGCGCGATGACATCCTGGCAGCAAGAGAGCTTGCGGATGCGCGTGGTCCCCACCTGCACAGCGACCTTTCCTTGCCTCTTCCCTGCATACTGTCTACAGGTGCAGGGAAGGACGCAGATGGTCCTCTGTGAGCTGCTGGTCTCATCGGCGCACAACAAGCGTAGCACAGGAGGGCGGTACAACAACGGGTAGTACCTGGACAGGGGACGGGAGAAGGCGGCAAGCCGGATCGATCGTGGGTGTACGCAGACGATACGACTGCACTCCAGGCAGAGGTGGGGCGGTTTCCCAAAGCCTGGAACAACACGTGTGCCCGCAGAGTGTGACACGTAAACCATCATCTTCGTGGATAGCCCACACGAGCCAGCAGAGTGCTTTCCAGCAAGAGGTGGCAAGGTCGGACCTAAGCGGGACGCGTCGAAACAAGGCAGGAAGCACCTGGCAAAGGGCTGCTTCCCAGCCGGGAGGTGAAACGAGGGCGACAGCGGCCATCTCCTCCTGTATATGCTGCCGGGGATATTCGTTCCAAAAAGCGTGAAAGAGAGCTCTAGCAGCTCCATTTCCTCTCCATCAGACGTGTAAGTGGCAAGTGATACGGTAGTGATATGACTCTTTCTTTTCTTGTTTGAGAACGGATACCCCAAGTAGCCAGCACAGGCCTTTCCTGACCTGGGGCCTCACAACCATGAGTACAAGCTGGCTCTGGGCGAAGGCGAATGGACCGCGGCCATCGCTCAGGTCACCGGCACCAATACCGGCCCAATTATGGGACCAACTGGCACCTATCTGCCTCCCACCAACAAGCGGGTGGACTTCGTGCTGTCGACGGTGGCCCACTGGGTCGACGGACTGCTGACGGAGGAATACCTCTTTTTCGACACCACCACCATGGGGCGCCAACTCGGATTTGTTGAGGCGACTGGTCCGTTCCCGCGACCAATCGAGGTGGGAGACGCTCCCACCACCAACCGTCCGGGTTCGACCGAACACGTTGCCGAGAATAGACGGCGCATGAAGGAGTCCGATGACGCCTTCAACGCGCGCAAACTGGACGCCCGCAGTCTGGGCTATGCCGACGACCTTGTCGCGCACATCGTCGGTGGGGACCCTATGGATCTGGCCGGGTATCTGCAGGATGTGCAGCGCATTCTCACCGCTTTTCCTGACCTGCATGTTCACAACGAGCCCTACCATGCCATCCTCGGAGAGGGGGACTCGACCAGTACGGTGGCCGAGTGGACGGGCACGCAGACAGGGCCGCTAGCATCACCGCAGGGCATGGAGATGCCGACCGTTCCTCCCACGAACAAGTCGATCAGCGTCAAAATCAACACCTTCGCCCGCTGGCGGAACGGAGAGATCGACCGGCTGATCGTCTTCTTCGATTTCCCTGGGGTCATGCGGCAGCTTGGCCTGGCGTAGGCGCGGATGCCACGATGTGACCAGGTCATGAGGAAAGGGAAACTGGCGCTCTTCCCTTTCCTCATCCATCCAATGGTACGCAAGATGCATCTAGAAACGATATTGCGACGACGTCTCGCACAACATGCTTGTCGGAGAACGAGAGGAGAGCAACGCTGATGGAAATCGGTATTCATACCTTTGGCGAAATAGTTCCTGACCCACACACCCAGCAGAAGATCAGCGCCCACCAGCGCCTGAAACAGGTGATTCAGATAGCCATCCTGGCCGACGAAGCCGGGCTGGATCTCTTTGGCTTTGGCGAGCATCATCGCCTCGACATTGCCGCCTCAGCATCGCCGGTCGTCCTGGCTGCGGTTGCCCAGGCAACCAAACACATCCGTCTCACCAGCACCGCCACCGTCTTGAGCACGGCCGACCCGGTGCGCGTCTTCGAGGAGTTCGCTACCCTGGATCTGCTTTCTGATGGTCGGGCCGAATTGATAGTAAAAGAAAACAGCACTTTCTCTTCCTGCACCTCCACCAATGGTGCATGATCTTTGTGAGAACATTTTTTAAAGGAGCACATACCTCATGTCCTGGGAAATTGATGCTATTCATTCAACCATTTCATTTGCTGTCCGACATATGATGGTCAGCACCGTACGCGGGCGCTTTAATGTCCTGCGTGGGCACCTCCATATTGATGAGAGTCAGCCAGCGAACTCCTGGGTTGAAGCCGAAGTGGATGCTGCGAGCATTGATACCCACAATGAGCAGCGTGATGCCCACTTGCGCTCCGCCGATTTCTTTGACACAGACACCTATCCCCTGATCACGTTTAAGAGTACGCAGGTGGAACATCTAGGAGGGCAAGAATACAAGGTCACTGGCGATCTGACGATGCACGGGGTGACCAAACCGGTCACTTTTGAGGCGGAGTACAGCGGCCAGAGTTTGATGATGGGGGTGCGACGTGCGGGTCTCACAGCGAAAACGAAGATCAACCGCAAGGACTTCGATCTGGGTTGGGGATCGGTCGTCGAGGCCGGGCAGGTTGCGGTGAGCGAGACCGTCACGATCGAGATTGATCTGGAGACTCTGCAGCAGCCCGCAGCCGTTCAGGAAGCCGCAGCGCAATAGCCTGGTGAGTCGCAGGCGCGAGAGGTGCGCACTTCTCGCGCCTGCGACTCACCAGAGACCGAGGCAGTTGAAGTCCTGCCTCGGTTCGTCTATTTTCTCGTCGTGCTCTCTCTCCTCTCATTCAAAGGGCGCAAGAGCGGGAAAAGCTACACCTTTCCGGTAGGATATACGCAGCATGACAATCAGGTGGAGATCGTTTCGAGTCGTGGCTGGTGAAAAACCTGTGTGGGAATGCTCCGATGACGCTCTGGCTCAAGGGAAAGAAGCGCAGGGGAGTCGCGGAAGCGTTTTATGGCGACGAGACCGTTGTCCAGGCACTCCTGCCCCTTGTCCAACAATCTGCCCAACTGGTCAAGCTGTCTCAGATTGAATTGGACGCCCATGGTCAGCCAATACCGGAGAGAGTGCGTCAGGCTGCCCGCAATACTACTCTGGTACGTATTCATCTCGCAGAATCGGTGCCATAAGAGCATATTTTTCCTTCTTGCGCTGTCTCGCAAAACAGGTATCGGACATACCAGTATATTCCCTCAACCGCTACGGCGGAGACCGTTTTCTTCTCTCGCCGCCCAGGATGAGACCGCAGAGAGTGCAGCCTCACCCTGGTATATATCAAACACCGAGCGCCTCGATGACCAGCTTTGCGGCTTCCGGGCCCGAGTACTGCTGCTGGCCCGTGATCAGATTGCCGTCACGTAGAGCGAACGGCTTGAAGCGGCTCTGTACAATAAAGTTGCTATTGGGAATTTTGCGTGCCTCGTCTTCGATACGGAACGGCTGAATCTTCTTTCCCACGAAAGAGTCAGCATAATCTTCCTCAGAGTTCGCAAATCCGGTCCAGGTCTTCCCCTCAACGAGGAGTTTGCCATTCGAGAGTTTGGCCTTGAGCAGCACACAGACGGCATGACAAATGACACAGGTGACCTTTCCTGCTTCATAGAAATTGGCGATGAAACGGTGGAGATCCTCATCGTCGATGAAGGTATACATGGGTCCCTGCCCGCCAACGACCATGATCGCGTCGTATTCATCAGGATCGACATCCTTGAGCGCCGGGGTCTGCTCGATCAGTGCAGCGTGCTTGGGGGACTTCAAAAAACCCAGGCTGAGGATGTCGTCCTCCGAATACTTGCTTCGATCTTCAGGATTACTGAATCCATCAACTTCCAGTTTCCCTCCTCTGGGGCTGCTAATATGCACCTCGTAGCCGTGCTCAGTGAACTCGTAATAGGGATGAATCAGTTCCGATGCCCAGAAGCCAATAGGCCAGCCAGTCTGCTTCGAGATCGTGGGGTTCGAAGCAATCATCAGCACCTTTTTGGGGTGCTCAGGGTGCAAAACATCAATCGTCGCGCTCATTGCGTCTCCTTTTTCAAGTGTAGTGATCAAATCAGTCGTGAAAAACTTGCGTTTTTCGCCAATATTGGGTAGTATATGTCTCGATTCGGAGAGCGTCTATACTCAATACTCCAAAATATGTGTTCGTTTCTCTAAAGTGAAAGCAATCGATGGATATTTTAACCGATGTCTTACAAACGCTTCACCTGGAAAGCTCTCTGTACCTGCGCTCAGAGTTAGGGGCCCCCTGGGGATTGCATATTCCGGCGGCGCCCACGATGCTCTTTCACGCCATTACTGTTGGCAGTTGCTGGATGTATTTCCTGGATAGCCGCGAGCCTGTGTTCCTGGTGGGCGGCGACATCATAGTGCTGCCTCAAGGAGAGGAACATGCATTGGTTGATGACCGCGCCACACCGGTTCCTCCACCCAATGTGCCAGAAGCGACAAGCAATCACTGTGCGCGACTCTATCTGGGGGGTGCAGGCGCTCGCTCATCCATTGTCTGCGGCTCATTCCGCTTGCATCGAAGCCTCAGCACCTTTTTGCTCGCGCCACTGCCGCGTCTGATCCACCTCCACAGTGAAGACTGGCGTACCAATAGCTGGCTGGTTACCACCATGCAGTTTCTCTTCGAGGAGACAGGATCAGACCAGCTAGGAACCGATCTTATACGCCAGCATCTCACTGATATTCTCTTTGTCCAGATACTACGCACCTGGATAGCAAGGCAGCAGGGGCAACTTCCGGGATGGCTGCAGGCACTCCATGATGAGCATATTCGCAAAGCGATTGCGGCCATTCATGAAGAGCCAGGTGCCGAATGGACGGTCGAGCGCCTGGCACAAAAAGCAGAGCTGGGGCGAGCAGCCTTTGCCGCGCGCTTCACCAAACTGGTCGGAGAGTCACCAATGCACTACGTCACGCGCTGGCGCATGCAGGTTGCCGGGGAAATGTTGCGTACTGGCACCAAGTCAATCGACACGATTGCTCAGGAACTCGGATATTTTTCACGTGCGTCCTTCACGAAAGCCTTTAAGCGTTATATGGGACTTGGGATGGGAGCATACCGTCGCGCGGCGCGTACGCAGTGAGGCGGCGCAGAGAAACAGAGGTTGTCCTTGATCTCACCGAAGACGCAACAGGCCGGCTCCTGGAGGATCGCAACTATTGGTTCCCTCGCCTCCAAGAGGGGATGCGCTCTCGGGGCATCAGTTTGATTGCTCCGTTTCGCACAGCCACCTTTGCCCCTGCTCACAGTTGGAGCACGGTGCTGGGGCGCGTGCGCTATCGCATCGATACCATCTTTGGGCACGGGCTGACCGCTGCGGTGCCAGGCGCGTGTGGGCGCATGATCTCTGGCATCTGCGTAATCGCTTGTTGCGTATGATACGCATGCATACGATGGCTATTCTGTTCCATAGCCAAGATGCCTGTGCTGGCTACGTGGTCTAGCTGTTCGAGGACGATGAGAGAAAAGGACGAACTGAAGGCCTCTGGGTGCTGAGTGAGTAGGCAGAGGGGGAATTTGCAGTGCAGCAATGAAGAGCGTGTGTGGGAACGTAGAGACACGAGAGCCAGCGTAAGGAGGAGATTTCGAGGCGAGAGAACAGCAGTTCTAATAATACTAGAAAGTGCATAAATAATCGAACCGGAACCGACGGGCATCGAATGCTCTCTCACCAGTGTTGATTCACTTTGTTGCCCCTCACGGCAAGCTCTATCAAAGACTCCACACACTCGAGCAAGTGCTTGGGGGCATTCCTCCAATCGTAGCCACAGAGCGGCCTCCAGGTTCACGTGCGTCTCACCATGGCATCCCACCAGAAGAATGGCCCAATGTGGTGCACCGTGTTCGTGAACACTACGACTCCCTGCGACAGGTTGCCGCTGATTACGGCGTGTCCCATGAGACAGTCAGACGTCTTTTGCGAGCTTCTCGCGAGAAAAGAGCAGGATAAGCCTCTCATTCCCCGGCCTGTCTGTAGAGACAAGTGAGCGAGATGAGAGCAAGCAGGGTCTCACTCTGCTCACCACCGGTTCAGCTGTCCTGCCCGTTCATGGAGCCCGATACGCGCTTGAGCCAGGTCCATAAGCGTCAGGCTTGCCTCTGCCGCATCTTCCCAGGCCTCTTCTTCCTGCCCTGTCCGCCTTTGCAGGGACAGGACAGCGCTGCGGGGCCATCGATAACAGGAAGAGTGTAGCAGGGGAGGGTGGTACGACTACAGGTAGCACCTGGGCCTTCAACGGGAAAAAGCGATAAGCAAGGCCACTTGTGGAGTTTGCTCAAGCTCTACACCTGCATTGGAGGCAGAGGCGAATGGGTTTTCCCGTGCCTGGAGCCACAGGTGTGCTCGTCTGCCATCATACCTGAACCATTCTCTTCTTGGACAGCAGCAGGAGCCAGCAGTGGCCTTTCCAGGAGAGGGTGGCAGGGTCGGAGCTGGGGGCGGGATGCGTCGAAACAAGGCGGAGCTATCTGGGAAGTACCCGGCAACGGATGGGAAATAGCTAGCACTGCACGAGCACCCGTGGTCCGCTGCTCCATCTAAGGGAGAATTCACGTGACCAGGACTCGGGATACGGACCCGCGACAGCCTGCTTGGAAGGCAGGTTGCAGCACGATCGCCACCCGCTTCTCATGAAATGGCTCCACGAGCGGATTTCACATAACCGCTGTGGCGTGAGCGCGCCCGACAAAAGTGTTCACAGGCATGCTGATACATGACAACCTGCCTTTACACGTCGCAAAATGCCTGCCCTGCACCCCCTACATCCTGACAAAAGTGTTCGCAACCTGGTAGAGGCAGATTGTTAGCAACTGGAACTGCTTCTGGAGCAACTGGAGAACATTCCTTCAGAATAAACAAGGGAGGCAAGTGTTCCCTCGGTGACTCTGACCAAAATCAGCATAATTTTAAATGCAATGGGCATGGAACTCCTCTGCCTGCTTGCATAGCACAGAGCTTACCAGAGCACCAGCAATTTTGCAACACAACCACCCCTATCTCGTGGAACAAGGGGACTTGCATGGCAGATGACATCTGCCTATGCTATACTTACTAGGACGAAGGAGGTAGAAGACACTCAGCATGGCAGAGCAGATCGAACAAGCACCACCACCCGGCAGTGATTTCGGCCAGCCCTTGATCGGCATTCCGTTTGCGGAAAACGGGCACGAGGTCATCCGCTATTTTACCGATGAGGCAGCGGCAGATGCGGCGGTCCGTGAGCAGGCGATTCAACGGGCCGTGAGTCTAGCTGGCAGTTGGGGCGACCTGGATTGGGTCGAGATGGAAGCGGCCCTTGACCGTATCCGTCATGAAAGCCCACCGACCCCACCCATCGCGCTATGAGACGCTACCTCCTCGACACTGGCCCACTTGGGGCCTATCTCCAAGGTCGGAAGCCTGCCGTTGACCTCATTGTTCCCTGGATCAGGCGCGCAGAAGCAGCAACGAGTATCCTGGTCTATGGGGAACTCATCGAGTACATCAAGAGTTTGCACGACTATCCCACCAGGTATATAGGGCTCAGGAGTCTGCTTGGCGCAATTTATCCGTATTTCCTCACCTACTCCATCCTGGAACGCAACCTGACGGTCGTGACCACGGATAGTGATTATGAACGGGTACCTGGCTTGAAGGTCAGGCGCATCTCGTTCAAACGCGTGTAGGGAGTGTGGAGCGCATGATCCTTGGTCGTTTCACGCAGCTGTTCTTTCCCATGAGCCAGCCCATGGCGTTCCCGTCAGCCTCTCAGAGGGCTGTGTTGCAAAGAAGCGGTGATCTGGTAGGCTCTGCTCCTCATCGAGCAAAACGGAGGAGTTTCCTTCATGAACCATCAGCATCCTTTCAAATGGCGTCACGTGGATCACACCACAATCTACCGCTGGGTCCAGCAGTATGCCCCTGAGCTCGACAAACGCTGTTGGCCGCATCTCGGCAGCCTGCAACGATTCTTGGAGAGTGGGTGAAACTTTTACCAAAATCCGCAAAATCTGGATGTATCTCTACCGGGCTGTCGACTCCCAGGGCAATACCCTGAAGTTTCTCTTGAGTCCGACGCGCAATGCCGAGGTAGCCAGTCACTTCTTCCTCAAAGCACTGCACTCTATGGCTGGTTCAGCTCCTCAAGCGCGTCCGAGCCAGGAGCAGGTGGCCCGACCCACGGCTGCGACTGACCCCAACACCACGAGATCTGCCCCTCGCGTGATCAATTTCGATAAGCATGCTGCCTATCCATGGAAACGACGGGGCGAACGCTTCATGGGTATAAAGTCATGAACATGCTTCGCAAGGGACAGGTCAGAGGGGTGAGCAAGGGAGACATCACCAGCCTGTGTGGAATGGCGGCCTAAACTGAGCAAGAAAGGTGGCTTAATGCCCATTGCACTCCTCCGAGAGTTTTTGCAACACAGCACTGTAATGAACCTTTTCCTTTCCCATGGTGTCTTAGACTATGAAGAGTTATTGCTGGAGGAACTTGCCGCATGCTAGCAGACTCAGAGCTCATGGCTCGCGTGGTCGAGCATGACGTGAGCGCTTTTGAAACGCTCTCTGCGCGTTATCGGGAGCGTATCTATCGCCACGTGCTCGCTACAATCCACGACAGCAGCGCGACCGAAGACATCGTCCAGGAGGTCTTCCTGCGCATCTGGACGCGCGCGGAACAGTGGCATGGGCACGGGAGCTTGAATGCCTGGCTCTTCCGCATTGCCACGAACCTGGCGCTGAATCATTTGCGCACACTGCGCCAGCGCAGGCAGCAACCGCTGGAAGTGCCTCCCGATTCTCTGGATGAGGATGATGAGAGCGGCGTACCATCCTGGATGGTCGATCACTCGCTGCCCGGGCCAGATGTCCTTGTAGAACAGGGCGAACGCCGTCAACTCCTTCAGCAACTAATAGAAGAACTCCCCGAGGAGAAGCGGGCGGTCTTTCGCCTGGTGCACGATGCCGAGATGCAGACCCGGCAGGTCGCCCAGACGCTCGGCATCCCAGAGGGGACCGTGAAATCACGTTTACACTACGCCACCAGGCGTCTCGCCCAGAAATGGCGAGACCTGCAACAAGAATGGGAGGATATGGCATGACCATCATCATAGACGCCCCCTGGCACAAAGCTTCATTCGATCGTTTTCTTCATGAGCGTTTGCCCCACCTGTTGGCCGAGCATGTCCCACTTATCGGCTATGCTGCCAGAGCAACGAATCAATACACCTGCCAGATAGAACTAACGCTGCCCTCGCCTGCGGGAGATGTTGTTGTTGCATACGCGGGCTTACCCCAACCGGATCAAGAGGGCGTCTTCCAGATCGACGGGAAGCGCCAGATCGTCGTTCCCTATGCCGCGCACGATGATCTGGAAAACGCGGAGATCTTCTGCGTGGGCGAGCAATTAGAGTCCCATCTGCGCCAGCGCCTGGGCAAAGCGCCAGACGACCTGGCATGGGATACCGCGCTGGCCAGGGCCTGGCTACCGCTCAACCTCTGGATCGGGGAATTCTTTGAGAGACCTCCCCGCTACCCCTGGCCGTCGCCAGATACCGACTGGACAACTTTCGTTCAAGCGCTGGATGACACAAACTGGCTGGCCAGGCATGCCCACCTGCGGCGCCTCTCCATCCTGGACCGCCAGCACCTCTTCAGGCCTGGACATTTCGGGCGCACCTGCCCCTTTGAAACGCCAGAAGGCCCGAATATCGGACGTATCTTGCCTATTGCCCTGGGCGCCGAGATACGCGGCGGCAAACTGCTGGTCATCGACGAACGGCCAGAAGCCACGCTGGGCCTTGAAGCAGCGATGATCCCGCTGCTTGAGCATAACGCGCCCGAGCGGCTGCTAATGGGCACGAACATGCTGCGCCAATGGATCGTCCCACCATCGCCCGAGCCGGCGCTCATCCAAAGTGGCAACGAACCGGACGCCCCCGATTTCTGGTGTGGGCGCAACCTGCTCACCGTTTTTCTCTCCTGGGGAGAGGATACCTATGAAGATGGAATTGTCCTCAGCGAGTCGTGCGCCCGGCGACTCTCCTACACGCATCCCGTCGAGCCAGGAGACAAGCTGAGCAACCGTCATGGCGTCAAGGGCGTCGTCAGCCGCATTCTTCCAGACGACGAGATGCCCCACCTCGCCGATGGTACCCCAGTTGAGCTGATCTTCAACTTTATCAGCCAGCACGCGCGTGTGTACTTTGGACAGGTGCGCGAAGCGGTGCTCAGCCGGATTGCCCATGCCGAGGGCGGACCGATGATTATTCCTCCCTTTCGCGCGCCCGCTGAGCAGGAAATTCGCTTGCGGCTGGCCCGGGCGGGGCTGCCTGAGCATGGGATGGAACAGTTGCTGGCTGGTCGGAACGGGAGCCCTCTGGCCGGGCCGAGCACCGTGGGCTGGGTCTACTGGGGAAAACTCGTCCACCAGGCGCGCGAAAAGCTGCAGGTCGCCACGGAGAGCGGCAGGGGACAACGCCTCAACGACTACGATTACTATGCCTTGCGTGAGGCGGGAGCAGTGGAAATGATTCGCGAGGCGTTCAATACCAGCGCGGTCGGCCACGCTGAGGGCGATCCGCTGGGTCAACGACTCGCCAGAGGCAGCCTTGAGCAGGCCGGAGCGCCGTCACCCCAATTGAGTGCGCTGTTAAAACGCCTGAACGTCGTTGGCATCCGAGGCGAGTTGAGCGAAAGCGGGCTGGCATTTCACCTGGGAGAGCCCGAGGGAGTGGCGCTTGATCTCGCAGCTCCCGTAGCCCATCCCTGGTTGCCAGGGCGGATGTTGACACGTATTGGAGTGAGCGGCGGTACACCCGCTACCTACCAGGCGCTTACCGAAGCCAATGTGCGCCTGGGGCACATGCTGAGTAGTGGAGCACCCGCGAGCCTCAGGCAGCAGGCCCAGGCTCAACTGGCTGTGCGCGTCCAGGAATACTGCGCGACCCTGTTGCCATCCGTTCAATTTGCGGCACGCGTGCAATTCAGTGGGCACGCAGTGCTCGCACCCGGGCCGAATCTGAACCTGGTCCAGGTTGGAGTAGCGGAAGAGCTGGCGTGGCCGCTCTTTGGCCCGCTTGTAGCAGGTGAACTTAGGGTTGAGGAAGTACAGCAGCGCAGCGAGCAGGCTACACGCGTTCTGGACGAGATCATGGACCGCTGTTGGGTCGTTATTCACCGCTCGCCGGCCTTGACGCCGCAGACCTTTCTGGCCTTCCATCCGGTGCGCATTCCTGAGCGCGTGCTTCGCCTCCACCCGCTGGCCTGCCGTCTCCTGC
>Ga0070706_100005557_pt1 | contig 12001 bp, 12 predicted proteins | sample KBSK5501metaG_FD_65476 | JGI IMG/M metagenome (GOLD analysis project Ga0070706, IMG submission 65476) | Corn, switchgrass and miscanthus rhizosphere microbial communities from Kellogg Biological Station, Michigan, USA - KBS K5-50-1 metaG | ecosystem: Host-associated > Plants > Roots >...
CGGGGCGGCGACGGCGTGGGAAGGTCACCCGCAATCGACCGCTCGCCACGGGCCGGCTTCTTTGCGGCAAACGGCCTCGATTACGGCTTCTCCTTCGGATATCTTCACAAGGCGACCTTCCTAAACAGTGCCACAGACGCAAGTTTCGATGCGCTGGCATCGGAGACCGTCGCTTAGCCGAGCGCGTCTTTAATCTTGCCGAAGATGCCCTTATCGCCGTTTGCCACCGGAGTCCCGAAGCTCTCGGCCAGCCGCCGCAGAAGCTCTCGCTGCTCCTCAGTCAGGTCCGTCGGAGTAACAGTCGACGCGCGCACCAGCAGGTCGCCTCGGCCGCCCGTGTGAAGGCGAGCCACTCCCTTCCCCTTCAGCGTGAAGACATGGCCGGACTGAGTGCCGGCCGGTACACGCAACGGCACCTCCTCGCGATCGAGGGTGGGTATCCGGGCCTCGAATCCGAGGGCAGCCTGCGCCGGGTTCATATCCAGCTCGTAGATTAGGTCGTCCTCTTCGCGCGCGAAGAAAGGATGCGGGCGCACGCCAATGTAGACATACAGATGGCCTGGGCCGCCGCCGTGCGTACCCACGTCCCCTTCGCCGTTCAGGCGCATCCGCGCGCCATCGCTCACCCCTGCTGGAACCTTTATGCTGAGCTTCCGCTCCTTCCGCTGCCGTCCCGATCCACGGCAGTCTTTGCAGGGATCCGTGATGATGCGCCCTTCGCCGCGGCACTGCGGGCAAGTAGCTATGTTTACGAACTGGCCGAAAAAGCTCCGGCTTACGCGCCGCACCTGCCCGCTGCCTTCGCACGTTGCGCAACGCGGCGATTTGGAACCCGGCTCGCCGCCGTTTCCGGCGCAGCGCTGGCAGCGCTCGACTCGCTCGACCTCGATTTCCCGTTCGCAACCGAAAGCGGCCATCTCGAAGTCGATCTCGATATCGATCCGCCGGTCAGCCCCGCGCTGAGCCTCTCGAGCGCGCCGGCCGGCCGTTGTACCGCTGAAGAACGCCTCGAATATATCTCCGAAGCCGCCCAGGTCGGCACCGTCGAAGCCCCGGCCGAAGTCGAACCCGTGCAGGCCGGCGTGACCGTAGCGGTCATAGGCCGACCGCTTCTCCGGGTCCGAAAGCACCTCGTACGCCTCACCGATCTCCTTGAAGCGCGCTTCGGCGCCGTCCTCTCTGTTCCGGTCCGGGTGGTATTTCATCGCCAGCCGCCGGAACGCCTTTTTCACGTCCTCAGCCGATGCATTACGCGAGACACCGAGGGTCTCATAATAGTCCCGCCGCGCTGTCGCCATCTCGAAAAGCATTGTATCAGGCGGCAAGCGGGCAGAGGGAGGCGCTGGCGCGGCGGCTGGCATCGGGATGCCGTCTCGCGCGACGGTCGCTAGCTGATTATCGTGGCGCTCGAGCCGGAGCCGCTGTTGTTCGCCGGGTTCGGGTCACTGACCGGCTGCAACGGATCGATTAGCGCCGTTCCAGTCACCGTGAAGCCTTTACTCCCGGGAATAGTGCAGGTCACGGTCCAGATCCGGCTGATCGTCGTGATCAAGTTACCCATCAACGTGGTGTTTTGCACCGTCACCGCTCCCGTCGTGGCCGTACAGCCGGAGGGCAGGACCGGCACGAAGGTCGTGTCCACCACAACGGGCGTTACGGGGCCGTTGTTACGGACACTCGCGTCGGCGGACATCATGAAACTGACACCCGCGATAGCGTCGGCTGGCGAGCTGACGGCCACCTCCACAACTTCCACGTCAGAACCGGGCGGCGGAGTCGCGGTCGGCGCTGCCGTCGGCGCTGCCGTCGGTGGCGCCTGGGTCGGGGTTGGGGTCGGTTCGGGCGTCGCCGTTGCCGTCGCGGTTGGTTCTGCTGTGGCTGTCGCCGAAGGCGTGGGTTCCGGCGTCGCCGTCGCAGTGGGTGCGGCCGTCGGCTCCGCGGTAGGTTCGGTTGTTGGTGTAGCCGTTGGCTCTGACGCCGGCGTTGGGGTCGCGACACGATCGTTACAACCGCGTTCTCCCTGCTTCGCGGCGCCATGTGCCGAGTTTTCGCTTGCGTGGGAGGCGCCGCTTTCGGAGTGCGAATTCGGGCACCCGCCCTTATCAGCTCTGGAGGCGCTGACGCCTACGAACACCACGGCAGCCGCGAGGAGGCTTGCCATGAGAACTACAAGAAGCGGGGTTGATTTGTTCATTTTTTCACACTCCTCTAGACATGTTATGGCAGATTAGCGACCAGTAGCGCGGACCGACTGTTGAGAATCGGTTCAGAGGTCAAGAACAACCAGTTCAGGTCTTGACAGCTCCGCATATTCTGGATATGCTGATATGTGCATATACGACGAAGCGAGGGAAGACGAGATGCCCAGGCTAACTCAGCCCTTTGTAGTGGAGGCGCCGGCAATACAATTCGTGGCCTCACCCATGTTGGACATGCTGAACGCCATGTACTTCACCGGCCACGTCGCAGTCAGTGAGGGCGTCGAGGGCTGGCCCGTTGATTTACGGCGGCAGATGGCGCCGGACCTGCTTGCCGAGCTCGCTTTCGCTTTCGAGTACCCGGCCGGCAACCCGGGCATCCTGGGCACGCTCTGCGACAACCTCTTCGTGCATCCAGAAGCCTGGCGCGGCTTGGATGCGCTCGTTTCGTACGTCAAGGGCATGCCCGACGGCATCGGCGAGCTCGATAAGGCGCCCGGAATCCAGGGGCTCGTCTACCAGGCGATGTTCCGTTACCAGGATGAAGTCGACGGCTCCGTCTACGAGACGATGCCGCACCGCGAGGCGATAGAGCAGCGGTTGCGAAGCCTCGATGACCGGGAGGCGGACGCGATCCTCCTCCTGTACGACCGCCCGGCCCAATTGCGGCAGCGGCTGCTCACTCTCATCACTCGCTTCTACAGCGAACACTACGAGAACGAGATGCCGCGCCGTCTACCCGCGCTCGAGCGCAGCGTCGCCCGCCATCGGCTCGACCCTTCGTCCGACGCTGAAGCCGTAGCACGAAGGCTGACCGGAAGGCAGAAGTCCTGCTTGGAGGCAGGCTGTGCGGGTCCGTACGAGCGACATGTCTTCGCCCCATCGATGGATATGGGTGTCTACAACTCATGCGCGGTCGTCGGCAATGTTCACGGGCTCTTCTACCCGCTCGAGCCCGAGTTCGCGGGAACAACCGAGGATGCCGCCGAGACACGTCTGGCCCGCCTCTACAAAGCGCTCGGCGACGAGCAGCGTCTGCGAATTCTGCGCATGCTGCGCGACCGCGAAATGTACGCCCAGGAGATCGTCGAAGAGACCGGCCTGCACCAGTCTGTTGTTTCCCGACATCTTTCCTTCATGAAGGCCGTCGGCCTCGTGCAGGTGCGCCGCCAAAACAACATGAAGTTTTACTCACTCAACCCTGAAGCCTGGGACATGCTTGCGGGCACGCTCGCACTGTTCGAGACGGCCGTTCGAGGCTAAGCAGAGGAGGAGCCATGCACCTGAACGAATACGTCGCCGAAAAGCTCCGCCAACTAGAAAACGAGCGCACGGACTCCGTGCTCAGAATGGGGATGGCTACGCTTGTCGAAAGCAACAACAAGCCGACCTCCCGGCCCGTCATAGGACCGGTGCTACGCGTGGCGGGGCGAACGCTGCGCCGCGCTGGCGAGGGCCTTGAGGGCTGGGGCTCGCGCGAACTAGATCGCGAGCGAAAGCTCCGCGCGGAGCGTCGGACCGGCTAGACGATCGCGTCGATCGCCAGCTGCAACGCCAGGCCTGCGACGAAGAGCATCCCGAAACGGCGGTTGTGGATGAACGCGACGCCGACGAACCACAGCGGCCAGCCCCGATAACCCTCGGGCGGACGTTTCGGCTTCGGCCGCCGATAAAAGCGCACGACTAACGCCAACAACGGCAGCGCGCCTGCCACCAGCACTAACGCCCACATTCCCTCCCAGACCGCCAGAGCCGCGGCCGAGACGAACATAAGCACGGAGAGCGCGATCGTCACGTAACGCGCCGTCGATTCCCCAAGAACGATCGGCATCGTGCGGATGCCTTTTGAGGCGTCGAAGTCGAGCTTGTCAAGGTGCTTGCCGAAGAGCACAGTTGTCACGCCGAGCCCGTACGGGACCGAGGCCAGCAGCACCCAACCGGGCAACTCCTCCGCCATCACGTAGTAGGTCCCGCCGATCATTAACGGCCCCCAGATGATGAATACCGCGATCTCGCCGAGGCCGATGTATTTCAGGGGGAACGGCCCACCCGAGTAGAACATCAGAAGCAGCGCCCCGGTCAGAGCGAAGGCGAGCACTCCAGCGCCCGCCGCTGCTACTAGATAGACGCCGATGGCGGCGGCCGCTGCGAGGACGAATGCAGTAACCAGGAGGAACTCGCTCAGGCTGTTCCCTCCGCCGGAGAATGGGTGCGGGCCGTAGTTCACCCGCGGCGAGTCCGGGGAATCGATGCCGTGCCGGTAGTCCCAGAAGTCGTTCACAAAATTACTGCCCGTGTGCGCGAGGACCAACCCAACCGCGACGAGAATCAGCAGCGGCAGATCGAACACGTCATCGCGCGCGGCGAGCAGGCCGCCGATGACCGCCGAGATCGCCGACATGACCACGACGGACACTCGGCCAAGAATCAGCCAGCGGCTGAGCGGATCGACTTCCGAGGTGTCGACTTGGGGAACTGTGCGGAGCGCCTCCAGCCAGAGCTTGGGGCCGCCGAGGGCCTTAGTCGCGGTAGTCATCGAACATCTGCCTCCAGCGGGCACCCGTTCGTGCTGAGCTTCGAAGCAGGCCCGCCGGGTCGATTTTATCAGCCGGACAGGCGATTGTGAAAGATGGAACACAGAACGCCAGGTATTCTGGTGGAACGCGGATCGGCGTTGACTTAGCGCCCCCTCGGTGGTAGGATTTCCCTAAGTTAGCACTCTCACGCCGAGAGTGCTAATTGCCTTACGGAAATGCCAAACAAACTCACCGATAGACGCCAGAGGCTGCTTCGCTTCATCATCGACGAGTACGTCTCGACGGCACAGCCCGTTGGCTCTAACGCCCTCGTCGAGAAGTACGGCCTTCCCATCTCTTCGGCCACCATCCGCAATGAGATGGCCGCTCTCGAGGACGAGGGCTACATCGTGCAGCCGCATACGTCCGCCGGGCGGGTGCCGACGGATCTCGGCTATCGCTACTACGTCGAGGCTTTGATGCGCGAGGAGCGCGTCCCCGACGACCTCAAGCAGATGATCCGCCACCAATTCCACCAGGCCGCGCGTGAACTCGAAGAGTGGGCGCGGCTGAGCGCCGCGATCCTCGCCGGACGCCTTCAGAACGCCGCGATCGTCACGACACCGCGTTCGCCCGAGCCGCGCCTGCGCTGGCTCGAGCTGGTCAGCGTCCACGATTATCTGGCACTGCTCGTAGTCGTCCTCGAAGAAGCACGCGTCCTTCAACAAACACTCGCGCTCGAGCGCCCGTTCTCGCAGGAAGAGCTTACTGGCATCGCCCGCAAGCTGAATGACCTGCTGGCGGGGAAAAGCGCCGCGCAGATTCGCGAGCAGCGGCTACTGGCCGCACCGGTAGAGAACTCCATCGCGGGCGCGACGGCCGGTCTTATCGAAAGCACCGAGGAAGGGAGCGGCGACCCCGGCTTCCTCGAGGGCCTGCGCGACCTCCTCCGTCAGCCGGAGTTCACGCAGGGGGAGCGCATCCTCGGCCTCATGGAACTGCTAGAAGAACGCAACCTACCAAGAGCGATTCCGGTATCCACCGGTGCGACCGCTGACGTTAACATCATCATAGGCAAGGAGCACCCCATCGACGCCATGCAGGTCTGCAGCGTGATTACCACGCGCTACACCGGCCCATCCGGGCTTCGTGGCAGCCTCAGCGTCGTTGGACCGACGCGTATGGACTACCCACGATCAATCTCAATGGTCCGCTACATGTCGGCGCTGATGGAGGAACTACTCGGCGTCTACTTCTCATAGTTGAACGGACCGCCCCGCAATGAACACTGAACCGACTGAACGTAGAGAGCCCGCCACAGGCGAGCCAGCGGATGGAGGCGCCTCCGCGCCCGGCCTTTCCCTCGAAGAGCAGCTCTCCAGGGCCAAAGAAGAGGCGCAGAAGTTCCGCGACAACTGGCATCGCGCCGAAGCCGACTTCCAGAACTACAAGCGACGCACGGAGCAGGAGCGCGAAGAGCTTCGCCGGTTCGGCAACGTCTCGATCATCATCAACCTGCTTCCAATACTCGATGACTTCGAGCGCGCCTTCGCCTCACTCGACAGCCACCTGGCCGGACTGTCGTGGTTCGACGGCATGCTCTTGATTTATCGCAAGCTGCGCCAGCTCCTCGAGAACGCCGGCGTCAAGCCGATCGAGACCGAGGGCCAGGCCTTCGACCCGCGCTTCCACGAGGCAGTCGCGCACGTGGAAGGGGAAGAGGGAAAGGTGATCTCGGAAGTGCAGCGCGGCTACAAGCTGCACGACCGGGTGCTGCGTCCGGCGATGGTTGTGGTCGGGAAGGGACGGTCGCAGGAGTCGGGAGATAGGAGTCAGGAGTCAGGGGAGGAAGAAGGAAAAGGAAAGAAAGAAGAAGGGGAACCGAAGGGAGACTAGCATGAGTGAATCGGAAGTCATTTTCCGCTCCACCTTAAAACGACTAGACCAGTCGCAAGCCCGCTTGGACGAGCTCACCCCTAGCCCCACGAACGTCGTGCTTGGTGCCACATTACAGCCGGAGGACCTGACGGGGCCGGAGGGTCGATCCAAGCTCGCGAAGTGGCATCGTGCGAAGTCGGAACGAGATTCAGCGTGGCGGAGTTTGAGAGAACTTGCTGACGCTCTCAAGCCGCGTGAGGAGTGATACCTATGCCTAGAGCAATCGGAATAGACCTCGGAACAACAAATAGCTGCGTTGGCGTCATGGAAGGCGGCGAGCCCGTCGTCGTCCCCAACGCCGAGGGCGGCCGCACGACGCCGTCCGTCGTCGCCATCTCCAAGAACGGCGAGCGTCTGGTCGGCCAGGTCGCGAAGCGCCAGGGGGTCACGAACCCTGACAACACAGTGTTCTCGATCAAGCGCCTGATGGGACGCCGCTTCGACGACCCAGAGGTGCAGCGTGACCTCACGATCCTGCCCTACAAGATCGACGCGGCCTCCAACGGCGATGCGCGCGTCTGGATGGGCGACAAGTCCTACTCGCCGCCCGAGCTCAGCGCGATGATTTTGCAGAAGCTGAAGGCCGATGCGGAAGCGTACCTGGGCGACCAGGTGACCGAGGCGGTCATAACTGTGCCCGCATACTTCAACGACTCGCAGCGGCAGGCGACGAAGGCCTCCGGAGAGATCGCGGGGCTGAACGTTCTTCGCATTATCAACGAGCCGACGGCCGCCGCGCTCGCCTACGGGCTGGAGAAGTCCGATGAGAAGGTGATCGCGGTATACGACCTTGGTGGCGGGACATTCGACATCTCGATCCTCGAGATCGGCGAGGGCACGTTCCACGTCAAGGCAACGAACGGCGACACCCACCTGGGCGGCGACGATTTCGACCAGCGCATCATCGACTGGCTAATCGACGAGTTCAAGAAAGATCAGGGAATCGACCTCAAACAGGACCGCATGGCCCTCCAGCGCCTGAAAGAGGCTGCCGAGAAGGCGAAGGTCGAGCTCTCCAGTACTCAGGAGACCGAAGTCAACCTTCCGTTCGTCACAGCGGACGCCTCAGGCCCGAAGCACCTCGCGATCAAGTTGACGCGCTCCAAGCTCGAGCAGCTCGTCGGCGAGCTCGTCGAGAACACAATCGGCCCCTGCCGTCAGGCCCTCGAGGACGCCAAGGTGACGGCTGACCAGGTTGGCGAAGTTATCCTAGTCGGCGGGCAGACACGCATGCCGTTGGTGCAGGAAACGGTCAAGAAGTTCTTCGGCCGCGAGCCGCACAAGGGCGTGAACCCCGACGAAGTCGTGGCCGTTGGCGCCGCCATCCAGGCTGGCGTTCTCAAGGGCGACGTCCGCGAGGTGCTTCTCCTGGACGTAACGCCGCTGACCCTCGGCATCGAGACCCTCGGAGGCGTGGCGACGCCGATTATCCCCCGTAACACCACGATTCCGACATCGAAGTCGCAGATCTTCTCCACGGCCGCCGACAACCAGACCTCAGTTGAGATACATGTCCTCCAGGGCGAACGCTCGATGGCCGCCGACAACAAGTCGCTCGGTCGGTTCATCCTCGACGGGATCCTCCCGGCGCCGCGCGGAATGCCGCAGATCGAGGTCGCCTTCGACATCGACGCCAACGGCATTCTCCACGTATCCGCCCGCGACAAGGGCACAGGCCGCGAGCAGAAGATCACGATCCAGGCCGGCACCGGTCTCTCGCCGGAAGAAATCGAGAAGATGAAGAAGGACGCAGAGTCCTTCGCCGGAGAGGACTCGAAGCGACGCGAGGAGGTCGAGGTGCGCAACCAGGGCGACTCGCTCGCCTACACGGCGGAAAAGACCGTCCGCGAGTCGGGCGAAAAGATCCCCGCCGACGTACGCGCGGACATCGAGGGTCGCATCAAGGACGTCCGCGATGCCCTATCTTCCGACAGCAGTTCAGCAGAGACCATCCGCAGCGCCATGACGGCGCTCAGCGAGGCGCTGCAACGCGCGGGTTCGGCGATTTACGGCCAGCCGGGAGACGGCGCCGCTGAGGGCGCTCCACCCGAAGGCGGGGAAGGCGAAGCGCCTTCGGAAGAGGGCACAGTGGAGGGGGAGTACCGGGAGGTCTAGCTCCGGAACTAAGAGGTCAACGGCCGAAGGTCAAAGCCTGGCGGGAGGGGCGGCCAGGCGTCGCCCCCCCAGCGCCGGCACTTCGAATACAATCGTATTTGAGACGAGTGGGATGCTAATCACGGCGAAGGCCGTGACGTGGAGGCGATGATGATTCGGGATCGGAATGCCGCCAGACACTTCCTCATGCGTCTGGGCCTGGGCTTTGTTATGTGCTGGTTCGCCGTCCAGGAGCTGCGCACGCCCTCTGATTGGACCGTATTCGTGCCGTCGTTCGTGACGGACGTTTCGCCCGTCGCCGTCAATCAGTTGGTCCTTCTGCACGGCTTCCTGCTCCTTCTTGCTGCCACATCTGTCGTCCTCGGCGTGTTTTACCTTCCCGGGTGTCTGCTGGCGTCAGGTTTGATAGTGGAGATCCTCTTCGGTCTCTGGTGGGACGACGGGATCAACGACGTGGTCGTGCGTGACCTCGGTCTCCTCGCGCTAGCCGTCGCCCTGGCCGTTGATCCCGTGCGCTCCTGGCACCTCGATAACCTCTTGCCCTCAATCTTCGCGATAAAATCGCCCGGCCAGGCCCGCGGACATCCCTCAGCGGCCCCTAAGTACGCCTGGCAACTGAGGGCGGGCGCTGCCGCCGGTCTCGTGGCGCTTGTCTTGACGGCGGGGCTCGCGCTGCACGCGACGGGAAGCGGAGGCGAGGGCCTGCCTGGAGGATCCGTCACGGCGCTCACTAACTCGGGTACGCCGGCGCCGCAAACCAGCCCGCGCGCAAGCACTGGACCCGCTGCCACACCGTCCCAACCACCCTCCATTCGCTTCGACGACTGGCGCTACAAGCAGTACGCCTTCCAGATCTACCCAGGCCAACTAAGCGCCGACGCGAAAAGGGCGCTCGCGGGCTTCCAGCTGGACCTGCAGGACGAAGGTGACAGCGTCCTCGTGCTCTTAAAGGCCACTAGCACCCGCTACAAGGACGCCCAGTACACCGTGGACAAGCGCGACACCGCGTACTTCATCGAGACGACCATGCGCGACGACCCCAACGATCAGGAGAACAACCTGAGAGACGACGGCGTGATCGAGGTCGATCCTCGGGGCTACATCGTGAATTCGTAGGGCGTCAGCCACCGTCATCAGCAGCGGTCCGATCCGGAGATCTAGCCGCCGGAGAATCGGAAGTCAATAGGAGCGGTCGGAGCGGGCCAGAGCGATGAGCTCCGGCCACTTGTTTCTTCCACATTTGAAGTAGGCAATAAGTCCCGCGTTGTGCGCGATTCCGGAATGGCGTATCATCCTGTGACGCAGTTCACTGCCGGACCGCTGCCGAAGCCGATACAGTCAGCGCGCAGAACTTAAGCAAGTCCCGGAAGGGGGTGGTGCATCACCTGGGTCAGATTGCGCCAGAAAATGAGCCCGCGATCTATGTCTATTGAGAGGAGTAGGAAGTGGCTTACTCATTGGAAGGAACCATTCTCGAAGTATGTACCTGCAATGTCCTCTGCCCTTGCTGGATCGGCGAGGATCCGGATGGCGACGGCAAGTGCTATCCGATCGTCGCCTATCACTTCGACCGCGGCGAGATTGACGGAGTAGACGTTGGCGGGCACACGCTCGCGCTCGTGGCTGATATCCCGGGCAACATACTCAAGGGGAACTGGCGTGTGGCGGCGTATGTCGACGACAAGGCAACGGACGCGCAGCAGCAGTCCATCCTTGACGTCTGGACCGGCAAGAAGGGCGGCCCTGTGGCGGACCTGGCTTCACTGGTGGGCGAGGTTGTTGCCGCTGAGCGTGCCCCGATCACCTATGAGCTGAAGGAGGGCAAGGGCACTCTCAAAATATCGGGCGTCGCCGAAGCGGAGATGGAACCATACCGCGGGCCGACCGGGCAGGTCACCACGCTGAATGAGAGCGTCTTCACCACGATCCCGGGGGCGCCGGCCTGGGTGGCCAAGGCCACGACGTACAGTCGCACCGTCTCACAGCACGGCCTCAAAGACATCAACCTCCAAGGGCACAACGCTATCCAGGGTAGCTTCCGCTTCGAGGGTTAGCCGACTCCCCTTCTGCTCACTTTCGGAGGTGGGAAACACAGTGAGGGCACGCTGGTGTTCGTACCGCGCGTAGATAACCGGCCTTACTTCGCGCCGCTTTTGTTGGCGCTGATCGCCATTGCCTGGGTGTCGCTCTTTGTCTGGGGCGAGTCACCTTACGGGCGGTTCCTCAGCCACGACGAACTCGGACACGTAGACGTCGGCCTCAACGCCGAGGGGATTGGCGTAGCGCTCGTGTTCGTCGCCGGCTGGACGGTTATGACCGTCGCCATGATGCTTCCCACTAGCCTTCCCTTGATCACGATGTTCGCGCGTGTTGTTGGACGGCGCTCCGATAATGTGCTGCTCAACGGCCTCTTAATCGCCGGCTATATCACGATCTGGACGGTGTTCGGCGCTGTGGTGCATACCGCCGACCGCGGGATTCACGCGGCGGTCAGCGAGGTCGGCTGGCTGGAGGACAACTCCTATGGGATCGTGGCTGCCACGCTGCTTCTGGCTGGGGTGTACCAGTTTACGCCGCTCAAGTACATGTGCCTTGACAAGTGCCGCTCTCCGATGAGCTTCATCTCCGGACACTGGCACGGGGTGAACGCGCGCGCGGAGGCTTTCCGCCTGGGCGTCCACCACGGGCTCTTTTGCGTCGGTTGTTGCTGGTCGCTGATGTTGCTTATGTTCGCCGTTGGCGTTGGGAATATCGGCTGGATGATGCTGCTGGGCGGTGTGATGGCAGTCGAGAAGAACATGCCGTGGGGAAGGCAGTTGAGCCTCCCGCTCGGTGTCGTCTTGGTGTTCGCCGGCATCGGGCTGCTGCTCCTCGGCGGGCCCGCCGACTGCGCGCACCACGCGGGGTGTTGAAAGCGATCCGAGAGAAGCAGCACAGACGGTTTCCCGAGATCGGCGATGGCTCAGGCTTAGGCCCGGCGGACGCTTTCTACCGCGAGGAAGTCGCCCTGGCCCTCCGCAACCGCGGCATGCCACTGGAAGGCCTGCGTTATCCGATCACCCCTACCGGCATGCACTATCTCCTCGTTCATTTCGATGTTCCGTATGTAGACGCGAACGAATGGCGGCTGGAGGTCGCCGGCCTCGTCGACAATCCGGTCAAACTAACCTTGGAGGACCTCCGCAGCCGTCCTCTCGTTAAGGCTCCGGTGACCATGGAGTGCGCCGGCAACGG
>Ga0070706_100005560_pt1 | contig 11998 bp, 15 predicted proteins | sample KBSK5501metaG_FD_65476 | JGI IMG/M metagenome (GOLD analysis project Ga0070706, IMG submission 65476) | Corn, switchgrass and miscanthus rhizosphere microbial communities from Kellogg Biological Station, Michigan, USA - KBS K5-50-1 metaG | ecosystem: Host-associated > Plants > Roots >...
TTGTAGTCGTCGCCGTTCGCCTTCAGCGCGTTCTCGATCAGGCCGGCGGCTTCTTCCAGGCGATCCGAGGCAAACAGGGCGCGTCCAAGAACGTTATAGGCGCCCTCGCAATCCGGCTTGCGCTCGATGGCCCGGCGGGCGTGTTGGACGGCCTCTTCATATTTCTGTTGCGCGTAGTAGATGCGGGCTCGCGCCGCGAGGGCCTCGGCGAGCTGCGGCTCCAGCGCAAAGGCGCGTTCACAGGCGGGGATTCCTTTTTCGATCCACTGAGGGTTACGCCCGTGCAACTCGTAAAGCAGCCCGCAGACGTTGGCGATGCCTGCATGCGCCAGAGCAAAATTCGGGTCGAGCGCGATGGCGCGCTCGAACATCTGCATGGCGTACTCCAGGTTCTCCCGGCGGGTGTAGCTGCGTCCCCGCAGGAAGCAGTCGTAGGCCTGCAGGTTCTCGGTGGGCTTGCGCGCGATGGTCCTCTCTTCCTGCGGCGAGAGCGTGATGCGCAGGGCCTGGGTGATGCTACGGGCGATCTCGTCCTGAACCTCGAAGACGTCCTTCAGCTCCCGGTCGTACCGTTCGCCCCAGATGGAGTGGCCGGTGCGCGTCTCCACCAGTTGGGCGGTAATGCGGAGGCGATTGCCGGCCCGGCGCAGGCTGCCGGTCAGAACATAGGCGGCGTTGAGCTGCTGGCCGACCTGCGGGCCGGTGACGGGCTGGTCGCGGAAGGCCAGGACCGCGGCGCGAGGGAAGGGCCGCAGATCCTTGATCTTCGACAGCTCGGTGATAACGTCTTCGGTCATGCCGTCGCGGAAGTATTCGTCTTCCTTCGCGCCGCTCAGGTTTTCAAAGTAGAGCACCGCCACCGATTTCTGGACCGGCACCGGGGCAGACGCGGCCCGGCCGGAGTCAATCTCCTTCTTCAAGCGCTGCAGGTCAGCGCGCAGGCTGGAGGCGCTTTGGTAGCGCGCCGCCCGCTCTTTCTCGAGCAACTTGTTGACGACGTGGCCCAGCTCGGGCGGAACAGCCGGATTCAGGCGAACCGGCGGGGTCGGGACGCGGTTCAGGATCGCGTCAAAGATCACCGCGGAAGTGCTGCCGGAGAAGGCTTGCCGGCCCGTGGCCATTTCGTAGAGCACCACGCCGAAGGAGAACAGGTCGCTGCGCGCATCCAGGTCTTCGCCGCGGGCCTGCTCCGGCGACATGTAGGCGACCGTGCCCAGGGCCGTACCCGGACTGGTCAAGTGCTCGGCGACGAGCGTAGCCGCATTGCTAGAGGACGAAACGCCCACCGCCTCTTCGACCCGGCGTTTCTGAGGCGCCAGCTTGGCCAATCCAAAGTCGAGGATCTTGGCCTGCCCGCGCTGGGTCACGAAGATGTTCGCCGGCTTGATGTCGCGATGGGTGATCCCTCGAGCGTGGGCGGCTTCGAGCGCGTCGGCAATCTGGAGAGCCAGCTCGAGAATCTGCTCAATCTCGAGGGCCCGGCCGCCGATCTCGTGCTTGAGCGTCGAGCCCTCGAGCAGCTCCATGGCGATAAACGGCTGGCCGTTGTGCTGGTCCACGTCGTAGATTGTGCAGATGTGGGGATGGTTCAATGCCGAAGCGGCGCGGGCTTCGCGCTGAAACCGCTCGAGCGCCTGGCGATCCTTGGACATCTCTTCGGGCAGGAACTTCAGGGCCACGTATCGGCCTAGCCGGGTGTCTTCGGCCTTGAACACCACACCCATTCCGCCGCCGCCCAGCTTTTCAACGATGCGGTAATGGGAAATCGTCTGCCCAATCATCCAGGAAGCCCCAAAACAGCGCACTGCATAGTAGGCCGCAAACAAAACCAAGTCAACGCGAGCAGGGGTAGTGGGTCAGTTTGGAAGGCCAATCTGGGATCACTTCCTGATGGCCGACAATCTGGGAGTCGGCCCGTCACTGACCACAAGGGCGTTTTATGGATAGTTTCCGGGTTGCCGACGATCTGGAACTTTCGACATACGTAAGTGGTAAAGAAGGCGCCACGAAAGTTCAAGATGCCCCGGTGGCATCTCGTCGATACTCCCTGGGTGCGACACCGAATACTCGCTTGAACGCTTTGCTGAAGGAGGCGTCGGAATCGTAGCCAACGGATTTTGCCACTTCGAACAGCTTCTTATCACCTTTCTGCAGCAATCCTGTTGCCTTCTGCATTCTCCAACTTGTCAAATATTCCAGCGGTGTTTCCCCAACCAGATCCTTAAAGCGAACCGCAAAAGCGGAACGCGACATACCGCATGCCGCGGCCAGAGATTCGACTGTCCAGCGATGTTCCACTTTTTCGTGCATGGATTTGAGAGCGGAACCAATTTGCGGATCGAAAATCGCCCGCAGCAAACCGCTCTTGCAGGTCTCTGACCGCGATCCGATGTGGGCGCGGATCGAGTGTATGAACAATAGCTCTGCCAACCGGTTGACCAGCAGCTCCGACCCCGGCGCCAGCTCCGCCATCTCCGAGGCAAGCATATTTAGGGTCGTGTGCAGCGCCAGGCTCTGCGCTTGATCAGCCTTGACAAGTATGAGTGGAGGAAGCAAACGCGTCAGGAGCTTCACGCTCGTCGCGCAGAATCTGAACCATCCCGAAATGATCGTGGTCGGCACTCCTCCGCCACCGTATGAGATCACCTGGCTGCCATTTCTCGGTGCGATCTCACAGAAGCTGCGGGCGCGCGTGCGTGGATTGTCCCGCAGCGTGTATGCGCTTCCGGGCGCAAGCAAGAAGCAATCCCCTCCGGCGAGTTGTATCGGGTCCGCAATGCCCTCGACGCTGAGCCAGCAGTTGCCGCGGGAAAGCATTCCGAAATGAGCGTAGTGGAAAGGCGAACTTGCGGACTCAGCCGAATGTTTGTCTTTTGAGACTCCCTCCGCGACATCGGCATCTCTCTTCAGTCCCCAGGGCGCAGTGGCTTCTAGCCGAGCATGAACCACGCCCACGATTTGCATGGTTTGAAAGAGATCGGTAATCGGATCCAACCTAGACCTCCAATCTGGACTCCTGAACAAGCTAAATGGACGAAATGACAGTTCGAGTCCAGATGCATGGACATCTATCCCGGGAGATTAGATGAATTTCCTGGATGAGGAGGTTCACATGAAGCTGCTTCAAATCGATTCCAGTGCGCGGACCAGTTCCGTGACCCGGCGACTCACCGCCAGATTCGCTGAGGAATGGAGAAAGAACCATCCGGATGGCGAAGTCATCCAGCGAGACCTTTCCGCAACAGCATTTCCAGTGATTACCGATGACTGGAGCGCGACCCAGGTCGAAGATTCGAAGCTGACGCCGGCGCAGCGGTCGTATCTTTCGACCTCGGATGAGTTAATCGAAGAACTCGAGGCGGCGGACACGGTCGTCATTGGCGCGCCGATGTACAACTTCTCGATCCCTGCTTCGCTCAAGGCGTGGATCGATCAGATTGTGCGGATCGGAAAGACCTTTGGCTACGGGCCAAACGGCCCTCAGGGCCTTCTGGGAAAAAAGAAAGTCGTCGTCATCACCGCCCGCGGGGGTGCCTATAAGAAAGGCACTACCAGAGAAGCCTTGGATTTTCAGGAACCCTATCTGCGCCACATTCTCGGTTTCCTTGGGGTCACGGATGTCACGTTTATCCATGCCGAGAACCAGGCTCGGGAGCAGGCCGGTACGTCCTTGGCAGCCGCCGCAGAACGAATCGGCGAAATCGCCTCTGATCAAAACCGGCAAGCAGTCACTCATTGAGGGAGGAACATTTCATGAATGCAGTCTTATGGGCCGCACAGGGACTCCTGGCATCGGCGTTCCTTGTAGCGGGCGGCATGAAAGTGTTAGCTTACGAAAAGTTCAAGGCGACATCCGAGAGAAATTGGACGACGTGGCAGTGACGCGCTTGTCGTTCAGCCTGAGAAATACAAATGAGAGGTACATACAAATGAGAGGAACATACAAAGCAGTGGAAGTCTCCGCACCCGGCACACTTCGAGTAGTGGAACGGCCAGTCTCTGAGCCTGGACCGGGTCAGGTCCGGATTCGGGTGGAAGCATGTGGAATCTGTCACACCGATGCGGCCACGATCACCGGCATCTACCCAGGTCTGACTCTGCCGCGCGTTCCGGGGCACGAAGTGGTTGGCCGCATTGAAGCCCTGGGCAGCGGAGTGTCCAGATGGAAAATCGGTCAACGGGTTGGTGTCGGCCTCATTGCCGGAGAAGATGGGGTGTGCGAACCGTGCCGACGCGGAGACATCGTGAATTGTCAGAACCCTGTGGTATCGGGAGTAACTGCGGATGGAGGATATGCGGAAGTGATGATCGCCGAAGTACGCAGCATCGCTTCCATTCCTGACGAGCTCAGTTCCGCAGATGCCGCCCCTCTCCTCTGCGCGGGTATCACCACCTACAACGCTCTTCGCAACGCCGGCTTGCGCGGTGGAGATTTGGTCGCCGTGCAGGGCATTGGTGGCCTTGGGCATCTTGGTGTCCAATTTGCGCGGCACATGGGATTCCGTACTGTCGCAATCGGGCGTGGGCGCGAGAAGGAAAAGCTTGCGAAAGATTTGGGCGCGCACGTCTACATCGATACCGCCGTCGACGACGCCGCAGCGGTACTGCAGCGTATGGGCGGGGCCAGAGCGATTCTCGCAACAGTCACCAGTGGTGGTGCGATGGGGCCGCTTGTGTCCGGTCTTTCAGCCCGCGGGAAACTCATCGTGGTCGGCGTACCGCAGGACCCGATCCAATTGAATGCGTTCCCGCTCGTCTTTGGAGGTCGCTCGATCTACGGGAGCCTGACCGGCACGCCGATTGATAACGAGGACACCCTTGCCTTCAGCGTTCTGGAGAATATCCGCCCGATGATCGAGACAGTTCCTCTCGAACAGGCTGCTGACGCTTACGCTCGCATGATGCAAGGCAAAGCACGGTTCCGCATGGTGCTGGTTACAAAGAACGGAGGCGCTCAATTTGCCCCGCTCAACTGAGGCAAGAAGGAATGCTCAATGAGCAACTACGCAAAAAAGGCTGCCCCGGCGGCCCCAAACTTAATTGAGGAGAGTGGAAGATGCTTCGCAAACTATACGCCACGGATGACAACACCGCGACGGTGATTCTGAGACTGGTGCTGGGAGTTGTCTTTTTCGCGCACGGCGCGCAGAAGATGCTGGGCTGGTTCGGAGGCTACGGGTTTTCCGCCACCATGGGCTTCTTTACCAGCATGATGCATATCCCTGCTCCGCTCGCCTTCTTGGCGATCGTGGCGGAGTTCTTCGGTGGGCTCGGGATCATTCTGGGATTCCTCACCCGAATCGCAGCGTTCGGAATCGGCATAAACATGATCGTTGCGATTGTGACCGTGCATAGCGCCTTCGGATTCTTCATGAATTGGACCGGCGCTCAGAAAGGCGAGGGCTTCGAGTATCACCTGCTGGTGCTCGCGATGGCTGTATTTCTGATGATCCGGGGGGCAGGTTCCCTCTCGGTTGATCGCGCCCTTACTGTCGCGGCAACCTCCCCTCCGCCGCGGTCAGATCTGGCACATCCATGAGCGTTCATCTTCAAAATGTTGAACGCCTCTATTCGAAGGGAGGAATGGCGTGATGAACACTTTTCGTTCAGTAGCCGACCGAGCTCGAGCAATCGCGGAATTGGCCTACCAGTTCTGGGAAGAGCGCGGTTGTCCTGAAGGGTCGCCAGAAGAGGACTGGTATAAGGCGGAACTCAATATTGATCGAGAACAAGATCCTGAAGGAGGAAAGGAAAAAACCCTTCGGACACTCCACGAAGGCAAACGCGATAAAAAACCGAAAAGGTAACTGGGACGCTTGGTATCTGAAAGAAACCGAGGCTCTGAGTGTTGGGAAATGATGACTGATAGCAGGACGAAGACGGCGATAGTCAGCGGCGGGAGACGCAATCGCGATCACTTCCCATAAGCCGACTTCCCATAACAAATCTCTTAACACATGCGGCTCTGCTTTTCCAAACTGACCCACTACCCGAGCAGCGCTATCGGCTGCAAGCCCATCTCGAAATCTCAATCCTGAGCGTAAACTCGGCGGCTGGGAGAATGCTGCGGGTGTGGCGTCCCGCAGAGGCGCTACGGCTCCCGCGGCGCCTGGATCTGCTGCCCCGTGTCCACCGAAAACAGGAGGAAGTTACTGAAGCTGTGCCGGTGGTGATAGCTGTGGCCACGGAAGTCCATGTAGAGGTCTGCGCTCTCGGGCAGCCAGAGCTCCACATTGCGCTTGGGAAAGGGCACCGGCCGATACTCGATAGTCAGGTGTTCATTCTCGAGGCGGATCGCGGGGATCGGCTTGGCCAGGTCGGTCTCAAGGCGCAGAACCTGAAAGGTCTTATCGGCGATCCAGGCGCGCCCTTTCAGCTCCACAGGCATGACCCGACCTCCGACCCGATATTCCCGGATGCGAGGGGGCTGGTCCGGGCGCTGCCGGAAATGAACCTGCCACGCCGGCTGACCCCGCCACTCGCCCAATCCCTCGCAGGCCATCTCAAAATCACCGGCGAAATAGGGATGAAAGACCAGCGCGAAGGCGGACAGCCCTCGCGTCGCCAGGCGCGTGGGGAAGTCATCGAGCGACGCACTCCCGTTTCGAGTTTCCTCCACGTTGAGCATTCCCGGCCGCACCTCGCTGATGGACACCAGATATTGATACGAGCGCCTCGCGGGCGGCCGGGAGTTGCCATGCTTGTCCAACTCGGAATGTTCAATCCGTTCGGTGGCCGTGAACCGGTCCATGTTGGCCGCGAACTCCCGCACGCGCTCGCCGGCGGCTTGCAAGACTTCAGGCAGGGCACAAGAAACGCCCAGCTTGACCGGCGGTACCGCTGCATCCACGTCAGCAGGGGCCCCCAGCCGCACCGCGGGGCGCAACGAATTCCGGGCTGAGGCCTCAGCAACGGATTTCCTGCTCCGCGCACCCGCATTCACCGCGGGACCCGGACGCCGGTCAGGGACCTGGCGTGCGCCGGCAGCCAGCGCGCAGGCGAGCGCTGCCGCGAGGCTCCCAAAAAACACGAGCTTTTCGATCATCGAGCGATTTTTTCGCATCTTGCCGCCCGTGTAATCCGCGCACCCCTGCAGATTGTATTGCGAAACCTAGTACAGCAGAGCCGCCGCGTCAACTGTAAGGATCCTCGGGCAGTGTTAACGTAGAACGGACGCCGGACGATGCCTGGGAGCCTAAAGGATCGTCTGGATTTCGGCGTCGAGAGAGACGTGCGTATGGGGAAAGCCGTTGATGTCGAAGCTCTCTCCGCTCAGGTTAGTGAAGTGGAAGAATCGGCTGATGTGGTAGTCCTCATCGAAAATGCTGAAGACGCCCTCGGTCTGCTGCCGGGGCATGCCAAAGCCTGCGAGCGGCGCGGGGTTGCCAAACCCGCCTGCCAGCGCCAGATACTTTTCAACAATTTCGCGGAGATTCATCGCGGGTGCGAATCCTTGTTGCGCCACTGCTGCCGACCCCCTGAACGATCATATCCAGACGTAGGCGCCGGCCTCGCCGTAAGGCACATTGACGTAAAACAGGTTGGCCTCGTGGCTCGCTGCGAGCGCTCCGCAAAGTCTTGCCGCGCCATGCTCGGCGCAGAGCCGCCGCCCCGGCGCTCGTTGAATCCGGTCGATTTCATCCAGGCTCGCAACCTCATCCCGCCCAAGCCACAGCCAGACAGCGGATCGCGAACACTGTTTGCAGCCACCGCTGGGTTCCGCGAGCCGCTGCTCAATGGCGCCAGCCACATCGGGTTTGAGGCCGGCCGCGGCAAAGTCGGGCGTGGCGACGAAAAAATACTGTGTGAAGCTATCCGCGTCGGGTTCGAAGGCCACCACACGGCCAGAATAGGCGCTCAGCTCCGCGTCGAGCACGCCCAGCAGGCAGTCGCGGCACAGCGAAACTTCGGGGCGCGGCACCTCCTGCCTTTCTCCGCGGCGAACGGGCTTGCCGCGAAGGTAGAGCGTGTCGGGAACGAGAGTGGCCATCCAGGCCTGCTCGGTTTCCAGGTGCACGCACTCGGGCGGCACGCGCGTCAGCCGCGCCCACCAGTTGCGCGTGCGACGCCGGAAGGCGATGCCGGGATAGGCCTGTTCGAGCGTGACGCGCTGCACGACGACGTCAGCGCAGGGCCCGGCGGGCCTTCGCCGCGTTCGACACGCCCAGGACAATGTGCGCCCGCTTGGCGCCGGGGCTGAGCGTACCGTAGCCGTAGGTGATGTTGACCCGCGCTTGCGCCAGCTTGGCCGTGGCCTTCGCCAGTTGGCCGGGTTTGTCGGCCAGGCTGACCACCACGGCCGGCTCGTTGCTGACGCGATAGCCCGCCGCACGCAGCGCCGCCCGGGCGCGCGTCGCATTCGCGACCAGCAAGCGAATCGCGCTGCGGCCCTTCACATCCGAAGCGTGAATGCCGCTGATGTTGACTCCCTTGGCGGCCAGCGCCGAAGTGATCCTGGAAAGGTTACCCGGCCGGTTGTGTCCCCAGACGGTGACTTGCTTTGCTGCCATAGACACCTCCTGCGCAGCTCAATTCCCGGTGGCGAGGCGCTCATACTACCAGATTGCCGCGGCTCGCTTGTGGAATTCCACAGGCCACTGCGTGCCGGGAAGGAGCGTAAGCGATTTGTCAGAGCCGCTCGCTTCCGCTATCATGGCGCTTCTCTTAGACGGAGGAGGAATCATGGCCATTGCCGTCGGACAAGCTGTTCCCGAGTTCGCACTGAAGGACCAGAGCCAGCAAGAGGTCAAACTCTCGGACTTCAAGGGCAAGAAAAATGTCGTGCTGGTCTTTTACCCGCTCGATTGGAGCCCCACCTGCACCAAAGAGCACGCTTGTCTGGTCAACGATATGAAGAAATACGACCAGCTCGACGCCCAGGTGCTGGGCCTGAGCGTGGATAGCGTGTGGTCGCACAAAGCCTGGGCCGAGAAGATGGGCATTCGCTATCCGCTGCTGGCCGATTTCCACCCGCGAGGAGCGGTCGCCAGCAAATTCGGTGTGTACATGGAAGACAGAGGCATCACCGGGCGCGCTATCGCCATCATCAACAAGGCGGGAAACCTCGCCTGGTTCAAGCAGTACGATATCCCCACCGTGCCGGATCTTGACGAAGTGGCCCAGGCGCTGCAGGGAGTGAAATAGCCACTCGCCGGTGCTGCGGTACGAGGTCAGCTTCGAGCCGGTGGCAAGCCACCGGCGAGAGTTCCTGCTCTTCTCTATTCATACTAATGGGCAGCGAGCGGGCGAAAGTGCTCAAAGAAAATTGCTGGCGCTGACCGCAAGATTTCTAAGAACCGGCACGACGCGGTTGTCTGAAGCTATCGGCGGGCTTCTGAGCGAAGGCGACAGCCATTGTTTCTTGAAACGCTGCCGCGTTTATCGCGGGTAATTGTCAAGAACGCGCCCGTGCAATGAGATCTCGCACAGGGCAAGGGCACTTCTACGAATAGTGGCTTTTGCCTCCGAGCCTCTGGTCGTCAAGCAACCAAAGTGTACTCGGGTCGAGCAGCCGACATTGTTATGCAGTCAAGTTGCCGCTAGTAGCGACGCAGGCTGATCCGCCAGGTACCAGTCCAGTGTTCGTGTCGTATGCATGCGGTTAAATATATAGTTCACCTTATTAAGACATATGGTAGATAGCTCACTTTTGTCTTGACAAGGCAGCTATATAAGCGTACGTATAAGTACCGGGGAATAGGACCATTCTTGGTAAGGAGGACCACATGAGCGTTGAAGTCGACTTTACTGAATGGGGATCTCAATGGCTTAATCCAGGGGAAGAGAGTTGGTGGTGGTACACCTGGATTTTTGACGGGGACCACTGGTCGCGGATGAGCGCAGTTCCAACTTCGTACTCTCCCGCCGGGTCGAGTGTCCAGATCGTGGAGGAGTGGGCCACGGGCGGGACCCTAAACGTTCACTGGAAAAATAATGGGTCGACTCCCGTGTTTTGGACGCCCACTGTGATCGTTGCACCTAGTCGATATTGACCCTTCCATAGTGGCTGCTAAGTAGTGACGAGAGGAGGAGCAATGAGAATTCATGTTGTGTACGACAAGAATGGCAAAATCATCGGTGGGGGTGTTGCCATGCCTGAGCCTCATGGCCGGGGTCCTCGCTCTGGCGCAGTAGCCCGTGAGGGCCAACATGCAGCCGAGTTCGAGGCGCCCGCTGAGCATGCTGGGTTACCATTACACGACCTTATCGAGCGCCTTCGTGTCGACGTCACAAGCAAAGAACACAAGCTCGTCGCAAAGCGCGCGTAATGCCGGTCTCGATCCGTGCAGAACCCTAGCGTTCAGAATTTGCGTCAAGGACTGTGAGGAAATAATCCAACTGCCTGATTAGTCGGATATCCGGAGAAGTGATCGGAACCCTTAAGAGGTGCTCGCAGAAGGCAAATCCCGGTTCACCCGCCAAAAGTCGCGTTGTGTTTACTGATGACTGGCGAGAACAGCTCCTGAGAAATGCCTGAACCTATCGGTGGGCATGTGAGCGAAGGCGGGAGGCTGCTTTGCGTAACCGGGCCATGATCCGGTAAGAACGGTGGTGAACCGCTTCCTCCGAGGTGCTTCCTTCGAGCTTTGCTAGTTGTTTTGCAGACAGGCCCTCCAGCTTCAATCTCGTAAGCACCTGCTGCTCGGAGGCGGCAAGAACTCCCGTGCGCTCGCAATGCCCGAAGAAATCTCGGAGAAGCAAATAGGACTCGAAAGGGTCCGGTCTGGCGAGATTGGGGTTGCTTGAGCCGGGCTCTTTTTGAATTTCGGCTTCGTGCACTTCTCTAAAGGCCCAGCGGAAGACAATCTTCCGAACGGTTCGGGTGATCGCAATCGGCACAAAGCCGGTTCTTCGCTGAATGCTGGGTGACAAAGACACTCGGCTTCCGTCAGGACTTGGGCGGAGAGGTCTTCTTCTTCGCCGGAGTTCCGCTGGGCTTGGGCGCCGGGGCGGGCTTGGGCGCAAAGGTGCGCACGTAGTTCACCAGTTGCCAGCGCTGCTCCTCGGTGAGCCGCTTTTTGAACTCCGGCATGGGCCGCCGGCCTTCGCTGATCTTCCAGAAGATTTCCCCGTCGGTCATCTCCCCCATCATGTGGGCGTCGGTGAAGTCGGCGGGCTTTACGTCGTACATCGGGGCTTCGGGGCCGTCGCCTTTGCCACCCTCGCCGTGGCACTGCGCGCAGTTATCGAGGAAGACAGCCTTGGCCGCGGCGAGCGAGGCATCGGTCGCGGCGACGGGGTTTTTCAGCTTCTTGGCTTCTTCCGGAGCCGGCCAATCTTTCTTGCCGTGCGCAACAGCCCAGGTCGCCAGCGCCAGGGCTAGCGCCAGCAGGACTGCGATCCGCAAATTGGCGGGATGATTCTTCATTGCTCTTTCGCCCCTCCGAACGCAGCTTCAAGCGCCATCTGCCGAGCGCCCCGCCGACGATCATCATGGCATAAGATTCCGGAATTCTCACAGCGGTTTTCCCGGCCGGAAAAAGAGCAATGGGAAAAGCGCTGGCCGGAACTAGAGCTGTTTTCGGGCCAGCAACCAGATCAGCTCGGCGTTCAGGGCAATAATGGCCGCGGTCACGACCCAGGCAACGACGACGACCCAGCGGCGATTTGCAAACTCGCCCATCTTCCGCCTGTCGCTGGTAAACAACACCAGCGGCACCACCGCGAAGGGTAGCTGGAAGCTCAACACCACCTGGCTCAGGATGAGCAGGTTGGTGAGCTGGCCTTCGCCCATCACCCCGATCACGATGGCCGCCGGCACAATCGCGAGCAGCCGGGTGATGAGCCGGCGAAGCCAGGGGGGCAGGCGAAGGTTCAGGAAGCCTTCCATCACGATCTGGCCGGCCAGGGTGCCGGTGAGGGTGGAGTTTTGTCCCGAGCCGAGCAGCGCCGCGGCAAAAAGCGTGCTCGCCAGGCTTGCACCAAGCACCGGAGTGAGAAGTTGATAGGCCTCGGAGATGTCGGCGACCTGTGTCATGCCGCGCTGATGAAATGCCGC
>Ga0070706_100005567_pt1 | contig 11991 bp, 10 predicted proteins | sample KBSK5501metaG_FD_65476 | JGI IMG/M metagenome (GOLD analysis project Ga0070706, IMG submission 65476) | Corn, switchgrass and miscanthus rhizosphere microbial communities from Kellogg Biological Station, Michigan, USA - KBS K5-50-1 metaG | ecosystem: Host-associated > Plants > Roots >...
GAAAGTGCCTCCTAAGCAGTAGGTCCCGCGTTCGAGTCGCGGTCGGGGCGCAAATGATGCAGGTAGATATCGATATTCGAAACTAAGATTGTTCGATTGAGGTACTGCTCGCAGGCAATCACTCAGTCTGATGCACCACCTTGCCGATGCGCAGGCGGGTACGGGTTCACCAGGCAGAACTGCGATCCAGGCAGGTGCCGCGGAGCCTGCCCGCCACCGGGGAGCCAAACGGGAGCCAACGGCATCCGCTGAAGCCGATTCATCATCGCTGCTTTCCCTGATCCGCCCGCAGCCGGCCACAGGACCTTCTCCGCGGGCGCTGCCCGGGTCGCGGCAGCGCTAGCCGCCGGTACCGCCTTCTCGTACGTGCTGGCGAAGGGAACACATCAGCACCCGTGTGCACCCTGCGGACAGCGATCTTGAGGTCACCAGAAGTAGGAAATGGTGGGAATTGCAAAGTGAGCTGCAGACGTTCGGCCGCCAACCCGGTCAGGTACGGCGAACAGGCTCCTCTGCGGGATCGGCAGCGGCCACCTTCTGCCATCTGTTGCTCCTGCTCGACGTGGGCCATGGGCCGCTAACGGAGCGTAACGAATAACCGTCAATAATCGGCTGTAATACGCGCATCCTCCCTGCCGATTACGTATGGCTGATTCCTGTGCCGTCGCCATCGGCTGCCGCACACAGATTGTCCGCGTCTGTGCGCACTGGTTCTGGGTAACGGCATCCAGAGGCATGGTCCGCTGCCCGGTTTGCGGGTTCAATTGTCTTGGTGCCGTGGTGGGTGCAGGAGGGTGGTCTGAGAGTGGGGACCGTAACGTCGTTGCGCCGGGTGGTGGGCTATGCCTGGGTCGTCGGCAGCCTGGGTGTGCTGGCGTGGGCCTTGGTGACCGCGAAGGTGATCGTCCTCAGCGCCGGGGGTTTGCTGGTGGCGGCGGTTGTGTTGGTGGTGGGCGCCGCCGGGGTCGGCGCGGAGGCAGCCTTCAGGCTGAAGGCGGCTGTCCGCCTGTTCAAGCAGGGCCGGATCACGGACGCGACCATCGTAAGTCTCGATGAGCGTCTGGTTTCCATCCCGTCCGGGTTCAACGGATGGGTGACGAAGGTCAAGGTGTCTTTCACCGATGCATCGGGCCATCTGATCAACGCCGGTTACACCGACTATGGACGCGCTGGGGGGAAGAGGGAGGGCCAGACGGTCCAGATCTCCTATGACCCCGGCTGGCCGGTTTCGATCGCCCCGGTGGGCGGCGACTTCCGGGTCATTGAGGCGTTTTTCCTCGCCCTGGGGTCACCCGTCTTGGCGGGAATGGCGGTATACTTCGCATTGCGTGCATTCGGCTGATCCGGCTCTGGCAGGGCAGAGGCCCAGCGGCATCAGGCAGGCTGCAGAATACGCCATTCGGGGCGGCCAGCGCCGGTGACCAACTCGAAACCGAGCCCGTCCACCTTGCGTTTTAACCTGAGTTGCGCACGGGGTCCGATAGCGGTCAGTTTGCCAGGAGCGTGATGTAACGGGCGATGTGCTTGTTCTTGCGGCGCGCCGGCGTGACAAGAGGGGGCGGCCGCCGCATCTTCGGGAGTCAGGCTAATGATCTTCCGGAGAAGGGACGGCGGCCGTGGCGTCGAGTATGACGTGCGTGGATGAGTCGTGCCAGCAGGCTGGCGGGGAAGCGGTGGCGCGGCTGGCGTGGTTCCGGCGGGAGCTGTTCTGGTGCCTGTGGCGACGCCCGGATGCCCTGTTCGAGCTGGCGGACGCGGTACTGACTGCGGGGCGGGCGGGGTCGCTGCCGTATTTAAGCCTGGAGCCTGTGTTCCGCCGCGGCCACGGCATGGTCCACCAGGCCCTCGCGGAAGGCGGGATCGATAAGGAGGCGTTGCGGGACCTGCTGGTCGCGGCCGGCCGCGGGACCGGCCGCCGGTGTTCGCGATCGACGCCTCCACCTACCCCCGGCCGGAGGCGGAGGCCAGCCCGGACCGCGAGTGGCACCATCATTGCTGCCCGGGCAGCCATGGCAGTGACGGGGCGGCGGTGGCCGGGTGGGCGTTCCAGTGGCTTGCTCAGGTCAGCTTCGCGGCGGACTCGTGGACCGCGCCGCAGGACCAGGTCCGCGTCGGGGCCGGGGACGACGCGACCCGCCGGGCCGCGCAGCAGGTGATCGCGCGCTCGGCCAGGCTGCGCGCGGACGGGGAGCGGCGGGTGCCGTTGTATGTGCTGGATGCGGGTATGACGAGGCCCGCTGACCTGGGACCCGCGCGGCCACCTGGACCGCGTTCGCCGTGAATCATCGACCTGTAATCGAGTGTGAGTGAATGGAAATAGTCCCCGCAGAGAACTCGGACCGACGGCACTCATTCCAATGAGTATGACCCTTCCCTGGCCGACCGTCAGGACTCCTCGTGCCAGGGGTCTTACGTCGGCGACCTCCGGCACGACACGGAACGAGACAGATTGACCGTTCGGGTGCAGCCCTGGAGCAGGGCCCAATGATCAGCGAGACGCGCATAGCGGCGGCTACATGCGCGTCTGTGCTGCCGTCTTCATTTACGGGAAGCGACCTTGCGGCCCGGGTCCCCCTGGCGGATTCCCGCGGGTCTTCGGGCCCGGCCCATCAGGGTTTGCGACCGACTCCGGCGTAGGCGGGCATGTCACCCCTGTTAGCTGGCACTCCGGTTCCGGGTTGCCAGCGGTGCAGCTGTACCAGCCCCGGTTCGACCATCTCCAGGCCGTCGAAGAACCGCAGGATCTCCTCATGATTGCGCAGGGCCGCCTGGACGCCGCCCATGCGCTTGTTCAGCTCCGCGTACGCCGCCGCGATCTGGCCCTGGTCGACGTCGCTGGCCGGATGCGAGATCACCAGGTAGCTGCCGGGTGGCGTCGCGTCCATCAACGTGCTCACCAGCCCGTAGGGGTCTTCGCTGTCGGGGATGAGCATCAAGATCATCAGCAGCGACACCGCGACCGGCCGGGTGAAATCCAGCGTCCCGGCCGCGGCCTGCAAGATCTTCCCCGGCTCCCGGACATCAGCGTCGATGTATGTGCAGGCGCCTTCGGGAGTGCTGGTGAGCAGGGCCTGAGCGTGCAGCAGCACGATGGGGTCGTTGTCGACGTAGACGATGCGCGATTCGGGCGCGGCTGCCTGCGCCACCTCGTGGGTGTTGTTCCCGGTCGGCAGGCCGGTACCGACGTCAAGGAACTGGCGGATGCCGGCCTGGGCGGCCAGGTAGCTGATCGCGCGGCCGAGGAAGGCGCGGTTCATCTTCACGCCCTTGATGATGTCGGGGAAGTGCTCGATCACCACCTGGGCGGCTTCCCGGTCGGCCTGGAAGTTGTCCTTGCCGCCCAGCCAGTAGTCGTAGATCCGCGCGGGATGGGCCACGCTGGTATCCAGGCGCGGTGACGGCGGTTCCTGGCCGGTCTGGTCCTGTGTCACGGGTCAGAACCCTTCCTGTATCGGCTGTTCCGGGATTATTTCACGCCGCCCGGCCCGCGCGGGCCACCTGCTGCCCCGCGGCGCTGACGCGGCTGGTGCCTGGACGCCTCACCCAGCTCAAGCCGCGCCCCGGCGCAGCCCGGGCGCCGGCCCGCCATTCCGCAGCCCTGGCCGCGCTGGATCACTGCTTGCCGCTGTTGCGGAACCAAGCAGGGCGAGCATCTGGCCAGCTCGGTTCTATCACCGCCGCCTTCGAGCCCCTCATCGACCGGCAGGCGTGCGGCTCGGCGGTCCCCTGCCGGAGACCTTGGACACGCGGCGCGGTTCCAGCTTGGTCTTGGTCTTCGCCTCATCCCCGCTATCCGTCGGCTGCTGGTTCGAGTTGAGGGTTGCGGAGTTCGATCTTGCCGCCTCCGTTCAGGAAGACGCCGAAGATGATGTTGTTGGCGTCGGGCGGGATCTGGGCAGTGACCTCATGCCGGGCCCAGTCGCCGGTTCCGGTGACGAAGGCGAAGTAGTTCTCGGGATCATGCAGGGGATCTCGTCCGTCTGGGCGCTGCTGCCCCAGCCGTCCTTGGCGGGGGACGCGGAGCACCAGTCCGGCGCGGTCGGCGACGTCGGTGGCGCGCAGGTGGCCGCGGAAGGTGACGGTGCGGTCGTGGTAGTCCTCGGCCTCGATCTCCTGGCTGAGAACGGCGAATCCGGCGGGTCCGGGCACGGCCGCGGCCAGGATCACCCGCCCGTCTTCGGTGGTGCAGGAATAGTCCTGGTCGTGGGACCCGGTCACCTGGCGCAGGAAGGTGCCATCGAGCTGCCAGCGGTGCAGGCCGTGGGTGAACGCCAGGTTGCGCGGCTCGAACCGCGTGTTCCCGGGTGGGGGTGGCAGCTGGCGGCTACGGAACGGGCTGAGCAGGCCGGGGCCGGTGACGGGCTCGGCGAGCCGGTCCATCACCGGGTCGTCGACGGCCAGCGGCGCGCCGGTGATGACCGCCAGGGCCAGGCCGTCGGCCAGGCGGGTGGTGACCTGCCGGGTTCCGCCGGGCGCGGCGATGCCTACCCGCGTGGCGGTCACCCCCGGGCCCAGGTCGGTGACGGTCACGGCGGTCACGGTGATCCCGGCCGCGTGCAGCAGCTGGCCGGTCATCTCCCCGGCATCGTCGACGGGGTGTTCGGCGTCGCCGGGGCGGGCGAGCAGGCGCCAGAACACGCCGTGGTCGGGCAGCCGGACCGGCAGCGCCCGGTGCCCGGCGTCGTCGGCGAGCACCACAAGACCGACTGGCTGGCGTCCAGGCCAGGGGTCGGCGTGCGCGATACGGACGGCAGTCATGGGGGTCCTCCGGGAGGTGGCGGGGATGAGGTCGGGGCGGTGCGCGGTGATGTACTCGCGCAGCCGGCGGCGGGCTTTGTGCAGGCTGGTCTTGGCGGCGCCGGTAGTGCCGGCGATCCGGCTTTCGGGCTGGTCGGCGTAGTAGAACAGGGTGACGGCCTGGCGCTGCCCTGGGGGCAGGCCGGCGACTGCGCGGCTCAGCGCGTCGGCGCGGTCCAGGTCCTCAGCCGACGGCAGGCCGTGCGCCGATGCCGGGTGCAGGTTTTCGGGCCAGTCGCCGAGCAGGGTGAGTGGTGCGCGGCGCCGCTGGGCGCGGCAGACGTTGGTGAGGATGCCGCCCAGCCAGCCGGCGAACCGGCTGGGGTCGCGCAGCCGGTCCAGCGCGATGAACGCCTGCAGGAAGGCGTCCTGCACCGCATCGTCGACGTCGTCCGGCTGCGGGCACAGCCGGGCCGCACGGGCGCGCGCCATCGGCAGGTGCCGCTCGACCAGCAGCCGGAACGCCGCGGGATCGCCGTCGCGGGCCAGCCGGACCAGGTCGCCGTCCTGGATGTCCATGCGCTGCGTTACTCCTGAGCTTCCGGTGCCGAGGTGAGCTCCGGGTTGCGGAGCTCGACGCGGCCGCGGCCGGTCAGCGAGATGCCGAACCGGATGACGCCGGCCTGTTCGGGGACGGGCACCGTGACTTCATGCCGGGTCCAGTCGCTGCTGCCGGGGCCGGTCAGGCTGCTGCCGCCGCGGTCGCGCAGCAGGGCGCCGGGAGGCTGATCGGGCCGGCCTGCGGCCAGATGCAGCCCGGCGTGGCCGGCCACGCCGGTGGTGCGCAGCTGTCCGCGGAAGGTGACCGCGGCGTCGCGGTAGTCCTCGGCGTAGATCTCCTGGAACAGGACGGCCGAACCGGAGGGTTCAGGGACCGCGCAGGCCAGGACCGCGGACTGGTCTGCGGCGGCGCGGGAATAGTCCTGCCAATGCGGCCGGCCGGCATCAAGGAAGCTGCCAGCCAGCTCCCAGTAGTCCAGGCCGTCGGTGAACGCCATGTTCCGCGGCTCGAAACGCCGCCGTTGCCCGGGACGGCCCGGCGTTCGGTCAGCCGCCGGGAGCAGGAACGGCGCATGCACGTTCTCGCCGTGGACCGGGACCGCGAGCCGGTCCATCACCGCATCGGCCACCCGCACCGGCACCCCGGCCACGACCGCCAGTTTCAGGCCGTACCCGGCGCTCACCCGGACATGCCGGTCTCCGGCGGCCGTGGCCAGCCCGACCCGCGCCGCGGCCGTGCCCGGGCGCAGCTCCGGCACATCTTCACCGGCAGGCTCGATGTCCACAGCGGTCACCCCCACCCCGGCCGCATGCAGCAGCCGGGCCGCTGTCTCCTCCAGGACACCGGCCATCACGGCGTCCCCGGCAGACCGCTCCAGCAGCCCCCACAGCAACTTGGCATCGATAACCCGCAGCCACAGCGGCACCGCCCGGTGACCGGCGTCATCGGCGAGCACGATGAGCTGCTGGCCGTTCACGGCACTGCCCTCCGGCACCCGTCCGGTCCGGGGATCAGCAAGCACGATGCGGACAATCGTCACGGCGGCCCTCCAGAAGACGACAAGACAGCGATACGACCCACACTCGTTAGTGTCCGACGGCACCGCCATGGGTTACCCGCCGCCGACAAATCTGGGAACAGGCAGCGCCCGAGCCGATCCACCGCGAGCGTCAGGTTCCGCGCCGACAGATGAGGGCTAGCGCACAGATCGACCTGATCCGCACGCCGCGAACCGTGGAGCCAGGCGGCGTGATGCGGGCCAGAACGGCGGATCTCGTGCGTGCGGGCTGATGGCGGCGTGCTGTCCGGCACGGATTGACCCCCGACAGGACTGGCCACCAAGATCGGCGCAAGGGCAACCGAGGGAGGCGCCGTCATGAGTGAGCTGGACATCATCGTTATCCACATCCGTGCCGAGCAGGCCGCGGAATACGAGCGGCTGTTCGCCGAGCGGGAGCTGCCGCGCTGGCGCGAGTACAAGGAGCGGGGCGCCTTCCTCAGCGCCCGGATCTTCCGTGCCGCCTTCGGCACCGACCGGCGTGAGGACATCGCCAAGTACGTCATCGCCGTCGAGGTTCCCAGTCACGCCGAGCACAGCGAACACGACGCCGATCCGGGGTTCCAGGAGTTCAACCGCCTCGCCGATGCATTCCAGCCGGAGGATCCGCTGGTATACGGCGGACAGGTACTGCACGCCGTGTGACGCCGGGGCGGCCACGAGCCAGGCGACGCGAACCTCCCGCCGGATTTCATCGCCGTCACAGCTGCCGGCGATGACCCGGAGCGCCTGCCAGTGAAGCGCGCAATGCGATGCCCGGGCCGGAGCACCAGGGAAGGCCCGGCGCTCGTCTTCGGATGCCACTTACCGGCGCTACATGAGATAACACAGATTTGTGTTATCTCAGTCTTACTTGTACTCTGTTGGCATGCCGACCGATGCTGAGATCACATTCGCCGACCACGCCGGCCGTCTCTATGCCCGCCGCTACGGCATGGCACCGATGGTGGGCCGGCTGCTGGGCTACCTGGCGATCTGCGACCCGCGCCAGCAGAGCATCGCAGAGCTGGCCGAGGCGTTGCTGGCCAGCCGCAGCGCGATCGCCAACGCGGCCAACACCCTGGACACGCTCGGCCTGATCCGCCGCTCGCGGGCTGCGGGGGAGCGGATGGACCATATCCAAATCGACATGACCGCGCCCCGGTCGACGGGCTTCGACGTGACCGAGTACCAGGAACAGGGCGATCTGGCGCGCGAAGGCCTGGCGCTGATGGCCGATGCGCCGCCCGAGCGGCGGGCAGTGCTGCTGGAGTGGGCGGCGTTCGCGGACTTCCTGGTAGCACGACTGCCAGAGCTGGAGAAGGACTGGAAAGCCCACCGTGAGGCGCTGCGCGCCGCCGGTGAACTCCCCGGCACCCCAACGCACCGCTGAAAGCGAGGAAACCCGTGACGATCAACACGGCCGCGTCGGCGATCAGCGCCCGCGCGGTACGCAAGTCCTTCGGCGAGCACGTCGTGCTCGACGGGGTCGACCTCACGGTCACCGAAGGCACGATCTTCGCCCTGCTCGGGCCCAACGGAGCCGGGAAGACGACGATGGTGCGCATCCTGTCCACCTTGATCGCGGCTGACGCCGGAGATATCCAGGTCGGCGGGCATGATGTGGCCGGCGACCCGGACGCGGTGCGCGCCCTGATCGGGGTCACCGGCCAGTTCTCCGCGGTGGACAACCTGCTCACCGGCGAGGAGAACCTACGTCTGATGGCCGATCTTGGCCACCTCGGGCGGGCCGCGGGCCGCCGCCGGATCGCGGAGCTGCTCGAGCGATTCGACCTCACCGGCGCCGCGCGCAAGCCGTTGTCCACCTACTCCGGCGGCATGCGGCGCAGGCTGGACCTGGCGATGACCCTGGTGGGCGACCCCGCAGTGATCTTTCTCGACGAGCCCACCACCGGACTGGACCCGCGCAGCCGCCGCACCATGCGGCAGATCATCCGGGAACTCGTCACCGACGGCGTGACGATCTTCCTCACCACCCAGTACCTCGAGGAAGCCGACCAGCTCGCCGACCGGGTCGCGGTACTGGATCACGGGCGGATCGTCGCCGAAGGCACCCCCGCCGAGCTGAAGCACCGCATCCCTGGCGGGCACATCCAGCTCCAGTTCGCCGAGCCAGACGCCCTGCACGCCGCGGCCGCCATGATCCCGAGCGCCGTGCCGGACGAGGATCAGCTGACTCTGCAGATCCCCGGCGACGGCAGCATCGCCTCGCTGCGCCGGGTGCTCGGGGAGCTTGACGACACGAGCATCGACGTGGAGCACCTGTCGATCCACAGCCCCGATCTCGACGACGTGTTCTTCGCCGTCACGGGCCACGCCACCACCGAACCGGCCACCGGCCAGGAAGAAAAAGTGCTCCAGCCATGACATCCTTCGCCTACACCTTCGCCGATTCGGCGACAATGCTGCGCCGTAACCTCAAACACCAGCTGCGCTACCCGTCGTTGACGCTGATGCTGGCTGGCTTCCCTATCGTGTTCCTGTTGCTGTTCGTCTACATCTTCGGTGGCCAGCTCGGCTCCGGCCTCGGCGGACACGGCGCCGGGGGCCGCAGCGCCTACCTCACCTATGTCGTCCCCGGCATCCTGATCATCACCGTGGCATCCGCCGCCCTCGGCACCGCGATCTCCGTCTCCACCGACATGACCGGGGGCATCATCGACCGATTCCGCACCATGGCCATTTCGCGGGCCGCCGTGCTCACCGGCCACGTGATCGGCAGCCTGCTGCAGACCCTCGCCGTCCTCGTGCTCGTTCTCGCCGTTTCCCTGGCCATCGGCTTCCGGTCCCACGCCAGCGCCCTGGCCTGGCTGGCCGCCGCCGGGATGCTCGCGCTGTTCGCGTTCGGACTCATCTGGCTGTCCGCCGCGCTCGGCCTGGCCGCCAAGAGCGTCGAGACCGCCAGCAACACCCCCATGTTCCTCACCCTGCTGCCATTCCTGTCCAGCGCTTTCGTTGCCACAGCCACCATGCCGGCCGGGCTGCGCCAGTTCGCCGAATACCAGCCCTTCACACCGGTCACCCAAACCATCCGCGGCCTGCTCACCGGCGGGCCCATCGGCACGCAGGCGATCGCCGCCATCGCCTGGAGCACCGGCATCGCCCTCGCCAGCTACCTCTGGGCCGTTCGCCTCTACAACCGCCGCCGAGCAGCCACCCCCAACTAACGGCGTGATCCTCCACCAGAAACGGCGCGACGACCACCAGCACAATGCTCTCGTTGGTTGATACGCGGAGCACGCCGCGCCCACTTGCGCGACCAGACTTGCCCAGATAATCACCAACGATCTGGTAACGCACGAGACCCAGTACTTCGCCGACCCCTTCCAGGCGCCTGCCCGGCGGGCGGCGTTAGCCGAGCCGATCCCGGGCCGCGACCGATGAACCTCTGCGGCCGCAGGGCGATGGACAACGTCGACCGCCGGGGATGACCGAACAGATGATGCTGGTCCGGCCCGGCACCCAGCGCGGGCACAGAACGACCGGTTCTGAGCCGTGTTCGCGATCACGCCGGTCGTGCAGCGAACCGCACCTAACGGCGGGTCCGCGTGCGTTCTCCTGGACCGTACCCGTCACCCGGCGTCACACTGTCGATCAGCATCACCTCGAGCCCCAACAACCTTCGCCCCAGGCGCCGGTTGAACTGGTCTGCTGGAGGGCCATGGGTTGCTGGCTGAGGTTCTTGTCGTGGCAGTATTCAGCGGCGATGCGGGCATATCATGCTGACGCTGGCGCGCACTCCAATGCGGCATGTGAGGATGTTCGCTCGCGTGGATCTGGGTTCTAGCTGGCCGGTCGTCTAAAGCGCAGTCCCGCCGGGGCTGACGCGCATTCGTTCGATCATCGTGGCCGCGAGGAAGACCAGCGGGGCTGCTACGGAACCGAAGCACACCGCTATGAGCGGGGCGCCTGCTCTGGGTCGGATATCGGTTCCGGGAGGCGGTGGCGGTGGATTGAAACGGAGCGACCTGGTCATGTGATGCCACCGGAAAATCTCAAGGTAGATCGTGTACCAGCTGAATATCCAGACGATGCCGCTGATCCGCCGCAGCCATCTCATCGCCAGATCCCCGGTAGCTGCCACTGCCGCATGGATCTGGTCTATCACGGATGCCGGCTAGCGACCTGCTCGCCGGCCGTGCTGGATGATCGCCGCAGATTGCCGTGAAGGCGGGTAAGACCAGCGTCCCGGTCAACCTGGACCCGGAGACGAGGTGCGGTCTACGGCCTGGCCACCGGGCCGGTGACTTGGTGATCCGCTGTCCCGGACCGGCGGTGGGCACACCGTCCGGTGTAGCTGCGCTACCGTCCAGGTTGCGTGTGAGGGTCCTTCTTCGCCGGGCATGCCGAGGAGATGAATCAGACGCAGGCACTTGTGGTTGTCGCCGCTGAGCTGAGGCTGTTCCTGCGACCAGGTCGCCGCGGCGGCCCGGTGCGGGTGGCCGTGGACGGGACCTCGTCGCTGGGTCATGTGGTCGAGTCGCTAGGGGTGCCGCTGACCGAAGTCGGCCGCCTGCTGGTCGACGGCGAGCCGGCCCTGCCCGGATACCGGCCCGGCAGTGGAGTTGTGGTGACCGTCGACCCCGTGCGGCGCCCGCAGCACCTGGAGCCAGCGCGCTTTGTCCTCGATGTGCACCTGGGAACGCTGGCGCGCCGGCTGCGGCTGGTCGGCGTGGACACCGCCTATGCCAATGACGCCGACGATGATGCCCTGGTCGAGCAGGCGAATGCGAGCCGGCGGGTGCTGCTCACCCAAGACCGCGGCCTGCTGTGCCGCCGGAAGCTATGGCTGGGCGCCTACGTGCGGGGGGCACGCCCAGATGACCAGTTCTGGGATGTGCTGGACCGGTTCGTGCCGCCCCTCGCGCCCTGGACCCGGTGCCCGGCGTGCAACGGGCACTTGTCCCCGGCCGCAAAGGGATCTGTTGACCCGCTGCTACGCCCCGGCACCCGGCGCAGCTACCAGGATTTCTCCCGCTGCGAGAACTGCGGCCAAGTGTACTGGCGCGGTGCCCACAGCCAGCGGCTTGAGGAAATCATCGACTCCGCAGTCCGCGCCGTCAGCAATGCGACCGGCAATTAGGAGCTACCAGCGGCATGAGAGTAAGTCATGTCAGGTCAGGCGGAGGCGTATCTTCGGTGGTGTCTTAATAATTGCCACACCTGCCGTAAGTCATACAGGATCAATTGTTAGGCCGCCTGGACATAAAGGTAGCGATGAGGATAAGGTCCTGATATATCTGGGCGGGCATCGCTATTGCAGAGGCCGACAGATCAATCTCTATCTGTGCAAGTTCAGGGCGATTACTCAATCGGCGGACTATAGGCAGCCGCTTGACTATGAGCTTAAATCTGGCCTAGGCTTGTGCATGATTCTGTCTTTCCGCAGGGGGCGCTTACGCTTCTCGCTGGATCGACGCACTAGTGCTCCCGGCGTAGCGGTCACCTCATGGCAAGCCCTGTTTTAAAGTCGCCATACGGCAAACTCGCCAACTTATGATTGCCAGTTTCCCTGGGCGGCCTTGCGGTACTGCGCGGCGAGCCAGTCATCGGCCAGGTGCAGGTAGATCCGGGTGGACTCGATCGAGGCGTGCCCGGCCTGGGCTTGGACCGCCTCCAGCGCCATCCCGGCCTC
>Ga0070706_100005568_pt1 | contig 11990 bp, 6 predicted proteins | sample KBSK5501metaG_FD_65476 | JGI IMG/M metagenome (GOLD analysis project Ga0070706, IMG submission 65476) | Corn, switchgrass and miscanthus rhizosphere microbial communities from Kellogg Biological Station, Michigan, USA - KBS K5-50-1 metaG | ecosystem: Host-associated > Plants > Roots >...
GACACGGTTGACGTCATTGATTCTGCAACCAACAAAGTCGTACAAGTCATTCATGGGATCGAGTTACCGCATGGCATCGCGTTTTCTCCCGATGGAACGCGAGTCTACATCAGCAACGAGTCGGAGAACGTGCTCGATGTTGTGGATCGAGTCAGCGGGAACATTCTTCAGACTGTGTTGCTGAGCGGACGTCCGAACAACCTGGCGATCACGAACGATGGAGGCCGGGTGCTGGTGGGTATCCGCTCGGAGCCCGGCGTCGTCGATGTGATCGAGACAACTTCGCTCAAACGTGTGAAGAGCATCCCCGTGGACGGCGGCGTACACAATGTGTACATCACTCCCGACGGCAAGTACGCGGTCAGCGGATCTTTGGAAAGCAAAGCCGCCACAGTGATTGATCTGCAGAGCGACCAAGCAGTGTGGGAGGTACAGTTCGACCGGCCTGTGCGCCCCATGGCCTTCGAGACCAACTCCGACGGTTCGACTCGCCGCATTTTTGTTCAACTCTCCCGGTTAAACGGATTCGCAGTTGTCCACTTTGCGAAGCGCGCGGAAGTGGCCAGGATCAAGTTTCAGGACAAGTCCCCCGGATTTGGAATTGCCGAGGGACGAGAAGGTACTCCCTCCCACGGGATCGGAGTTTCGCCCGATGGAAAATCCCTGTGGGTGAACAGCACGTTCGCCAACTCTGTCTTTGCATACTCGTTGCCGGAACTCAGGCTGATCGGATCGGTCGAACTACCCGAAGTTCATCCGCTGGGACGCGCGCCGTCAGGCGCGGTGCCGGAGTGGATAACCTTCACTCCGGACAGCAAACTGGTCTATGTTTCGAACTCCGGAGCAAACTCGGTGACTGCGATCGACACCAGTACGTTGAAGATAGTGGCGCTGATTCCTGTAGGAGAAGTTCCGAAGCGCATAAATACTTTGGTTCTGCACTAAACCTGAGAAGCATGCCCGAGTCTGTTGACAACTCAACACAAACCGGAAGCGTAGCCTCTTCTGCCTCGGAACAAGAGATCGGAGCACGCGCCAGGCGCCGCATTGCACGGCGGCTGCTCCCCTTTCTGTTTGTGCTGTACGTGATTGCTTTTCTGGACCGAATGAACATTGGAGCGGCGGCTCTGCAGATGCCGGCTGACCTGGGTTTCAGCCCCCGTGTGATTGGCTTCGGCGCTGGCATTTTCTTTCTTGGGTACTTCCTGCTGGAAATTCCGGGTGCATTGATCGTCGAGCGATGGAGTGCGCGTCGCTGGATCGCTCGCATTATGATTTCCTGGGGAATCGTAACTGTGTTGATGGCTTTCATTCACACGCCGCGACAATTCTATTGGGTGCGTTTCCTGGTGGGCGCCGCCGAAGCAGGGTTCTTGCCGGGAGTGATCGTCTATCTGACCCACTGGTTCCGCTACCAGGACCGAGCCAAGGCGGTGGCAGTCTTCTACGCTGCTAATCCTCTTTCTTACGTAATCGGTTCGCCGCTCGCGGGCTTGTTGCTTGGGCTTTCGTGGCTGGGCATGAGAGGCTGGCGATGGCTGTTCATCATCGAAGGGATTCCGGCCGTCCTGTTCGGAGTGATTACGATTTTCTATCTCACGGATTGGCCGGAACAGGCTCGTTGGCTGCCGGAGGATGAACGATCCTGGATTACCGAGCAGCTCCGGCGAGAGAAAGAGGCAAAGAAACGCGTTCATTCTTACAGCGTCTGGGGAGCGCTGCGGAATCAAGACGTTCTTCTGCTTACGCTATGCTATTTCTGTGCGATGACCGGAAGTTACGGGATCGCATTTTGGCTGCCGACCATCGTGAAGCGCCTATCCGGACAAAGCGATATGAATGTAACCCTGCTGGCTGCTATGCCGTATATTGCAGGGTTCGTAACCCAGCAATTGAACGGATGGCATTCGGATCGAACCGGCGAGCGCCGGTGGCATGCTACTCTCCCGGTCATTCTGTGCGGTGCGGCCCTTTCGCTCGCGGTGATTTACTCCTCCCGGCCAGCAATTTCAATCGCGCTATTCGTTCTGGGCGGGGCTTGTTTTTATGGTTTTCAACCCTGCTTTTGGGCAGTGCCAACGCTGTTTTTGAGCGAGTCGGCTGCGGCCGCATCGATTGGCCTGATCAATTCGGTGGGGAATCTAGGCGGGTTTGCTGGACCTTTCGTGATTGGCTATCTGGCGAATCGTACACATTCGTTCGCCCCAGGATTGTGGTATCTGGTAATCAGCCTGTTTGTCTCAGGCGCACTCATGCTTGCAGTTGGAGTAACAAAAACCCGGGCCGGGTCGCAAACCAACTGAGGTGAAATCATTCGGAATACATCAAAACTCAAAATCAATTGAGAACTGTAATTGCCTCGGAGCGCTCGCTTTATTGGGTGTCGCAAAGACAGAAAGCGGTGAACGGTCTGGACCATAGAACTGGTTTAGAGCGACGACGTTGATATGGTTCAGAACATTAAATGACTCTGCCACGAAGTCTAGTTTCCCGTGCTCTCCAATCTTGAAGAATTTCAGCACCCGCAAATCAAATTGCACTTGACCGGGGCTGACGAGGGAGTTCCGGCCAAATCCGAGAGGACGGGAAGACAACGGAAATGCGCCGCTGTGGTCAGCATCGAAGCCAGTCAGAGGATTGATGGGCCTGCCGCTCCCAATTATCAAGATCGGAGCGGCCTCAATGTTGCCGAAAAGCTTCGCTATAAGTCCACCCCGCTTCTTGGTCTCCTCTTCGTCACCGAATGGGAGATCGAAAGTCCCGCTGAGCACGAACCGATGCCTCTGATCGTTGGAAGATAAAGCGCGTTCGGTTCGGATCATGTACGGGTTTTCTGGCTGCTCGTCAAAGTCCGAAGCGTCATCAATAGCTTTGGATATGGTGTAGCTGCCAGAAAACTCGATCTCGTTCGCGAGTCGCCGATTCAGTGAGAAGGACAAGCCCTTGTACACCGAACTTGCATGGTTCTCCCACTGGTAGATGTTGTCGAATTGCGATGAGAGTCGTGCAGGCGGGAAAACGAGCCGTCCAAGCTGCTGCGGAAAAGGATTCGGAATCCCCAGGTTGACGGCATTGCCGAGAGTGAGCAACACAGGCGAAGGAACATTCACGTTGCGAGTGCGAGAGAGCCTTACGCCGCGTGCAAACAAGAATGTGGCATTAGCAGTCAGGTTCTTGGTGATCAAGTGCTCAGCCCCGGCGGTTGCAATCTCGCTCACCGAGGTCTGCAAATTTGGGTCGGCCGTAAAGATCGACGGACGAATTGAGGGGACAGGCGTGGTGGCCCTTCCTCCGAGTTCCGACTGGAAAATTTGGGTTGCTGCTTCCCCATCTGCAACTTGCTCAAACGCTTGCACACCGTTCTTCTCAAGTGCGCGGTTCACCGCGGCCAACAAGAAGCGGTCAAAGAACATGCCGAACCCCGCGCGCAGCGCCCAACTCGGCGAAGGGCCATAAGCAACCCCAATTCGTGGAGCGAAATCGTTCCTATCCTGCTTGAAAAAACTGGGCAGATGCTCCAAGTCGTAGCGGATTCCCGCGTCAACCGTGAAACGGTTGGCGAGTGTCCAGTGATCTTGGATGAATCCAGAGTACTTGGGCGTTGCGAAATGGGTGCCGGAATTTCCGAACGCTTGTCGATACTGATCAGGCTCACCATTCAGAAATGCGTTAAGAGTCGGAAATATGTAGACTGCCGCGAAACCGTCATAAGCTGAGACCCTTTCGTGTATCCAGTCCAGGTCTGCGCCAACACTGATGAGGTGGCGGCCCTTCGCGACAGACGCAACATCGATTAATTCGTAGTGGTCTTCCCGTCGTTTGCCATTTCCGTCGTAAGGCCTACCGAAATCGATAAGCCCAGCGATAGTGATTTCTGGTCCTGTCTGGTCGGAGGTCTTCAGCACGGCTCTGCGGGTGCTGACCTGAAATCGAACGCCATTCACGGCATTGTTGCTGAGCACGGAAGTAAGAGACCCCGTTATCCCTTGGTCTTGGACAAAACTGCTTCCCCGGCCGCTCGCATCGACCAGACCACCCGTATTGAAGGCGTCTCCTGCTTCGCGATTATTGGTCAGGGCATACTTCAGCAACAATGAATGCTTGCTTCCGATCTCATGGTCCAGTCTTCCAGAGACCTCGGTCTCTGCACGTGCCACGTGAAACAGCAAGGGATTGACTGCGCGAGTTGCGATTCGCGGGAAGGCGCCGGAGCTGAGCGCGTCGTTGATCGCACTTGCGACGGAAGGCGAAATCAGAGAGCCATCGTCACCGTGTGCCCCTTCCTGCTCGGCAGCCCAGTAGTAAAAGGTTCGACCGCGAACGATTGGACCGCCAGCCGATAACCCTGCTCGAAACCGGCTGAGCTGGGAAGCTTCGGTCTCATTCGTGAGCGGATCTCTGGCATTCAAAGCGCCGTTTTGGACAAATAGGAAACCATCGCCATGAAGAGTATTCACCCCACTCTTCGTAATGACATTTATGGGACCGCTCGCGCCTCCGCCGGATTCGGCGGAAAGCCCGTTATTGACCACCTGAAACTCCTGCACGGTCTCCGGAGACAATTCGGTACGGGCGGAGCCTGTGAATTCATCGTTGTTTTCCACGCCATCGATATAGAGACTATTGCTGCGAGAGCGAAGGCCAGCAAACGTGAAGCCGCTGTCTGCAAGGGCGCTCTTACCCCCTGTAGCTCCTTGAATATTCGACCGCGCCAATTGCGGAGCCAAAAGCACAAAGTCGAGGTAATTCCGGCTGACCACGGGAGACTCCTCAATCCGGTCATGGTCGATTGTGGTTGCCTCGGCAGTCTGGGTCGGGTCAATCGCTGGGGGCTGCTCCGAAACGGTGATTTGCTCCTGAACCGTCGCGGGATTCAGTCGCACTGTTATCTGAACCACCCTTCCGATTGAGACTGCAATCACAGTGTTCACGTATGGCGAGAAGCCAGGTGATTCCACGCGAAGCTCGTACTGGCCTACCGGAAGCTCACCAGCACGGAAAGAGCCTTCGGCGTTGGTCGACGCAGTGCGCGTCTGATTTGTACCTTGATTGCGTAGCGTGGCTATCGCACCAGCGACGGCACCGCCCGTCTGGTCCGTTACACTCCCTTGAATAGCGCCAGCCACTCTAGAGGTCTGCGCCGCGCAAGAAAAAGCAACTACAAGGACTACAACAACTAGGAGCGACAACCTCATCGGTCGTCTTCTTTCCAATGAATACATGCCCGCCTCGATCGAACAGATGGATGGTCAATCGTGTCAATCCCGGTGTGGATGCGAGCAAATCAGATTCGGAGAGGTTCGGGTGGGGAATAACCTGTACTCACAACCGGAGGCAGTGCGCAACGCGAGGGACGAATGAACGGAGATAAGAGCCAAGACGTTCGTGATGCGGTGCGCATGACTATGGCGACTACGTGTGCGACTCCAAAGCTGGCTCCGGCGACCAAAGCCACGGCCACCAGACTGTATTCAACGTCATTGCCTGTCTGCAGTGTGTTGTCCCAGAAGTCGAATGTCTCCGCCACTTGGCCGCCAAGACAGACCAGCAAAAGCAGAAATGCACCGAATTGAAGAAGGTGTCGCCGCACTTTACCGTTTTGAGCCGTTGCAAATCCCGGGTGCGGAAGCGAACTCACCATCCAACTATACTGTCTTCACATGAAGAGAACCTTAAGGCGTGATTGAAGGCCCGCGGATGACCTTTTCGGAATGCTAAACGGGCCCCCGGTCACCGACCGCATTGGGGCGAGCATTCAATGGGCGACTCGGATCATGCAGAGGATCGGATACAACTGCGCGGGCATCTGATTCTTGGAGCGGACATCACTTGGATTGATGGGGGCTCGATTCGAAATCAACTCCGCAACAGAATGCAACTCCCGCGCAATCGGTTATCAGCGGCGACATCGCGCCGAAGCTATGTAACTTATTGAGAATGTTGCGCGGCTGCCCGGTCGCGAGTTCTCGCGAGTTGATGGCGAGTTTCTCTTCTCCAACCGCCCCAGCGATAAACTTCGTGTCTTTATTTCCACTGCGCCCCGATTCCGGATGGGCGCCGCTTGCCCGCGGCTCGGACGGGCGCGTTTCGTAGCGCCGGTTTCGCGCCAAACCAGTCTCTTTCTAAGCAAGAACCCCGAGCGGTTTGTCAATCACCGCGCTTTCTCTCACGCCCTGCCACCCTCCCTCTGACTCCGTTCTGTCCTTTTCACCGTCCCGTTTGTTTTCGTCCGCTGGCGCTTAAGTGAAGAACGAAAACAAGCCGGCAACGGCAGAAAAGGAAAAAACAATGAAATTTGAAGAGATCAAGAATAAAACCAACGAGGCAGTCAGCTATCTGGTGGCAGCACTGGAGTCAGGACAGAGTGACGTTTTGACGCAGTATCTCAATGCGATGGCTCGATTCCACAACTACTCCTTCGGCAACATCATGCTGATCGCTCGACAGAAGCCGCAAGCAACCAACGTGGCGGGCATTCGCACCTGGAACTCGCTTGGCCGCTTCGTGAAACGCGGAGAAAAAGGCATTCTCATTCTTGCCCCGATGATTGCCCGCAAGAAGACTGACACCGCAGCAGAGCCTACTGAGGACGCCAAGGAAAACACGGCGCAACTGTTCGGGTTCCGGGCAGTGTACGTGTTCGACAGATTATCTCGTGATTTGTGGCCGAGCCTCTGCGCGCTCGATGTAATTCGCGGGTAGATGTACTTCTCGATAGCAGTCAAGCACATCATCGCTCAACTCCTCGTCCTATGCAACGCTCCCTGATGCAGGAGTTCCAGCAATCGGCATCTTTTGTCCACCAATTCAGGGTTCTGAACGCGAAGCCCTGATTTTCAGCATTTGCGAAAGGATGGATTGGCACGAAGAACGGGCATGGGACTAGAAAACGAATTGTCGCCGTTGCGGATGAGCACTGCTCCCATACCGATCAAACGTGACTATTGTTTCAGAGCGGCAGCGTCAGGAGGCTGCTTATAAACGACCTTCTTGCCGTGGGCTACTCATGGGATCTGCGCATCTCTCGTTATTTCCAGATTCGGGAACGGCTGAGACTTGATCTGATGGTTGATGCGTTCAACCTGTTCAACCGGCCGAACGTCGACGAGGTCACTTCGGTGTACGGCGCCGCAGTGATATGCGGAGGAACAGCGACTCCGAAGAACTACAAGGATGCGGCCACGCTGCAGACCCAGGCGCAGGCCCTCGGTTTCGCCACCGGAACTGCAGGACCCACGTGTCCGAACCTGGCGCCCACACCGAGCCCACCGGTTCCGAATGCTCTCTTCGGCACGCCGAGGGCTCAACCCACGGCAGTTCCAGTTCGCGGCCAAGTTCTCGTTCTAAACTTCAGTCCGAGGCCGACCGCGCGGAACTCAATTTTACGGCCCGAAGTGCAAACTGTCAGGGCGTTGTCCTTCCGTATCTGAAAGCATGGCCGTCGTCTTTCGGCCGTCATCGTGAGTGCGCGAATAGAATATTGATTCATTGGAATAGAATCCCAGATGCTACGGAACGCTGGCTTGTAAGCAGTCGGTCTTCGTTGACTTGCCTTCTGGCTCAACCTAAGATGAGCGCGACATGCCGGATTCCTCGTCTCTGATTGGCCAGATCATCTCGCACTACCGAATCGTAGAAAAGCTTGGCGCCGGCGGCATGGGCGAGGTCTATCGGGCTCGCGATGAGCAGTTGAAGCGCGATGTCGCGGTCAAAATCCTCCCGGATTCTCAAGGTAGCGCGGAGGCGGGGAAAAAGCTCCTCCGCGAAGCGCAATCCGCCTCCGCCTTAAACGATCCGCATATCTGCATCATCCACGAAGTGGGCGAAGCTGGCGGCCGCCATTTCATCGTGATGGAGCTCGTCGAGGGCAGGCCGCTCAATTCGCTCATCCCACCGGAAGGCTTGCGCCCAGACCTGGTCGTGCGCTATGGCGCGCAGATCGCCGCCGCGCTGGCACATGCGCACGACCGCGGCATCATCCATCGCGACATCAAGACAGCCAATGTGGTCATCACCCCCTCCGGCCAGGTCAAGGTTCTGGACTTTGGTCTGGCCAAGCTTTATGGCGACCACAAACTTGCGGACGTGACTCGCTCGATCCAATCGGCCACCAATGCCACTGCGGTCGTTGGAACGCTTCCTTATATCGCGCCCGAAGTCCTCCGAGGCGAAGAAGCCGACGCGCGCAGCGATATCTGGTCGCTCGGCGTTACCCTCTTTGAAATGTCTACTGGCAATCGACCGTTTCGCGGCCAGACGAGCTACGAGCTGACTTCTGGAATTCTCCGGGAGCCGCTCCCGCCGCTCCCGCCGCAACTTCCTCCAGGACTCCGCGCGATCATCGAGCGCTGCCTGGAGAAGGAGCCGGGCCACCGCTACCAGCGGGCCGGCGAAGTCCGCGCAGCGCTCGAAGCTGTTCACACGCAGCCGGCCTCTTCCTCTTCCACTGTTCCCGTTTCTGTGACCCCTCTGATCTCGGCAAAGCGAAGCCTGTGGATTTCCAGCGTCATCGGACTGGCTGTCCTTGCCGCCGCCCTTTTCGCCGCCAACGTCGGTGGTTCGCGTGACAGGGTATTCCATCGCGCCCCCGCTCCCGGCATTCACTCTCTGGCAGTTCTCCCCCTCGAAAATCTCTCCGGCGACCCTCAACAGCAATACTTCGCTGATGGCATGACCGAAGAACTGACCACTGAGCTGTCCCAGGTCAGCTCGTTGCGAATCGTCTCGCGCACCTCGGCGATGCGGTACAAGGGAATGCGGAAGTCGGTTCCGGAAATTGCACGAGAGCTGAATGTCGATGCCGTGGTTGAAGGTTCGGTCGAACGCGAAGGCGATCGCGTCCGCATCACCGCACAATTGATTCAAGGTCCCACCGATACCCACCTCTGGGCCAAGGGCTACGAACGCGATTTCCGCGATTCGCTCCGGCTCCAGGACGAAGTCGCGCGGGCTATCGTCGCTGAAATCCAGCTGAAGCTCACCCCGCAAGAGGAGGCCCGCTTTGCCCGAAACGAGGTCATTGATCCTGAAGCGCACGAAGACTATCTCCGCGGCCTGTTCTACCTGAATCGGCGCAACGGTCCCGACGAACGAAAAGCCATAGAGCTGTTCCGGGCCGCCATCAAGAAGGAGCCGGCTTACGCGGCGGCCTACGCTTCCCTGGCGGAGGCCTATCGGTCACTCATATACAATAGCAACGCTGCTCCAGCGGACGTTTTTCCTCAATCCAAGGCTGCTGCGAATCGCGCGCTCGAGATTGACGGTCAGCTTGCCGAAGCCCATGCCTCCCTGGGCTTTGACTTGGCCTACTACGATTGGGATTGGGCAAGCGCCGAGAGAGAATTTCAAACCGCGCTCCGACTGAATCCAAACTCCTCCTTCGCGCATAGGAACTATGGACATTTCCTTCGTCAAGAGGGCAAGGTCGAGGAATCGATTCGCGAAGGCCGGCGAGCAGTCGAACTCGACCCGGTCTCCGCGGCTGGAAGTTTTACCTTGGCCCAATCCCTATATGAGGCGCGGCGCTACGAGGAGGCAGTCTCCGAGCTGCGCAAGACTTTGGATCTCGAGCCGCGCCTCTGGCCCGCGCATCTCTACCTCGGCAAGACACTTGCAGAGCAGGGTCGATTTCAGGATGCCGTGGAGGAGCTGGAAAAAGCGGGAGACTTCACTGCGGAACCTCACGCCACGATCGGCTACGTCTACGGCCGAATGGGCCGCAAGGCGGACGCCCTCAAGGTGATTGCGGATTTGCATGAGCAGTCGAAGAAAGAGTATATAGCGTCCACCAACTTCGCCAGAATCTACATCGGTCTCGGCGACAAGAATCAAGCCTTCGCCTGGCTGGAAAAGGGCTATCAGCAGCGCGATTTCTGGCTCACGTTCATCAAAGGCGATCCAACATTTGACACACTGCGCTCTGACCCCCGCTTGCAGGATCTGCTGAGGCGCATTCACCTAACAGAATAAGCGGCCCACCCTAGTCCCAGCCGCAAACGTCAGTGACGTCCTGCACTCGTCCGTCGCGCTCGAATGTCACGGTGAAGGAGAAGTGCTGCGGGGTGTCTCGCGCGTTCGAGTTCAGGCCTGAAGCTGGTTCATCGATAAACCGTCATTCGAAGCGTGGGGAACAATATCTACGAGCGATTCATGAATGATAAAGTATATCAACGCGCATAAGGTTTTGTGCTTTCGTGGGAGCCTACCGCTCGGCTAGCCGAGCGTTGCAATCAATTTCCAAAACTGCCCTTGACGAATTAACTTATTGCGCCCAGGCGGGGGTTCCTCCGGATGCGGACACGGTACGGACACATGGGGGACAGCTCTCACGATATTTCCTTGTAAGCTATAGAAAAGCTGGTGAGCGCGGAAGGAATCGAATCCGCCCTGAAACGTACATTCAACAACATACAAAGCGACGGACGGCAGTTTTAACGACGTTAGGACATGGTAGTACATGCGAACGGCAGGTAAACGGCAGGTGAACTGCGCTCGAACGATTTGAGAACGTCTCCCAGATTCGTTCTCACGTCGAAGTCACTTTTCCTCCTTCAGCCTTGGCTCGGATATAACCCGCGAGACCTGCGCGTACGGCTTTCTCCAGAATGTTCGGCCAGTCATAAGTTCGAGTGCTTGTCCAGTAAGTTGCGTGAAACTCCTGAACGGGACTCGCCATGCCTCCTCCAAACCATTCTCCCGAAGGCGGCCTGAAGTCTGCCTCATGCGTGTAATTGTTACGCCTGTCGAATAAATATGTTTCTTTTTCTTGGTCGTTCGCCTCACTCCTTACCAAATCTGGCTGATTAGTAACTTTAACTCGCTCAATACTGTCGAGTAGTTTGCTGCGCACATCTGGCGGCAGGATTTCACGCACGAAGCGCAAGAATGACGACTTTACTCCGTACAACTTATTGTATTGGTCATGGACTTTGCGAATGACCTCCTCCAGGTTCCCCGTTTGTGATGCTTTCTGAAGGACCGACTTGCGCTCATCTTTGCGTTTGGAAGATCTCAACCAATCACCAAATGGCAGATAATTTGCAGACTGTCCAAGCCGGTCGAAACATGTCAGATAAAGATAACTGACCAAGGGATCGTCTAAATAGGGCAGCATCTGAGCTGGAAAGGGTGGGGATTGCCGCAGCCTCCGACAAACATTTAATCGTTCGAGAATGGTGAAAACCACGCTCAATGGATTCTTGCGCAAATGGTCGGTTTGGTAAAACCGGTCCATTCTGACCATACTGACGAATTTATCGAGCGCTGCGTCAATTTCGGCACGACTGATGTACCCTCCAATCTCATCTTGCACCCTTTGCGCGAAGTTTGGCCTTAATTTAAATTGCGGTACGATCTCGACGTACCACTCCGATTTTGAAATCCGCGTAACTCCGTATTCGACGGCTTCCTGGGACCATTGTGGCGAAAAGGCTGCCGGTTCTTGGCCTTCGGAAAACCGCACGTAAACGATTGCGCCAGGTTTTAGCTTGTGCCAGTCGTACAGACTCTCAATCCGTTGGCCGTGAATGCCAAAAGTGATGGTTTGAAGGTTAGCCATATGAATTCGCTGCTGTCCTCTCTAACGGCCACGCACAGTGACCATCGGACAGCCTCAGCAGTCAGCGTTGCTGAATGTGCGGACAGTTGGGATGGCTGCAGATTGACCTTTGTTGCCCTCTGGCAATCATTCGAGAGGAGGGCGGAAAGAGCGGGTGGCATGAAACGCTGGCCGATAATCACGGCATCTATGGCAGGTGCGCTTATCGGGTTTTTGTCAACCATCTATGTGGGTATGGCGGTCGCCCTCCATACATCCTTGACGACGACGGCAAACGTTGTTCTGGTTACGGTCTGTCCAGTCATATATGTGATGTGGTGGCGTTGGTGGCTCGTTCCCATTCTTAACGCAATTCTCTATGGTGGGCTGGCGTTTGGAATTGCCAAGTGGCGACTTGGCCACAAGCAGTCGCATCAGATTTCAAAGTAGCCCA
>Ga0070706_100005571_pt1 | contig 11984 bp, 7 predicted proteins | sample KBSK5501metaG_FD_65476 | JGI IMG/M metagenome (GOLD analysis project Ga0070706, IMG submission 65476) | Corn, switchgrass and miscanthus rhizosphere microbial communities from Kellogg Biological Station, Michigan, USA - KBS K5-50-1 metaG | ecosystem: Host-associated > Plants > Roots >...
TGGACATGCCACTGACGCCCGCGGATGTGCGGAACAAGCAGTTCAGCACGACCAGGCTCCGGCCTGGCTACGATGAGGAAGAAGTGGACGCCTTCCTGGATGAGGTGGAAGCCGAACTCGACCGGCTGATCCAGGAAAACGAGGAGCTGCGGGCCAAGCTCGCCGAGGTGCTTCGTGGCGGCAAGATGGCGGCATCGCTCACCTCGCCGCACATGGACGGTCCTGAGCTGATGCCGAGCGAGCCCATCAGGGAGCCGGAGCGGCGTCCTGAGCCGATGCCGATGATGAAGTCGTCGGCTGAGGACAACATGGACACCGCGGCGCGGGTTCTGGCGCTGGCCCAGCAGACCGCCGACCAGGCGATCGCCGATGCGCGGCGCGAGGCCGACGAAACGCTCACCCGTGCGCGCCGCGAGGCAGACGACCTGCTGACCAAAGCGCGCCGTCAGTCTGAGCAAATCACCAGCGACGCCCGGGCCAGGGCGGAGAGCCTCGAGCGGGACGCGCAGGAGCGGCACCGCCAGGCGATGGGCTCGCTTGTCCAGTCTCGCGAGGAGCTTGAGCGGCGGGTGGACGACCTGCGTGCGTTCGAGCGCGAGTACCGGAGCAGGCTCAAGGCCTACCTGGAAGGCCAGCTGCGCGACTTGGAGGCCGGCGCCGCCGACAGCGGTGTGTTCCCGGCGGTGGCAGCCACTGGTCCGCAGCCCGCGGTTCCTGTCGGCGTCGGTCATATGCGCGGCGGGCCGTCCGGTAGCTCATTCACCGGGATGTCCGATCCGATGGGTCACAACGGCGGCTACCACCCGGCCGACAGCGGTCAGCACGACCGCCGGTAGCGGGAGTTCCCCCTAGGCAGCGGCCTGGCCTTTCGAACGGAGTCGGAGTTCGAGCGTGATCGGGTTCGGCGTTGTCCTTTCGGTCGTGCTCGTGGCAATCGGGCTGCTGGTAACGGGTGTCGTTGCCGGCAGCCTGTTGCTTGTGGCGATCTCGATTGGCGTCGCTGTGCTGGCGTTCCTGCTGCTGATTGGCGTCGTCATCATCTTCCGGCACGAAATATTCGGCAGGCCGGTGCCTGAGGCGGCGGCTGTCAGCGCCGCGCCCGATAGCCCGGTGCTGAAGAAGGTTGCAGCTGAGGGTGTGGCGGTGTCCGGGAAGACCGGCACCACGGCGGCGCAAAACAAGGCCGCCGCTGGCAAGCAGGGCGACGCTGCCAAGCAGGTCGGCGCAGGTCAGGCCCGCACCGGGGCGGGCGACGGCGACAAGGGCGACGGCCGGCGGAAGGCTACTGGTGTCCGGACCAAAGCGCCCGGCGCCGAGCCCGTTACGAGCGGCGCAGCCGCACTCCAACGCTCCGGAGCGGCCAGCACCGCGACGGGCCGCGCCGGGCAGGGCAAGCCGGCCGGCGACAGGCCGGATTCGGCGCCTGCAGAGCGCCAAGATCGGGCCGAGCCGCACCGAGCGTCCCGGCTGGAGCGTGAGTCGGCGAGGGCTGCCGTTGGCAGGGCAGCGGCGCCTAGCGCTGCGCCTAGCGTGGCGGCGCCGAGCGCGGCGGGGCCGGATGCAGGTGACCGGCCAGCCGCGGCGAAAGCCGGTTCGCAGCCCGAAATCCCCGCAGGCGGCACCGCGCCCGGTACCAAGGCTCGCGTCACGGGCGATAAAGAGCGGCGGCAGCAGGAGCAGCGACCGGCGGGTGCTAAAGACCGCGTTCCGGGTGCGACGGGGGCCGTCGATGCTGCCCGGGCGGCCGGTGCCCAGCCGCAACCCGCGACGCAGCCGTCAGGCGGACCAGCGAGCAAGCAGCAGCCCGGAGAGCCAGCCGAGCCGAATCGTGCGACGGTGGCCTCAGCGGCCGGCCCCGCAGCTGGCACTCCGGCCGACGCCGACCGGTCCGAGCAATCGGCCGATGCTGACAGGCCCGACCCGGGCCAGCAGGCGCCCACCGGTGAGTCTTCCGCCGCCGACGATTCCATGCAGGTCAGCGTGGTCCCTGGGATCACCAGGTATCACCGAGGCGACTGCCTGCTGATCCGGTTCCTGTCAGCCGATGACCTCGAGGTGATGACCATACGGGCCGCCACCGACAGCGGGTGCGTGCCGTGCAAGGCATGCAAGCCGGATTAACAGACCGCTGATCTGCCGGTCGGCTGAGTCGCCGGGCTGTCCAGAGCATCCGGGCGCCAGGGGTTTAGCCGCGACAGTCGAGCGCCACCATCTCGCCGCGCTCCGCGGCGACAGCCCATCCTGCATCCGGGCGCCCCGGTTCGGGTCCTGGCCGCGCCGACACGATCGATCGCGCGCGCTCCAGAGGCACGAGCTGAATGGAGCGCACGTTGAGATGTCCCGCCAGCTGCTCGCGCACCTCGGCAGGCAGGCCGGCGATCTCATCCGCGGCGAGAACGGCGCGGGCAACCGGCCGATGGTCGTCGATTCCGGCCGATGCCCGCGCGGACCGGCCAAGTCGCGCCAGCCGACGGGCTAGCGCGACCTGCCGCGCCAGCCGGTCATCGACCAGATGGGGCAGGGCGGTCGGCCAGTTTGTCAGGTGCACCGATTCCGGCCCATCGGGTCGTGCGCCACACGCCCGCAGCCGCATCCAGACGTAATCGGTGATGAAGGGAGCGACCGGCGCCATGATCCTGGTGAGCACGTCGAGGCAGTCGCGCAGGGTAGCCATGGCGGCAGCCCAGGCGATTGTCTCTGTGCCATCAGAGAACCTGGCCCGTGACGCAGGCAGATACCAGCTCCGGAGCCCATCGAGGAAGCTGGCGATCTTCGCTCCGGCCGCCGCTGTGCTGAACTCTTCCAGCTCGGCGGTGACAGCGGTGACCAGCGCCTGAAGCTCGCTGAGTAGCCACCGGTCGGCAAGCGGGCGGGCCAGCGGCGCCGGTGCGCGCAGCCCGGCCAGGCTGCCCGCCCGCGTGGTCGGGCCCGCCGCCTGCGCGAAGCCGACGAGGAATGCCGCCGTGTTCCAGTAGGCTCGCAGCACCGTCCCGGCGATGTGTTCGAGCGCGTTCTCCGACAGCATCTTTGCTGCGCTCAGCGGTGCTGAGGCGACGCAGAACCACCGGATCGTATCGGCACCGTAATGCTCGATCAGCGGCCGCGGCTCAACCATGGTGCCCAGTCGTCTGCTCATCGGGCGGCCGGCATCATCCAGCACTGGTCCAAGGCAGAGCACTGAGCTAAATGACGGGCGCCCGGACCACGCGCCGATCGTCCTCACAGCGTCTACCCAGCCGGCGGCCTGGTCCGGATTCGCCGCGACGAGCCGCCCTAGGCGTCCGTCGTCCGATTCGGGCGCGGTGCCCGCGGTTACGTGCTGCCGTGCGAAGGGCACCAAGCCGGCGTCATACCTGGCGTCGAGCACCTCAGGCACGCGGCGCGCCGCCCCGCCGCACTGCGGGCACCTGATGATCACGCCGTCGAGCTGCGGGCGGTGCGGGTCAGTGCCTGCCAGGTCCCTGCCCGCCAGGTCGGAGAGCTCGGCAAGCGAGCCCACGCACGTCACGTGGCGGGCTGAGCACTCCCACAGCGGCAGCGGCACGCCCCAGTACCTGGTCCGGGATACGGCCCAGTCACCGACGTACCAGGCAGGCAGCGCGCGGAAGAGCAGCGGGGTGCCGCACCGCCAGCACAGCGGGGCCGGGTCCTCGTGCTCGCGCGTCGCGAAGAGCGCGCCCGCGTCCGAGAGCGCCGCGGTCACGATCTTGTCCGCGTCGGCGAAAAACGTACCGCCGACGAGTGGCAGGTCAGCGGCGAACCGGCCGTCCGGAAGAATCGGGTCAAGAATGGGCAGGCCGTGGGCCACGGCTGCGGCAAGGTCGTCAGCGCCGAAGGCCGGAGCGAGATCCTGCAGGCCAGTGCCGCGTCGGACGGTGACGAAGTAGCCGCCGACAACTGGCCGCGGCCCGGCCGCACCGACGGCGCCAGCGTCGCCGGCGAAGCCGGGCAGGGGATAGTAGCTGGCTCCGGCTAGCTCGGCGCCGCTGATCCGCGCGGCGACATGCCAGTCATCGCCAAGCGTCTCGGCCAGGCACGCTTCGGCCACGATGACCCGGTCGTGGCGGCTCGCCGGACGGGCCAGCGCATAGGCCTGGTGCGGCTGCACGGCGATCGCGGCGTTGCACACCAGCCGCCAGGGGCTCGCGGTCCAGACAAGCAGGTCGGCACCGCGCAGTCCCGGGTGGGCGCCTGCCGGGAGGCCAGCGAGCCTTAGCCGCACGATCACCCCGGTACCCCCGGTGCTGCCGACGGCGGTTACGTGCGCATCGGGATGGCCGAGGTCATGCGCTGACAGCGGGGTCTGGCACCGGGGGCAATATGGGGTCACTCGGTTTTCCCGCTCAAGCAGCCCCGCATCGAAGAACTGCCGAAGCGACGACCAGGCCGACTCGATCTGACCCGCGTCCATCGTCCGGCGCGTCGCATCCTGCCAGCAGCCCAGCCGGGTACTCAGGTCCGAGAACTCCTCGGCGTGGCGCATCGCGGACTCGCGGCAGCGGGCGCTGAATCGCTCGAGGCCGTAGGCCTCGATGTCCGGCCCGCCGGACAGGCCGAGTTTTCGCTCTACTGCGACCTCAACCGCCAGGCCGTGGCAGTTCAGGCCGATGCTGGCGTGAATGCAGAAGCCCTGCATCGCCTTCATCCGGCTGTAGGCGTCCGTGACCACCTGGCCGCACAACTGGTGAATGCCGGGCAATCCGGACGCTGTCGGAGGCTCGCACTCCCAGATCCAGGGCGGCCGGCCGGCGGTCCTGGCCAGCGCCAGAGCCCTGCTCATCACAGCCCGGTCAGTCCAGCGGCCGAGTACCTCGTGCTCGATGGCGGGCAAGTCGAAGCGGCCCATCGAACCTGGCCCGTCCTGCAGCCGGCCGGGCGATCGATCCCCGTCATGCACCGCAGCTGCCTGCTGCCTCAACGGCACCCCCGTATGCGCCTGGTTCCTGGCCCCCGCCGCGCCCCGCAGCGCTCACGATAGCTGACCAGGCACGGCCGCCCTGTGCCTGGTGGCGCCAGCTTGACCTGGGAGGGCCGTCTCCTTGTCCGGCCTGTTTGCGAATCGGCACGGAACCACTTATCCTCCGGTGACGCTCATCAACCAAGATCATCATGAGCTTTGGGTCAGGGGAGGCCGGGAATGACCGCAGCTGCACAATCTGATGCTGCCGGCTTCCCTGTGCGGCAGGGCGAGCGGCGCTGGACCGCTGCCGAGATCAACAGGGTGCGGACCCAGCTCGCTGCCGAGGCGGAGGAGCTTCGGGAAGAGATCGAGAAAGCTGAATCGGACATAGCTGATCGGCTGGGCGATTCGGTCAGCAATGCCGGCGATGACCAGGCCGACGTCGGAGCGAAGACCTACGAGCGTGAGCATGAGCTCTCGCTGACCTACAACGCGCGTGACCTACTGGTGCAGACCGAGCGGGCGCTTGCGAGAATCGACGCGGGCACCTACGGCTGGTGCGAGTCGTGCGGCCAGCCGATCGGCAAGGCCCGCCTGCAGGCGTTCGGCAGGGCGACCCTGTGCATGAGCTGCAAGCAGCGAGAGGAACGGCGCTGACCAGCGAACCGCTCGGAAGTGCCAGGAAACAGCCTGGCACGATAGCTTCCGTGACGTCGCCGACCAGGCCTCGAGGCCGGATCGCCGTGCTGCTCGGTGTCGCCGTGGCCGTGCTGGTCACCGACATCGTCACCAAGGCGGTCGTGGTGGCCACGCTGTCCGATCGCGCGCCGGTCAGGTTGCTCGGCGGCCTGCTGAAGCTGCGGGTAACCCGCAATCCAGGGGCCGCGTTCAGCATCGGACCGTCGCTGACCGTTGTCTTCGCCGTGATCGCGGTTGGGGTGGTCATTTTCATTCTGCGTACCTCGCGCCGGATTCAGAGCCTGGCCTGGGCCGTGACGCTCGGACTGCTGCTTGGCGGCGCGACCGGAAACCTGACCGACCGGCTGCTGCGCGCCCCCGGTCCGTTCCGGGGGTACGTGGTCGACTGGATCCAGATACCGCACTGGCCTGTCTTCAACGTCGCTGACTCGTCCATCGTCTGCGGCGGTCTGCTTGCCGTTTTCCTCGCTGTCCGAGGCGTGAGCATCGATGCAGGCTCCCGTCGGCAGCAGCCAGCCCAGCGGCCGGAAGAGTCGCGGCCGAAAAAGTCCCGGTCGGAAGAGTCGCGGCCGGTGGACCCGCGCGGCGGCGGCGGCACGTGAATGCGCCCGTCCAGCGGCGGGTGCCGGTACCCGACGGTCTTGACGGCGAGCGGCTCGATGCGGCGATTGCCAGGATGTTCGGCCTATCGAGGACCCGTGCCGCCGAGTTGATCGGGGCCGGTGCGGTGCTGGTCGGCGGGCGGCCCGCTGGCAAGTCCGACCGGGTGCCCGCCGGGGAATGGCTGGACGTGTCGCTGCCCCAGGCCGTGCCCGGAACAGGCGCTCTCCGGCCTGAGCCGGTGCCTGGGCTGGCCGTCTGCTACGAGGACTCCGACATCGTGGTCGTCGACAAGCCGGTGGGGGTGGCCGCGCACCCTACTCCCGGCTGGACCGGGCCGACCGTGCTGCAGGGGCTGCTCGCCGCCGGCCACCAGATCGCCACCAGCGGCGCTGCCGAGCGGCAGGGGATCGTGCACAGGCTCGACGCCAACACCACGGGGCTGATGGTCCTCGCCAAGACCGAGCGGGCCTACAGCGTCCTCAAGCGCGCGTTCCGGGATCGCGACGTGGATAAGCGCTACCATGCGCTGGTCCAAGGCCATCCTGATCCGCTGCGTGGCACGATCGACGCCCCGATCGCGCGGCATCCGTCCGGTGACGGCAGGTTCGCCGTAATGGCCGACGGGCGGCCCGCCGTCACGCACTACGACACGGTGGAGGCGTTCCGCGCAGCGAGCCTGACCGAGATCAAGCTGGAGACCGGCCGCACCCACCAGATCAGGGTGCACATGGCGGCGATCAGGCACCCGTGCGTCGGCGACAGGCTGTACGGCGCCGACCCGGTACTCGCGGCCAGGCTGGGAATTACCAGGCAGTGGCTGCACGCAGTCAGGCTGGGCTTCGCGCACCCCCGAGACGGCCGGTGGATCGAGTTCACCAGCGACTACCCGGCCGACCTCGCCGCGTCGCTCGAAGTCCTCGCCGCGGAATCGTAGGTTAGGTCGCGCGTCGCTGGCGCGTCCAGGTGCTCGCGCCTGCGGCAGTGAGTTAGATTCGAATCTCATCCCGGCGCTAGCTTGCTGGCTGCATGCCTGAAGGAGGCGGTACTTCATGGCAAATCCGGCATCAGCGGCGGTCGGCGGCCGTGACAGCGGGTTCGCGCACCTGCACGTGCACAGCGAATACTCGATGCTCGATGGCGCGGCGCGGCTTGACGACCTGTTCGCCGCGTGCGCCAACGCCGGCATGCCGGCGATCGCGATGACCGATCACGGCCATGTCTACGGCGCCTACGACTTCCACAAGAGAGCGCAGCAGGCGGGGATCAAGCCGGTTATCGGCACCGAGGCCTACGTTGCCCCGGAGCATCGTGGCCTCAAGCAGCCGGTCCGGTGGGGCACTCCGGCGCAGAAGGACGATGACGTCTCGGGGGCTGGCGCCTACACCCACATGACCCTGCTGGCCGAGACCACCGAGGGCATGTACAACCTGTTCCGGCTCTGCTCGCTGGCGTCGATCGAAGGTTACTTCCGCAAGCCGCGGATGGACAGGGAACTGCTCGACAGGTTCTCGAAAGGCATCATCGCCACCACCGGCTGCCCGGGCGGCGAAGTCCAGACCAGGCTGAGGCTCGGCCAGTATGCCGAGGCGCTTGAGGCCGCAGCCGCCTATCGTGACATCTTCGGCAAGGGAAACTTCTTCGTCGAGCTCATGAACCACGACCTGGAGGTGGAGCAGCGGTCAACCGACGGGCTGCGCCGGATCGCCGCTGAGCTCTCGCTGCCTTACATCGTCACCAACGATTCCCACTACGTCAGGCCTGGCGACGCGCAGGCGCACGAGGTGCTGCTCTGCGTCCAGACCGGGACCAACATGGCCGACCCGAAGCGGTTCAGGTTCGAGGGGACCAGCTACTACCTCAAGAGCGCGGCCGAGATGCGCGCGGTCAGCGACGCGGAGGAATGGCAGGCGGGCTGCGACAACACGCTGCTGATCGCCGAGCGAGCCAACGTGGAGTTCACCAAGGTCAACCTGATGCCGGATTACCCGTTGCCCCCGGGGGAGACCGAGGTGACCTGGTTCGGCAAGGAAGTCTGGGCAGGCATGGACCGCCGGTTCCCCGGCGGCTATGACGAGGAACGCCGCAGCCGGGCCAGCTACGAGATGGGTGTCATCGAGCAGATGGGATTCTGCGGCTACTTCCTCGTGGTCGCCGACTTCATCATGTGGGCGAAGCGGAACGGGATCAGGGTCGGGCCTGGGCGCGGCTCAGCGGCGGGATCGATCGTGTCCTACGCGATGGGGATCACCGACCTGGACCCGATCGCCTTCGGGCTGATGTTCGAGCGCTTCCTTAACCCTGAGCGGGTGTCGATGCCCGACATTGACATCGACTTCGACGAGCGCCGCCGCGGCGACGTTATCCGGTACGTCACCGAGAAATATGGGGACGACCGGGTCGCCCAGATCATCACCTACGGCACCATTAAGGCCAAGGCCGCGGTCAAGGACTCGGCTCGGGTGCTCGGTTATCCCTACGCGCTTGGCGACCGGATCACCAAGGCGTTCCCGCCCGCGGTCATGGGCAAGGACGTGCCGCTGTCCGGCATCTTCGACCCCGACCATCCGCGGTACGGCGAGGCCGGCGAGATCAGGGCGCTATACGAGGCCGAGCCTGAGGTCAAGCAGGTACTGGAGACGGCCCGCGGGCTTGAGGGTCTGATCAGGCAGGCCGGAGTGCACGCGGCCGGGGTGATCATGAGCAGCGAGCCGTTGCTCGATCATGTGCCGGTGTGGAAGCGCGAGGCAGACGGCGCGATCATCACCCAGTTCGACTACCCGAGCTGCGAGGACCTCGGGCTGCTCAAGATGGACTTCCTTGGGTTGCGGAACCTGACCATCCTTGACGACGCCCTGGCCGGGATCAAGGCGAACCGGGGAGTCACCGTCGACCTCGAGACGCTGCCCCTGGACGACAAGCCGACCTATGAGCTGCTGGCCCGCGGCGACACGCTCGGCGTCTTCCAGCTCGAGGGCGGCCCGATGCGGGCGCTGCTGCGATCCATGCGGGCCGACAGGTTCGCCGACATCTCGGCGGTGAATGCCCTCTACCGGCCGGGCCCGATGGGCGCGAACGCGCACAACGATTACGCGGACCGCAAGACAGGGCGCAAGCCGGTTGTGCCTATTCACCCTGAGCTGGCCGAGCCGCTGGCCGCCGTCCTCGGCGACACCTACGGCCTGCTTGTGTATCAGGAGCAGGTGCTCGCGTGTGCCCAGGTCCTGGCTGGGTACACGCCCGGCAAGGCGGACTTGCTCCGCAAGGCCATGGGCAAGAAGAAGAAGGAGATCCTCGACGCCGAGCTGGAGCCGTTCGCGGCAGGAATGCGCGCGAATGGCTACTCGGAGCACTCGATCAAGACGATCTGGGACGTGCTCGTCCCCTTCTCCGACTACGCGTTCAACCGGGCGCACGCCAGCTGTTATGGCATGGTTGGCTACTGGACCGCCTACCTGAAGGCCAACTTCCCGACCGAGTACATGGCCGCTCTGCTGACCTCGGTGGCTGGCGACAAGGACAAGTCCGCCCTGTACCTCAGCGAATGTCGCAGGATGGGCATCAAGGTCCTGCCGCCGGACGTCAACGCGTCGACGGCGTACTTCACTCCGGTAGACACCCACATCAGGTTCGGCATGGCGGCCGTGCGCAATGTCGGGGCCGCGGTGGTCGAGTCGATCGTGACCGCGCGAACAGCCGATGGCAGTTTCACCAGCTTCTCCGACTTCCTGCGCAAGGTCCCCGTCAACGTGTGCAACAAGCGAGTCATCGAGTCGCTGATCAAGGCAGGGGCGTTCGACTCGCTCGGCGCCCCGCGCCGGGGCATGCTGATGATTCACGAGCAGGCCATCGACGCCGTGATCGACGTCAAGCGAAACGAGGCAATCGGCCAGGACTCGCTGTTCGGAGCCGACGAGGACAGCGCGGCGATCTTCGACATACCGGTGCCGGACGGCGAGTGGGACAAGTCGACACTCCTCGGTTTCGAGCGGGAGATGCTGGGCTTGTACGTCTCGGATCATCCGCTGCTCGGGCTCGAGCACCTGCTTACCGCCGAGACGGACTGCTCGGTCGTCCAGCTGCTTGAGTCGGCCGATGAGCCTGAACGGACCGCACGTGGTGATCGCGGCGACGGACAGGTCGTCACGCTCGGCGGGATCCTGTCCGGCGTCCAGCGGAAGGTGACGAGGCAGGGCAGCCCGTGGGCGGCGGCGACCCTGGAGGACCTTGAGGGTGCGATCGAGGTCCTGTTCTTCCCCGCGACCTACCAGGCCTGCATGCACCTGATCGTTGAGGACGCGATCGTGCTCGTACGGGGCAGGCTCGATCGGCGCGAAGAAGTGCCCAAGCTGGTCGCCATGGAGGTGAGAGCTGCTGAGCTGGCCGCAGCAGCGTCCGGCCCTTTCGTGGTGTCGATCCTTGAGGCCAGGTGCGTGCCGCCGGTCGTCGACCGGCTGCGGGATGTGCTGCGGACTCACCCGGGGCCGATGGAGGTTCACCTGCGTCTGCTGACGGGTAGCCGGGCCAAGGTTCTCAAGCTCGACGACAAGCTCCGGGTACGCCCGTCGCCTTCGCTGGTTGCCGACCTTAAGCAGCTGCTCGGCCCGGCGTGCGTGAGCTAGCGGGCTGACCGGTCAACTACGCTGTTCGCCAATGTCGATGATCGCTGATTACCCCTTTGAGCCACGACCAGGCGAACCTGGTGGCGAAAGCGGCCGGGCCGCGAGAACCAGATCGCTGGCCGCAGGCATCGTCACATCACTGGTGATCCTCATCGGCAGCGCACTAATCGGGCTGGCCGGCGGTCTGGCCTGGACAAGGTTCGCGCCCAGGGCGGTCTACGTGGTCACCGGCCATGGGTCAGCTAACGTGGTTAACCCGGAGACGTCGGCGTTCATCGCAGCAGATGCCTGGTACTGCCTGATCGGGCTCGCCGGCGGGCTTGTGATCGGCCTGGGCGGCTACCTGCTCGGCGTACGGCGCTACGGGCCTGCGCCGATGGCCGCGATCCTGATTGGCGGCGTTCTGGCCGGACTTGCCGCCCGCTTGGTCGGCGAGAATCATGGGCTGCATCAGTTCAACAGGCAGCTTCTGACCACGCCGCACGGCACGTTGCTGCACGCCCCGCTCGCGCTCGCCGGTGACACGTCGGCGGCCGTGTGGCCACCCGCTGCCTCGCTGCCGGCGGTCGCGTTCTGGCCGCTGGGAGCGTGCGCCGTCGCGGGCGGGATCGTGCTCATCCAGGTGCTCAGGGACCGGAACGCCGGTGCGTACCGCAGGCGTCGGCGCCTGCGGTTAGGCTGGCTGACTCCGCAGCCCGTCGAGAACGAGGGCCAGCAGCCGGTCGGTTTGGTCGTGATCACCGGGTGCCCAGTCGGCCGTCAGGCTGATCGCATGGACCAGCCGGATCAGATCCGTGGGCTCGGCGTCCGGCCGGGCAGCCCCGGCCTGCTGGGCGCAGCGCAGGACGTCGGTCGCGGCGCCGCGCATCATGCTGCTGCAGGACGAGAGCAGCTCTGAGTCCTTGCTGAGCGTGGTCAGCAGCGCCGATGTCAGATTCCGCTTGGTGCGGCCGAACTCGAGCAGATCCCTCAGCCAGGTTGCGAGAGCAGCACCGGGCGGCAGCGACCCGAGCAGCTCGTCAGCCCGCGCTCGCAGGGCCTCCACCTGATCGCGGTAGACCGCCTCAAGCAAGGCCTGGCGAGTCGGGAAATGCCGGTAGAGCGTGCCGATCCCGACACCGGCGCGCCTGGCGATCTCCTCCAGGGACACGTCATCGGCCCCG
>Ga0070706_100005573_pt1 | contig 11980 bp, 13 predicted proteins | sample KBSK5501metaG_FD_65476 | JGI IMG/M metagenome (GOLD analysis project Ga0070706, IMG submission 65476) | Corn, switchgrass and miscanthus rhizosphere microbial communities from Kellogg Biological Station, Michigan, USA - KBS K5-50-1 metaG | ecosystem: Host-associated > Plants > Roots >...
GCGATACCGAGAACCCGAGCGCGAGACTGTGCAGGATGTCCACTGGCGTTCAGAAGCCGAGCAAGCCGTCCGGCAACGGCAGCCCGAGGCGCGTAAAGAGAACATAGCAAGCTACAGTGCCCGTCACGGCCGCGACGCTCGTCCACAGCCAACCCACGCGGCCGAGACCGCGAAGCATCAGCACCAACAACGCGATCGTGCAGACGATGAATCCCACGCGAGGCAAGAGCCACGCGTAGGCGGCAAGCGCGGCAATCAGCACGACGACCCGCACGATGCCTGCGCGCTCCGCTGTGTCGCTGTCTTGCGCGTGATTGCGTGCTCCGAGCGAGAGCGCCGCGAGGAGCGTCAACACGACGCTGACCGCAAGCGGAAAGAGCCCCGCATCCGGCTGCCGGAGGCTGCCAACCGGCAGCGTGCTCGCTTGGTAGATCGCGAAGAGCCCGAGACCCAGGAGCAAGGCGCCGAAGAGCGCTTCTCCCAGGCGCGCTGCGCGCATCAACCGCGGGCTCGCGGGTCGAGGGCCTCGTAGTGGCCCCACACGTGCGCGAAGAATTCCTCGTAGCGGGTGCCGGTCATGACGCTGCGGACTTCGGAATCGGAGACCGCCTCAACCTTGCCGATTTGCGCCGCGTACCAGTGTAGTTGCGCCGTCTCCTCGAGAGAGAAGAGCGAAATGCAGACGTTTTCGATCGTGTCCGAAGCGACGACGACGCCATGATTCTTCAGTACGACTGCGGGACACTTGCCCATCGCCTGCGCCACCATCTTTCCGCGCTCCGGCGTATCGATCTGCTTGTCAAAATTGAGTATAGGGACGTGCGGCGCAAAAATCGCGCCCCGGTTGCCGACGGGAAGTATGTTCACGCCCGCGATGCCGAACGCCGTCGCCATTGTCGGGTGCGCATGAATGACCGCCTGAACGTCAGGCCGCGCTTTGTACACCTCGGTATGCGCGTAGCGCTCATCGACCGCTTCGATGCGCCCTTCGATGAAGGTACCCTCGATGTCGGTCGTGACGATATCGTCGACGTCCGTATTCGCGAGGTTTCGTCCTTCGGAGTGAATGTGCCCCAGGATCAGCATGTGATTGGTCCCAGGCACGCGGCAGCTTACGTGCCCCTTGGTCACCGGCCACAGACCGCCGGCCGTGATGATCCGGTGCACTTTTGCCAGCCGTTTCTTGAGCCCGAGCACGGTGGTGTCGTACTTGAAGTTGGTTTCGACCATCTGATTCATAGAGCCTCCTGGAAAGCGCTGCGTAGGTGAACTTCTGTTGCTTCTATTGCTTGACCATCAATCCGAGGTTTTGTATGAGCGGCCTGAACTGCGCATCCTGATCGGCGAAGAAGTCCGCAAATTCCTGACGGTTCATGTAGCGCACACCCAGCAGGAGCTTCTCCATATTCGCGAGAAACTTCGCATTGCGCGAGATGCGTTGCAGGCTCGCATCGACTGTCGCAAGCACCGGCGCGGGCGTGCCTTTGGGAGCGAAGATCCCGTGCCACGAGTAAACCAGCAGATCGACGCCCTGCTCCTTGAAAGTGGGTATCTGCGGATACAGGTCCACGCGCCGCTCGGCTGCGACGCCGAGCACCCGCAGCTTCCCGGCATCCAGCAGCGGCTTCATCGGCGCGACGATATCGAAGTCGAGATCGATGTGACCGCCCGCAATTGCAGTCGCGCGCTCCGATCCGCCTTTGAAAGGTACAAAGAGTACATCGAGTCCGACCGCTCTCACGAAAGCGCCGGCGAAAATGTGGGCCGAGTTGCCCGGATTGATTCCGATCCTGAGACTCTTCGGCTTGGCCTTACCGGCCGTGATGACCTGGGTGAGCGAAGTCCAGCCGTTCATGGACGAGGCCGCCAGCGCTGCCGGATCGAAATTGATGAGCGAGATGAGTTCGTATTCTTTCACCGTCGTCGGCGTCGGCAATGTATATTGTGCCGTGAGGAATCCGGTCGAAAATAGACCGAGTGTGTAGCCGTCCGGTGCGGCCGCTGCGACTTCCTTCGCACCGAGCACGCCGCTCGCGCCGGGTTTGTTCACGACGACGATCGGCTGCCGCAAATCGTCCCTCATCGCTTCCGCGATCGCGCGGGCGGTGAGGTCGGTGCGGCCGCCCGCAGGGAACGGCACGATCAGCGTGATCGCTTTGGCGGGGAAGGTCTGCGCTCTCGCATCGGGTGCCTGGGTGAGCACCGCGAAAAACGATAACGCGACTGTCACCGAGGCACTGAAGCGGTTCATGCTGCTCCTCCTATGCGTGGCGCGGGTGTCGCGCCTGCTTATTTCGTTGCTACCCTCATTCCCAGCTCGTCGATGAGACGCCGGTACAGATCATCCTGCTGTGTGAGGAAGCGGGCAGTCTCCTTCTGGTCCATGTACGCGAAGCCTAGATTCGCGGCGCCCATCTGCTTTCTGAGTTCGGGCTCCTGCATCGTCTTCGCGAGCGCCTGCACAAGCTCGGCCTGAACGTCTGCCGGAGTACCTTTCGGCACGAAAACGATGTGGAACGATCCGATGACGAGGTCCACCCCGTTCTCGCGAAAAGTCGGTATGTCCGGGTAGAGCTGGGAGCGCTGCGTTGCTGCGACGCCCAGTATGCGTATCTTCTTCGCGTCGGCCAGCGCTTTGTAGGACACAGGCACCGCTACGTGCGCTTCGATATGCCCGCCGGCGAGCGCGAAGACGCCGTCTGCATCGCCTTTGAAAGGCACGTAGACGGTCTTGACGTTGGCCATTTTGGAGAAGCCGCCGGCGAATATCTGTGCCGAGGCGCCCGGGATCATCCCGAGGCGCACCTTGCCGGCATTCTTTTGCGCGTACGAGACGAGCTCGGCGAGCGTTTTCCACGGCGCGTCGTATTTCACTGCGAGCGCCATGGGATCGATGTTTACCACCGCAAGCGGCACGTAGTCGGCGAGATTCGTTGGCGTTGCGACGGTGTACTGGGCGGTCACCACGGCGCTGGAAAACATGCCGAGCGTGTAGCCATCCGGCGGCGCTGCCGCGACTTCCTTGGCGCCGAGTACGCCGCCTGCGCCCGGCTTATTCACGACGACAACGGTTTGCCGTATGTGCGTCGGCAAGTACTGTGCGACAACACGCGCGGTGAGGTCGGTGCGGCCGCCTGCGGGAAACGGCACGATCATCGTAATCGGTTTGTCGGGGTAGGCGGCCGAAGCGACTCCGATAGCGTATCCACACCCGAAGAGCAGTACGGCCGCCGCACGAACGAAGGTTTTCACTTTATTGCTCCCCCGTTAACGCACCTTTGAAGTCTTGTGATGTGTACACAGTCTACTGTATAACGCGGGGATGAAGACACTCGCAGCCGAAAAACCATCGCAGCAGATTACCGCCGACAAGTTCCAGCGGCTCCAGTGGGACCCCGCCCTGCGCGAACGGAAGACCACCACCGACCACATCGCGTCCGCCTTGCGCACCGCCATCTACGACGGTCAGTTTGCCGACGACGAGGAGCTCAACCAAGTCGAGCTCGCGCAGTACTTCAACGTCTCGCGAGTGCCCATACGTGAGGCTTTGCGGCAGCTCCAGGCCGAAGGGCTGGTGCGCATCGTCGCGCACCACAAGAGCGTCGTGGCGGGTCTCAGCGTCGAAGAGATTGTCGAGCTCATTGAGATGCGCGCCGTGCTCGAAGCGCACATGGTCCTGAAGTCCGCTCCTCACCTGGACGCGCGCGCGATCGCGCGTCTGAAAAAGCTCTGCGACAAGATGGACCGCATGACGGACTACGGGTCCAACTGGGTGCTGAAGAACTGGGAATTCCATCAGACGCTATACGGAGCCGGCAGTTCGAAAACGATGATCGAGTTCGTCGAGCGCATTCATCTCAAGATCGAGCGTTACGCGCGGCAGGCGGGCACGGACACGCGGCTGCGCGAAGCCGCAACCGAGCATCGCAACATCCTCAGCCATATTGAGCGGCAAGACTATGCGGGGGCGGCCGCACAGATCGAGCAGCACGTGCTCAATACAGGCGAAGAAATCCGGCGTTGCCTTGAAAAGCGCCGCTGAGGCCTGACCCGCATACGGAGCGGCGTGCTTTGAGACGCGCCGCTTACCGCGATGCGTGCTGCTCATGACCTGCTACGCCGCGACCCTGTTGCAGACGAGTCCTTCGTAATTCGCATTCGCGCCCACGAGGTCCCACGTCACCATCCAGTTGTACGCCCGCTCGAATTCCTCCTTGGTGTACGGCGCCGGATCGACGTAACGCAGCCGCGGCAGATAGAAATCTTCCGGCGTGAGCTGCTTCGCATATTTCGGGTCGATCTCGTTGAGCATGAAATGGATGTATTTACGCTTGTTCTCGCCCTGCATGAGCTTCACTGCTTTGCGCACCGCGCGCAGCGCCGCTTCCCACACTTTCGGATCGAGGTCCTGACTCGCGTTTTCGGTGCCCTGGTAGAACGTGCTCACGACTTCCTTGCAGCCATTCTTGTGCGCGAGCGAGATCCACGGCTCCATCAGCGTTGCGGCATCGGTCTCGCCGCTCATCAGCGCTTCGTAACGTTCCCCGACGGTGCCTGAATGCACGACGCGAATCTGATCGCGCGGCAGGAAACCTTCGAGCATTGCAAGTGAGCTGTAGTGCGAGCCCTGGTGGAACTGTACGCCCACTGATTTGCCTGCAAGCGCGATCGGTGCATTCACCGGCGAATCGCCGCGCACAAATATCGTCTGATACACCATGGCGGGACGCCGCGCGATTATTGGGCCCTTGGGATTGTCGTAGGTCCTGCGTATCTGTCCCCACTCGCACGCACGATAGATGTCGGCTTTGCCCTGCTCGAACGCTTTCTGGTAGTTGGTCGAGCTCACGAGGTGATGATCGCTGCTGCGCGGATCGGTCCAGTCGAATTTCGTTTTGATACCAGGGGTGATTATTTCAATGTCGAGGCCTTCGTCGCGTGCGGTGTGGTCGCGCGCGACGAACCAGTGCAATCCGAGTACGGCTTCGGCGCTTTCCACCACGAGCTTAGTCAGGCTTCCGGTTGTCTGCATTTCTGATCTCCTTTCGGAACGGTAGGGAAGGTGCGACTTGCACCGTTCCGACATCGTAGCGGTATCTATGCATACTGTCTACAGTATACTGCAAGAAAAGACCTGCAGAGGCTTGTGAATCAGCGGGCTATATGACTGTGGAGTGCATTCAAGCTAGAGAGCGAGCACCCGAGCGAGCTCGCTATATGACAAAAACGGCCGGCTCGAAAGCCGGCCGTTTCATCCGTTACGACTCTTTAGTCGCGTTGCAGCAGCTTTTGCAGCTCGCCGCTCTGATACATCTCGGTCACGATATCGGAACCGCCGACGAACTCGCCGTTCACGTAGAGCTGCGGAATCGTCGGCCAGTTCGCGAATTGCTTGATGCCTTGACGAATCTCGGGATTCTCGAGCACATTGACCGAGTAAAAATCCTCGAGGCCGCACGCACGCAACATACCGACGGTGTTGGCGGAAAAACCGCACTGCGGAAAATCAGGCGAGCCTTTCATGTACAACACCACCCGGTTTTTGGTGACCTGATCTTTGATAACGTCTTGAACACTCATGCTAAACTCCTCAATATCCATCTGATTTGACACACTATTTTACGCAGGCCCGTCTTGATGCGTCAAGCTCGATCGTGCACCGGCCAAGCGCTCAATTCCCGCCACATCGCGGCGCGATAAGATCGAAACAAAGCCCGCTGCCGTGAGAATTTCGCGCGCGCGCTCACTTTGGTCGTAACCATGCTCGAAAGCAAGCCAGCCACCGTGCGCTAGATATTGGGGCGCCGACGCGACGATCAAGCGTATGCACGCGAGGCCATCGTCGCCGCCGCGCAGCGCCGCCGCGGGCTCGAACCGCAGATCGCCGAGCTCAAGATGCGGATCGCCGGCAGCGATGTACGGCGGATTCGCGACGATCAAATCAAATTGCCTCCCGGCAAGCGCGTCGAACCAGTCGCTGTGCACGAATTCGATGGCGCTCGCGGCGTGGCGCCGCGCGTTGTCGCGCGCGACTTCGAGCGCCGCGACGCTCGAGTCCACTGCCACAATATGCGCATGCGGCCGGTGGCGCGCAATGCTGATCGCGATGCAGCCGCTGCCGGTGCCGAGATCAAGCACGCGGCATGCGCTGTCGGGCGCAAAGTGTTCGAGCGCAAACTCGACGAGCAATTCGGTTTCAGGCCGTGGAATCAGCACGGCCGGAGAGACCTTGAACTCGAGGCTAAAAAATTCGCGTGCGCCGACGATGTAAGCAACCGGTTCACCGGCGGCACGGCGCGCGACCGCCGCCTGATAGGATTCGACCGCATGCGGCGCCATCGATTCTTGTGCGCGGCTGACCAATTGCGCCGCGGACCAGCCCAGAACGTGCCGCATCAAAACCGACGCGTCGAGTGCAGGCAGTCCTGAAGCCTGCATCGCTTGCGCCACCGTCGTCATGCGCGCGCCGTCAACCTGTTCAGCGCGCAAGCAAAAACGCGACGCCGATGACGGTCAAAGCGACGCCGGCAAAAGCGCGCGTTCCAAGCCGCTCCTGGCGCAACACCGCCGCGCTTAAGGCGAGCGTAAACAGCGGATAAACCGCAACGATCGGCGCGACCACGCTGACTGCGCCCCGTATCAAAGCCGCATACATGGCGACCACGGCCGCGCTGTTGAGCAGTCCCGTCAGCACGAACCAGCCTTTGCCGGCGGGGCTGAGACTGGAAGCGCTGCGCGGGAACAAGAAGCGCGGCAACAGCAGCACTACCAGCGCGGAAACCGTGTAACCGATCACGGCGGCGGCGAGCGGATTCGGCCACATCACAATTCCCACTTTCGACAACACTTGCGCGACCGCACGCAAAATCGCCGCCGCGAGCGGCAGCCACAGCGCTGCGCGCACCCACCCGTCCGTCGGCGCACCTGCGGATGAACACAGCACGGCTGTTCCGATCACGACCAGCGCGCAGCCGCCAATGATCTGCAATCCCGCGACTTCATTGAGAAATAACACCGCTGCAAGAACCGCGAACAGCGGCGCCGTACTGCCGACCGTACCGGCAATTGTCGGTCCCATGCGGCGGTTTGCTTCGAACGTCAGCAACGTTACCGCTACTGGAAAGAACAGTCCGATCAGCGCAAATACGAGCGCGGCGGGAAAGATTTCCGCGGGCACATCGAAAAAGAAAGGCGCGAACAACCACAGCATCGCGGTGGCGGCAGGAATGCTGACGCGTGCGCCTGCGAGCGCGTCGCCGTGACGCAGTCCGAATTGCGTACTCACCAGAGCGGCGCCGAAGAGCGCCGCCGCAATGAGCGCAAGCACAATAGGCATCAGACAAAGAACAGCGCTCGGTGCTCAGGCGCTTTCGGTAGCAAGCTCTGACAATTGTTCGGCCTGATATTCGGAACTCAATGCATTCGTCAGCTCGTACAGGTCGCCGTCCATGATCGACGCGATCTTGTAGAGCGTAAGATTGATGCGATGGTCGGTGATGCGTCCCTGCGGAAAGTTATAGGTGCGGATGCGCTCCGAACGGTCGCCGCTGCCAATCAGCGATTTGCGCGTCGCCGCCGTCTTTTGCTGCTGTTCGCGGATCTGCTTGTCCTTGATGCGCGCGGCGAGCACCGAAAGCGCGCGCGCCTTGTTCTTGTGCTGGGAGCGGTCGTCCTGGCACTCGACGACGATCCCGGTCGGCAAATGCGTAATGCGTATCGCGGAGTCGGTCTTGTTGATGTGCTGTCCGCCGGCGCCCGAGGCGCGGAACGTGTCGATGCGCATTTCGGCCGGGTTCAACACGACGGCCGCGATTTCATCGGCCTCCGGCATCACGGCGACGGTGCACGCCGAAGTGTGGATACGGCCCTGGGTCTCGGTTGCCGGCACACGCTGCACGCGGTGCCCGCCGGATTCGAACTTGAGCTTGGAATATGCGCCCTGTCCGACGATCTTGGCGATGATTTCCTTATAGCCGCCCATTTCGCCCGAGCTGTGTGAAATCACTTCAACCTGCCATTTGTTGCGTTCGGCGAAGCGCGCATACATCCGGAACAGGTCGCCTGCGAACAAAGCGGATTCGTCGCCGCCGGTGCCGGCGCGGATTTCGAGAAATATGTTGCGATCGTCGTTCGGATCTTTCGGCAGCAGCTCTTGCTGCAGTTCGGCCTCGATTTGCGCCAGGCGCTGGCGGGTGTCACGGATCTCGGCTTCGGCAAAATCGCGCAGCGCCGGATCGGAAGTCATCTCCTGCGCGGCATCGATGTCTTCTTCGCTCTTGCGGTACGACCGATAAAGCTCGACCACCGGCGCGATCTCGGCGTGCTCGCGCGTAAGCTTGCGATAGTTATCCAGATCGGCGGTGGCGGTTTCGGAGCTCAGCAGCCGATTGAGCTCGTCGAGACGGAGTGTCAACTGCGCAAGCCTGGCGGCAATGCTCTGTTTCATTCGGAGCGCTTCAACTGGTACAGTCGCCGCACCATATTCACCAACTGTTCGCGATCGTCATCGTTGGCATGATTGAGCGCATGCGTCGGCGCATGCAGGAGTTTGTTGGTAAGCGCATAACTCAGCTGCTCGAGCACATTCTGCGCCGCGTCGCCGCGCGCAAGCCGCCGCAGCGCACGCTCGACTTCGTGCCGGCGCGCGCGTTCGGCGTCGTCACGCAGCGCGCGGATGGCGGGAACGAGCTCGCGGTTATCGAGCCACTGCATGAAATCGCCGACCTGAGTCTCGATAATCGCTTCGGCCTGCGCCACCGCCGATTCGCGCACGTCGAGCCCCTCGCGCGCGATATTGCCGAGATCGTCGACGGTGTAAAGAAACACATCGTCGAGCGCGCCGACCTCGGCTTCGACGTCGCGCGGAACCGCGAGGTCGATGATCAAAAACGGCCGGTGCTTGCGCGCTCGTAGCGCGCTTTCGATGAGGCCCTTGCCGATGATCGGCAGCGTGCTCGCGGTGCAGCTCACGATGATGTCGTGCACCGCAAGCTGCATGGCAAGCTCATTCAATGTGATGGCGCGGCCGCGGAATCGCTCGGCCAGGTGTTGGGCGCGCTCGAGCGTGCGATTGGCGAACGTCAGGTGGCGCGGATGCTGCGCGGCGAAGTGCGTTGCCGTGAGCTCGATCATTTCACCCGCGCCGACGAATAGCGCGCTCTGCTCGGCGATGCTCGGGTAAATGCGCTCGGCAAGTCTTACTGCGGCAGAGGCCATCGACACCGTGCTCGCGCCGATTTCGGTTTCCGAACGCACGGTTTTCGCGACTGAAAACGTGCGCTGAAATAATTTGTTCAGCAATACGCCGAGCGTGCCGGCCTCATCGGCGGTGCGCACTGCGTCCTTGAACTGGCCGAGAATCTGCGGCTCGCCGAGCACCATCGAGTCAAGCCCGCTCGCGACGCGAAATGCGTGTTTGACGGCGCCTTCCTGCGGAAATTTGTAGAGATAAGGCTCGAGGTGCTGGGTTTTTACCTTGTGATATTCGGCGAGCCAGTGCATCGCCTGACCCGGCTCTTGCGTATGACAATAGACTTCGGTGCGATTGCAGGTCGAGATAATCGCCGCTTCCTCGACCGGGTGGCGGTCGACCAGATCACGCAGCGCCTGGACCATATTTTCGGCATGAAAAACCACTTGCTCGCGCAGCGACAGCGGCGCGGTTTCGTGGTTGATGCCGAAAGCGAATAACTGCATGGAAATCCGGTCCCTGATCGGGGGCTATATTATAGCCCCATCGGCGCGGACCGCCTTGCGGTGCCGCGGTGCACGACGGCTTCGGCGCCGCGGTTTTCCCTGCGTCTGTGCGTTGTGCTCTGCTCCAGGTCCGTCAACAATGAATGGATAAGAGAGCCATCACCGCTTCTTGCTCTGCGCGAACAACTGATCGAGTTTCTGCTCGTAGGCGTGGTAGTTCAGATAATCGTAGAGATCGTTGCGCGTTTGCATCTGATCGATCACATTGCGCTGCGTGCCTTCGTTGCGGATCGCCTGAAATACCTTGAGCGCGGCAGCATTCATCGCGCGAAACGCCGACAGCGGGTAGAGCGCCATTGCAACGTCGGCGCTTTTCAACTCCGCCACCGTGAACAGCGGAGTCGCGCCGAATTCGGTGATATTGGCGAGGATCGGCACTTTGACTGCATCGGCGAACTTTTTGTACATGCCAAGCTCAGTGATCGCTTCCGGAAATACCATGTCAGCGCCGGCCTCGACGCACGCGCACGCACGGTCGATCGCTGCCTGGAATCCTTCGACTGCCAGCGCATCGGTGCGCGCCATTACCACGAATGCGGGATCGATCTTGGCATCGACTGCGGCTTTGATCCGATCGATCATTTCCTGCTGTGTTACCAGCTCTTTGTTCGGACGGTGTCCGCACCGCTTGGCGCCAACCTGGTCTTCAATGTGCATCCCCCCGGCGCCGAATTTGATCAGCGACTTGACCGTACGCGCGATGTTGAACGCGCTCGAGCCGAAGCCGGTATCCACGTCGACCAGCAGCGGCAGGTCGCATACGTCGGTTATGCGCCGGATGTCGATCAGCACGTCGTCCAAGTTGCTGATGCCCAGATCGGGCAGTCCCAGCGATCCGGCGGCCACTCCGCCGCCCGACAGATAAATCGCTTTGTAACCGACGCGCTCCGCCATACGCGCATGGTAGGCATTGATAGTGCCTGCAATCTGCAGCGGCTTTTCGGCGGCGACGGCGGCGCGGAAACGCGCGCCCGCGGATGCGAGCTGTGTTCTGCCGGAAGAAAGATCGGTCATGGTCTGCTCCTAAGTTCGGGTTGAGGATCTGCCGCGGTGCGCGCGAGACGGCAGTGATCTGCGCGATTTTAACGCACGCCGACCGCGTGCGGATACTGGTGTGGTCGCCGATTGCGCCACTTTCTATTTGCTGCTATATCCAAAGGGTGCGAGCGCCGCTCGCAAGCAAGGGAAAAATCGATGGAGATGGGAAAGCTGAATGTCGGATTTCTTGGCTTCGGTGAAGCGGGATATCACTTCGCGAAGGATCTGACGCACGCCGGGTTGCCGGGCATCGTTGCGTACAGCCCATCGGGCGCAAAAGCCGGGCCCGGCGATCCGCTACGCACGCGCGCAGCGGAAGCCAGCGTTGAATTAGTGAGGAGTCCGCGCGAGCTCTGCAAGCGCGCGCATCTCATCATTGCGCTCGTTCCGGGCCGGGCCGCGCTTAAGACTTTGCGATCGGTGCGGGCGCATCTGAACGCCGAGCATATCTACGTCGACGCCAGTACCGCAGCCGTCAAGGCGATGGAACAGGCGGGACAAATGCTGGAAGGAAAATCCGGCTTCGTCGACGCGGCAATCATGGGAACGGTGCCCACGGGTGGAATCAAGGTGCTCACGGTCGCGAGCGGACCGCACGCGGAAACGTTCCGCGCGCTGATGGCGCCGTATGGAATGAACATACAGGTCATCGGGGAAAAGCCCGGCACAGCGACTGCGATGAAATTGATCCGCAGCGTGTGCATGAAGGGGCTCGCCGCAATGCTGCTCGAATCGCTTGAGGCAGCCCGGCGCTCCGGCATTCTCGAAGCGGTGGCCGTCGACATCGCGGGATCGATCGACGAGCGCCCGTTCGGGCAGATCATCAAGCGCTTCGTCTGCGGCACGGCGGTGCACGCTCAACGGCGCGTGCATGAAATGACCGATTCGCTCGAGCTGCTGCGCTCGCTCGGAGCCTCGACGCGCATGACGCGTGCGACGCGCGCGATGCTGCTCGATGTCGTCAACCTGGGGCTGCCGGCGCGCTTTGACGGGCGCGAGCCGGATTCGATTGTCCCGGTACTCGACGCGATTGTTGGCGCCAAGCAATAGCATCGCATTGTCCGCCCGCATGAAGAAGTCCTTGCCCAAAAAAAACTATCAGCCCGCCGCCACGGCAACGCTCGCCGGCGTGCGCGTGCTCGATCTGTCGCGCCTGGTGTGCGGCAACACCATCACGCAGGTGCTC
>Ga0070706_100005575_pt1 | contig 11977 bp, 6 predicted proteins | sample KBSK5501metaG_FD_65476 | JGI IMG/M metagenome (GOLD analysis project Ga0070706, IMG submission 65476) | Corn, switchgrass and miscanthus rhizosphere microbial communities from Kellogg Biological Station, Michigan, USA - KBS K5-50-1 metaG | ecosystem: Host-associated > Plants > Roots >...
TTCGCCTTGAGAAGATCCAACGCCAATGAAGCACACTACGCGGCGCTCGAACAACATCGCGCACAGCAACAGGCACAGGCGCAGGCCGAGGCCAATAGCCAGGCGCCGGCCGGGGTTGTCGCACAGCCCGCCGCCGCCCCTGGCCAGCCCGGAGCTTCGCCTGCTCCCGGAACTTCATCCGAAACCTCTTCGGCACACGCCGCACGAAATTATTGGACAAACTTCCGCGGACCCAATCGAGACGGCCGTTACGATGAGATGGCAGTGTTGACCCAGTGGCCGGCGCAGGGTTTGACACCACTGTGGAAGCAACCAGCCGGAGTCGGTTATGCCTCGTTCACAATTGCTGACGGGCGCGCTTACACAATTGAACAGCGGCGCCAGAAGGAAGTGGTGGCGGCTTACGACGTCAACACCGGGCGCGAACTCTGGCTGCAGGGTTGGAACGCCGAATACTCCGACTCGACCGGTGATGGACCCCGAACCACTCCAACCTGGGACGACGGCCGGCTTTACGCTCTCGGCGCCACTGGCGAGCTGCGCTGTCTCGATGCAAAGACTGGAGCGGTAAGCTGGGGTAAGAATATTCTTACGGATAATCAGGCACAAAATCTAACGTGGGCCATGGCGGCTTCGCCACTCGTTGTTGACGACAAGGTGATCGTGATCCCAGGTGGATCAGGCGGCAAGTCGGTTGTTGCGTATAACAAGCTAACGGGTGCACCGGTATGGCGGTCACAGGACGACCGCGCGGCCTATGTCTCGCCAATGCTCGTTACCTTAGCGGGCCGGCGGCAAATTCTGGTAGTGACCGCGAGTCGCGTTTTCGGTCTGGCGCCAGAAAACGGCGCGTTGCTATGGAGTCAATCCTGGGATACAGACATGGGTATCAATGTTTCGCAGCCCATCGTGGTCGACAAGAATCGATTCTTCATTTCTTCAGGATACGGAAAGGGAGCATCTCTTGTGGAAGTGACGGGCGCCGGCAACAGTTTCACGGCACGCAACGTTTGGGAAAACATCAACATGAAGAACAAGTTTAATAGCTCGGTGCTTCATGAAGGTTATATTTATGGATTGGACGAAGGGATCCTGACCTGCCTTGATGTAAACACGGGTGCACGCAAGTGGAAGGGCGGGCGTTACGGGTATGGTCAGGTAATCTTAGCCAGTGGACACCTGATCGTGATGAGTGATGCTGGAGAACTTGCGCTAGTGAAAGCTACGCCCACCGAGTACTCGGAGGTCGCCCGTTTTGCCGCCCTGCAAGGTCAGACGTGGAACTATCCGGCCATCGCCGGCGGACGACTGTTCGTTCGTAACGCGAACGAGATGGCCGCTTATAAGATCACAGCTGAATAGCTTTCAGTGCCAACGGCGCGAGATGTATAGTCAGGGCAAGTGCAGCGACGCGGCTCTGCGCCAAGATTTGCGAAGTTCCATCATCTTGATTCAAACCGGTAACGGCTCCGCCGTCTGATGTCCGGAAGGGCTTTGCCCTTCCGCACTAGCCCTTAAGTGTTTGGGCTACGCCCTCGCTGGGGCGCAGCCCCGAGGACGAGCTGGAATGTTTACGGTGGGGCAGAGCCGCCACCGCACATCAGATGGCGAAGCCATTTCGTTATTGATTGGATTTTTGTGCAAATCCCAGCAACGCCCCTGGATCGCGCTATTTCCTCAAAAATATGCGTTTAGCCTCATACGAGCCTCGCGGTCCATCGACGAAGGTGGTAATCGTCAGTTCGTTGTCACTCGTGAAGTTCCATTTTCTTACCACTTGGGTGGTGACCGCCCCCTGTGGAGTCTCGTTCGTTATTAGTTCTGTCAACAGAATTCCCTTGCCATCCGGAAGCCAGACAGCGGTGCGTTTGCCCTTAGGCGGCGGCGCGTTCGCTGGTGCATTCGGTGGAGCCGGCGGATTAAACTCGCGCTCTTTCCCGTCGAGGATGAACGTGTCCTTTATGGTTCGTTCGTTTCCCGGTTGGATGAGTTTAGTCTCAACTTCGATCTGATCCTCAGCTTGTGTGACAATCATCGTCGACTCCAGGTCGCGTGGTATGCCGAAACTCCGACCGCGATCCATAACCCACCCTCCATTGAAGTTAGCTTTAGGCATGGCCGAAGCGAACAGACAGATCGCGAGGACCATGGCGACCGCGCTGATAGTTCTGGTCATTTTCACTTCTCCTTCGTTTTCTTAGACGCGATTCAAAAGAAATTCATCTGTTACTGAGCGCTCAGCGACCTCAACGTCGTCTCGTCCTTGATCAAAATGCGATTGCCGAGCATGACCGGGTGTGCCCAGGTCGGACTATTGGCAACTGTGTATTGCACCGAGGGTGCGTATTCTTTAGCGTTCACGGGGACAACGATCAGGTTGGCTTCATTCGTAAGCGCCAGGAAAGACGAGCCGCCAACGTTCAGTATGGCCGCGTTTTCACCCATTCGTCCCGGACCTTGCCAGAGAGTCTTGCCGGTATCGGCATCAAGTGCAAAGAACTGACCTTTCTTCAGAGCCGAGAAGCCAAATAGGGTGTTACCCTGCAAGACCGGGGTGCTCATATACAACATGTTTTCTTTGTTGTTCCACACTTCCTGAGGAACGATCTGTTCGCCTTGTTTCGTCAGACGGATCGCAATCAGGCCCTGCTTCTCTCGTGCAAAAATCAGCATATCCTTGTAGGAAATTGCCGTAATGTTGTTCTCATCGTATTCAGTCTTCGAGGGTAGTTTCCACAGCAGCTTCCCGTTCGCTGGATCCACGCCGACAAGATTCTGCTGCATAAAGGTTACGAGCTGACGCACGCCGGCAAGCTTCACCAGAATTGGTGATGCATAAGCCGGACCATCCATGTCGTTAGTCCATTTCACCGCGCCGGTTTCCGCGTCGAAAGCGATGAGCGCGCCCTTGTTCTCGCCGCCAACATGCGCAATGACCAGGCCGCGGTCAACGATCGGCGACATAGCGGTGCCATAGGCGGGCCAGGTCTTTGGGTATTGTTTGGAAAACTCATGTCTCCACTTCAGTTTTCCAGTGCGAGCGTCGTGAGCGGAAAGCACGCCACTGATACCCAGCGTGTAGACGCTGCCATTGCTTACCACGGGGGTAGACTTTGGTCCTTTCCCATGGGCCGTCGCCGCCGGGTGCATCTCAAACGATATTGGTTGACTCGATCGCCAAAGCTCTTTGCCCGTGGCCGCTTCGAGACTGAGAAGCGTTTCTTCTTCACCCTGACGGGCGAAGACGTAGATCTTGCCGCCGGCTACTACCGGCGAAGAATGACCCAGCCCGACGGTAACCTTCCAATCTTCCTTCAGAGCTTTGGGCCACTGCGAAGAAAGCGCGGGAGCGCTGCCGTCGCGATTGGGGCCACGCCATTGAGGCCAATCCTGCGCATAGCAAGGCGCCGTAAAAAGGATGGTTGTGATCATTGCCAAAACTGTGGACCGGAAATGAATTGCGTTCATGATGGGAACCTCCCGGAGTAAGTTAAGATTGCGGATTTCGGATTGCTGATTGCTGATTTAAGTCCGCAACCGCAATCAGCAATCTTCAACGAAAGGACCTGGATAGCACATCGGACGCTACATCCGATAAGAGTCATGCAGGTTGTTTCAAACTTACCAACCGAAGCAGTGGCCCTGTCATAAAGGTCGTGGTCAGGGCCATGATGACCATCATCACAAAAATCCGCGCGGACAAAATCCCGAGATCATAGCCAATATTCAAGACAACCAACTCCACCAGTCCACGCGTGTTCATCAAGACGCCGATTGAGAACGAGTCGCGCCAATTCATATTCGTCCAGCGAGCCATCAGCATGCTGCCGCCGAGCTTGCCGGTTACCGCCACGACAATTATTCCGAGGCACATTAGCCACCCGAACCAATCGTTGAGCAAAGTAATCTGTGTCCGTAGACCGGTAAATACAAAGAACAGTGGCAGGAGGGCGGCTGAACTAAAAACCTCGAGTTGATCCTTGAGAAAAACACGAAAGCCGGAAACGTTTGGCATCACGACTCCTGCCAGGAAGCCACCGAATAGCGCGTGGATACCGATGCCTTCAGTAACCCAGGCGGAAGCCAGTACAAATGCCAAAATTCCGGCGAGTAACCCGCGGGCGCGCTTTCGATCCGCGATTCGTTTCTCAATCAACGGCGCCAGTCGGGGCTTAATGACAAAAAGCATGACACAAATGAAAATCAGGGTGAAAGCAATCGTGGCCACCGAAGACGCGAGATCGCTGGATTTCGCGATGGCAATTACAAAAGCAAGAATGCACCAGGCTGAAACATCGTCGACCGCTGCGCAGGCAAGTGCAATGCTCCCCAAACGTGATTGCGACATCCCTCGGTCTTCCAGAATCCGCGCCAGTACTGGAAAGGCCGTAATGCTCATTGCGATTCCCATGAAAAGCGCAAAAGCAACGAATGACGTACCGGCCGGCGCGAGCGTCGGGTAAAGTAGCAGCGCCAGTGCCGCTCCCAAAAGAAAAGGGACGACAATACTGGCATGACTGACCATGACAGCCGCGGAGGCTTTCTCGCGCAGGTGTTGGATGTCCACTTCCATGCCTACAACAAACATGAATAGTACGACGCCTATTTGGCTCAACACACCAAGTGTGGGCAGCGAAGAAGAGGGAAACAGAAAGGCCATCGCTCCGGGAGAAAGCAAGCCCAGCACTGATGGACCCAGAGCAATTCCCGCAATCATTTCGCCCATCACCGGTGGCTGTCCGATTCTGCGAAACACCGCTCCGACGAGGCGCGCGACAACGATGATTACGATTATTTGGAGCAGCAAAATGCTGAGCGCGTTTCTGATGTTTCCTCGCAGGATCCTGCCCACAAATGTCTCCGCCGGTTGAGGCTCTGCGGCAGAGCTGACGGTTGCGGCTGTCGACGTTGATTGGCCGGCTGGTTTCGCCACAGAGTCTCCCTTGTTCAGACGGGAACCGGTTGCCAATATGAGCCACATCCCCGCGCCAAACACGACGAGCAGGATTGGGTAATAGAGAAAGCTTCGCGAATTATGAGTTCTGGGGTTGCTCAAATGGGCTGTGCTCGCTTGCTCCCGAACGAATTTTCTCTTTCCTTAAACTATTAGGCGGCTGAAACGTATTACTCCCCGCGGGCTGAAATAGTTTCCAGATACAACGCACCTGAATAGCCAGGCAACTTAACAGACGTAACCCGACTTAGAGAAGAGTTTTCAGCGACCTATGTTCGGCTCGTGAAACGGGAAATGTAACCCGAAAAAGCGACGTTTGATCCGCAGTGGTTTAGATGTTACTTTCGTTTACGAGTTGGATCATAAACGATCTCTCGAAATTTATTTTGCTTAAAAGTAAACCTCGAGTATCAGAATCCAAAATCTCGCAGGAATTCCGAATTTTGGTACGTCTACAAGGCCTTAAAAGAAAGCGTAATGACGACTAATACGACTGGGACAGGCACGGAAGTCGGGAATTATTTTGTCTCCAACTACCCACCATTTTCGCAGTGGAAGCCGGAGTACGTCGGGGACGCAATCGAGGCGCTGGATCAAGCACCGCGCACCGAAGATCCATTCGGTCTTTATCTTCATATACCCTTCTGCCGCAAGCGCTGCAAGTTTTGTTACTTCAAAGTCTATACCGACAAGAATGCCGGCGAAATCGAACTCTATCTTGATGCGCTAATCAAAGAGGCCGAGCTCTACGGCCGCAGGAGCGCCCTGCAGGGCCGGCAACTTCGCTTCGCTTACTTTGGTGGTGGGACGCCTTCTTATATCAGCGAAAAGCAGCTTCATTATTTGGTCGATGGTTTGAACCGTCATGTGAGTTGGAATAACGCCGAAGAGGTGACCTTCGAATGTGAGCCCGGCACCTTGAGAAAATCGAAGCTAGAGACCTTGAAGGAAATCGGCGTCACGCGCCTGAGCCTCGGGGCAGAACATTTCGACGATGACATTCTTGTCGCCAACGGTCGCGCTCACCTTTCTGCTGAGATCTACGACGTCTATGACCTGGCTCGCAAAGTTGACTTTCCTCAAATCAACCTCGACCTGATCGCCGGAATGGTCGGTGAAACGGAAGCGAAGTGGCGCGACACGGTCCGTCGTACTGTCGAGTTGCAGCCAGACTCCGTGACCATCTATCAGATGGAACTGCCTTACAATACGGTCATCTCGCAGGAGATCATCAAGCAGGGTGCAGTGTCACCAATCGCCGACTGGGAAACAAAACGTCGCTGGTTGGATTTCGCCTTTGATGAGTTCCAGGCGCGGGGCTATCGGATTGCCAGTGCGTATACGGTGGCGACGACTGAGAAACCATGCCGGTTCATTTACACCGATGCTCTCTGGCACGGCGGCGATATGATAGGTCTTGGCGTTTCGTCGTTTTCGCACTTCGATGGCGTCCATTTTCAGAATGCGCATAGCTTCGAGGAATACCTCGCCTTGCTCGACAAGGGCCAGCTCCCGCTGTTGCGGGCGCTGACTCTGACTGCAAAACAGAAGCTCATTCGTGAAATGATCCTGCAACTAAAGACGGGAGCAATTGAGCTCGAGTACTTTCGCGGCAAGTTTGGCGTCGATGTTTGGAACGAATTCAAGCCAGTCTACGAACGCCTCGATAACGAGAACCTGGTGGAGCGGAACAATGGGTCAATTAATCTCACCCGCAGCGGTCTGCTACAGGTCGATCATTTTTTGTCTGAATTCTTTGAACCTGAATTGAAAGCAGTGCGATACGTCTAATAAAGTTTCAAGTTTCAAGTTCCAGGTTCCAAGTTCAGTTTTGGAATCGGAAGCTGAACTGTTGGAACGGAAACTTGGAACTTGGAACTTGAAACTTGAAACCAAGAATGGATATGAAGACTAACTATGATGTGATCGTGATTGGTGGCGGACCCGCCGGCAGCACCATTGCCAGCATCCTCGCGCGCGAGGGTCGCAGCGTGGTGCTATTTGAGAAGGAGCGGTTTCCACGTCACCATATCGGCGAGTCATTGATGACCGATACTTACTTTACCTTCCAGCGCATGGGTTTACTGGAAAAGCTCAAGGCCAGTCCGTTCGTGCGGAAATACAGTGTTCAGTTTGCCAATCCAGCGGGCAGGGAATCGCGGCCCTTCTATTTCTTTGAGGCCAATCATCATGAGTGCGCCGTCACCTGGCAGGTGACGCGCGCGCAGTTTGACTTGATGCTGATCGAGCACGCGGCCGAGCAGGGTGCGCAGGTCTACCAGGAGACGCAGATCAAGCGGGTGCTGTTTGACGGAGAACGCGCTTACGGCGTCGAAGCGCGCCTGATCGACGGTTCGCTTCAGGAGTTTCACGCGCCCGTCGTAGTTGATGCGACGGGGCAGACCGCAATGCTCTCAAATAAGTTTGGTTGGCGAGTTCGTGATCCAAAACTCAAAAAGGCCGTTCTCTATTCTTACTTCAAGGGCGCACACCGCGAACCGGATCTCAACGGCGGTGCGACACTGGTGTTGCGTACGCCGCAGGGCAGCAACGGCTGGTTCTGGTATATACCACTCGAGAACGACATCACGAGTGTCGGTGTAGTCGCGAATCCCGAATATCTGGTCCAGGGTCGCGGTCAGGATCTGGCAAAAATCTTCCACGAAGAGATTGAGAAGGTTGAATCGTGCCGGAAACGTGTGGCGGGGGCGACTCGCGTCGACAAGATCTATTCGATTCTGGATTATTCCTATCGTTCAAAGAGTTGCGCGGGCGACGGTTTTATTCTGATCGGCGATGCTTACGGTTTTCTCGATCCGATCTATTCGTCCGGCGTGTTGCTGGCGTTAAAGATGGCCGAGCTGGCTGCTGACAGCATTCACCAGGCGTTCCGGAGCAATGATTTCTCCGGCGCCAGCCTCGGTCACTATCAGGCGAAACTGGATCAGGGCATCGAATCGATGCGCAAGCTGGTTTACGCTTTTTACAACGAGGGCTTCAGCTTCGCGCAGTTTCTGCAGAAGTATCCGGAGCAGCGCGTTAACATCATCAGTCTCTTAATGGGCGATGTGTTCAAGGAGGGGGTAGACAATATCTACGGGCCGATGGCCGACTTTGCTGTCATTCCACCTCCGCTTTATGAACAGCTGGATGGTTCTCCCGCGCCGCTCAAAGAACCTGCGGAGGTTGGAGAAGTGTTGTCGGCGAAGTATCAGTACTACGATGATGCGGTCTTGCAGGAAGCAGGGGAATAAACCCGCGTAGCGGGTGAAAGCATAGAGAGAGGTAGGAAACCGAGCGCGCGAAGCGTGCGATAGTTGCTTGGGAATTACTGCGGTTTGAACGATTCCCGCCCACTTCGTGGGCTCTTTTATTTTTGTGGTGGAGTGTACCTGGGGTTTCGCTGCGCTTCACCCCAGGCTTTATGCTGTCGCCGCGCTTCGCGGGCTTCGTCCTAAAACAGCAACTTCACACCAAACTGAACATGCCTCGGATCTCGCGCCGAAGTAATGCGACCGAACGTCGGCGATCCCAGGAAATTGTCCGGCAGGTTGAAGTTGGGATGATTTAAGAGATTGAAAAACTCCGCGCGCAGCTGCAAGGTAACATCTTCCCGAAGGCTGGTGTTCTTCAACAGCGACACATTTACATTCTGGTATCCCGGACCGTCCAGAATATTTCTGCCCGCATTCCCAAAACTGCCCGGAGGTGCAAAAGCGAAAGCACCCGTATTGAACCAGCGTTCCGGCGAGCGATTAGCCAGGGTCGGATTGCCCACCACGTTAGGCCGGTCGTTGGCCCCAAATCCGAGAATTGATCGTCCGGTGCCACTGTTATCGATATCTGATAAAAGCGCCATCGTGAAGGGTCTTCCTGACTGAAAGGTGAGAACGCCGAAACTCTGCCAGCCGCTCAACAACCATCCTGAGTTTGCGAAATACTTACGCCCCTTGCCGAACGGTAGATCGTACGAATAACTAACCGACAAACGATGACGAACATCGAAGTTTGAACGCCCGCGCTCAGCCCTCAGGTCGAAACTGTTCTGCGGAAAGTTTGGATCTCCCGCGCTGCTGAAGAAGTTTGAAGCGTCATCGATCGATTTCGACCAGGTGTATGAAACCAGCGAGGCGAGCCCGCGCGCGAGTCGTTGCTGGTAGCGCGCCTGCAGACTGTGGTAATTCGAATTCGCTCGCGACTCGAGCAGGTCGATGTCGTCAAATCGGAAATCGGGTCGCGGTACGAATGGCAATCCTGGGGGTAGTGCGCTGGGTGGTGGCTGATTTATGTCACGCGCTGTCAGGAGCTTCGTCCCCTTTGAACCGACATAGGCGATTTCCAGAACGCTGTTAGCGCCAAACTGTTGTTGGACGTTGAGATTCCAGTGCTGCATGTAGGCAGTGCGCAAGTCCCTTTGAATCGCCAGCGCTGAGTCAGGCAAGGGAAACGGGAAAAACTGCGGAAAGGGATTGTTCAGCGTTAAGGGCAAGCCGGGAAGCGAGAAGAAGATGTTGTTGTCGAAATAAGGTGAATTGAAATATAGCGCCTCACCTGGGGCCAGCGGCGACTGATCGTAGTAAATGCCGTAACCCGCGCGCAGCACTGTCCGCTCATTCGCGCCCAATGTCCACGCCAGTCCTACTCGCGGTGCGAAATTGTTCCTGTCCGCGTCAAACCCGCCGCGGGGGACGCCATTCGTGCCAACCCGCACCAGGTTGCGCGAAGCAACATCGAAAACATTGGCGCGGTCCTCGGCGTCGACCGGTGGAGAGTTGTATTCGTAACGAAGGCCGGCGTTAAGAGTCAGGCGCGGCCTGACGCGAAAGCTGTCATTGAAAAAGAAGTTGTAGCTATGCGTGCGCAGGTGTTGCGCGTTATCGACGTGAGCAATACTGGCGAGCAGCGGATAGCCAAGCAGCAAGTCAGCGAGTGCGTTACCTGATATCTGGGCGAAGGGCGAAAACTGGATGCGTCCGCGCGACTCAACATCGCGAAAGGCATTCTGCTGCGCGAAACGAATATCCGCGCCGAATTTGATGAGATGGCTGCCGTGGACGTAGCTCACAGTGTCGAGAATCTGATAGACGTTGGTCACGCTGTTCTGAGGATTGTTGCCTTCATCGCCGAGCGGTGACAGGCCGGTAACAGTGATGAAACTTAGGCCGGCATCTCGCGGGTTAGGAGAAATTACCGGCAGACCCAGCTGTGAATTCGTGCGACTTGCCTCCTGAGTCACTGAAGAAGCTACCCGACTCAAAGCCAGGCGCATTTCATTCACCAGATTCGGACTCAACACATTGGTTAGCGCGGCCATCACATTTTGACTGCGTCGTTTGACGGTGTCGCCGAAGGCCGGCACCAGCGCCAGGTTGGGGCCGGTAAAAGGCTCAAACAAATTGCGATCACCGAAACTGTAACGGAAGGTCAAATCCGCGTTTTGTTTCAAGCGATGATCGAGTCGCGCGTCAAAGCTGTCGTTGCGATCACGCTGAGTTGGAGAAGATACAAAATTCTGCAGCGGCACACTGCGATTAGGCAGCGGATAAAGAGCTGCAATCGCGCGTCCGATTGCATTGACGCGAAAGTCCGGAATAACGCCGCCAGAGAAGGGCATGCCGGTAAATGGATCTATCGGAGGCCCAAACAGGCTTTGCGAGAAGTTACCCGCTCGTTCCAGCGCTGTGGGAACGTTGGTGATGCGCGTGATGCCTTCCCGAGCGCGCGTGCCTTCGTAATCGCCAAAGAAAAACGTGCGATCCTGTTTAATCGGTCCACCAAAGGAACCGCCAAACTGGTTGCGCAGGTATTTGGGTTTGGACTCATTGGCCGGGGCAAAAAAGTTTCGCGCATCGAGCGCCCCGTTGCGGTAAAACTCAAACAGCGAGCCATGAACGCTATTGCCGCCTGACTTGAGCACGACGTTAACCTGAGCTCCGGGCGCGCGTCCGAAAGCGGCGTCGTACGTGCTCGTCAACATTTCAAACTCGTGTATGGCATCGATCGACGGCCGCACGCCAAACGTATTCAGCTTGGGATCGACGTTGTAGACGCCGTCGAGCAGAAAGTTGTTCGCGTCTTCGCGCGCGCCGTTGACACTGAAAGCGAAATCGCCACGAACCGAACCAGCGGAGCCCTGAGCGGCGGGTGCAGCTCCCGGGACCAGCAGGGTTAGTTCATAAAAGTTCCGGCCGTCGAGTGGCAAGCCAACAACCTGGCGGTTTTCGATGAAGGTGCCGATGGATGCGGAGTCCTTTTTCAAGTCGCTTTGCGGAGAAACAATCATGTAAGGGTCGGTCGCAACCTGGCCGACCCCGAGCGAGACGTTAACTCTCAGTTCCTGATTTACGTTGAGATTGATGGCTTGCGTGAAAGTCTCGAAATTTGCTGCCGCAACCTTGAGCGTGTAAGAACCGGCGGGAAGCGAAGAAATGACGTATTCGCCGGCCGCGTCCGTGACACTTGTTCGCTGTTCGTTGGTTGAATTGCTGACGAGGGTTAGTGTGGCCGCGGGAATGACCGCGTTATTAGGATCCGTAACGGTGCCACGGATCGAGCCGCGATATGTTTGTGCGGCCACTGAGACAGCCAACGCCAGCAGCAGGAGCAACGTAAAGAGTTTTCGATGGGTCGAGATCATGGTTCCCTCATTACACATTTTTGGATTGAGAACGAATTCCTGTACGACTTCAGTGCCTGGAACATTATGACGAAATCCTTTTGAGAATGCTTGTGGAAAACGCTGTGCGCGAACAACCCCAGCGGTGTTTTGTCTATCAAAGTCGAAAACTTAACTGCTAGAATGCGGTCAGTCATTAAAACGGCAAGAAGCCGACTTTGGTTTCACAGTAGTTGAGTATCATCTGTTTTTTTTCGACAACCCTTAACAAGGTTATCCACTAATTGCGGACTTTGATCCGTTAATTCACTCTACGTTCTGGAGGTCTCCCTGATGCTTTGGATCCTTTTTGCTCTTGGCGCCGCCCTCTCGTGGGGCTTGTACGGACCGGTGCTTCATCGCGGACA
>Ga0070706_100005576_pt1 | contig 11977 bp, 12 predicted proteins | sample KBSK5501metaG_FD_65476 | JGI IMG/M metagenome (GOLD analysis project Ga0070706, IMG submission 65476) | Corn, switchgrass and miscanthus rhizosphere microbial communities from Kellogg Biological Station, Michigan, USA - KBS K5-50-1 metaG | ecosystem: Host-associated > Plants > Roots >...
CTAATCTCTTTTATTGGTTTCTTACTATCGGCAGTGATTGTCGTAACCTTAATATGCGTGAAGTCCTGGGGTTCCCCATCAATTTAGAAAACATGGCAACTCCTCTTCAGGAAAAACTGAGGAACCTTGCAATAGAGCTTGCTGAGAACTTACAAGCCAATTCAGAATACCGAAATATGAGCTTCAAAGGAATAGGATCCCTTGCTATTCAGTGTATGCTTCCCATTAAGTCCAAACCTGTCATCGATGAAATAGATTGTGTACTCGCCAAACACTACGGTTTCACTGAAGAGGAACTAGACTTCATCATCAACTACGATATCAAGTACCGTATGGGGCGGAATAATGGAGATGAGAGCGAGGAGTAACGGTCGATGCCACGTATTTTTGATAACATAGAACAGCGACTCCTGGATGCCCTACAGAACACCCTGAAAATTTCGGATCGGGCCGATTTTTGCGTTGGCTACTTCAACCTGCGTGGTTGGCGGCACATCGATACACTCATGGAGAACTGGCAAGGTGGCGATCAGCCCTCGTGCCGACTATTGATCGGCATGCAGGATAGACCAGAGGATGAACTGCTTAAAGTCTTCAGCCTACGGGGAGTACAGGATGTGGATCAATCTACAGTGGTGCGCCTGAAAACACGCATCGCTCAAGAGTTCCGTAAGCAATTGCTGGTAGGCGCACCCTCAAACGCCGACCAGGAAGGTTTACGCCGCCTGAGCGCGCAACTCAGGTCTAAAAAGTTGGCCGTGAAACTCTTCCTACACCACAAACTGCATGCCAAGCTTTATCTGTGCTACCGCGCCGATCCCAACAATCCGATTACAGGTTTTGTTGGTAGCAGCAATCTTACGCTGGCAGGTCTTACCAGTCAGGGCGAATTGAATGTGGATGTTCTGGATCAAGATGCGTGTAAAAAACTCGAGAAGTGGTTCAATGAGCGTTGGGAAGACCGTTGGTGCCTGGATATCTCTGAAGAACTTACTGACATCATTGATGAAAGCTGGGCACGCGAAGAGATGCCTCCACCCTACTACATTTATCTTAAGATGGCCTATCACCTTTCGCAGGAAGCACGCGCCGGGTTGCAGGAATTCAACATTCCTCGAGATTTCAAAGACCGGTTGTTTGAATACCAGGTGGCTGCCGTAAAGATCGCCGCTCATCATCTGAATAAGCGCGGCGGTGTGCTCATCGGTGACGTGGTCGGACTGGGGAAGACCCTGATGGCGACCGCCCTGGCACGCATCATGCAAGATGATTACGGCATGGAGACGCTGGTGATCTGCCCTAAAAACCTGGTCAAAATGTGGTGGGAGTATGTGCACGACTACAGGCTTGTGGGCGAGGTACGCTCCTTAACCAACGTGCAGAACGAATTGCCTGACCTGCGGCGTTTTCGCCTGCTGATTATCGATGAAAGCCAGAACTTGCGTAACCGCGAGGGCAAACGGTATAAGGCCATCAAGGACTATATCGAGAAGAACGAAAGCAAATGTATTTTGCTTTCAGCAACCCCCTATAATAAAACCTACCTTGATCTTTCTGCACAGCTAAGGCTGTTTCTTACAGATGAGCAGAGCCGTGATGTCGGCATTCGTCCGGAGAAGTTACTTTCCGCGATGGGCGAAACAACATTCAATAGTAAATATCAATGCCCGGTTCGCTCGCTGGCAGCTTTCGAGGAGAGTGAGTATGCAGACGACTGGCGCGACCTGATGCGCCTCTTTCTAGTACGGCGCACACGCAGCTTCATTCAGGAAAATTATGCGCAAACTGACCCGGAGACAAAGCGCAAATACCTGGTCTTCAACGACGGTCGGCGGTCCTATTTCCCCGTTCGTGTACCGCGCACTGTCAAATTTCTCATGCAAAATGAACAGTCTAACGATCCATATGCCTTGCTGTATGACGATAGTGTGTTAGAAACTATTAATAGTCTGAACTTGCCACGTTACGGTCTGGGAACCTACATCGCCAGGTTTCCCAAAAAGCGGCCAACTCCAGCGGAGGAAAAACAACTCGAAGGCCTCTCACGCGCCCGTAAACGACTGATGGGTTTCTGTCGCACCAACCTTTTCAAGCGCCTGGAGAGCGGTGGTCCGGCCTTTATCCAATCTATCGAGCGCCACATACTGCGCAATTTTGTCTATCTCTACGCCATTGAAGAGGGACTTGACTTGCCGCTTGGCACTCAGGACACAAACTTACTCGATACGAGTATCAACGATGAAGACGAAGAGGCGCTGTTACCGGAGACAGCAGAAGAGAACGAAGGGGCAACTACTACTCTCGACGAAGTTGCTGTTCCGCTTTTCCGCGAGGCCGATTTTCGCAGACGCGCGACAGAGGTCTACCGGCAGTATGCCGGACCTTATCGACGTCGATTCAAATGGCTGCGCCCCACACTCTTCAATGCCGACTTGAGAAAAGACCTGCTCACCGATGCGCAGGATCTGCTCACTGTCCTGGAGAAATGCGGAACCTGGGAGGCGAATAAAGATACCAAACTCGCTGCGCTTGTAGACCTGTTGACGCAACAGCATCCCAAGGAAAAAGTCCTGGTGTTCACACAGTTTGCCGATACTGTGCGCTATCTCACTGAGCAACTGCAAGCGCGTGACCTTCAGGCTGTAGAAGGAGTGACAGGAGATTCAGCCGATCCCACTGAACTTGCCTGGCGTTTCAGCCCAGTGAGCAATGACAAGCGCGACAAAATCAGTCCTGCCAATGAATTGAGAGTTTTGATAGCGACGGATGTCTTGAGCGAAGGACAGAACCTGCAAGATGCTGCGATTGTGGTGAATTATGATTTGCCCTGGGCTATTATTCGCCTGATCCAGCGAGCAGGCCGCGTTGATCGTATTGGGCAGCAGGCAGATACGATTTATTGCTACTCCTTCCTGCCTGCCGAAGGCGTTGAACGCCTGATTCGACTGCGCGAGCGCGTGCTCCAACGCCTGAAACAGAACGCCGAAGTTGTCGGCACTGACGAAGCCTTCTTTGAAGATGAAATTACTGACAATGCGAGAGCTACCTTTATAGATCTCTATAATGAGAAAGCCGATATACTAGATGGAGAGGCTGATACCGAGGTTGACCTTGCGTCTCAAGCCTATCAAATCTGGAAGAATGCTATAGATGCCAATCCAAAATTGAGAGGCATTATCGAGAAATTACCGAATGTGATCTTCTCAACGCGTGACCATCGCAGCAGTGTCACCGCTCCTGAAGGGGTGTTGCTCTACATGCGTACCTCGGAAGGCAATGATGCACTTGCATGGATCAACCGCAAGGGCGAAAGCGTCACACAGTCGCAACTGACGATTCTGCGAGCTGCTGCATGTGATATCAATACGAAGGCCATTGCACGCCCACCGGAACAACACGACCTGGTGAGAAAAGGTGTAGAGCATATCATGGAAGAGGAAACGCGCAACATCGGTGGGCAACTCGGGTCGCCTTCAGGTGCGCGCCGGCGCACCTATGAGCGAATCAAGCAGTATGTTGAGAAAACAAAGGATTCACTCCTTCCTCCGCCACCAGAGTTGTACAGTGTGATGGAGGAAATCTATCGCTACCCGCTCCAGGAAACAGCCAGAGATACGCTCAATCGCCAGCTTCGTAGCGGCATTGACGACGACCAGTTAGCCGATCTGGTGATCAATTTACGAGAAGATAATCGTCTCTGCCAGGTGCATGAACAGATGGAGCCGGAGGAGCCGCAGATTATTTGTTCGTTGGGGTTGTTTGAGGGAGAGGATGGGGTGTAAAGGCGAGAAAGGGCTTTTAAAGAGAGTTTCGTGATTATAGATAAGACCTTATAGGCATAGGTTGATGCCAGGGCCTGCGGATAAGGCGTTGGCGCATGAGGGGAGGATGGGGGTGGAGGTGTTGTAGTTGGGAATCCTTGAAAGTGGATGAAAAGCGAAAGTTGTTGTAGGTAATTTTAAGCGGTGACCGGAAAGATTGAACTCGACGATGTGTAAACTGCAATTCATGGTGCATCCAAGGATAAGGCGTTATGGTTAAGATATATAGAGGAGTTTAGTCTTATGTCAACAATGTCAAAAATATTGACCTTTGCTTTCTTAATTGCAATTGTAGTCGTTATTTTGGCAACCATTGGAGTAGTTGTCTCACCCATGCTTTTTTCCAAAGCCTTTCCGCAAGGAGTAGACCAATGGACAGTTGCTGGACTGACAGAGACATTTGCTGGCATGATGGCTGCCTTACTGGCGATAATTGGTGCCGCTGTTGTGGCTTTTAATTGGCTATACTTAGAGCAGCGCGTGGAGCGGATATTGAAGGAGAAAACCGATATTATTAAACAAGAGTTGTTCACAAGTCTAAATGAGCGGATTCGTGCGATGGGCGAGTTCGCAATAATCTGGAACTATCCGCTGGAAGAAAAAGATCGATATGCCGAGCAAGTGTTAAAACGAGTTCCTGATATAACTAATGTCGCAGCATCTATGGCAGAAGAGTACATTTTATATATCATCAATGCTGAAACTGTAGAACTGCAGTTGATTGATACCGATCAGACAATATTGCGAAACCCAGCTTCAGTCCGTATTTCCTATCCCTCAAAGTCAAGGTTAACGATTGGTCCGGGTATATTATCACGAGACAAAGCTTTAGACCGAGCTAACTACTGGGCACAAAGGGCATTAGACGCTCGTATATCTCACGATCCTGGATTTCCAGAACTTGTGATGGCAGAAGTGCGGGCTTTGCAAAAAGAACCTGACAGTACTCTAGACTACCTGGAACAAGCACTGCAAAAAGACCTTTCTTTCAAGGAGATGATAGTAACAGATAATGACTACTGGCTTGTGTTCACTAGCATGACCCGCAATGAGAGCCAGCAAAAGAAACTTGATACATTGTTGAGACTTCTTGATCTTGAGAGACCTTCATTGGAAGAAGTGAGAAACCATTGTATCCATAGGGACCAATACCAGCAGGCAAAATTTAGTGCAATCAAGAAGAGTGATGGCGAATACGCCTTAATAGTTATAGATGGGGTGCAAAAGCACCTCGATGACCCTAAGATCAGATGGCGCATCAGGGCAAGTGGTGATTTTAATAAATCTGCTGCTGATCTAGACAAAGTAATGAAAATCATTGAGGAAATTTTTATTCCTACGAAGCTCATTCCAAATGAGGTCTAATAATGATTTACAGTTCTGAATCTTTACTTTTCTAAAGCACCCTCTAACCGCTCTTTCAAACATCGCACATCGCTCCTAAAGCGTCTTCGCAAAATCGCAGCCAGCAACGGCTCGATAAGCAGAGAAAAGCCGCTCAACTCTACCTTTGCCTGGTTGAGAAAGCGAGTCTGGTCTCCTCTACGTTCAACGGTGCGGCTGCCTGAGACGGGGACGCTATTGGCCATCAATCCGGCGAAAGCAACTTTCCTATCGGGCTCATACTGTGTAATCTCAGCAGGCGTTACTCTCTTTTTTCCAAAGAAGCGTGCTACTTCTCGCGTCTTCGTGCCGACCTGAGTGCGACCCGGTGGTGTCTGGGTCATCTCGATAAGACCGGCCCGCCACTGGCAATCATGCTCGTAGTTGCTGATATAAGCGAAAACCACTTCGACAGGCCAGGCAATAACAATACTCATGGTGAGATCCATTGCAAATGATTCCTAGGCTCAATCTTTCTGACCTGATTATAAGCTCCCGAATTGCACTCTCATCCTCTGACATTCTCAATGGTATTCGCCAAAAAAGTCTGTTACATGTGATGCAACGAGATTTCATAAGAGCCGTACAATTCAGTTCTCCAGAGAGACGGCGGTAAAACGTTGACGGATGAATTGTGGATGCTCGATCTCGTCCAGCAGGGCGACCGCGTAATCTTCCATAGAAACGTAGCTCTCGCCCTGATCGTTGGTCAGCAACTTGTCGGTGCCGAGGCGATACTTCCCGGTCCGCCTGCCCGGCTTGATGGTCGCGGACGGACTGAAAAAGGTCCAATCGATATCAGAAGCGCGTAAGATGTCCAGTGTTTCGCGCTGCGCCCTCGACGTCGGACGCGCCACATCGGAGAAGCTGGGTGTGTCGACCAGTTGGACGTTGGGAGCAACTTCAAGGCTGCCCGCGCCGCCAACCACGATCAGTCGCTTGTTTCCCCTGGCTCGCTTCACCCCTTCGATCACCGCATGCGTGGAATTGACAAAGAAGTTGTGTGTATCGATGCCGCGCGCGCCCGTTGCGTTCACAATCACATCCGCGTCAGTAATCGCTTCCGCAATACTGGCGGGATCAAAAATATCCACACGAGCGACCGTCAGATGTGGATGCGTAATCGGAAACCCTTCTGGATTGCGTACCAGCGCCTTCACCTCGTGGCCGCGTGCCAGGGCCTCCTGAGCAATACGCTGACCAATCTTGCCATTTGCCCCAAGCAACGCAATCTTCATAACTATGCTCCTTTTCGAGTGATGCTTAGCGAATGAAAGAGGGCGTTCCGCAGGCCCTCTCTCATTTTTCAGTGTATCACATCCCGTGGGCATTTCTGAGGCCACGCCCGCTGCCGGTAACGATAGCCACCTGGCCATCGAAGCGAATAGTCACCGGTACTTCCTCCTGATGTATTCTTGCTGATGTTATTATCGCATATGATGTGTGCAGTGGGCGCTAGCGTCCTACAGCTATGAGCTGTCCGACGTACCCTCCGGTAACTCAACATTTTCGTAGAGGCCCGCAATGGGGAAACTCAGGTTGAGGCTTGCCAGTTCTACTAGATCGCCAGGCCCGAAAGGATTAAGTGTCCAGAGGGTGTCTGCCTGACGCCGGTAGGCCTCCACGGCCTGCCGTTGCGTGTCTACCAATACATACTCTTGCACCGTGGGGCACGCTCGATAGTAGGCAAATTTTCTGCCCCGGTCATAGGCTTCCGTACTGGAGGAGAGCACTTCCACAATGAGGCGGGGAAACTGAACGATATCGATTGATCCGCGATCTCGTTGATCGCAACTCACCGAGGCATCAGGGTATACAAAACGTCTTTGGGAGAGGCGTACCTTCAAATCTGAGTTGTAGACGCGACATTGGCCGCTACGAAGTAGACTGTGCAGTAAGCTAGTCAGGTTAATGCTGATCGTGGAATGGTCAGCGGTTCCACCTGCCAACATATAGACATAGCCGTCAATGTATTCGTAGCGTGCCTCAACGCTGGCGCGATCAAGCGTCAGATAGTCCTCAACACTCATCATTAACCGGTCAGGCTCAGCAACCACCTCTCTAAGCTCCTTTCGAGGTTCGGACTGATGCATTTCTTATTCCTGAGAAGCGTAAGTACCTCTAGCTATGCCAGTCAAGAGTTATTTTGCCCTTGAGGCAGCTTCTGAAGCTCTACCTCTTCAAAGGATGGGAGCGCTTCAGCTCTATGCATATGATATCACTTTCTTACTTGAACTGCATCAGTCTCTCCATGTGGCCTATTTTCACCTGTATGGTATCGAGCGCGACGATCAACCAGGCTGCTTCCTTCATCGACGAAACCTACGGAAAACTGGACATCTTAGTGAATAATGCCGGTATTTCTCTGAGAGAAGGAAAAGTGCCTCCCAGCGAACTGGATGTCGATGTCTTGAAGCCGACTTTGCAACAGCCCTGGGAACTCAGCACAGATATTTGGAGATAACTGGGAGGAGGTGATACACTAGAAGGCAAGTTCTAAAGCAGGAGGAAGAAGATGGAATGGTATCGAAGAGACAAAGAAGCGGTGGCAGCGGCCTTGCAGCGAGGGGAACGGCCTGACTTAGCCACGACGAGGGCCAGTGGGCCGTTGGATGAGTTGGTCGCCTTACATGAAGAGTGAGGGATCTTTGCGATCTTAGATGAAGTCGAAGCGCAGCGAACACGAGCGGGTGCGCCGGATGAGCTGTTGCTACGGACGCTGGCGACGTTGCCGTTTGTGGAGCAAGCCTCCTTGAGCGGAGCCACTGAGGTGCTGTTTCGCGAGCCTGCGGTGCTCTTGCAACTCGGGTGGGCCCCGGTGCAGATTCGTTCGGGGAGCAATGGGCGGCATCGGCATCCCGAGGGACGACCAGAGGAATCCTTGCCGTGCCATCCTGAGACGTTGCGCGATGCGTTGCGGCGGGTTGGAGAGTCAGCCTGGCTGAAAGCGCACCAGGCGGGGGTGCAGTCGCTCTACCAGCGAAAGTTGTTGCGTGGCAAGGTCTACGCCGTCGATGGCAGCGGGCTGGGAGACGAACTGCGGTTGGTGGCCTTGGTGTGTGTGTCGGCTACCCGTCCGATCATTGTGGCCTGGCGACTCTTGAGTGGGAACGCCTCAGAGAAAGGCCAGGAAGCGGCGGTAACGCATGCCCTGATCGAACAAGTACTCGAGGTAGCCGGACCGCAGGCCATCGGCTTGCTGCTGGCCGATGCGCTCTCTGCCGATGGGCCACTGCTGGCCTGGCTCAAGTACCGTCAAGGCATTGATGCTCTGGTGAGTTTACCCGAGGATCGGCTGCTCTACCAGGATTTGCAAGGGCTGGCCGATGGGCAGTTCATTGACTGGACCCACCATCGCTATCTGCGCACGATTCAGGGTCACAAGCAGGTACGTGAGGGGGAGGTGACGGCGGCTGGGGAGCTGACGAGTTGGGATAGCTTTCTCGAGGCGGCTGCTCGCTATGGCGTGCCTGAGGCTAGCCTGTGGGCCTGTCTCATCCGGGATGTGACTACCCAGGAACTGGCCCAAGAGCCGCCGCGAGCGTTGGTAAGTACCCGCAGGTTCTCCGATGGCTTTGCCGCCTTGCAGGCCTTTCGTCCCCGATGGCACATTGAAGATGATACGTACCGCGAACTCAAAGAGGGGTGGAGACTCGAGCAGCAGCGCTGGGGACGTGATTTTGCAGCAGCGTTGGGACGCACGACCTTGACGTGCCTGGCTTTCAATACCGCGCAGGTCTATCGTTTGCAAGCCGGAGAGCGGTTGGCTTCGGTGGCTATTCGGCGATTGCGACGATCCCGTCAGCGCGAACTTGGCAGTGCTCCGGCAGTACTCTCTGTCGCTGGCTGCTATGGCGTCTTTGCTCTGGAAGAGTTGCTCGACGTGCTTGGCTCTCCTGCCAAGGAAAGTCTCCTGCCTGATGTGCAGCGATCCTCTTCTCCTGATGCTCCTCCCTAATCCTTATCTCCAAATGTCTGAACTCAGCATGAAAGAGTTGACTTTCCTCAGTGTACATGTTACACTAACATTAGTGTATATATTACACTAATGTGTTTTGAAGAAATGTCTCGACATCTCATCAGGAGGGAAATGATGCTTTTCTTACTTTTCTTATTCTTCTCACTCTTCTCACTCCTACTACTTACTCTTGGTGTTGTTGGAAGTACGGTCTTATTCGTCCGAAGCGGCAAACCTTCGCCCACTATGACTGGCCCTTTGTACTAGTGGTACTTGAGGATTTCTACAACAAAAAAGAGAGGGGAAACTACTCCCCTCTCTCTACATTTTTGGGATGTCTCTGTAATTCTGAGGTTTAGAGGGGAATTTGCCTATCAGTTCGATAAAGCAATGGAAAACTCGTGGCAGGAGAAGCACTTGACAAGACTGAACAAACATACTAAAATGCTAGTGCAACCAATTAGTTGCAGATAGAGTGCTTCCAAAAGCCAAGGAGTTGAACAAGATGAAGATTTATCTCACGAGTGTTTTTGTGGACGACCAGGACAAAGCCCTGAAATTTTATACGGAGGTTCTGGGTTTCATAAAAAAAGCCGACTTTCCAGTCGGACAATTCAAATGGCTCACTGTTGTCTCGCCTGAAGAGCCAGACGGTGTCGAATTATTGCTTGAGCCAAACGACAATCCGGCTACCAAGTCATTCCAAAAAGCCCTGTTTGAGCAAGGGATAGCTGCAACGTCATTTGCGGTTTCGGATATTCAAAAAGAGTACGAACGAATGAAAAAGCTGGGTGTAGTGTGGACTCAGGAGCCAACGCCAATGGGGCCAGCAACCATTGCCGTCTTTGATGATACCTGCGGGAACCTCATACAAATAGCTCAGAAAAGCTAATACAAAAAGCAAGATTTCTCAACGGATCTTCGGGAAGATTCAGGCGAATGAGATGAGAAAGATGGCTATCGAACGCAGCATTTGGATCGCAGCACCACGCGAACGTGTCTGGCAGGCGGTCAATGATCCCGCACAAATTGCACAGTGGTTTGCGCCCGGCACCTTCTTTTCCCAACACGGGAACACGATCTGCGTGCGCATCGGCGAAAGGGATATAGAGGTGGCTGTTATTGAACTCGTTGACCCGCCACGGCACATTACCACCCGCAATTTACCAGAGAAGTCGATCACGACGACCTATACGCTCGAAGAGGAAAATGGCGGCACGCGTTTCACTGTCACAGAGACTGGGTTTGAGGCGCTTTCAGAAGATGCACGCAAAAAGCGGCTTCAGCAGAATGGCAAGGGGTGGGAGAGAGTGCTAGAGAACTTGAAAGCCTATCTTGACGGCAGGAGTCTCCCCTCCTGATGGACGCACGCATTTTCGCTGCCCTCGCTGACCCAACACGTTTGGACTTGGTGATGAAGTTGGCGGGAAACAATCCAAAAACGGCGACCCAACTTGCAGAGGAATATCCCATCACCCGACAGGGGATCCTCAAGCATCTTCATATTCTCGAAGATGCTGGATTGGTCACTGTTCATCAAAAGGGGCGCGAAAAACGCTATACCCTGACCCCTGAACCCCTCGGCGAGATTGATGAATGGCTTAAGGAAATCAGCGCCACATGGGATGAACGTTTGCAGCGGCTGAAGGCGTTGCTCGAAAACGAGGCAACTGGCGGGTAGGGAGTGTCTGAACAGGGAGCAAATTACTCTATGAACTTTCATCCCCTTGTCCCAGAACTGAGTGTTTCTCATTTTGAGAACAGCCTCCAGCGAAGCAGAGGTCTTTAGCTCACCGGTGCTAGTGGAGGGACAACGCCCAACTGTTGGAGCACGGCGAGCCGATCAGTGAGGCCCCAATGTTCCACCAACTTGCCATTAGCGATACGGAAGATGTTGATCCCCGTTACCGCGATCTGCTTCCCCGTGGGAGGGATGCCTCTGAACGCGCCCCGGTGGGTGCCACGAATGCTGACGCGGGCCACCACCTTGTCCCCGTCAGCCATGAGGTCCTCCACGGTAGCCTTCACGTCAGGGAAGGCGTTGAGGTACTGACCGAGGAATTGGTTCGTCTCCTGGGGCATGCCTGGAGGCACAGTATGGTTGACCCCACCGGGGGGAACGAACTGGTCGAGTGCAGTCAGATTCCTCTGATTAATGACTTCCTCAAAGAACCGCTGAACAAGAGCCTTGTTGTCGTCTGTTGTCATCGGGTATCTTCCTTTCTGTGGAGTAGAGTCCCGGGCAATCCTGCTTGACTTCTCCATCTGCTTATCAGGTGAGACGTCATCCGTGAATCAGTATACCACATGTCTCTAAAGCCTTTCGATCAGCATGCTGTTGTACCTTTCAAGGTGCAGGGAGATGAGCGAAAAGATGGCTATGCTCGCTCTTCGTTGTTCTTGTCTTGTGTATATTGCCTTTTCTCAGAAAATACACTGCTTCAAGTCCACCAACAGAAAGGGGGACGGCTTCCTCATAACTTATATTGGACGGTTTGATTGCCAGCACCCCTTTTTCAGGCAGACAGGTGTACTCAGCATACGCACCCAAACCCAAACCACTCCATCCAAAAACCTGGTCACCCTTCCTAAATCGTGTGACCTCTTTGCCGACTGCCTCAACTTCTCCGGCTAGCTCCTGTCCCAGGATCATGGGTCTTGGTCTTATGAGTCTTCTGAGACCCACAAATATTCGTATGGGAAGCCTCAGCGCGAGAGGGAGTTTTAAACCTCGAAGCTCACAGTCCGCTGCTGTTACTGTCGTCGCATATATTCTTATCAGGACTTCATTGTCCTTGGGAGCAGGTTTTGCTAC
>Ga0070706_100005577_pt1 | contig 11973 bp, 8 predicted proteins | sample KBSK5501metaG_FD_65476 | JGI IMG/M metagenome (GOLD analysis project Ga0070706, IMG submission 65476) | Corn, switchgrass and miscanthus rhizosphere microbial communities from Kellogg Biological Station, Michigan, USA - KBS K5-50-1 metaG | ecosystem: Host-associated > Plants > Roots >...
CTCGCCGTGGGCGAGCTTCCGGGCACCACCATCGCGGAGACGGCCCGGCGATACGCGCGCCGCTGCCCCTGGTCCTCCAGGGGAGAGTACCGGAGCCACAGGTCATGGCCGGTCTCCGCGCGTGCCGAGGCGCCCGGCCCGACCGCGGACAGGCAGAGGCCGAGAGCGAGACCGGCGCCACGTCGTCCGCGGATTCCCCGTCGTCCGGCCAAGGCCGTACTATAGGCTGACCACGGGGGGGCAGGAACGGTAGAATCCCGCCCCATGCCCGCCCAGCGCGCGATCCGGAAGGCTCTGGCCCTCGCCTTCCTCGCGGCGCCGGCCGCGGCCCTGGACCCGAGCCGGGCCGTCACCCAGTATCGTCGCGACGCCTGGAACACCCGTGAGGGCCTCCCGCAGAGCTCGGTGGAGTCGATGGCCCAGACGCGGGACGGCTACCTCTGGCTGGGGACCCAGGAGGGGCTGGCCCGCTTCGACGGCGTGCAGTTCGTGGTGTTCGACAAGGCCAACACGGAGGCCCTGCGGCACAACCGCATCACCGCGCTCCTGGCCGACCGCCAGGGCAGCCTCTGGATCGGCACCGAGGGCGGTGGCCTCACGCGCCTCGAGGGCGGCGCCTTCAGCACTCTGGGCGCCGCGGAGGGCCTTCCCAACCCGCGGGTCAAGGCCCTCGCGCAGGACGTGGAGGGCTCGGTGTGGGTTGGCACCGACGGCGGCCTGGCGCGCCTCTCGGGCGGGAAGTTCGTGGACGCGCCGCACGAGCTCCAGCATCGTCCCGTGGAGTCGCTCTTCGCGGGCCGCGACGGCTTGTGGGTGGGGCTGCGGGACGGCCTCGAGCGCGTGCAGGGGGACCAGGTCGAGACGGGCGCGGTACGCGGCCTGCGGACAGCGCCGGTGACGGCCCTCTGGGAGGACGCGGACGAGACGCTCTGGGTGGGGACGCGGCACGGCCTCTTCGTGCGGCGGCCGGGGCGGCCCGAAGTCGCTCCCGCGGCGGCGGCGCTGCCCGGTCCCATCGTGACCGCGATCCACCGCGATCGGGACGGCGGCCTGTGGGTGGGCACGGAGTCGGGGGCCGCCCGCATCGCCGGGTCGTCCACGAGCGTTCTCGGCACCCGCCAGGGCCTCTCCAACGACCAGGTCAACGAGATCTTCGAGGACCGGGAGGGGAGCCTCTGGGTGGGGACCCAGGACGGCGGGGTGAACCGCTTCGCCGACGGCAAGTTCACGACCTACTCCGCGGTCGAGGGCCTGGCGGGCGACATCGCCTGGTCGATCTTCGGCGACCGCGAGGGCAACGTCTGGATCGGCACCAAGACGGGCGGGCTCTCGCGCTTTCGCGACGGCCGCTTCCAGACCTTCTCCACCGCCCAGGGCCTCTCGAGCAACGCCGTGCAGTCGATCGCGCAGGGAGCCGACGGCGCGCTCTGGATCGGGACCCGCGGAGGGGGCCTGGACCGCTTGAAGGACGGGCGGGTCACGGTGCTCTCCACCCGGCAAGGCCTCCCCCACGACTCGATCAGCACCCTGCTCGCGGCGCGGGACGGCGCGCTCTGGATCGGCACGCGAGGCGGTGGGCTCTGCCGGCTCAAGGGCGGTGATCTGACGACCTGGAGCACCCGGAACGGCCTGCCCAATGACACCATCCACAACCTCCTCGAGGCGAGGGACGGCTCGCTCTGGATCGCCACCAACGGCGGCGGCCTGGTCCGCTTCCGCGACGGGGTCTTCAGCGCCTACACCACGCGCGAGGGCCTGTCGTCCGACATCGTGAACGTCGTGCACGAGGACGAGAAGGGGACCCTCTGGGTGGGCACGTTCGGGGGCGGCCTCAACCGCATGCGCGGCGAGCGCTTCACCGCCTACACCACATCCGAGGGGCTCTACGATGACGCGATCTTCAGCATCCTGGAGGACGCCAGGGGCCGCCTCTGGATGAGCTGCAACAAGGGGGTCTTCCGGGTGGACAAGCGCGACCTCGACGACTTCGACCGGGGCGCCCTGAAGCGCCTCCACCCCGTCGCGTACGGGGTCGAGGACGGCATGAAGAACCGGGAATGCAACGGCGCGAACCAGCCCCCGGCCTGGCGGGACGACCAGGGCCGGCTCTGGTTCCCCACCATCGAGGGGGTCGCGGTGATCGACCCCGACCGGATCCGGACCAACCCCGTCCCGCCGACGGTGAGCGTGGAGCAGCTCGTGGTCGACGGGAGGGCCGCGGGGCCGCGGGACGGGCTCGTGATCGGGCCCGGGGCCAAGAACCTCGAGTTCCACTACGCGGCGCCCAGCTTCGTGGTCCCCGCCCGCGTGCGCTACCGCTACCAGCTGGAAGGCCTGGAGCCGGAGTGGGTGGAGGCGGGCGCCCGGCGGGTGGCCTACTACTCGCGCCTGCCCCCGGGGCGCTTCCGCTTCCGCGTGGACGCGGCCAACGACGACGGTCTCTGGAACGAGAAGGCGGCGTCGGTCTCCTTCCGCTTGAGGCCCCGCTTCTACGAGACGCCCTGGTTCTACGCCGCGTGCGCCCTGGCCATGGCGGGCGCCGTGTGGGTGGGCGATCGGCTGCGCATCCGGGGGCTGCGGGCCCGCGAGCAGGCCCTGCAGCGGCTCGTCGGGGAGCGTACCCACGCCCTGGCCGAGGCCAACGCGAGGCTGGAGCGGCTGTCCACCCTCGACCCCCTCACGGGAGTCGCGAACCGCCGCCGCTTCGACGAGCTCCTGGACGTCGAATGGCGGCGGGGCTGCCGCTCGGGACGGCCCCTCTCTCTCATCATCCTCGACCTCGACTTCTTCAAGCCCTACAACGACACGAACGGCCACCCCGCGGGCGACGAGTGCCTGCGGCAGGCGGCCCGGGTGCTCTCGGGGGCCCTGGGGCGCGCGGGGGATCTCGTCGCGCGCTACGGCGGCGAGGAGTTCGTGGCCCTCCTGCCGGGCATGGCGGCGGAGGACGCCTTGGCGCTGGCGGAGCGCCTGCGGATGGGGGTCGAGGCCCTCCGCCTCCCCCACAACGCCTCCGCGGTGTCGCCGGTGGTGACGCTGAGCGCCGGCCTGGCGACGGTGGTGCCCGAGGAGGGCCGGGCTCCGGATGTCCTGGTGGCGGCGGCGGACCGGGCTCTCTACGAGGCCAAGCGCCAGGGGCGCAACCGGGTGTTCCCCGCCACGACCTAGGGCGGGTCCCGCTCCGCAATCGCCTCGAGGAGCCGCGCGCCATAGCGCTCCGCCTTGGCGGCCCCGATGCCGTAGGCCTGTTGCAGCTCGTCCAGAGTGCGCGGGCGGAGGACGGCCACGTCGCGCAGCGTGCGATCGCTCGCCACCACGAAGGGCGGCACTCCGTCCCTGCGCGCGAGCTCCAGCCGAAGGCGGCGCAGCGTCTCGAACCGCGCGGCGGCCTCGGGCGGGAGGCCCCCGGACCCCTTGAGTGCAGTGGGGCCCCGGGACCCCTTGGGTGCAGTGGTGAGCAAGAGGCCCGCGCCGTGCTCGCGGGGCAGGACGAGGCGCGCGGGGCGCTCGCCCTTCATGACCGCCCGCCCCGACCCGGTCAGCAGGACCACCGGCCGGTCGCCGGGCGTGAAGTCCACCCAGCCCGCGGTCACGCAGCGCCGGAGAACCCGGGTCAGCCATTCGTCGGAGCGGCCCTTGAGCGCGCCGAAGGTGGGAGTCCGGTCGAGGCCGGCGCGCTCCAGGCGCGGGTCGGGAAGGCCCGCCAGGAGCTTCACCGCCGCGGTGAGGCCGTAGCGGTGGTGCACGCGCGCCACCGCGGAGAGCGCCTTGCGCACGACCAGGGTGGTCTCCTCGTCGTCCGCGGCCTCGCCCCCGAGGTCGCGACACACGTCGCACTTCCCGCACCCCGCCAGGGCCTCCGCCTCGTCGCCGAAGTAGCGCAGGATCGCGTCGTGGCGGCAGCTCCCGCCTTCCGCCCAACGCATCAGCTCGAGGAAGAGGCTCCACTTGTGCTCGACGACCGCCGGCGCGGGCGGGGGCTCGCCTCCTTCCAGGAGGCGCCGGCGCAGGGCCATGTCGGCGGGGGCGTGCAGGAGGAGGCCGATGGCCTCGGCTCCGTCCCGCCCCGCGCGCCCCACCTCCTGGTAGTAGGCCTCGATCGAGCCGGGCGGGGCGAGGTGCACGACCGCGCGCACGTCCGGGCGGTCGATGCCCATGCCAAAGGCGTTCGTCGCCACCACGATCTCCAGGGAGCCGTCGGCGAAGGCGCGCTGCGCGACGTCGCGCGAGCGCCCATCCATCCCCGCGTGGTAGGCGCCCGCGCGCCAGCCCCGGCCCTTGAGCCGCGCCGCCTCCTCCTCGGCCGAGCGGCGGGTGGGCGCGTACACGATGGCGGTGCCCCGCCCCGCGGCCGGGGCGCCGAGGGCCTCGGCCAGGACCTCGTCCACCAGGCGAAGGCGCTCGCGCTCGGCCAGGGCCTCGCGCGCGCGGAGCGCGAGATTCGGACGGGCGAAGCCGCGCACGAGCTGCGGCGTGTCCGCGCCGAGGCCGAGACGGGCCAGGATCTCGTCGCGCACCACGGGGGTCGCGGTCGCGGTGCAGGCGAGGATGCGCGGAGGGCGCAGCTCCTCGAAGAGCGCGCCGATCTCCAGGTAGTCGGGCCGGAAGTCGTGGCCCCATTCGCTGATGCAGTGGGCCTCGTCCACCGCCACCAGGGGGACGCGGAGGTCGCGGAGCAGGCCGCGGAAGCCCGGATAGGCGAGGCGCTCCGGAGCGACGTAGGCGAGCTTGAAGGCCCCCGCCCGGATCCGGCCGAGACGCTCGCGCATCTCCGCGGCCGAGAGGGTCGCGGCCAGGAAGGTGGCGGGCACCCCCCGCGCCTCGAGGGCCTGCACCTGGTCGTGCATCAGCGAGACGAGCGGTGAGATGACGAGGCTGGTGCCCGGAAGGAGGCTGGCCGGGAGCTGGTAGATGAGGCTCTTGCCCCCGCCGGTGGGAGCCACCAGGAGCAGCCGGCCCTTCGCGAGCAGGGTTTCCACGGCCTCGCGCTGGCCGGGACGGAACTGCGTGTAGCCGAGGTGAGCGAGCCCCGCGAGGAGGTCGAGCGCGCGGTCACCCACCGGCTGGCTCAGGCCGGCTGTCCGGTCGTGAAGTTCCACTCCATGGGGCGCCGCTGCCGGATCGAGAGGTTCACCAGGTGGGCGGCGGCGGCCGCGAAGTGCCCCCGCTGCCCGTCCTCCACCGACGGCTTGCCGGTGCGCGCCGACTCGAAGAACCGGGCCATGTGGACGAAGGTCGACTCCCGCCCGAGCTCGCCGAAGGCCTCGCTCTCCTTGCGCATCTGCGGGGTCCAGGAGTCGGGCCGCTCCGAGGCCAGCACCTTGGGATCCGCGTAGTAAGCCTTCTCCAGCCCCTCGGCCCACGAGCTCACCACCCAGCCGTTGTCCTCCAGCGCGTTCTCGGGCTTCAGGACCATCTGCCCGCCCCGGAACACGAGGGAGGCCTCGTTGCCCATCACCTCGAAGCCGCTCTCCGCCGAGGCCTGGTTGTTGAAGGTCGAGCTGAGGTTCACCGCGAAGCCCTCGGGATACTCGAGGACCGCGTTCACCGTGTCCGGCACCTCGTGGGTCTCCTTGTAGCGGTAGTTCTGGCCCATGGCCACCACCCGCGCGGGCATCTTGGCGTCCATGAGGAAGTGGATGGTGGTGAGCAGGTGCACGAAGAGGTCGGTGGCGATGCCTCCCGAGTAGTCCCAGTAGCAGCGCCAGCGGAAGAAGCGCTCCAGGCTGAAGGGCTTCTTGGGAGCGGGACCGAGGAAGGCCGAGAAGTCCACGCTCTTCTCGTTCGCGTCGGGGGGGATGGGATAGAGCCAGGCCCCGCTCTTCGTGTTGCGGTTGTAGCTGGCGCGGATCATGGTGACCTGGCCGAGCTTGCCCGCCTTGATCAGGTCGCGCGCCGTCTCCTGGGTCTTGGAGCTGATGCCCTGGCTGCCGATCTGGAGCACGCGGCCCGAGGCCTTGGCGGCCGCGATCATCTCGGGACCGTCCTCGATGGAGAGGGTCATGGGCTTCTCGAGGTAGACGTGCTTGCCGGCCCGGAGCGCTTCCACGGTCTGCGCGCGGTGCCAGTGATCGGGGGTGCCGATGATCACGGCGTCGACCGACTTGTCCGCGAGCAGAGCCTTCCAGTCCCCGTAGTCCCGGGCCCGACCGCCGCTCCGGGCGATGGCCCGCTGCACGCGGCCCTTGTAGGCGTCGCACACCCCGACCAGCTCGACCCCGGGCACGGCCAGGGCGGCTTCGAGCAGGCCCGACTGCACGCGCGCACCCACGCCGATGATCCCGAGCTGGAGGCGGTCGTTCGGGGAGCCCTGGGGCGCGGCGAAGCCCACGGGAGCCCGGGAGACGGCGGCCGCGGCGGCGGTGCCGGCGGCGGTCCTGGCCAGGAACGCGCGGCGGGTCAGCTTGCTTGGCATGTTCGAACCTCCAGTAGGAAGGGTCACATCCCGGGGGGCTGGAAGCGGCCGTCGATCGCGGTCCAGCCGCCGTCCACGAACAGCACGGTGCCGGTCACGTAGCTGGCGGCCTCCGAGAGGAGAAACAGGGTGGGGGCGGCGATCTCGTCGGGGCGCGCCCAGCGCTTGAGGATGCTCTTGGCCGCGTAGGCCTCGGACCACTTCGGGTCGGCCTTGATGGGAGCGGTGAGCGGCGTGTCCACGATCCCCGGGGCCACCGCGTTCACCCGCACGGGCGCGAACTCCACGGCGGCGGTGCGCACGAGCTGCACGATCGCGGCCTTGGTGGCCGCGTAGACGGACTGCCCGGGCTCCACGACCTGCGACCGGATCGACGAGAGCAGGACGATGCTCCCCCGGCCGGCCGCAGTCATGATCCGCCCGGCCGCGCGCAGCACGTTGAAGCTCCCGCGCACGTTCAGGCTCATCACGCGCTCGTAGTCCTCGTCGGTGTAGGCCAGGATCGGCTTGCGGGCGTTGACGGCGGGCGTGCAGACGGCGACGTCCAATCGTCCGGCGCGCTGCCGCAGGGCTTCGAAGGCGGCCTCGACCGAAGCACCGTCGCGGACGTCCAGGACCGAAGCCTCGGCCCCCGACCCCGCCCGCTCGGCCGCGGCCCGGGCCTTCTGCTCGTCCACGTCGAAGCAGCAGACGCGCGCTCCCAGGCCCGCCGCCCCCAGGGCCACCGCTTCCCCGATCCCCGAGCCGGCGCCCACCACCGCCGCCACTTTTCCGTCGAGACGATAGAGCTGCGGATCCGTCATGGCTGGTCTCTCGTCACGCCCGGCGCCTCCAATAAAGATAGGCGGGCAGGCCCAGGGCGGTGATGCCGAGGCCGAGGCCGGCGTTCCGCGGCTCCGCCACGGGGATGTACACGAGGAAGAAGGCGGAGACGAGGACGTAGAGGGCGGGCAGCACGGGGTAGCCCCACACACGATAGGGACGGTGCAGATCCGCCTGCTTCGTGCGCAGGACGAACAGACCGACGATGGTCAGGACGTTGAAGAGCAGGGACGAGAAGGCGGTGAGGGTCAGCAGCTGGGTGTAGGTGCCGGTCAAGGTCAGGAGGGCCGCCGCGAGACCGTGGAGGGCGATGGCCGCCGCCGGCGTGCGGTAAACGGGATGAACGCGCGCGGCGGCGCGGAAGAAGAGCCCATCGCGAGCCATCGCGAAGACGAGCCGGGGGCCCGCGAGAGTGAGGCCGTTGACGCACCCGAGGGTGGAGACCAGGATCGCCACCGCGATGAAGGCGCCGCCCGCGGGGCCGATCATCCGCACCGCGGCCTCGGTGGCGATGCGGCTCTCGCGAACGGTGGCCATCTCGCCGATCGGGACCATGTAGAGGTAGACCGCGACCGCGGAGCAGTACACGACCGCCACCCCGAGCGTCCCCAGGAGCAGGGCCCGCGGCAGGTTGCGCGCGGGGTCCTTCACCTCCTCCGCTGCGAAGGTGATCGAGTTCCAGGCGTCGTAGGCGAAGAGCGCCTTGGCCATGGCCCCGGCCATGGCCGCGAGCAGTCCGACCTTCAACCCCTCGACGCCGAGCGCGACCCCGAAAACCGGGGTGAAGTTCGCGGTGGCGCCGCGGCCGGTGGCGACGGCGAGGATCACGAGCAGGGCGACCGCCGCCACCTTCGCCACCGTGAAGACGTTCTGGACCAGGGCCCCCGTGCGCAGGCCGGTGACGTTCAGCCAGGTGAGGGCCGCGATCACGACCAGCGCCACCGCCTGCGCGGTGGAGAACACGAAGCTGCCCGCGGAGAAGAGCACGTTCGCCTCGCCGATGCCGGGCAGGAAGAAGCCCAGGGTCTTGGCGAAGGCCACCGACACCGCGGCCACGAAGCCGGTGTTGATCGCGAGCAGGAAGGTCCAGCCGTAGAGGAACCCCCAGAGCGGACCGAAGGCCTCGGAGAGGAAGACGTACTGCCCGCCCGCCCGCGGCAGGGCCGCCGCCATCTCGCCGTAGGAGAGCGCGCCGAACAGGGTCAGGACGCCGCCCAGCACCCACAGGCCCAGGAGCAGGCCCGGGGTCTGCAGGTAGCCGGCCATGATGGCGGGGGCGAAGAAGATCCCCGAGCCGATCACGCTGCCCACGATGATGGTGGTGGCGGAGAAGAGGCCGAGGCCGCGGACGAGGCCGGGCTCGGCGGGAGCGGCTTGGCTCACGGTCAGGACCTCCGCCCGGATGGTACGGGCAACCCTACTTCCCCTCGACCCGCAGGCGGTTCTCCACTCCCAGCACGCCGAACGTCATGCGGGCGATCATCTCCGCCTTGACCCGCTCCACCTGGCTCGCCACCACGCCGGTGAGGGTCACCCGGCTGTTCTCCACCACGATGTGCAGGGGCGGGTTCACCTGGAAGGCGTAGCTCTGGAACATGGGGTCCCGGTAGATCTGGCTCGCGATCGAGTTGCGGAGCTGGTCGTCGGCGATGGACACGGGCAGCGTCTGGAGCTCGTTCCGCACCTCCTGCACCCCCACCACCCGCGAGGCCACGTCCTCGATGTCCCTGACCTTGAACCCCTGGGTCACGCGGCCGGTCAGGGTGACGACCCCGTCCTGCACCGAGAGGCTCACGTCGTCGAAGATCGAGTAGAGGACGTAGCGCCGGATCTTCTCCGCCACCTCCTCCCCCACCCGCGCGTCGCTCTCCCCCCGCGCCACCTTCAGGTCGTCGACCACCAGCGATCTCACGTCCTCGGGCTTGAGCGCCAGCTCCGTGGCCCGGGCCCTGGCCCAGGCGCTCGGCACCATTCCCGCCAGGGTCACCACTCCGTCCTTCACCGAGACGCGCACCCCGGCGATCTTCTTGTCCCGGAGCGACACCTCGACCAGGGTCTGGATCTCGGAGTCGCTGAGCCCGGCGCGTTGGGGGGCCGCCCCCAGGGACAAGGCCAGGCCGAGCGGCACCGCCAGCGCCGCCGCCAGCCCCGCCACCGCCCCGGGCGCTCGGAAGGACATGGGGCCCAAGTGTGTCACGAAACGGCAAAGTCCTTTCGGCCGCCCGGTCCTTTCTGCTAGTCTTGGCCCAAGTCAGGCCGGGACACGGCTCATTCGCCGGAGGAGCTCATGCCGTCGACCGACACCCAGGGCGTCCCGTGCTCCAATTGCCGCTCCGAGATCGCCGTCCCCGCCCAGTACGCCCACGGCGACCACATCAAGTGCGGCTCTTGCGGGATGAAGCACAAGGTGGTGCGCGGGGACCGGCTGCGCCTCGTGGTCGCCGACGCCGCGCCCCTCCGGGAAGCCCTCGCCCAGAACGAGCAGCTCATCACCCGGCTGGAGGGGGAGCTCTCCCACGCGCGCGGCAGCTTCGGCCTGGGCGCGAACGGGGTGGGGATCGCCGTCATCTTCGCCCTCTACCAGGTCGCGGTGAAGGAGGCGACCCTCGGGAAGGCGCTGCTCATGGAAGCGATCGGGGTGGCGGTGGTCTCCGGAATCATCATGGAGGCGGCCAACTACCTCTTCCTCGCCAAGCGCCACCTGATCACGCGGCTCTCCAGCGAACTGGAGGAAGCGCGGACCGAGGGGGTGCACCTGCGCCAGAAGATCCGCGAAGCCGAGCGGGTGTGAAGGCTCCGCGCGTCCTACTCGATCTGACCTGAGTCCAGCAGGCTCACCATCGTCTTGTAGAGGGCGTAGCTGCAGCGGGGGATGTCCCGCTGCAGGTCGCTCATGGACGCCCCCTTCTTGAGGCGGGACCAGACCGCGGCCGCGAGCTCCACCGTCTCCGCCTCCTCCCATTGCAGGTGGGCGGCCTTCTGCTTGAAGGCGCGCTCGGGGTCGGGAATGCGCTCCTGGAGCACGGGCAGCTCGTCCTGGAGCCGGACCGATTCCATGAGGAGGGTGATCGCGGGGAGGGTGATGTCGGGCTGGACCTCCTCCTCGGCCACGTTGCGCCCGGTGAAGGAGAACTCCCCCTCGAGCGGGCTCTGGAAGAGCTGGAAGACCGCGTCGTCCCCCGCGAGCTGCCGGTACTTGGCGCGGGCGATGTTTCCCTTGAAGAAGAAGATCTCGGCGATCCTCTGCTTGCTCCCTTCCTGCAGGACCACCAGGTTCCCGGTCTGGTGCGAGCCGATCAGGGTCTGGATCACCGTGGCCAGGTCGAAGAACTTGAGGTTGCCCTGGAGCTGCTTGCCGGAGGCGCGCGGCATCTTGAGGGTGGTGGCCTCCAGCCGCTTGGCGAGCACGAGGCAGAGGTTGCGCGAGAAGGCGGGGAGGGTATCCATCAGGTCGAGGAAGACGGGCTTCTCGACCATGAACAGCTCGGCCCGCTCGGGCGAGCGCACGGTCGCGGTTCGCGGCGCGCCGGTCAGGAGGGCCAGCTCCCCCAGCACCTCGCCCTTGCCCAGGTAGGCCACCGGCACCTGCTCCGTCCCGTCCGTCGGGGTGGACAGGATCTCGAGCACGCCGCTCTTGACGATGAAGAGGCGGTCTCCCTGGTCGCCCTGCTCGAAGACCACGTCTCCCGGGCCGAAGTCGAGGAGCCGCCCCTGGCTGAGGACGGCCTGCAGCACCTCTTCCGGCTGGTTTTCGAAGAGGTCGGAGTGGCGCAGGAAACCGGGATCGATCGGCGAGGGCATCTCAGGAAGCGGGATTATACTCCGGGGCCTTTCCCGGCCAGGGAAAAGGCCCCGCCACCGTACTGTGTTAACATCCTACGCATCACAGGCGTCCGGGCGATGGTCGGCCCGATGCGTGCCGTCATGGCTAACTCATTGAATCAAAGGCTTTTGGAGCTCCCTCCTCCCATAACCTTCGGCTAGGACAACGGACAGCGGGCCCTGCTCTCATGACGACCTCGACGCTTTCGCGCATCACCCCGGCCGAAGTGCACACGACCCTTGGCCGGTATCTGCAGGCCGACGGCCTGGACCTCGTCTTCGACTACGTGAAGAGCCACGGGGCCTGGGTGCACGACGCCAGGACGGGCCGCGAGCACCTCGACTTCGCCACCTTCTTCGCCTCCTGCCCCATCGGGTACAACCACCACAAGATGAAGGACCCCGACTTCCTGAGGGTCCTGCACCGGGTCGCCCAGCTGAAGCCGACCCTCTCCGACATCTACACCGTCGAGTACGCGCAGTTCGTGGAGACCCTCGGCCGCCTGGCCAAGCCCTCCTACATGAAGTACGTGTTCTTCATCGAGGGCGGCGCCCTCGGGGTGGAGAACACGCTCAAGACCGCGTTCGACTGGAAGGTGCGGAGGAACCGGAGAAAGGGGATCCCGGGCGGCAAGGGGAAGCAGATCCTCCATTTCCGGGAGGCGTTCCACGGCCGGAGCGGCTACACCCTCTCCCTCACCAACACCGATCCCGTGAAGACGGACGACTTCCCCAAGTTCAGCTGGCCGCGGGTCGAGAACCCCAAGCTGCGGTTCCCGCTCACCCCGGAAGCGGAGGGGGACGTCCTCGCCGCCGAGCAGCGGTCCCTCGCCCAGATCGAGCGGGCGTTCGTGGACAACCCCGACGACATCGCCGCCATCATCATCGAGCCCATCCAGGCCGAGGGCGGGGAC
>Ga0070706_100005580_pt1 | contig 11970 bp, 5 predicted proteins | sample KBSK5501metaG_FD_65476 | JGI IMG/M metagenome (GOLD analysis project Ga0070706, IMG submission 65476) | Corn, switchgrass and miscanthus rhizosphere microbial communities from Kellogg Biological Station, Michigan, USA - KBS K5-50-1 metaG | ecosystem: Host-associated > Plants > Roots >...
GCTCGCCCAGCACATCGTCGAGTCCGGCCTCCTGATGGCGGGCGAGCTGACGCGCGAGAGCGGCGACTTCCAGCGCAAGTCTTACGAAGGCCTGCTCCAGGAGTACGGCCGCGGCGTCTCCTCGAAACGATCGAAGCGCCAGCTCGTCGACGCCCTGCGCTCGACACATCGGGAGGCGGAGCGGAAGTTCCGCGAGGCCGGCGAGCTCCGGGTCCTTCAGTTCATCCGCCGGTTCGACGGCAAGATGGGGACTCGGCTCGCCTGGATGCACCACGGGATCTCGCACGAGGAATATCACCGTGGCCAGCTCGCGCTCTACGCCCGCCTGATCGGACGGGTACCCGCCCTGACGAAGCAAATCCGAGGCGTTTAACGTATAAGTGTTTGCTTATATATTGCGAGGAGGACACATGAATCGGAGAATCGGTTTCGCGGCGCCGCTTCTGGCCCTTTTGTTCGGGGCATTCGCATTCGCGCAGGTTCAGACGAAGGAATCACAGGCGGCGATCTCGCCCTCGAAGGCAGTCTCCCTTTTGAAAGAGGGTAACGCTCGCTTTCTCGCGGGTTCGAGGCCGCGCGATTGGAAGGCGCAGGTCGCCGCCACCGCGGGCGGCCAGTACCCGTTCGCGGCGATCGTCAGCTGCATGGACTCGCGCGCGCCGGTCGAGATCCTCTTCGACCAGGGGCTCGGCGACGTCTTCAGCCTGCGCGTCGCGGGCAACGTCATCGACACCGATTCCCTGGGGAGCCTCGAGTACGCGGCGAAGGTGGTCGGGGTGAAGCTGATCCTCGTCCTCGGCCACTCGGACTGCGGCGCGGTCAAGGGAGCGATCGACGAGGTGAAGCTCGGCAACCTGACGGCCCTTCTGGAGAAGATCCAGCCCGCGGTCGCCGGCGCCGGGATGCCGCGCGGCACGTCGAAGGACAAGGCGTTCGTCGGGCGCGTCGCAGAGCAGAACGTTCGCCTCGGGATGAAAGAGATTCGGGAGAAGAGCCCCGTGCTGAAGGAAATGATCGACTCTGGGAAAGTCGGCCTCGCCGGGGGCATGTACGACCTCGCGACCGGCAAGGTCGCTTTCTACGCGGACTAGGAGGGGCGGTCGCGCCGGGGACGACGCTCGGTCCGTACGAGATCCTTTCTCCGATCGGCGCCGGAGGAGCTCTTCCGCCTCTCCCGGCCGGAGAGGGTCGGGGTGAGGGACGCTTGCAAGCAGACTCTGGCCGAGGAATTCTCTTGACGGCCGATCGCCCCCTCATCCTGCCCTCTTCCCCCGCCGGGGAGAGAGAGGATTGGCTCGCATGACCCTTTCCGCCGGCACACGCCTCGGTCCGTACGAGATTCTCGCCCCGCTCGGCGCGGGCGGCATGGGAGAGGTGTACAAGGCGCGGGACTCGCGGCTGGAGCGGACGGTCGCGGTGAAGGTCTTGCCGTCGCACCTGTCCGCGTCGCCCGAAGTCCGGCAGCGTTTCGAGCGCGAGGCGAAGACGATCTCGCAGCTCTCGCATCCTCATATATGTGCCCTCTACGACGTGGGTCGGGAGGGCGAGACCGAGTACCTGGTGATGGAGCTTCTCGAGGGGGAGACGCTATCGGATCGGCTCGCCAAGGGTCCGCTGTCTTTGGACCAGACGCTGCGGTTTGGCGTCGAGATCGCGGACGCGCTGGACAAGGCGCACCGGCAGGGAATCGTGCACCGGGACTTGAAGCCCGGCAACGTGATGCTGACGAAGTCGGGCGTGAAGCTGCTCGACTTCGGCCTCGCCAAGGCGATGTCGCCGGCGGCGGAGAAGTCGAGCCTGACATCGCTGCCGACGCAGCAGAACCTGACGCAGGAAGGGACGATCCTCGGGACGTTCCAATACATGGCGCCCGAACAGCTCGAGGGCAAGGACGCCGACGGGCGGACGGACATCTTCGCGTTCGGGGCCGTGCTCTACGAGATGGCGACGGGGAAGAAGGCGTTCTCGGGGACGAGTCAGGCCTCGCTGATTTCCTCGATCATGACAGCAGACCCGCCGGCGATCTCGAGCCTGCAGCCGATGTCCCCAGCGGCGCTCGACCGCGTCGTCAAGACGTGCCTGGCCAAGGATCCCGAGGATCGCTGGCAAAACGCCGGTGACGTTGCCAAGGAGCTCAAGTGGGTCGCGGAGGGTGGGTCACAGGCTGGACTCCCGTCGACCCACGTCGCCGGGGCTCACCTGGCGTGGAGCGCGTTCGCGGTCGCCGTCCTGGCTGCTCTGGTCTGTGGTTTTCTTCTGTCACGGCAGAGGCGCGAACCTGCCCGGATGTTCCAATCCTCGATTCTCCCTCCCCAAAACACCCAATTCTCACCCTTTTCGCCGATGGCAGTCTCACCGGACGGGCGTCGCATCGCGTTCGTTGCCCGGCCTCCGGAAGGAGCGAGTTTGCTCTGGGTTCGGCCGTTCGATGCGCCCTCCGCCCAGCCGCTTGCGGGAACGGAAGGGGCCTACTTCCCGTTCTGGTCCCCCGACAGCCGTTTTCTCGGCTTCTTCGCCGCGGGCAAGCTCAAGAAGATCGAGGCCTCGGGTGGCCCTGCTCAGACGCTCTGCGACGCACCGTTTGGATATGGGGGGACCTGGAACCGCAACGGCGTGATTCTCTTCGCTTCCTCGGATTACGATCCCATACACCGCGTCGCCGATTCGGGCGGCGCCGCCTCGCCGGTGACTCGAGTCGATGAAGGCCAAGGGGAAACCAGTCATATCTGGCCCCTTTTTCTGCCGGACGGCCGTCACTTTCTTTATCTCGGCTTTCTCGGAAGAGCCTCCCCCGGGCAGCGGGAAGGCTACGGCGTCTACCTCGGATCGCTCGACTCGAAGGATCGAAGGCTCCTCATGCACGCCCAATCCAACGTCGCCTACGCGCCCTCAGCGTCCGAGTCTTCGCAAGGGCATCTGCTGTTCCTGCGGGACAGAACTCTGCTCGCGCGGCCATTCGATGCGGAGCGCCTCGAGTTCACGGGAGAGGCCTTCCCGGTCGCAGAACAGGTTCACTTTTTCGGCGCCGCCGATTCCGCGATCTTCTCCGTCTCGGACAACGGCATTCTCGCGTACCAGCCGAGTGCCGGCGGAGAGCTCTCCCGGCTTCTCTGGTTCGACCGCGGCGGAAAGCAGCTCGAGTCCGTGGGAGACGCGGCGGACTACGATCACCCCCGGCTTTCCCACGACGGCCGCCGGGTCGCGGTCGTCGTCGCCGATCCGCAGACAGCCAACACGGATATATGGATCTATGACCTGTCGCGGCGCGTTTCGACGCGATTCACCTTCGTTCCCGCCGTTAACCTCGCCCCGATCTGGTCCCCGGACGACAGCCGGATCGTTTTCGCTTCCAACCGAAAGGGGCTCCACGATCTCTACCAGAAGGCGGCTTCCGGCGCCGGAAACGATGAGCTCCTTCTCTCCTCGGCCATCGCTTCCATGCCGCTCGACTGGTCACGAGAGGGCGGGCTCATCGCCTTTCGATCCGTCGATATGAAACCGAAGACCGGCGGCGATATCGGGGTCTTCTCGGTTGCCGACCGAAAGATGACGCCTTTTCTTTCCACGCCCTTCAACGAGGGGCAATCTCAGTTCTCACCCGACGGGCGCTGGATGGCTTACGCCTCGGACGAGTCGGGAAGGGCAGAGGTCTACGTGCAGGCCTTCCCCGCTTCCAACGGGAAATGGCAGATCTCGAGTGCTGGCGGCTCTCAACCTCGATGGCGGCGCGACGGAAAGGAGATCTTCTACATCGCGCCCGACAAGAAACTCATGGCCGTTGAAATCAAGGCCGGATCGGCGTTCGAGGTCGGGGTGCCCCGGGTTCTCTTCAACACCCAAATAAAGGTGACCGATCCCTTCTTCGAGTATGACGTCTCTCCCGACGGGGCACGATTCCTGGTCAACACGGTCGCCGCGGAGGAGAAGCGCAACGCGATCACCGTCGTGCAGAACTGGACGACGGAGTTGAAGAAGTAGATGGCGCTCGCAGCCGGAGCCCGTCTCGGCCCCTACGAGATCCTCGCGCCGCTCGGCGCGGGCGGGATGGGCGAGGTGTACCGGGCGCAGGACTCCAAGCTCGACCGCGAGGTTGCGATCAAAGTCTTGCCAGAGAAACTTGCCGAAGACGCCGCGGCGCTCTCGCGCTTCGAGCGCGAGGCGAAGGCCGTCGCGGCGCTATCGCACCCCAACATCCTCGGCATCTACGATCTCGGGCGAGATGGCGGCGCGACGTACGCCGTCATGGAGTTGCTCCGCGGCGAGACGCTCCGCCAGCGGCTGGCAGAAGGACCGTTGGCGCAGCGCAAGGCGCTCGAATACGGCCTGCAGATCGCTCAGGGTCTCGCCGCGGCGCATGAGAAGGGGATCGTCCATCGGGACCTGAAGCCCGAAAACGTCTTCATCACGCCGGAAGGGCGGGTCAAGATCCTCGACTTCGGTCTCGCGAGAGTCGTCACGCCGGGAGCTGAGGAGACGCAGTCTCCGACCGCGGTCGCGGCGACTGAGCCTGGAACGGTGATGGGCACGGTCGGCTACATGTCTCCCGAGCAGGTGCGCGGCAAGCCCACGGACGCGCGCTCCGACATCTTCTCCTTCGGATCGGTACTCTACGAGATGCTCTCGGGTGAACGCGCGTTCCGCGGCGACTCCGCCGCAGAGACGATGGCCGCGATCGCGCAGAAGGATCCGCCGGAGCTGGCCGAGGCGAGCGGGAAGTTCTCTCCCGCCGTCGAGAGAATCCTCCGGCACTGCCTCGAGAAGCGGCCCGAGGAGCGGTTCGACACGGCGCACGATCTCACCTTCGCGTTGGAGACGGCCGGAGGCCAGTCGTTTCCGACGCGTGCACTTGTGGTGGCAGAGCCGCGGCGGCAGCGCCGGCTCGCGTTCGGCGTTATCGTGATCGGGGTCTCCGGGCTCGCGCTCGTGCTCGGTTTTCTGCTCGGCCGAGCAGCCAGCCGCCAGACACTTCCGCGCTTCTCTCCGCTGACCTTTCGCCGCGGGACGATTCGCTCCGCCCGCTTCGCCCCGGACGGCCTGACGATCGTCTACGGCGCCGCCTGGCAGGGAGCGCCAATCCGGTTGTTCACGGCGAGGCGAAACAGTCTGGAGGCGGGCCGCATCGATCTTCCGGACGCCGACATCTTCGCCATCAACCGAAACGGCGAGATGGCCGTCTCTCTCGGCCGTCATTTTCTGACGACCCATCACGCGCTCGGAACCCTCGCCGTCGCCCCTCTCTCCGGCGGGGCGCCTCGCGAGACTCTCGAAAGGGTCGAAGATGCAGACTGGTCCCCCGACGGCAAGGAGCTCGCCGTCATCCACGAGGTGGCGGGGCGCTACCGGCTGGAGCTTCCCATCGGAAAGGCGCTCCACGACTCCATCGGCTGGTTGAGCAACCCGCGGATTTCGCCCGACGGCACGCTCGTCGCTTTTTTCGAGCATCCGATCCGCTTCGACAATCGGGGGACTCTCGCCGTCGTGGACCGGTCCGGGAAAAAGAGGATGCAGTCGACCGAGGAGGACGCCGAATCGGGGCTCGCCTGGTCTCCGGACGGTAAAGAAATCTGGTACTCGGCGGGCTACGGGTTATCAGGTAGCGACGTTTTCGCCATCGACCTCCGGGGCCGCCGGCGCATTCTCTATCGGGCTACCGGCGACATGAGCCTTCTCGATGTTTCCCGAGACGGACGGACCCTCCTGGCGCGCCAGAGCAACCAGCGCGAGATGCGGTGTCTTCGGCCCGGCGAGACTCAGGAGCGCGATCTCTCCTGGCTCGACTGGAGCTACCCGCGAGACATCTCTTCGGACGGGAGCACGGTCCTCTTTGGCGAGTCGGGATATGGCGGCGGGCCGAACTATTCCGTCTTCGTGAGGAAGACGGACGGCTCGCCCGCCGTGAGGCTGGGAGAGGGGAACTCGGAGGCTCTGTCGCCCGACGGCAAGTTTGTGATCTCGATCCCCATCACACGGCCCTATCGGATGGTTCTCCTGCCGACCGGTGCGGGCCAGCCGCGGCGGCTCGAGGGTGGCGTGGAAGTGCATTCGGCTCGCTGGTTCCCGGACGGGAAGCGGATTCTCTTCGAGGGTGACGAACCGGGGCGAGGCACCCGTCTCTTCGTCCAGGATCTCGCCGGGGGAGGGCCCAGGGCCATCACCCCGGAGGGCGTCCGGCTCTTCGTCGGTCGGGAAGTCTCTAGCGACAGCCGGTTCGTCGCAGCGATTGGGCCCGACCAGAAGGCTTACGTCTATCCCGTGGATGGAGGCCAGCCGAAGCCGGTCCTCGGCTGGGGCGACAACGACGAGCTCTGCGGCTGGACCGACGACACCCGAGGACTCTTCGTATATGCCCATGGTGAGATTCCGGCGAAGGTCTTCCGCCTCGATCTCGCCACGGGAAAGCGGCTGCCTTGGAAAGAGGTCCTACCCGCCGATACGGCCGGAGTCGTCACCATCGTGCCGCTTCTCTTCACGCCCGATGGGCGGTCCTACGTTTACAGCTACCCGCGGATCCTGTCGCAATTGTACGTGGGCGAGGGACTCCAGTGATTGCGGGATCTCGAGAAGCGATCCGGTGACCCTCGTAGCCGGTACCCGCCTCGGCCCCTACGAGATCCTGTCTCCTCTCGGCGCGGGCGGGATGGGCGAGGTGTACCGGGCTCGGGACTCCAAGCTCGACCGCGAGGTTGCGTTGAAAGTGCTGCCGGAGAGGCTGACCCAGGATGCCGCGGCGCTGTCGAGGTTCGAGCGCGAGGCGAAAGCCGTCGCCGCGCTTTCGCATCCGAACATTCTCGCGATCCACGACTTCGGCCGTCACGACGGCGTGGCCTTCGCGGTGATGGAGCTTCTGGACGGGCAGACGTTGCGGGAGCGACTCCAGGAAGGACGGCTCCCAGCGCGCAAGGCGATCGACTACGCGGTCCAGGTCGCCCACGGACTCGCTGCGGCGCATGAGAAGGGAATCGTCCATCGAGACCTGAAACCCGAGAACCTCTTCGTCACCAACGACGGCCGCGTCAAGATCCTCGACTTCGGCCTCGCGAAGGTGATGGCGCCGCCGTCCGATGAGACGCATTCGCCGACGGCCGTGGCGGCGACGGAGCCCGGCTCCGTCATGGGAACCGTCGGCTACATGTCGCCCGAGCAGGTTCGCGGGCGCCCGGCGGACCACCGCTCGGACATCTTCTCCTTCGGATCGATCCTGTACGAGATGCTCACGGGACGACGCGCTTTCCAGGGCGACTCCGCGGCGGAGACGATGGCGGCGATCGCTCAGAGTGACCCGCCGGAGCTCGAATCGGCGGACCCCTCGCTGCCCTCCGGTCTCGGTCCCGTCGTCCGGCATTGTCTGGAGAAGAGCCCTTCGGAGCGCTTCCAGTCGGCGGGGGATCTCGCATTCGCGCTGCTGAGCGCGCCGGGTTCCTCGGCGCGACACGAGACGATCGCGCAAGTCGGAAGGGCCGGTGCACCCTCGAAGGTGTTGCGCCTGGCGACGGCCGGCGCCGCGATCGCGGTCCTGGCGTTTATGCTCGGCTGGTGGCTGCGCAAGGTTCCGCCGGCGCCAGCGCGCGCGGTGCGCGCCACCTTCGAGCGACTCACCGACAACCCCGGCGTGGAAGGGCAGCCGGCTCTCTCTCCCGACGGGAAGAGCGTCGCGTACGTCAGCGGCGAGAACGGGAACGACGACGTCTATCTTCTGAGGATCGGCGGCCGGAATCCGATCAATCTCACGGCGGACTCGCCAGACGACGACGTCGAACCGGCGTTCTCGCCCGACGGCAGCCAGATCGCCTTTCGCTCCGAGCGCCAGAGAGGCGGTATCTTCGTGATGGGCGCCACGGGCGAATCGGTCAAGCGGTTGACCGACTTCGGCTACAACCCGAGCTGGTCGCCCGACGGAAAGCAGATCGCGGTCTCCACCTCTGCTTTCGCGTATCCCACGGACCGGTCCGGCATCGGCGAGCTCTGGGCTGTCGACCTCGCGAGCGGAGCGAAGCGCCCGATCTGGCAGGGTGGAGACGCCGTCCAGCCGAGCTGGTCGCCGCACGGCCAGCGAATCGCCTTCTGGGGCCTGCGCGGCCAGAGCGGCCAGAGAGACCTCTGGACGGTCGCGGCGGACGGGTCGCAGGCGCGGGGCGGCGCCGTGGCCGTCACCGACGACGCCCCTCTGGACTTCAGCCCCGCGTGGTCCTCCGACGGGCGCCTTCTCTATTTTTCGAGCGACCGCGGCGGCACGCTCAACCTATGGCGGATCCCGATCGACGAGACCTCGGGCCGCGTGCTCGGCGAAGCGGAAGCCGTCACGACCCCGTCTGGCTGGAGCGGCTGGGCGAGCCTGTCCCAGGACGGAAAGGCTCTTGTGTACGCGAGCCTCGAATTCCGATCCACCCTTCTGCGGGTGGGGTTCGACCCCGACCGAGGTGAGACGACCGGAAACGCGGTCCCCGTCGTTCGCAGCACCCTGGCGATCCGAGATCACGCGGTGTCGCCCGACGGGAAGCGGGTCGCCTTCACGACGGCCGGGCATGAGGACCTCTTCGTCGTCGGGACGGACGGATCGAGCTTCCGGAGGCTCACCGACGATGCGTTTCGGGACCGCGGGCCCACGTGGTCCCCGGACGGAGAGCGCCTCGTCTTCTACTCCGATCGAACGGGCTCCTATCAGCTCTGGTCCATCCGTCCCGACGGCAGCGGCTTGCAGCAGCTCGGCCACCTCGTCGGCGCCGCGAACTTCCCGGTGTGGTCCCCCGACGGATCGCGGATCGCGATGGCGAACTTGGGAGACCAGTCGTGGCTCATCCTCGATTCGGCGCGGGGGACCGTGGTTCGGGAATTCACGAAACCTGTCCGGGAGGGCGTCCGATTCTGGCCGCTGTCCTGGTCCCCGGACGGGGCGTCCATGCTGGGTTCGGTCTTTGTGGGCTCGAGCGGCGCCACTCAGGGTCTCGCGGTCTGCTCGCTCGCCGACGGCCACTACGACGAGATCTACAGGAGCCGCAGCCAATTCTTCCTGTGGCCGATATGGTTGCGCGACGGACGGAGGGTGGTCCTCCGGGACAAGACGGGGATTTCCCTCCTCGACTCTCGATCCGGGCAGATCCACCCCCTCGTCGCGGTAGCGGGTTACACGATCGGCGAGAGCATCGGAATCTCGAAGGACAACCACTGGATCACATACACCGAGACCGCGACGGAAGGCGACATCTGGCTGATGCGGTTCGGGGCGGGAGATCGGGGAGCCACGAAATGACCCTCCCGGCCGGCTCGCGTCTCGGCCCGTACGAGATCCTCGCGCCGATCGGCGCGGGTGGGATGGGGGAGGTGTACCGTCGCCTGCGCTTGCTCCGAGATCTGTCCCTCGGGCACCCGGCCGCGGCTCGTCCGGATGCGGAGGCTTTCGGCGCAGGCGGTCGCTTCGCGACCGGCGCCGAGGATTTTCAAACGGGGGAGGCTGCGCGCCGCGAATTCCCATGATGCTCACTGCGGGAAGCAGGCTTGGCCCTTACGAGGTCCTCTCGCCTCTCGGAGCGGGCGGAATGGGCGAGGTGTACAAGGCGCGGGACACGCGGCTGGAGCGCACCGTCGCGATCAAGGTGCTGCCGGAGCGGCTCTCCTCGTCTCCCGAAGTGCGTCAGCGCTTCGAGCGGGAGGCCAAGACGATCTCGCAGCTCTCGCACCCGCACATCTGCGCGTTGCACGACGTGGGGAGCCAGGATGGCGTCGAGTACCTCGTCATGGAGTACCTGGAGGGGGAGACGCTGAGCGATCGCCTCGCCCGGGGACCGCTTCCCCTCGAGCAGACGCTTCGGTTTGGCGTCGAGATCGCCGACGCGCTGGACAAGGCGCACCGGCAGGGGATCGTGCATCGGGACTTGAAGCCCGGCAACGTGATGATCACGAAGTCGGGGGTGAAGCTTCTGGACTTCGGTCTGGCCAAGGCGATCGAGCCCGTCGCTCAGCCATCGGCGTTGACTTCCCTTCCGACGGCGATGGGCGCTCCGAACCTGACTCAGGAAGGCACCATCCTGGGGACGTTCCAGTACATGGCCCCGGAGCAGCTCGAGGGAAAGGAGGCCGACGCGCGGACGGACATCTTCGCTTTCGGGTGCGTGCTGTACGAGACGGCGACGGGCAGGAAGGCGTTCTCCGGATCGAGCCAGGCATCGCTGATCTCCGCGATCATGAAGGAAGAGCCACAGCCGATCTCTTCGGTCGAGCCGATGACGCCTCCGGCTCTGGACCGGATTGTCAAGACGTGCCTCGCCAAAGACCCTGAGGACCGCTGGCAGAGCGCCGGCGACGTGGGAAAGGAGCTGCGTTGGATCGGCGAGGGCGCAGGCACGGAGGCGCCGCGCGCGCGCTTTCGGCCACGGCTTCCCTGGGCGGCGGCAGTGCTTCTCCTCTTGGGCGCCGTCCTCGGCATGCTCTACCTCCAGGGCTTTTTGCGATTCGGGCGAGCCCAGGTCCCGGTAAGGGGATCGGCGAAGTTCGCCCTTCCAGCGCCCGAAGCGGCAACGACGATTGCAACTCCTGTCGTCTCTCCCGACGGACGGCGAATCGTTTTTGCGGCAACCGCCGAGAATCGCACCATCCTGTGGGTCCGCTCCCTCGACTCCCTGGTTGCGCAGCCGCTGGTCGGGACAGAGGGCGTCTCTCAGAATGCGCCGCCTTTCTGGTCTCCCGACGGGCGCTCTCTGGCGTTTTTCGCGGGCCGAAAGTTGAAGACGATCGACGCGGCGGGAGGAGTTCCGCTGGTGCGCGCCGATGCGCCCGAAGGACGTGGCGGCGCATGGAGCGCGGAAGGGGGGATTCTCTTCGCAGCCGAGACGACGGGGCCGCTCCTGCGATTGCCGACCGACGGTGGCCCGCCATCGCCGGCAACGACGCTGGACAAGAACCGAAAGGAGTTCTCCCATCGCTTCCCGAGTTTCCTTCCCGACGGCCGGCGCTTCTTCTACTGGGTGGAAGCGGGGGACTCTCCCGAGGAGCAAATCGCGGGTTACGCGGACAGAGAGATCCAGGTCGGCTCGCTGGACGCGAAGCGCGTGCTCGCCCGGTTTCGCCTGGCGGCGGATTCGAGCGTTGCTTTCGCTCCTCCCGGCTACCTGCTCTTCGTCCGGCAGCTCCTCCTGTTCGCCCAACCCTTCGACCCTAAGGCGCTTCGCCTTCGCGGAGAAGCGCGGACGGTGGGGGACGAAGTCGCGAGCAGCACGGGAAGCGGCATGCCATACGGCGCGCCGGGGTTTTCGGTCTCCCGCAACGGAGTCCTCGCTTACAAGGTGGCCGACCGCTCCGAGAGCCGCCTGAGCTGGTTCGATCGCGGCGGTCGCCGACTCGGCACCCTCGGTCCGCCGGGGTTGTATAGGAACCACCGGCTATCTCCTGACGGCACGAGACTCGCGGCCACGGTCCTGGACGCGAAGCGAGGGACGACCGATATCTGGGTCCTCGAGGTCGGTCTCGGCTCCTCCCTGCGTCTGACCTTCGATGCGTCCGACGACTCGATGCCTGTCTGGTCGCCCGACGCAAGCCATATTGCCTTCGATTCCGCGAGGAGGCCGGCCACGATCTATCAGAAGCTCGCGACCGGCGCCGGCAGTGACGTGCGTCTCCTGCAGAAGAGACTCCGCGGGCCGGTCGAGCTCCGCTTTCCGCTCGACTGGTCGAGCAGCGGCCGATTCCTAATCTTCCAGTACAGCTTTCCCGCCACCAGGGGAAACATCGGAATCCTGCCGTTGTCGGGCGACGCTGAACCTCGCGCCCTGATTTCTACGGCGGCTGATGAAGTCCAGGCCCAGTTGTCACCCGACGAACGTTGGATCGCCTACTGCTCGGATGAGTCGGGACAGTACGAGGTTTACGTCAGGTCGTTTCCGTCTTCGGAAGGACGCTGGCAGGTTTCGGCAGCGGGAGGGTACGAGCCCCGATGGAGGAAGGACGGGAAGGAGATCTTCTACCTTGCCGCTGACCGCA
>Ga0070706_100005583_pt1 | contig 11964 bp, 10 predicted proteins | sample KBSK5501metaG_FD_65476 | JGI IMG/M metagenome (GOLD analysis project Ga0070706, IMG submission 65476) | Corn, switchgrass and miscanthus rhizosphere microbial communities from Kellogg Biological Station, Michigan, USA - KBS K5-50-1 metaG | ecosystem: Host-associated > Plants > Roots >...
GTACGCATGTTTAATAGCGTGGTGATGAAATTCAGCGCGCCAAGTAGTGAACCGACACAGAAGATCGCAATGCTTATGATCCAAAGGTTCATCCCCATGCCCTGCCCCGGACCGGCGATTTGCCCGAGTGCGCTGAGGGGTGCGTACCCGGTCCAACCCCCGATAGGACCAACAGTAGCCGTTGACGGGGTCCAGCCTCCGGCGAAAATAATCGCGGACAATAGGACCACAAACCCAACAAATGTTATCCAGAACGACATCATGTTGAGCACCGGAAACGCCATATCTTCAGCGCCAATCTGAATAGGTAGAAAATAATTACCGAAGCCCCCTTGCGGTGCAGTGGTGAGGACGAAAAACACCATCATGGTACCGTGCATAGTCACCAGCGATAGATAGAACTCCGGGTTCATTACGCCACCGGGAGCGCCGGTGGGAAATAGCGTTCCCAGGATCGGCCAGTTGGTTCCCGGCCACGATAGGTTCAGACGCATCAGCAGCGACATCAGCATGCCGACCACCACTGCGGCCAGCGCGAGCATGATGTACTGAATCCCGATTACTTTGTGATCCAGGCTAAAGATGTACTTACGTATGAAGCCCTTGGGCGGCTCGTGCCGGTGAACGGCCTCGTGAGTCTCAACTGACATCTGACTGTCTCCTCGTGGTTAAGCTAATCAACCGTAACGCAAGAGTCATTTATGCTTAGTAAGTTGAAGGCAATTGATACTTCGCCAGGAGTTCTCCCATGCGCGCTTGAAACTGCTCCTGCGGAAGTGCCGTTAGAGCGCGCAATTCATCGTCGGGAAGAACCAGCATGTAACTTTTCATTTTGAAGTGCAGTTGGCCACACAACTCGGCACAAGCTAACTCATATTTGCCGACCTTTGTCGCCGTAAAGTGAACCTTGATCTCCATGCCCGGTACGAGATCTTGTTTGAATCGCAAAGGCGGAACCCAGAAACTGTGTATTACGTCCTTGGAACGCAAACGCAGCTCGACGGGCCGGTTCACGGGGATGGCCAATGCCGTTGTCACCGAATCGTCTTTGGCGTTTGGATCGGTTTCGTCCAGGCCGACATAATTCAGAGCTGAGTCGTCGATGAGCTTAGGATCGGTCTTGCCGAAAACTCCGTCCTTACCTGGATAGTGGAAGTTCCATTGAAACTGCTGCGCAACTACTTCCACGGCGTAAGATCCCGGAGGCGCATCGTGCAGCCGGAGCGATGCCCAAACGCTTTGGCCCATAACCGCCAGTGCGATGAAGATGATCGCCGTGATCACAGTCCACACCATCTCGAGGCGGTTGCTGCCATGAGTGTAAAGCGCACGATCGCGCGTGCCCGTCTCACGATATTTCCAGACCATCCAGCCTAGTCCGATCTGCGCAGCGGCGAAGGCAATGCCTACGACGACTATCGTGATCATGAACTGCCGATCGAGAGCCGGAGCGTGAGCAGAAATTGCCGGCGGAAACCACCACTTCTTACTGACGAAAAGGATCACTGTCAGGAGTGTCAGGATCCAGATAATAACCGCAAGAGCTCGTCCCATCGGTTACATCTCCTTCTGATCTTATAGATCAACTCTAAGAACCTGCGAACGATAAGACCGCTTCATGGTCAAATATTACAGAACCGGGAGCGGTAGCGACCGCACTCAATGAGCGCTTCTCGCAAACCTGATGTAACTAAGCCAATACCGTTTTCATTCAATGAGCGCATTTCGTAAGACTGATGTAACTACGCCAGCCCGCTTTCAAATAGTCGGGTCTCGTGAATTCCTAAGAAGTCTGTTGCCACGTTGAGTGCGGTCGCTACCGCTCCCGGTTCTGTAATAATTCACCCATCGAGAACCATCAAGATAAACAGGAGCGGCAAATAAAGAACCGATGCCAGCAGCAAGCGCCGCGCTTGCTGTCGGGATAAAGAAAAAGCAGCAAGAATGCTGCTGTAGAGAAACGCTAAGCCGAGAATTATCGCGCCATAGAGATATACCTTGCCTGACATGCCAAGCACTGCCGGCAGTAGGCTGACGGGAATGAGCATGATGGTATAGACGACAATCTGTTGCGCGGTCACACGGCCCTCTGGCTCGACTACCGGTAACATGAGAATTCCCGCACGGCTGTAGTCTTCACGATACATCCAGGCGATTGCCAGGAAGTGCGGGAACTGCCAAAGAAACAGGATTGCGAAAAGCACCCAGCCTTCAAGATCCAGGGTGCCTCGAGCGGCGGTCCAGCCAATCAATGGTGGCACCGCGCCCGGAAAGGCACCTACCAGGGTCGACAGAGAAGTTCGCGTCTTTAGCGGGGTGTAACCAAAAAGGTAACCCGCAATAACTGTAAGGCCAAGCAAGGCACTGAGCGGATTCACGACGACCAGTAGATAGATCTCCGCCAACGCTGTCAGACCGACGCCAAAAGCCAGAGCTTCCCAGGGTAGGAGTTTGCCAGATGGCAATGGCCTACCGGCAGTACGTCGCATCAAAGCGTCGAGGTCACGTTCCAAATACTGGTTTAGCGTCGCGATACCCGACGACAACAGGGCGATGCCAAACAGAGCGCTAGCTAGAGTGATGTAGTTGATGCTACCGCGGGAAGCCAGCGCGAAGCCTGCGGCAGATGTCAGCGCAATTAAAAACGTAATACGCGGTTTGGTAAGTTCCACGTAAGCATTCATGCGTTCGCGCAACGACAGTTGGCTGCGCTCCAGGGTGGCCACCGCGGCACTGTGCAGATCTATCGCGAACTCTTCCATTAAATACTCACGACTCCTGTGGTGCGGCCGTCCAGCTTTACAGTCGAGTGACTGACGCCCACTACGCTGAAAGTTCTTAGGGTTAGAACTATCGTTGTTGCGAAAACGAGTGCGCCGCAAGCTACGTGGGCCACAGTTATTCCAACCATCGGGTTTAGTGGCTGCGGATCGTTTGGTGACGCCAATCGGGTCAGGTACGCGGCAAGCCCGAGAAACAACTGCACAATCAGCAAAGAGAGCGCGATGGCTGCCGGTCCGGTCAGGTACTTTTCGCCTTTATAGCGGCGAAAAACACTCAATACGGTACTTCCGAGTGTCAGCACTACGACGAGTGCTCCAGCAACGTGCGCCAGGACGAGTTCTGTAGGCAATGGTTGATCCCAGGTGGCTGAATGACGCAGTGTTGCTCCCAGAATGAGTTGCAGAAATATCGTTGCCAGCGCCGCTGTACATAGATAGCGTAGGGGCACGCTTCCCTGCTCTTCAAACTTCGGCCTAGCTTCAATCCAACTTCTCGACGTAAAGACCGCCAGGCTGACTGTCGTACAGAAGAAGAGTTGGGCCAAGGTTGCATGGGCCGCTGAGACCGCGAGCGGCAACATTAGCTTTACCGTAAGACCGCCGAGCAGTCCCTGCGCGACAACGGCGATGACCCCAAACAAACCGAGGCGGCGCACCCAACTTCGTCGTTCTTTTCGGACGAGGTAAATGTAAAGTGCAATGGTAAGCAGTCCTACAGACGTGGCGACAAGACGATGGCCATGCTCCCAAAACAGATTGCCCACCATCTTGGGAAAGACCTGGCCGTTGGAAAGTGGCCAATCGGACGTGGCCAAACCCGCGTCATGACTAGTCACCATCGCTCCGGCGATGATCAAGAAAAACGTTGCACAAGCGACGAGCAATGCGAACCTGTGAACACCCTTGTTCATAACTTGAATAGTTGATTGGAAGAATTGCCAATTGCCGATTCAAATCAGAAATCGGCAATCGGCAATCGAAAATGGCTTCTCAGTGTTTGCCCAACATGGGGAACTCGAGCGCCGGCATTATTTCCAGTGAGCCGCTACGAGTTGCGGCAGCCGCGGCTTCGCCAAACGCGAAATCAGCTTTTCCACTTCCATTTGCCGGTACCGTTACCTGCATTGTTTTCTCCGTCCCTGCGGCTCCGCCTTCATGCCATGCGACAACTGTGTAAGTACCGGCAGGCACACCCTTAATGGTGAACGTGCCATCATCGGCACTGACAGCGAAGAACGGGTGCTTTAAGACACCGATGTAAGCCTTCATCCAGGGGTGCTGGTTGCATTTCACCGGAATCAAGACCTCAGAACGTGCGAACGTCTTCTCGATTGGCGGAGCACCGTTCGGCTGAGTTTGATTCCACTCAGGATTGTTTTTTGGCTGCGGGTGAATATTGTGCTGGGTGGGATCACTGTTAGTGATACTCAGCTTCTGGTTAGTCTGAATGCCCAAAACGTGTGGCCGGTAGTGGCAACCGTTCTGATCGAGCACTACTGCAGTTGAAGGAGCAGTCCAGGCAAAATCACCAATCTTCGTTCCGTCAGTTGCGGCTCCGTCTTTGACATAAACGAACACGTTAGCGAGTTTGCCGTCTTTAACTACTGTGTCTTCTGTAGAGAGATTAGGGTTCTTCTGACCGCAGACGGCATCGGCGGACGTGTCAATTTTCTTTGGTGCGGGAGGCGTGCCAGTGTAAACGACTACTCCCGTAACTGTTCCCACAGGACCGCTGTAGGTCTTGGCACCTGCATTCGTTGATGTCTCAGGGGCGTTTGTCTCTGGAGATTTATTACAAGCCGAGGCGAGGGCCAACAGCGACAGTGCAATCGATAACACAAGCCAGACTTTTGTCTGCTTCTTCATAATCAGTTCCTCCAAATTAAGATACTTTCAAGTCAACTTTAGCACGGAAGGCGCGGGAAGTAGACCCTCCATCGCGCACTGATGCAGTTTGAAGCAAGAAGTTCAGAGTTCAACCTTTAGGCTGCGGTTTAGCCTGTGGTTTTGCCGCTCAAGCTAAAGCTTGAACTCTAAACTGCATCGCGCGTCAGCACTGACTCACATACCAGGCCCACGCGTTGTTGATCTCACGGCCTGGTTCCAGCCCAAACTCGTTCGCTGGCTAACACGGTTGTGATGAAAGACCACTATCCGGCGCCGGGCCTTCGCGTGATGCTCGGCTTTTTGCGCTGGTGCCGCTGCCGGAGCGACTGGCGCAGTTGCGAGCAATTGTCTCTGCTCCTCCGGTGTCATCATGAACATGTAGCGAACCAGCAAGCGGGCATGATCGTTGTGATAAGCGTTCGCGCTGGCAGGTGGGTTGGGGAGATTGACTACCCAACGGTCGCCTTCTTTGCGAAATAGTCCGGTGGGCATCGCCGTACCCGGGCTAATCTGGGAAGGATCAAGTAGCCAGCGGAAGGTCCACTCAGGTTTGAGACGTTCACTGGCGAGCAGGAAGTTTGGCGCAATCGCCCTCGCATCATGAGTTGGTTCGCCGGTGATATGGCATTTAAGACACGGTGTGCCGGAAGTGAACATCTGCCGAGCGACGAGTTTCTCCTGATCAGTGAGCGGTTCGAGTTGCTCCTTAATATAAGGCTCCTGCTGCCCGGACATGGCCATAAAGAAACGCACCAGCGTCTGCAACTCGTTGGGCGAGAAATTGAAGGTCGGCATGCGGAAGTTCAGATAGGGTCGGACGCCGTTGCGATCCAGACCTGGCTGGGCCTTCAATTTGACAACCGGCTGGCTGCCAGCTTGTGGCGAACCTGATGCTTGTGGCGAAGGGGAAACCTGCGCCGCCGCGGAATTGATCTGTTGTGTTTGCGCCGGAGTCTTTTCCCCGCTTAGCGAAGGATCATGCAAAAACTTCAACAGCCAATTTGGATCGACACGCGCGCCTTCGCTGGTCAATCGCGGCGGTAACAAGTCCCTGCCTTCTGGAGTTTGATAGAACGGTAGATCCATCACCACGGAACGCTGACCTACCTGAAGCTGGTGACAACCCATACAGTTGTACTTCTTGATTACCCACCAACCGTTCTGAACGTCCTGCCGGCGCTGATCGTCTGGATTGTAGAAAAGCGAGGCGGGCACGTTGGCACCTTCAGCACCGACGCTTCCGAGTAGAAATGTTGTCAGGGCGTTGCGCCATTCCGGAGTGAGAAAGGGCTTCGGCATGCGCAGCCGGTCCTTCGGGTCTTTTTCTTTACCTTCATCGTAGATCGATGGCTGCGAAATCTTGTGCTCGAAAAATCCCTTGTGGTTGTACCAGGTACCCTCTTTCTTTTCCGGGTGAAGCTTCAGTGGATCCACTCCTTCCTCAGCGACCTTCGTCTGCAAGGCAAAATCAAGACGTTCAATCGGGGTCGCACCCTCAACAGTGAGTTCCTTACCAATACGCTGCTCATCTTCAAAACCCTTGATCTCGTGACAGCCGGCACATCCGTATTGCTTGATCAGCAAGCGACCTTTTTCTTTCATATTCGGATCATCCATGAAAGAGGCGTCCGCGTAGCCCGGAGGCGAAGAAAGCGAGAATAAATATGTGGCAATATCGCGCGCATCCGATTCCGACAGACGGAAGTTGGGCATCACGGTCATATTCTGCACTTGCAACTCCGCGCCATCGTTCGGACAACGTGAGTGCAGTTCGGTGTCGAATACGTATGGCAGGTTGTGTTTTGCGTAGTCGTCCGACGTCAGATCGCGTTTCTCTTTCGGACAATAAGGCGCCCAACGTTCGCGTGGATTGTGAATCCAGCGGACCGTGTAATCGAAATTCTCCTTCTCGCCGACCTTACTAAGATTTGCGGCGAAGGTGCCGCCAAGCTGATTGTCGCCCTCGCCGATTGAGTGACATGCAAGACAACCGCGAGACTCGAACAGCGTTTTTCCGTGAGTCGCATCACCTTTCTGCTGCTCCGGAACTTTGCCTTCAAAGCCCTCTTGCCAGAGATATGCAGCGATCGCTTGAATTTGTTGCTCACCATCTTTGTCGCGCATTTGCGGCCGGCCATTTTCATCAACGTTGGCAAACCGCCAGAAGGTCGGCATCTTCGTCCCCGGACGAAATGCCTGCGGATTCTCCAGCCATACCGGGACCCATTCCTTGCGGAGTTTTAACCTCACATCCTTTAGGTTTGGTCCTACCTTCTTCTGATCCTGCATCAGGTATTTTGCCTGAAGGTTTAGTTGATCAATTCGCGCAGCCAGCAGACTGTTGGTCACGCGCAAGCTTTCGGCGTGGGCCAGCAGTCGTTGGGCTTCGGAGTTATCTGCCACGTTACCTGAGTTCTCGGTATCCTGGCGAATCTGTTTCTCGTTGGCCGTAATCTGATCTTCGAGTTGGCTGGTAGATTGTCGCGCACTTCCGAGAGAATCCGTTTCGCGATCAAAACCCTCGTAACGGTGGCATCCCACGCAACCACGTTGATTAAAAAGATCCCGGCCAAGATTGAGTGTTTCTGCTCCCTGGGTCACCCGATCTTTGGCGTGACATTGTTGGCAGCCGGCCTCTGTATTCTCTTTTGCAAACATCGGCCAAAGCCAAAACTTGTTTTCACCATGAGCTTTCAATTCTCCGGTGGTCGCGCGTCCATTAACACAGTGACAACTGGCACAACCGAACTTGTCAGGATTGTGAATCTGTAGCAGATCGCGTTTTGGATGACTGACAAACGCTCGCGCCAAGGCATCAGGCTTTTTGCCAGGCCCGTCCGGTGCAAGATCCTCCGCCTTGATATCGAGTGGCTCTCTTGCGCCCACATGACAGACCTCACAGCGGTCGACGATGTTGTATTCGTTAACGCTAATCTGGTGGCCCAGAATTGAGTAATTAAAACTGGCCATCTTCCTCTTCAAACCATCGATCTGCGAAGGGCCCAGGCCAACGAGATGATTCTTAAGATAGTCGTCGCGCTTTTTTGCGAGCTCCGTTGGCTCTTTCAGTAGATCGGCTTTGTGGCCAAGCTTCTCCGCCTTTTGATCGCGTAAGTCGTTGAACAGTTTTTCGAGCTGGGCATAGTTGAGCTTCTGTTTGACTGTAGACTTGCCATCGTCAGACGGCAGCTCTACCTCCACCACTTGCTGTTTCTTTTGTTCGGCCTGGCGGCGATATCTGTCTTTAGCTGATCCACTAGCCAGTTCGATGTTGTAATTGATTACTGTGAGTTGGCCGCGTTGATTTTGGAAGGGCTCGGTGACGGCGTTCAGCTTGTTCTGCACCTGACGGACTTCTTGATCAATTCCATCAATTTCAGGCTTGACCTTTGCCAATGCCTCTTTCGCGTCACTATCGAACTGCTGGTACTCGGGACTTTCTTTTACTTCGGCTTCGCTCTTGCCAGCCTGACTCTTAATTCCGTTGAGATAGCGAGTGTAGCGGCTGACAAACTCTTTCTGAATCCCTTTCCAGGGACGTTGGCCAAAGGCCTCATCGTAAAGCGCCCACGCGAGCGAGGCCGTTAGCAAGAGAGCACAAACAAGCAGGATACCGCTCGTCGAACTGCTCACAATCGGATCTCGTGCCGGTAACTCAGGCTCTTTTTTTACTAACGACTCAGCAGGCGCCGAAGAATCAGCCACTACGATCATCCCTCCACGTCCGTCATATGTTGAACCAGGGAGTCACCCACACATACTTAATTGTCAGGGCCAATCTCAAGATTAATTTGACCGGTAACGCCAGCAAGACGCTCACAGCGAAGAACTGAAAAGTCAGATACTGTAGGAGGCTCGTCCTGGCAAGAATCTTTTTCTCAAATTCCTTTTGGGGAAACAATATAAGGGGCCGGAGCGAGAGTTTTTTGAAATCGACAGTCATTAGCCAGTGGAAGAAAAGGGCTCCCAGAATGTAGAACCCGCCAACGACAAGTGCTCCAAAGATCCACTTGCCCCAATTGCTTTGAAGCACCACTCCCAAATGCAAAGCCTTGCCTATGCCACTAGTGGCAATCCAGTCGTGCAGATCGACGTTCTTGTCGAACACCACGGCATTGTGGTCCCACGTCTGGCCGGGCCAGAACCAGATCCAACCCGGGCCTCGAATAAAGGTGCCAATGACGATCAACATAATCCACATGAGGAAGCCCCAGCCAAACATCCACAGCGCGAAACGTCGTTGCTTGAGTGTGTAATAGCCATTTCCCAGAGGATTCGCATCAACGTAAGGAAATACCATCAGCCCGATCATGATAATGGACGGCATCACGACACCCGCGATCCATGGGTCGAAATAGACCAACATCTCCTGAAGACCGAGGAAATACCAGGGCGCCTTCGAAGGATTCATAGTCAGGTTCGGATTTGCAGGTTCTTCCAGAGGGGCATTGAGAGTTATCGACCAAACGAAGAGGATCACGGTGACGATGACGGTAACGAGAAATTCGATGCGAACCAAATAAGGCCACACATGTATCTCTCGGGCCCAGCCGGGGCGCCATGGTTCAACTTTTCTGTGATGTGTCTTCGCCAGCTGCGGATCTTCTTCCAATTTCTCAACGAGCCGGTCATTGGCCCGCGCCTGCTTGATTCCGAGCCACGTAAAGAAGGGCGCAAGAAAAAGCATGGCTACAATCGGAATGTTGTCCGGAGCCGAAGCAATCGTCCAAAGCTGGTGCCAGTCCATAAGATTTTAGATTTTGGATTTTGGATTTTTGATTGTGTTATCCGAATCGTTGGTCAAATCGACAATCAGAAATCTAAAATCGCAAATAACTATTTTTTCTTAACCGCCTTCATCTCTGACTCAAGCATCACCGGAGCCGGCCCGGATATGCCGCCATCCTTCCGTATCCGCCAGAAGTGCACCGCCATGAAGATCGACGCAACCAACGGAATACCGATGCAATGCCAAATATAGGAGCGCAGCAATGCGTTGGAATCGACAATCGATCCGCCAAGTAGCCCGAAGCGCACGTCGTTATAGGGCGTCATTCCGAGTTGGGCGCCAAAGGGTCCTTCCGAACCAAACATCGGCGTAGCTCTTGCCATGTTCGTTCCTACTGTAACCGCCCAGAAGCCCAACTGATCGTCGGGCAACAGATAGCCAGTAAAGGAAAGCAACAAGGTCAATACGAGCAGCACCACGCCGACGCACCAATTGAATTCGCGTGGCCGTTTGTATGAACCCGTCAGCACAACGCGAAACATGTGCAGCCACGTGGTGATTACCATCAAGTGCGCTGCCCAACGATGCATGTTTCTTAGAAGTTTCCCGAATGGTACATCATGTTCGAGATAGAGAATGTCGCGGAACGCGTCCACTTTGGTTGGGTGGTAATAAAACATCAGCAGCACACCCGTGAACGTGAGCACGATGAAGAGATAGAAAGTGATACCTCCCATGCCCCACGTAAACGGATAGCGAACGGCATCGCGATTGATTTTTGCCGGATGAAGATGAAGGAAAACGTTTGAGAGAATCGCCAGCGAACGATTACGAGGGTCAGACCGATCGTGGGAAACGCGAAAGATCGACTTCCAAAGCTGTGTGTCCTGGGGATCTTTATACGTCTTCGCCTCTTCAATTGCGCGTTCTTTTAGGGCGGAGCTACCCTCGCGGACCTTTCCCATCAAACTCGAGCCACTCTTGTCCCCAGTGGTTAGTTGCTTGGTCTCTTTTTGATCAGGATTCTCTGGGTCCATGAAACCTCGCTGCGTCCGTGAATATAAAAAGGGCGCTATCCTTTTCGAAAATCGGCTAACTCATCTATAGCGGTATGTACGCACCGGGATCGTCGAACTCGCTTCTCTCGCCCTTGGGTTGCCTATAAAGCTTGGCGATGTTGACGACGATTTGGCCTTCAGGGTCGAGATGTACTTCTGCCCGGTCCATCGGACGGGGCGCCGGCCCCTCGAAATTAATAGCTTCACTGTCATACCCGCTGCCGTGACAGGGACACTTGAACTTATTTTCGCTCGCCCGCCAGTCGGGAGTGCAGCCAAGATGCGTGCAACGTGCGTAAATAACGAAGATCCGATCCGAAGTCTTGTCGACCCAGATGCGATACTGTTGCTGCCACTTGGTATCGACGCCAAGCGCATAATCTGAAGGAAAGCCAACGCGAAAAACGCTGGACGGCTCAAGAATCGAACGCGGCAGAAAGAACCTCAGAAACATTAAGAACGAGGTCGTCAAGAAGATCGTTACGCTGGACCAAACGATGCGCCGGCGCATTTTGTTGACTGGCGGATCGGGGCTGCTTTCAACAAGTGCAGGAGGAACTTTGGGAGCCGCTGCCGCAGCCGGTGGCTTTGCCGGCGTCGCAGGTCGAGGCGGCGCAGCGGCGGGTGCCACGGGCGCGCTGCCACTTTGCGACGCAGCATCGTTGCCCGCTTTCGGCGGTTTTTGATTGGCCTGGCTATCTAAAGTGTCCAAGTCCAAACCTCATCTATGAATAAGTGCCTTGTAACTCTAAATCTTTCCGCAGTTACACATCGACTACAAAACAGAGCGCGAACTATACAACTCCCCGCACAACAGGGATCACTCTCTGCGCAATGTCACAAACTATTTGCTTATACATGAAGAGCGCCGTACCAAACAAATCAAATATAATGTGGGCGGCATCGTATTTATACCTTGTTTCTCGATTGACTGGCAAGACGGCTGGCAAGAATTTCTCGAGAAGCATTATTTGCCGCCTGCAACTCGCTATCCTCAATGAGGAGGAAATCTTAGTTGGCAAAAGCTCATGTGATTGTTTATTCACGACCCGGCTGCCATCTTTGTGACGAAGCTAAGACGGGGATTCTCGAAGCGCACTGCGCCGATCTATTTACGCTTGAAGAGATCAATATTGAGACTGACCCCGCCTTATTGAAGCGCTACCAGAACGACATCCCTGTCGTCATGATTAATGGTGTAGAAGCTTTTAGACACCGAATCGACCCTGCGGAATTTAAGAGAAAAGTGTCTACGGTTGGTTAAAGGATCGCACTGCGGGGATTGGAAAGTGTCTGCTCAATTGAGTTGCACTAAATTACTGGGGCGCTAAGCCCAACCAGGGGCATAGCCCAAGCGCCGATGCGAGCCGACCGGCGGGGCATAAAGACCGTGTCAAAACTCGGATGGCAACGATATGGCCGCTGTGTGGATACACAAAGTCAGAACCGGGAGCGGTAGCGACCGGGTCGTTTCCGTGATGCTCAACTACTTCCGGCCACAACAAAT
>Ga0070706_100005586_pt1 | contig 11960 bp, 13 predicted proteins | sample KBSK5501metaG_FD_65476 | JGI IMG/M metagenome (GOLD analysis project Ga0070706, IMG submission 65476) | Corn, switchgrass and miscanthus rhizosphere microbial communities from Kellogg Biological Station, Michigan, USA - KBS K5-50-1 metaG | ecosystem: Host-associated > Plants > Roots >...
TCGGGCTAGCAGCGCCAATACGCCACGATCTCGTCTCGCTGGCTCCGCCCTCAGTATGCGCCAGCCCAGCCCCATTTTCATCCGCTTCCATGTCTGGAACTGACATCGCGCTTCATAACCCGAGAGGTCGGGTAGGATGCCTCTGAGCGCGGCTTGCCCCCGCGTCCAGGAGGCATCCCATGGTCCATGCGGTGTGCGCTGATCAGGCACCGATTCCCCCGCCATCCTATCACCGGGCGATGGCCAGGGCGCTGCACGTGGATGCACTCACGCTGGTGAGCCGTTTGCAGTTATTGGAGGTCTGCCGTGTGGCCGTCCAGCTGGCCCAGCAGCAGTGCCCGCCCCCGCTGCCCGCTGGACCAGGGGGAGCGCCGCGGGTGTATGCCGAGGAATCGCTGTTGTTGCTGGCGTTGTTGCGGACGCGCTGGCGCCTGTCCTATCAAGAATTGTATGACTGGTTAGTGGCCTGGCCGGCCCTGGCGCTGGCCTGCGGACTCCCGCTGGGGCGGGATGGTCAGCCGCGGGCGCCCAGCAAGGCGCAGCAGTCCAAGCGGCTGCGCGCGGCAGGCGCTCCGACGAGTGAGATGCTCTTCGTGCTGCTGGTGCGGGTCGGCCTCTGGATGGGGGTGACCCGGGCGCGCGACCTCATCATTGATCGCGCCCCGATCCTGGCCTGGCGCCGGGCGGATCCCGATGCGGCGCTCGGTCATGCCCCCGCGCACCATCCACGTCCGCTCCTGTTGGGCTACCGCTTGCATACCTTGCTGTGTCGCGGAACCGGCTTACCGCTGCTGTTCCGGCTGTCCCGCGCGAATGTGCCTGATGCGCCCTTCGCCCGTCCGCTCTTGGAACTGGCGGTCCGGCTCTTCGCGCTGCGCCCGCGGGTGGTGCGCTTGGAGGCGGGCTACTGGGGGCTGAAGCTGATTGCTTGGATCCACAGCGTGCTCGGCGCGCAGGCCGTGATCCCGTGGAATCCCAAGCGGCAGAAGCAACGGCAGAAGCAGCGGGATGGCCTGCCGCCGACCTGGACCGCGGCGGAGTTGGGCAAACGCACCAGCATCGAGCGCTTCTTCGGGCGGGTCTTGGTCTTCTTCCGCTTGCAGCGCCCGCCGGTCTTCGGCTGGTCAGCGCTCGAGACGTGCGTGGCCTTGACGTACGCGGCGGTGTGGATCGTCGCCTTGGCCGCCTGGCAGGCCCGCCGCCCCGACCTCATCCGCTCACCGCGGCTCGTCCTGGCCCATGTCTGGGAGGGGCTGGAGGTATGAAGCGCGATGTCCACTCCGGACATCGAAACGAACACAAATAGCGTGCGCATATGGTCGTCGGTGGGGCTATTTCCAGACAAACGCCCTGAGTAGATGTCAATCATGGCAAGGCCCTGGGACCAGGCCGAGGAACCTTGCGGCTGTTCACCGATTCGACGTACCATGGGCGTCACGTATGCCTGCCCCCTTCAGCAGCGAGGAGATTGCCCGATGTGGGAGAAGCTCGATTTGCCGCGTCAAGACTGGGAGCGCATGCTGGGGTTCTCGATCCCCGACGGCAAGGAGCTGCTCATCGTGACCTACGACGGTATTGCCAGATTGAACCTCGAAACATTGAAGCAGGCCCCTTTCGACGATCGCTACCCCGAAGGCGAAGGCATCTATGAGCTTGCCAGGAGCGCATTGAGGTATGACGGTCAGACCTACCAGATTGTGGGCGTCTATGGAGGTGCTCCTCTTCTCCACAACTCATTGGGTGAGCGGATCGTGCTTGGCGTCGAGGAGGAAGAGGAGGAAAAGGAGGAAAAGGAGGAAAAGGATACGCCGGATGGCAGACGTGTGAAGGCGACATCGGCGGAAAGCACGCTGGTGATCCAGGATCAAGATGGGACCCCTTCGTTCGAGTTCACCTTTCAGAACTTCTCGCGCGATTGGCAGCGTGCGACGTTCACCCGCGATGGGACATATCTCGTCCTGGGGATGCCGTACGACATCTACGCCTTCCGCAGAAGAGACAGCGGCGCACAGTAGCCGCGCTGAAATCTGCGCGAAATCTGCCACTCTTGGCAGATAACCGACCGGCTGCTTCTGCTCCAGAAAATAGGGTTAAGAAACGCCCTCTTCTCTTCCACTACTCAAGCACTACTCAACCACATTTGGGCGCTGGCACAGGCGTACAATGGCGCAGTCAATGTCACCCGCAAACCCATCACCAGATATCTCGCCGATGCGGCGGACGAGGCCGTAACTGCGCTTCGGGAAGGCGCTGACTATAAGCGCTGGAAAACCCGACATGCGCAAGAGGTGGAGAATCCGGCTCCCACAGGTCATCGCCCGAAGTCACCGTATGACTGGTATGCATACGTCGATGAGACAGAGACTACTTTCGCGGTGCCTGGCCACCGAACGGTTGGAGAGGTTATCACAGCGGATTGGTTCCGCGCCTTTCAAGGCGTGTCAGAAGCGCAAACACTTGGATGGCTCCTCGGAAAGCGTCCAGACAAGGCTGCGGACTATGTCTGGCGGAAATATCCAGATAACATGGTCCATGGGAAGCCTGCGCAAGGATGGATACACCTCATTTTCGATGCCGCATGGCAAAATATTGAAGGCGATTCGACGGTCACAGCTATGACAGACATTTGGGCGCAGTTAGAGCAGAAGGTGCTGCAAGCAGAGAATATCCTCGAGGAAGGCCTTCAGAAGATCCAGCAGGAGTTCGAGGGAGGTGAACCACTTGTTTGACATTGTTCTGTGTCAGATTTCTCCGGCGAGCGTCGACGCCCTACAGCACTTTCAGGAGCGCTTGGCAAGATGAAGGTAACGCGTTCAACCGCCAAGGATGGCAATTTGCTTCCGCCAGCGTTCAATCTGCTGCACAGCGATGTCCTTCCAGCTTCGGCTTTGCACCACAAGGAACATCGATTGCGCCATCCCCAGGCGATCTACACAGTGTCGCTGGCACGGGTGCATCGGGCGTTCGTAGATGTGTTGGATAGCGATGATGAGCTACGTCAGGCAGATCTCACTGACAATGGTTCACTTGACTTCAAACCAACAGCATTGCTCAAGGCGCAAGAAGAGCTGCTCGAAGCGATGCTCTCGCACATCGATGACTGCTACCACATATTCAAGGCGATGACCCCATCTATGTCGCTCCAAGACCCGAATCCATTCGCAGACCGTTGGCTACGGCAGGTCAAACATCCTACAGCAGAGAAATTTACCCAGGCTGTTGAACCATACCGAAAATCCTTAGAAACTGTTTTGAAAGTTATCCAGCAGGGCTGGAAGGAGCAGGCGAGCGAGCCAGTCGACGCAGCATGAGGTGACTCATGGCGGCATAAATGAGCGCCTCGCTCGACTCGACCTGATATTCGTAATCCTTTGACAGGCGGCGGAAACCGCCGAACCAGCCGAAGGTCCGTTCCACGATCCAACGGTGCGGCTGCACGGCAAAGGCGCTACGGGGCTGGGTGTCGGACCGTTTGACCACCGCGACCTCCCAGCCCATGTGCTGGCGAAGGTCCTCCACCAGCTGCCCCCGTAGGCAGCATCGGCCCAGACCAAGGACAGGCGCGGCAAGTGGGGGCCGTAGAGTCGCACGGCGTGGGCGAGCAGGCGCGCTCCGTCACGGTCCTGCACATCGGCGGCGGAGACCACCACCTTGAGGAGCAAGCCTTGCGTGTCGACCAGCAGATGGCGCTTGCGCCCCTTCACCTGCTTGTGCGCGTCGTAGCCGCGGACGCCCCCTTTTGACTGGTCTTGACCGTTTGACTGTCCACAATCGCTGCGCTGGGGGTCGCCTCGCGTCCCAGCCGTCGCCGCGTGCGCTCGCGCAACGCCGTGTGGATGCGCTCCCACGTCCCGTCGTTGCGCCAGATCCGAAAATAGTAAAAGGCGGTCTGCCACGGTGGCAGGTCGTGCGGCATGGCCCGCCATTGGTTCCCCCCGCGCACCACGTACAAGATGGCATTGACGATCTCGCGCCGAGCATGGCGCGCGGGGCGTCCACCCGGCTTGACGGCGGGCACGAGTGGCTCGAGGATCGCCCACTCCCCATCGCGCAGGTCGCTGGGATAGGCTTTGCGCACGGCGGCGCGCTGGTGCTGTTTCTCCTGCTTCATGTCGCCAGTCTAGCACAATCCTACCCTTTCAAAACAGTTTCTTAGCGCCCATTGTCAATCGAGTCAAACATGAACATGGGCGTTTGCGCAGTGTGATCATGTATGGAAGGCGTACTCGTATCGGAGGGTATTACGTTGAAGAGGTGGACACGAAAGGAGATGTGGGGCCCGATCCTGTGATCCACCCAAAGAACACAGCGATTTCGCTCAATCGAGATCTGCGCTACCACTTCGTCTGGCTTTACTTGATAGGTGAACATCTCCGCGCCAATGTTAAAGGAGCGCTCCGCAAACTGTATGGCGTGAATATCACAGAACCTATATGCGAAGAGAACAGCGCTCTGACTGAAAGCATTGCGGAGCGGATAAATACAACAATAATGCAGTATTTTCCTGACGAGGTCAGCAAGCCATGTCCGTACGTGGCGGTCCAGCAATTGCAAGGACAGGCTGAGCTTACCGCAGAATACCCATCCTCGCAGGTGCCATTCGGACCTGGCGCTGTTCACATTGTAAGCGAGACACAAGGCGACGGTGTAACACGAACTTGGCGGATGCCCTATTTTGGGTGGAAGCCATGAAAAGGAACACCGCATGACCCATCCAGAGCAGCTTTCCCGCCGATTTCGAATCGTATATAATCAATCCCCACGCGTCAGCCAGTGGTGGTGACCTGCCCCCTGAAGGTGTCCAGATGAAATAAGGCCGGTAGATCGCTTAAGATGGGCCTCGCGGTAGGACCAAGCGGAATGAGAAGCAAGGGTAGTTGCTGACACCAACCTTGACACCAACCCAGGCGAATCGCCGCGAACAGTGGCGAACAGCCCAACAACACAAATTCGCATTATTCCCGATGCTGCGAACAATAGGGATCATTGGCGGACATTGAGTTACCACACTTCAAAACCGGTTGTCGGAGCCGTCGGATGAGATAGAGAAAGCGAAGTCGGCCATGCGGGTCTGCCAGCAAAACCGCCAGCAAACGAGATGAACGCAACGGCACAGAACGGGACGGTCACAGGCGCTTACACCTGAGAATTCGCGGCTACATGGGACTCACTGAACGCACTGGCTCGGCGAGGAACAGCCACCAGATCAGGCCATACGTCAGGTGTTTACGGCCGCGGAAGCATCGGCTGCCCCATTATTTGCCCCAGTGACCGCCGACACACGGCGACAGTCGGCGACATAAGACGACAGAGATAGTGGGGCAGATCGGCATGTGGCGATGGCGTCCGACACTACCCGAAACGCCGGATTGGGTCTCCAAAACCGCAGGTTGCCGGTTCGATTCCTGTCCCACCTGCCCTTGAGCCCCAATTCATGGGGATCGCTGCTCCGTGGCTCCGACACAATGTGTATGCGTTGATCCCTATTTGACTCCAATCTCATACCACCAGGAGCAACACCGCAGGTATTGAGGGCGGCCCAGCTAGCGATGAACTTCCTGCTGCAGCAGACTCCAGCCGTCTTTGCCTGGCTATTAGCGACTTGGTTGTGTTTGTCTTCATCTCAGAACCTGTTATGAGGAGAGGAGCGCTCTCATGGGGCAGTCAATCGCATGATGCTCGGCAAACTCGGTTCCTAGCTTATCGTATACGGGCAGGGGCCTTGCCTAAATAGTCGCTTTTGCCCAACGAGTCGGACCGGCAGGTGAATCGCAACCATCTTGCGCGAAACGTTTTTGACATACTGGTGCGAGTCACTGTATCTGGCGATCTCGCCAGCGTGTGTAGCATCGCACTCTATCTCATACCTCTCCCGAAGCTGGACCCGACGACTTGCGCTGAATTTGAGCGCACGATTCGGATAGCTCCCTCCGCTGCAGCCATCATATGCTGTTTGCCAAGGAGGTTCCAACATGACATACCGAACGATACCGAAGCTAGACATGGCAGGCGCTGTCGGCGATGCTGACACCAGTCATGCCACCCATGCTGGCGCCAAGCGCGATGAGGAGAATACGATGTGGCGCACCGTCCTCGCGCGTGACACTGCGGCGGACGGGCATTTTTTCTACGCCGTGCGCTCGACCGGCGTCTACTGCCGACCCTCCTGCGCCTCGCGTCGTCCCCGGCGCGAGAACGTCCTCTTCTTCGCCGACGCCCATGCGGCCGAGCGTGCAGGATTCCGCGCGTGTCACCGTTGTCATCCACGTGACGCGGCCACCGACCCCAGCCTCGAAGCCGTGCGACAGGCGTGCGTATTCATCGCTTCTCGCGAGATACCACCAACGCTGGCGGAGATCGGCGCACAGGTCGGCCTGAGCCCCGCCTATCTGCAACGGCGTTTCACGCAGGTCATGGGCGTCAGCCCGCGCCAGTATGCCGCCGCACAGCGCGTCGCGCGCGTGAAGGCGCGACTCAAAGATGGGGAGTCGGTGACTGCGACTCTGTATGCCGCTGGGTTTGGTTCCAGTCGTGGATTCTACGAGCAGACCCCAGATCAGCTTGGCATGCAACCCAGCGCGTATCGCGCTGGCGCACAGGGGCAGCGCATCGCCTACACCCTCGTCGAGAGCCCGTTGGGGCGGCTGCTCGTGGCAGCAACGGGGCGTGGCCTCTGCGCGCTACGCTTTGGGGAATCCAGTGGCGATGAGGCGCTCCTCGCGGAGCTGCATGCGGAGTTCCCGCGCGCCACCATTGAGCGTGACGATGCGCTGCTGACCCCCGAGGCAGACGCGATCCTGGATCACCTGGCTGGTCAGCGTCCTGTGCTCGACCTCCCGCTCGACGTACAGGCCACTGCCTTTCAGGCACGTGTCTGGGCGGCGTTGCGCGCCATTCCCTATGGGCAGACACGCTCGTACGCCGAGGTCGCCGACACTATTGGTGAGCCTACCGCGATCCGCGCCGTCGCGCGCGCCTGCGCGCGTAATCCGGTGGCGCTAGTTGTGCCCTGCCATCGCGTCGTTCGGGCAGATGGCGCACTCGCCGGATACCGCTGGGGCGTGGAACGTAAACGGACTCTGTTAGCGTGCGAGGCAGAAGCGGCAGAAGGGGCGCAGGAGGCGCTGCCCTTCGCCGCCGACTGAGGCGGTATCCCGCCGTTCTCGTCTCCGCCTATTACGCCTGCGCGCTATACACGCATATCTCGTGTCCCCACCGACCGCACGGCGGAAGGGGAAGAGTCGTCGTGGTGGTATGAGCGCGGCGCTACGTGTGTACGGATCATCGCTAAGCGCCGGCATAGTATTCAGCCGCTTGCTGCGCGGCCTCAGAAAAGGAACGTCATGACCATAACCACAGCAATTGACACAGAGTTGGCGCTCGAGGAGCGCATCGCCTCGCTCGACTGGCCCGCGATACGCGAGACGATGGACGATAGAGGTTACGCCACCTTGCCGCCCATCTTGACCCAAGATGAATGCCACGACCTGCGCGCCCTCTATGACGATGATCGTCGCTTCCGCAGCCACATTGACATGGCGCGTTTTCGCTTCGGCGAGGGAGAGTATAAGTACTTCGCGCGTCCGTTGCCAGATGCCATTCAGATGTTACGCATGGCCTTCTATCCGCAGCTCGCCACGATTGCGAACGGGTGGATGGAGTGGCTCGGCGCCGCCACACGCTATCCCGCGGACCTCTCCAGTTTCCTCGATCAGTGCCATACGGCGGGGCAGAGCAAACCGACGCCCCTGCTGTTGCGCTACGAGGCGGGCGGATACAACTGTCTTCACCAGGATCTCTACGGCGAGATTGCCTTCCCGTTCCAGGTCCTCTTCGTCCTCAGCGAACGAGAGGTGGAATATAGCGGCGGCGAGTCGCTGCTCGTCGAACAGCGCCCGCGAGGGCAGTCGCGCGGTTACGTGGTGACCCTGCGGCAAGGCGCGGCGCTCATCTTCCCAACACATCATCGTCCGCTCGCGGGGACACGCGGCTACTATCGAGCGAACATACGCCATGGTGTGAGCACGGTGACGTCAGGTCTCCGCTACAGCCTGGGTCTCATCTTCCACGACGCCCGATAATCTCACCGACGGATGGTTGCTGGCGGAACTGCTCACTGGGTAACACCAATTCTTCCTCGATGGGGTGTCGTTACCATGACCTTTGCAGCTTAGGACAAGCTGCGGCAGGTAGGTCACGCGTCCAAGCAAGGCAGGCTTTGTTCCAGTTCCTCGGGATCTGGGAAGCCGAAGGAGACACTCAATGAAAGTTTGGAACGGATGGACAGCTACTTCAACGCCTGCTACCCATGCCGCGCCTACCTGGGATACATGGCTCGCCCACCAGCGGCGCAGCGTTGGTAACGAGCAGCGTCGGACAGTAGGCGCTTGCTTTAGCGAACGTGAACTAGCGCGCTTATCGTTCATGCGCTGGCTTTATCAACAAGGCTGGCTCGACCCAGCGCTGAACGACAATGCTTGAACGCATAGTATTATTCATGATCAGTTAGTATGGATATTGGGGTGGTGAATGCAGTACCATCCACGGCAGATCGCGCGCCTCTGGCAGCCTTCGCCGCAGCCAGCAGGGATACGCCCCTCCGATGAGCGCCTCACCGCTGCCAACTGGAGATCGACAGCGGTGAGGCGTCTTAGATTCGATTTGGATGCGATCAGACCGTGCGGATGAGGTCAAGTTGCCGGAGTGCGGTCACACCATCGTCCAGGCCGATTTCCTCCGCGATCTTGCCATTTTCAATCCGTAGCACAGTCGTCCCCGTAAAGCGCATCTTGCGACCGGTCGCCGCGGGCAAAGATCCGATGAGGAAGTCGCTGAAGGCCGGACCCGTGTGCGTGCCGCCACCTTCCCAGCGACCGACTACATAGTCGCCCTCGGCGATCAGGTCTGCGACGCCCCAGAAATTGAGGTCCGGAAACGCCTCGCGAAAGCCGGACATGAAGGCCTTGATATCCTCATGGCCGCGGCGCGGCTCATGCAGCGAGTACTGCAGGAGCATGTTGGGAGCGGCGAGCTCCTCGACGACGCCTGGATTATAGGTTGCACCCCAGAATTCGGTGAACCAGCGGCCGACGATGGCCTTGTTGTCACTTTCTTTTGACATGCGTGTGTTCCTTTCATCTAGATAGACATACGCGCGGTTTCGTTGGCATACGTTACTGCGATTCTCGCAGCGCCGCATGAAACGATAAATGATGGGCGGGCAGCAAACACTCCGTTTCTTGCTCTGCAATTGAGCTCAGCGTCTGTTTCTCCCCATGGTTGCCAACGTGACTTGATGCGCAATGTTGCCGCAAGATGTGGATCCACAGTGTAAGAAAGTCTTGAAGAAGCCTGGTGCTTTAGCCGCACGTCAACCGAGCGAGCGCTCCGAAGACCTCCGAAAAGGTCAGGCAGCCTCGCGAGCTAGCGCCCGGTGGTGAAGTGGCGCATAGCCAGCAAATAGGAGCACTCGGTTTGCCAAAGGAACTGGGAGGCTAAATGCCGCTAGGAGCAAAGCAATGAGCGTGTCCCGCTCGGGCAACTTTTGTCCGCGCTCAATCATCGAAATGTAGCTCTTTGCCATGCCTGCACAGTCCGCAACCTCCTGAAGCGTCAGCTCCTGGGCGGCCCGCAGGCGTCGTAACACGTCGGACAGATGCTCAGTCTCATGCAGCCATGAGACAAGATCAGAACCTTGCATATCGATCGCTCCTCTGTGAGTGTCAAAAGCTAGGCGGCAGGCGTGATGCCAAGTCGCGTTTGTTTCGCCATGCGAATATCTTGGAAGGTCGTCGTTCTCTCTTTGAAGGTGTCATCTTGCCAGCTCGTAAACCAACCGAGGAAGTTGGTGCCATCGTCCCAATCAGGAAGCACCTGGCCGAGATAGGCGGCAGCCGTCGTCGAGCAGCCGCTGAGCATCTAGCAGACGAGTGTCAGGTCACCTTTATGCTTGCTCTCACGCACTGCAGGCGGTCTGAGCGTGACCCGATTACCCGTCCCACTCGGATGAGAACCACATAACATTAGAATGCCCGGTTGATCCTGATGGCAGTACTTCGTCCGCCAGCAAAAATGCCAGCAAACGAGGTGAACGGATCGCAACGGGACGGTCAGAGACGCATAAACCTCAGAATTCGAGTCAAAATGGGATTCGCTGAACGCACTAGAACGGAGTGGAACAGAGCGCCGATGTTTCGTAAACAGTGGGTCAAGGCCACATAGCTCAAGAAGGAGTCAAAGAAATCGCAACAGGTTGAGCGAACATCTGCAGCATCGGCGTTATCGGGGCCGAGAGCCTGCATGCGATACTGCCGGTGTCATTATCTATCACCGAATGCGCCATCTATCATCTCATGATAGGCGCAGCTTGTACTTTCAGCACGCGCCAAGGGGCTTGGCAATGGCGTCAATCATGAACTCAACCTCAAGCGGCGAACTGGTCAAGATGCCGTCTAGATGACATATGGGAGGCGAGCTGTGTCTGGCTCAACGACCACGCTCTTGCCGCGCCCGCCCGACTACTTTCTTGAACGCCTGCGCCACATCGCGCTTGCTATTCGTGCATCCGTCGCACATGCCTTGCATGCAGAAATGGCTGAGCTCCTGTCGCGTGCGATAGCTGAGCGCGGTGGCGACACGATCTATCGCCTCGATGAGCATGGTGAAGCTGTGCTCCTCACCCATTGTGAGCGGTGGGGACACGACCTGCCATTCCTGTTGATTGCCGAAGGACTCGTCGCGGGGGAACAGATCTTTCCCCAGGGAGCGTCGCGAGATGAGCTGGCGTTTACCCTCATTGCGGATCCCATTGATGGAACGCGCGAGCTCATGTACAGCAAGCGCAGCGCATGGGTCCTCCTGGGAGTAGCGCCGCCACCGCGACCAGGGTGGCATCCCACGTTGGCCAACGTACAGATCGCACTTCAAGCAGAATTGCCCACTGCACGAGCAGCGGTCGCAGACCTGCTCTATGCCGTGCGTGGGGAAGGCGTCCATGCCGAGACCCACGACCTGCGTACGGACGCCATCACTCCATTTGTCCCCCGTCCCAGTCAGGCGACCACCCTCGAGGGCGGCTTTGCTGCCATCAGCAAGTTCTTCCCAGGCGCAAAGGAACTGACTGCTCGGCTAGAAGAAGGCATCTTCTCCGAGCTCCTCGGCCCACCAACCAGCTCCTCGCCGCAGGTCTTCGACGATGAGTACATCAGCTCGGGTGGACAACTGTATGAGTTACTAATCGGACACGATCGCTTCCTCGCGGATCTGCGTCCTCTGCTGCACAATCCACGCGAGCCCGTGACGCGCATAAGTTGTCACCCCTACGACATTTGTACTGCCCTGATCGCGGAAGAGGGCGGCGTGCTCATCACAGACGCCACAGGTCGACCCCTCTCGGCTCCACTGGACACCGTCACAGCAGTCGCTTGGGTCGGCTATGCCAATCAGACGCTGCGAGCGCTAATTGAGCCGACGCTGCAAAGGCATCTCCTTGCGCTCGTGGGACCTCTTGATCCTCCAGGTAACCCCTGATGCGCGAAGGCCATCGGTAGTCTGGACAACCGGCGACGACCATGTAACCTGCTCCCCTGAGGCGCCCAGAGCAAACAAGAGTGCCAGATTGCTTTTGACCCATATTTGACCCCGGCACCGACAACCAGTGACGAACAAGGACGAACGGAACCCCACTCGCAGCCCAGAAAATATGGTGCATTCGATTCGCGACGAACGCTGACGAACAGACGGCAACAGATTTGTAATCCGTTGGTTGCCGCTGTGCGCTCCCCCGGCTTGGGCTGCGGGATGGCGCTAGGTGGCGCGATGGCTTTCCCACACAAGCGGCAGGAGGGCGTGACAACTCGGTCTCCTGCCGCCTCGCTCCACCGCTAAACGCGGCCTCAGATCCTGCACTACTCGACTGTGAGCGTCTGGCCGAGGACCTCCTCGTTGCGCGCGCCGACCGA
>Ga0070706_100005587_pt1 | contig 11959 bp, 10 predicted proteins | sample KBSK5501metaG_FD_65476 | JGI IMG/M metagenome (GOLD analysis project Ga0070706, IMG submission 65476) | Corn, switchgrass and miscanthus rhizosphere microbial communities from Kellogg Biological Station, Michigan, USA - KBS K5-50-1 metaG | ecosystem: Host-associated > Plants > Roots >...
CACCGAAGCAGGTCTAAAGCGGTGCTTGCCCTTCCGAATAACCCCCACGGGATGGGCGTTCTCGCTCCGCTTCTAAAAAGTGTCAGGGAGAGAGCCCCCGCCCACTGGTGGCCTGTCGCACCGTCTGGCCGCAACGTCAGCAGTATAGCAGAGCAGCAGTGCTTGGGGAGGGCCAGAACATCATGCCAACGGTCTATCCGGCAGCCGTATTACCGGGGAATCAGGCCCCCCTTTCCTCCGCCATTGCAGGTGCATTGCTGGTGTTCTGTGCCCGCTCAATGAGGCGGTTCGCCAGCTTCATCAGGGGGGCTTTGCGCGCACAGAACGTCGTGCCGACCCGCTCGTATCCGAGCACCGATTGCACGTACGCCACCGCCTTTTCCGCGGAGATCGTCACGCCGTTCTCACGGAGATATGCCCGGAATTGCGGCGCGCTCATCATGTCGGATGGTACGGCCTTTGTCCCAGGATTGTTGCGCCGTCGTACAGGTTCATTAGGGGCGCTTTCAGCGTCGCTATCCCCGGTGGTTACGGCGTGCAATCCACCGGTATTCACGTCGTCATTGCCAGGGGAATCGAGCACGCTATCCGGGTCGTCATACGCCATCTCTGTGCGGCGCTTCCCAGCGGCTTTCAGTGCGGCCAGTTCGTTCTTTGCCTGTTGTTCCGCGAGCTTGCGCGTCCGCTCTGCCTCGATGTCTTCCACCGTCTTTGCCGGGGCATGTTGCTGCTGTGAGAAGCCCCAATACAGGCTGGCGAATGGGAGCAGAAGCGCGACGATTACGACGGTTGGCGAGACGGGGACGCCGTGCCATCCCAGCAGGTTGAGCACCGCATTATCCGCTGGTGTCGGCGCGAGATTGGCGCTGCGTTCCGACAGCGACGCCCATACCTCTGAGGCGCTGAACACGAGCAAGCCTGTGAAGTTGAACAGGCCCGTCCCCCAGGCATGCCGCTGGAATGCGGCGGCGGCGGTAACGCTACAGCGGAGCGCGACACCCGCTGCTGTGGCGCCCGCTGCGAAGAACAGCAGCACGCCGATGCCATGAAAGATTCCCCACCCAGGGATGTCCTCGATACTGCGCACCCAGCCGAGCGTCATCAAAGTGCCGAGCAGGTACGCCTCTGCCAGGATGAGGCAGGTTAGGAGCGCGTTGTCCTGCACCACGATGACCCAATGCGGCAACGCGTGTGCCGCTAGCGCGTCGTTGCGTTTGTTGTCCATGTCTCTCGCACCTCTCACCGTAGCGACTTGACATTACTTACGCTTTCTACGCATTATACGCAAATATTGCTAGCTACGCAAGTTCAGGGTATAATTCGACTAGATGAGAGGGGGCACACATGCCAGAACTCACACTCGCCGAAGCTGAGAGCATGCTGAGGCAAGACGGGCGCTACGGCTGGCTACTATCGGGCCGGCAGGCGTGGTCGGTCCAGGATGTCGTACGGGAATATGAGGCAGCAACCGGCGTGCCGGTGAGCCACGACACAGTGACGCGCTGGTTTAAGCGCTTGCCGGACGGCGGAGCCGAGAACTACGGCGGCACCATTGGCTGGCGGGCGCAGCGGCACGCGCTTGTGGTGTTCTTCGCCAGTGGGAAGCATCTGCGGCGCGCGGATGATGCAAGTGAGCAGGTGGGTTAGAACAAGTGAACGAGACTGATTTCAGTAGTGTTCGCCAGGAGCTTGTGCCGCTCTATGAATGGGGCTGCACTGTTCCCGTGGTCTGGTTCGAGGGCAAGGCGCACTATCCGCTCAGCATGCTCTGCGATGTCCTGGGTGTCAAGGCGCAGATGCAACGTGAACGGCTCCGTGAGCATGCCGTCATGAAGCGCCTTTTGCGCCAGCTTCCCGTCAAGACGCGCACTGGCACACGCGAGACATGGTGTATCGAGCGTCGCAGTATCGGGTTCGGGCTTGGCAGCATCCAGATCGCCAGCATTCGCGCTGACATCCAGCCCCGGCTATTGGAGTTCCAAGAGGCGCTTGTTGACGCCGCTGACCGGCTCCTCTCCGGTGAAGTGTCATCCGTGACCGACGTGGCGCGGTTCACGCTGGCGCTTGAGGAGCGCATCGGGCGATTGGAGGAGCGAGCGCTTGGGGAGGATGACAACGCATGACGCGCGGTGTCTACCAAATCCGCAACGTACTGACTGGTGACTGCTACATCGGCCAATCAATAGATATTGAGGGCCGGTGGGCACAGCACAGGTCATACGGAATAGGTGTGGGATGTTGTAGAATGGCGGCATGGCAAGACGCATTCATCTCCAACCGCATCTGAGCGTGGCTGAACTGGAGCGCCGCTATCGGGGCGCACACGACCCCAACGAGCGCACGTGGTGGCAGATCGTGTGGCTACTCAGCCAGGGGCACACGGCGATGGAGGTCGCGCGCGTGACCGGCTACTCGGCGTACTGGATCGGGCAGATCGCCAAGCGCTACAACACTGCGGGGCCGACCGGCATGCAGAATCGGCGGCATACCACGTCGTACCGGCCCCCAGCCGTCTTATCGCCCGCACTGCAAGAGGAGTTGCGCCAAGTACTGGGGGAGGCAGCGCAGCGCGACGAGCATTGGACCGGCCAAGATGTGGCGGCGTGGATGGCGGAGCGCTTAGGCCGACCGGTCTCCTATCAATTGGGCTGGAGCTACTTGGTGCGCCTCAAGCACAGCCGGCAAACGCCGCGCTCGCGCCATGCGTTGGCCGACGCCGCACAGCAAGACGCCTTCAAAAAAAACTGAGACCACTGCTCCGAGCGGTGGCCACGGCCTTCCCCCACGCCCAGGTGGAGCTCTGGGCCACCGACGAACATCGCATTGGCTTGAAACCGCTCCTCCGGCGCGTCTGGGCACCGATTGGCCAGCGGCCCCGCGCCTCCGTGCAGCACCGCTTCGAATGGCGCTACTTGGTGGGCTTCGTCCATCCCGCCTCTGGTCGCACCCTCTTCCACTTGGCGACCAGCGTCTCGATCGCGCTCTTCGAGGTGGAGCTCGCCGCCTTCGCCCGCCAGGTCGGCGCTAGTCCGACCAAACAGATCGTGCTGGTGCTCGATCGCGCCGGCTGGCAACCCACCAGCGTGCGCCTGCGCGTCCCCGACCACGTCCACCTGCTCTTCTTGCCGCCGTATTCTCCCGAGTTGCAGCCAGCCGAACATCTCTGGCCGCTCACCAACACCTGCCTGATCAATCGCCACTTCGCCAGCATCGAGGAACTCGAAGACGTCCAGTTCGCCCGCTGTGCCGACCTCCAGCGTCAGCCCGCGCGCATCCGCTCCACCACGCTGTTCCATTGGTGGCCTAAGCGCATCAAGAAACGACAAGGACCCAGACGAAGGTAGTATCAAATCTGTTTCACCGTTTACACCAGTCGTACGCGCTACAAGCCGCCTGGGATGAATACGGCTCATATGCGTTTACGTGGGAGGTAGTTGAGGAAGTACTACCGGGGATTGACTTATTCACTGTCGAGGCGCGATATATTCAGACCCGCCCATCTCGGTACAACATCGCGGGAGCGGTGCTGCGACCGCCACGCCTCGTCCACACCATCCGCATGCAACGTCACATCACGCCAGAGGAGGAAGGCACAACTTCCATTGTCCTCCATACACTCGCTTGCTCCTGCTGTCGGCTGGCGATAAGCGCGGAGCGCCACGTGTATCCCGGTTTAGGACAAATCATTGAGATAAGGCAGCCTGACGCCGACGGTAACGGTTGGACAACACTATCCACTCACGTCTTTCGTGAGGACGGAAGCGAGGTATTGTTTGACTAGCCTCGATTGCGGAGCGCCGCACTTCATCGTGTGGGAGAATGGTGAAGCGACGGTCATGAGAGAACGGGGAGGTGACGCTTGAGCGAGACGACTACTGAGGCGCTGGACTAGGCAGAGTCGCAGAGGGTAGTGCCATGATAAATGATGAGGTGTCGCAATGGCGCCGGAGTGATGCACCGCTAGAGGCATGGCCTGTTGAGGCGTTACGGGCTGAAATCGAGCAGCTTCGTGCCGAGAACGCTCGGCTGCGCGAGATCGCGGAAGCCGTGGTGGACAAGTTCAATCCACCCTTTACCTGCGACCCCTGCCCCTGGTGCTATGCCGATCAGGACTACGAACCGCACGCTCCCGACTGCATCATCACGGAGTTACGCAAGCTGACCGGAAGGGCGGCTGGGAAGGAAGAGGGAGCGCCGTGAGTCATACCAAGGCTGAGCGCCTGCCAGCACGCTTCGATCGGTACGGCGCCGTTGAGTACCCGGACCAGGACGGTCGCGGCGGGAGCGTGGCACTGCGCAACGACGGCACTGCCTGGAACCGAACTGGACTGACGGCGTCCTGGGAGCCGCTGCTAGAATTGCCCTCTGAGGCATTGGCGCACTCCCTCACAACTATGCGTGACGCCACCGCAGCGATGATCTTCGAGGTGCAGAAAAAGCACCAACGGGTGCTCGACCTGGAGGCGCGGGTCACAGACTTAGAGCGCATGCTGCGCGTCTCACGTGAGGATGCTGCGCGGCTCCGCGCCATGCTCAGCAAGCAATAGCCATCCCCACACGACAAAACCGGCCCGGTAGCTGTGATGTGCTACCGGGCCGGTGTGCGTCTGTACTCATCCTTGTATCTGCAAAGTTGTGTAGGATGGTGTCGCGAATTCCTGCAGGTGGGCGCGAGAGGCCGTTCATCCCTGGGCCGTGTGAGGCCGCAGAAGAGCTGGGGTCGTCGCGCCCGACGTCCCAATGAACCCGAACCGTTGCCAGGGCTCGTCACGGTGCTGAGCCCGTATCCTGCAAGGCCGGGTCGGCGGGCGAACGAAGGGAGGCAGCAGCGATGAGTGAGCGCGCGGCGGTGGTGGTCGGGATCGACGTGGCCCAAGCGGCGCTGGAGGTCGCCGTGCGTCCCGATCGTGCCGAGCGGCAGCTGCCCACTGACGCGCCGGGGATGGCGGAGCTCGTCGCGTGGCGGCAAGGCATCCACCCCCAGGTGCTTGTGCTCGCGGCTACGGGCGGCTACGAAGCCCCGGTGGCGGCGGAAGTGTGCCTGGCCGGCCTGCCCGTCGCCGTGGTCAAGGCGCGCCAGGGGCGTGACGTCGCCACAGCCAGCGGACATGTGGCGAAGACCGACCGGCTCGACGCGCCAGTGCTGGCCCATTGTGCCGCCGCAGTGCGCCGCACTGCGCCGCACTGCGCCCCGCGCCACGACCGCTGCCCGATGCGCAAGCGCAGGAATTGGCGGCGCTGGTGGAGCGGCGGCGCCAGTTGGTGGCGCTGCCCACAGCTGAGCAGGCGCGGCTGGAAGTGACCCGCGTCCCCCGCGTGCGCGCCCACATCCAGGCGCATCTGGCCTGGCTGGAGACGGAGGTGGCTGACCTGGATGCCGACCTGCGCCGCCTGGTGCAGGCGAGCCCGCCGATGAGCGCGCGCAAGACACCCAGGTGCGCAGTGTCCCAGGGATCGGTCCCATCATCTCGCTCTCGCTGTTGGCGGATCTGCTCGAGTTGGGGCGACGCTCCCACGCCCAGATCGCGGCCTTGGTTGGGGTCGCTCCGCCGAGTCGCGCTAGCGGGACGTTGCGCGGCCGCCGGACCGTCTGGGGCGGGCGAGCGGCGGTGCGGGCGAGCGGCGGTGCGGGCGGCGCTCTACAGGGGGACGTTGCGTACCACACGCGGCAATCCGGTCATCTTGACGTTTTACCGGCGTCTCGTGGAGGCTGGCAAGCTCAAGAAGGTGGCCTTGGTGGCGTGTAGGCACAAGCTCCTCACCATCCTCAACGCGATGGTCAAGCACCAGGCACTCTGGCAGGCTCAGGCGGCCTGAGCCTGCCAGGGGACCGGCGACCCACGTCACAGTTGCTCTACTGCAAAATGGGGAAAGTCTAGCTGACACGCATCCCACAGATATGACAGCGCTGGGATAGAGACGACGCGGGTTGCTGGGATACCTCCTCGCGTCTGTGTTGATGCGCTCACCGCCAGGCACATGCTCTCTGGATAGATGCTGGATTTGTGCAAAAAGAGAGCGGGGGTTGACATCGCTGGTAGCACCCACTATACGCATTGTGCGACCATTTCACATCTTCGCAGATTCTAGTTCAATCCGGCAGGTAGATTGATGGCACCTTTCTCCACCTTAGAAGACGTGCAGTGACATTCGCCAGGAGCGCGGATGGAGACGCGGAAATCCTCGAACATCCTACAGGATTGGCTGGAAGAGTGGAAAAGGATGTGGATGTGGATACGGTGAGGACTACCCAGCAGAGGATGCGACTTCACACACGGGGGCTGCGCGCCGACATGGATTCGCGGCAACCTGCGCGCGCGGAGCAGCTGTAACTGTTGCCCACTAGATGTTACGGCCAGTTGCCTTCTTCATTCGCAGCGCGATGTCCTCGTCGCGGAGCATGATGGCGGCTTGCAGTACCAATTGCACTCGTCCATCGCACACGAGACCGACCTCCAGCATCTCTCGGACACGGGCACTCGCGGGTTGTTTCGTTCCCGCAGCGCCCTCTTCCCCCGCGCATTGATCTAGCTCCGGCCTAGGGCGAGGCCATCCAGCGCACAGACCCCTCACTTGACTGATGTGTCGGCCGGCGGAAGACGCCGGACAGCGCAAGGAGCAAACGCATGCATGCTCGTTTCAGCGCTCTTCTTCGCCATCGAGTGATCCCGTTCGCGATGACCGTGGCGATCCTGGTGAACACGCTGGCTGCGCCGTCGGCGTTCGCAGCGTCTCACGGCTTGTGGGCCGCGCGGACGAGCGACACATCGAACACACTAGATATTCCACTGCCTCCAGCCTTCGGCGATGAGCCGGCCTGCTCCACCGACGTTTTCCCTATCGCCGTCCACCAATCCTCGATCGCAAACAGTACGGTCGGAGCGAGCATAGGCGATATCTTGAACGGCGTGGACCCAGGCGACTTCGGCTGGCTCTCGTGGACAGACGATCCGAGCGAGCCGGCGCTGGTCACGAGCCTGACGCCACCAGGGAATGTGAGCACGTACGTCAACCCGAACGACTCGACCGATCACACCCTGGTGGATGGGAAATGGGTCTTCGGCCGGCCGGGGGTGGCGAACAGCAGCGCGGTGCGCAGCGCGCTGGACACACTCAAGAGCCAGGACATCACCCTGCCAGTGTGGGACCAGGCGAGCGGAAACGGCAGCAACAGCCAGTACCACATCATCGGCTTCGCCCAGATCCGCATCACGGCCTACCAGCTGCCGGGCGACAACCGCATCTCTGCGAACTATCTTGGCAACGTCTCGTGCGGGACACCGCCCCCGACACCGCCCCCGACACCGCCCCCGCCCCCGGGCCCGTCGCTCACGGGCGCGACGCTCACGCTCAGCCCGAGTGTGGCAGGGCCGAACGTGACGGGCGTCTCGCAGACGCTGACGGTCAGCTTGAAAAATCCCAGCGGCAATGCCATCGCTGACGTGGGAGTGACGTTCTCCGTCACCGGCGCCAACACGGCGAGTGGCGGCGGCACCACCGACGCGAACGGCGCCACCTCCTTCACCTACCATAGCAGCGCCAGCGGCACGGACAGCGTGCAGGCGACGGCGACCAGCAACGGCACGTCCGTCACCTCCAACAGCGCCAGCGTGAGCTGGGTAACACTGGCCCAGACCGTTTCGACCTCAACGGTAGACGCACGGTTCTTCACGTCGAACGACTCATGCTCCTTCAACACGCTCGTCACCCAACAGCCAGCCTTTAGCATCGCCGTCCCCACGCTCAACTTCAACCCGCCGGCGGGCACAGTGCCTGGCAATACCTCCGGGATCAACCAGGACAGCCGGCCATATGCGGATGTGACCACCGACGTGAACGGCAACTTCAGCGGCGTCATCGTGGCGCAGGGAAATGGCTATCAGGTAGGCGTCAATCTCGATCCCCAGCACAACCTCTTCTTTTTCACCGCAGTCTACAGCGGGGCGTTCTCGGTGGCGGCGGCGGGTGATATGACGTTCGCCATCTACAGCGACGACGGGTTCAACTTTGGGGTCGGCAATGGGGCTACGCGGGTGAGTGGAGCGCTCATCAATCCCGAGGGCCCGACGACTAAGTTTTTCAATCTGCCCATGATGGGAGCTATCAACCAGGGAAACGCAGCGTTCGCCACCACCGAGACCGTCCATTTCCCGGCGCCAGGGACGTATCCCTTCGAAGTCGACCATGCTGAGTGCCAAGGAGGCGGCCTCGCCTTCACGCTGACGGTGACGGGCAGCTCGGGCAATAACATTGCGGTGCCGCCGACTGGCGCGCTCACGCTCAGCCCTAACAGTGTGCCCACTCAGGTAGCCGGCGGACAGCAGACCTTCACGGTGGTGGCGACGGATGCTGGAGGCAATCCACAAGCGAACCTCCCAATGGTGCTGTCCATCGTCGGCGCCAACACCCAGCTCCTGAATGGGACGAGCGACAGCACGGGCCACGTGAGCTTCACTTACACGGGCACCTATCAAGGCACCGATACCGTGCAGGCGATCGCCTGGGTGAGCAATCAGGCGTCTTACTCGGGTCAGGTGACGGCGCAATGGACCACACCACCCGTGCCGCCACCCACACCGCCGCTGCAGACGCCGGGCTGGCTCGGCGGGCCGGCGAACCAGAGCGCCGTTACGGGCAAAGTGCCGATCACGCTGACGGCGAACGTGACGCTACAAGCGGGCAGCGGGACGGTGGACTACTGGCCAACGGCGAATCCTGCTGCGGTGACGCTACTGGCGATGGGCGTCTCGGGCGCGGGCGGGGCGACGCTGGCGACGCTGGACACGACGACGCTGGCGAACGGCTCGTACGTCATCCGCTTGCAGGGGACGGACAGCGGCGGCAACCAGCTGATCAGCGAGATCCTAATCACCGTGATCGGCGAGAACAAGCCGGGCCGCGCGACATCGAGCGTGACGGACCTGACGGTGCCGGTAACCGGGATGCCGATCACGATCGGGCGCACCTACGACAGCCTGAACCGCGGTGCGAGCGGAGACTTCGGCAACGGTTGGGCACTGAGCCTGGGCAGCCCAAAGCTGACGACCAATCCGGCGCACGACGTGACGCTGACAATGCCGGGCGGGCGGCGCGTGACCTTCTTCTTTACGCCAAAGTCGGTCGGCGGCATCTTCGGCTACCTGCTGACTCCGGGCTACACGCCCGAGGCGGGCACATTCGGCAGCTTGACCTCGGACGGCTGCGGCTTGCTCGTCTCCTCGAGCGGGCAGATCGTCTGCTTCCTCGCGCCTACTTACGCGCCGACGATCTACACCTACACGGACCCGTATGGCCGCGCCTACACGATGGGCGCGGACGGCAGCCTGAAGTCGATCACGGACCTGAACGGCAACGTGCTGACGTTCAGCGCGAGCGGCATCACAAGCAGCGCGGGCGGCGTGAACGTGTCGTTCATGCGCGACGCGCAGGGACGCATCACGCAGATCACCGACCCGACGGGGAAGGTCTACGGCTACGGCTACGACTCGGCGGGCAATCTGACCAGCGTGACGCTGCCCGGAGTGGCGACGCCGATCAGGTACACCTATGACGCCAACCACCTGCTGCTGAGCGCCACGGATCCGCGTGGCAACACGGCGGTGACGACCACGTACGACGGGAGCGGGCGGCTGGCGAGCGTAACGGACGCGCTGGGCAATACGACCGGCTACAGCTACGACCTAGTGGCCAACGCGACGACGATCACCGCGCCGGACGGCGGCGTGACGGTGAACACATACGACGGCTTCGGCAAGCTAATCAAGCAGGTCGATCCACTGGGACGGGCGACGACGGCCACCTACGACGAGAACCATAACCTGGCGAGCGTGACGGACGCGCTGGGCAACAAGACCAGCTACACCTACGACAGTCAGGGGAACGTGACGTCGGTAACCGATCCGCTCGGCAAGATGAGCAGTATGGCGTATAACCAGTTCGGCGGGCCAGTGTCGATCAGCGACGCACTGGGAAACAACTGGACTGTCATCTACGACGGCAATGCACGGCCAGTGGCCATCACGGACAGCATTGGCCTGGTGGGCGGCTATACCTGGGACGACCACGGCAACCCACTGACGCGCACGGACGGCAATCTCAAGGATACGACCTTCGCCTACGACGCCTTCGGCAACGTGCGGAGCCAGACGGATCCGCTCGGCCATGCCATGAGCTTCACCTACGACGCGCTGGGGCGGAAGCTGACCAGCACGGACGCGCTGGGCAACAAGACGGTGTACACGTATGACGCGCTGGGGCACCTGCTGACGACGACCGATGCGCTGCTGCGGATGACGACGTACGCCTACGACACAAACGGCAACCAGATCAGCAGGAAAGACCCAGCTGGGAGGATGACGACCTTCGCCTACGACGTGGCCAACCAACTGGTGACGGAGACGTACCCGGACCTGACGACGTCGACATTCACGTACGACTTCCGCGGTGACATGCTGACGGAGACCGACCAGGCCGGGCACGTCACCAAACACGTCTATGATAAAGCAGGGCAAGAGACGAGCGTGACGGCGGCGTTGGGGACGCTGGACGCCGCCACGACGAGCTTCGCCTACGACACAGCAGGGCGGCAGACGAAAGTGACCGATCCGCTGGGGCACGCCACCATCTCCGCCTACGACATGGCGGGGCACCTGCTCAGTGTGACCGATCCGCTGGCGCACGCGACGACCTACAGCTACGACGCCAACGGCCAGCGGCTCTCGACGACCGACGCGAACGGGCACGCGACCCACTACACGTATGACATGCGCGGCCGGCTGACCACGACGACCTACGTTGACGGCACGGCGACGCAGCGCAGCTACGACGGTGCGGGGGATCTCCTCACAAGCACCGACCAGGCAGGGAAGGTGACGACCTACGCCTACGACGCCGCGCGCCGGCTCCATTCGGCGATGGACGCCCTGGGGCATACGACGAGCTACAGCTACGATGCGAACAACAACCTGCTGACGATCACCGATCCCAATCTGCACCAGACGAGCTTCACGTACGACGCGCTGAACCGGCAGATCAAGAAGACATGGCCGAATGCCGCAGTAGAGAACTTCGGCTTCGACACAGCCGGCAACCAGACGAGTCACACGCTGACGGACGGGCATGTCAACAGCTATGCCTACGACGCGCTCGACCGACTCACCCAGATCACCTATTTCGATGCGACGACGGTCCACTACACCTACACGCCGAACGGGCTGCGTGCAACGGCGGTGGATGGGCGCGGCACGACGAGCTATGCCTACGATAACCAGGACCGTGTGACGACGATCACGCAGCCAGACGGGCTGCACGTGGGGTACAGCTACGACGCAGCCGGCGAACGCACCGGCATGACGACGCCAGCTGGCACGACGGGTTACGTTTATGACACTGCCGGCCGGCTGACGAGCGTGGCGGCGCCGGGGGCAGGCACGACGAGCCTCGGCTACGATGCGGCCGGCAATCGCACCAGCCGCGTCCTGCCCGACGGCATCACCGTGAATTTTGGCTACGACGCGCTCGATCGCCTCACCACCGTCACGCAGACGAGGGGGCGACGACGCTGGCAAGCTACACCTACACGCTGGGATCCGCGGGCAACCGCACGAAGGTGACCGAGGCCGATGGCACAACAGTCGCCTGGGCCTACGACAACGCCTACCGGCTGACCGGCGAGACGATGACCAATCCGTCGGGGGTGACGACGGCGGCGGCGACCTACGTCTATGACCCAGCGGGCAATCGCACCAGCCTCACGAGCGGCGGCACCACGACCAGCTACACGTACAACAACCTCGATCAACTCACCGGCGCCGCCACCGGTACCACGACGACGACGTACACCTACGACGGGCGGGGCAACCTGACGGGCACCAGCAGCGGCAACGGCGGCCACGCCACCACGGCGGCCTACACCTATGACGCAGCTGATCGGCTGAGCAAGGCGACACTCTCCACCGGC
>Ga0070706_100005588_pt1 | contig 11959 bp, 13 predicted proteins | sample KBSK5501metaG_FD_65476 | JGI IMG/M metagenome (GOLD analysis project Ga0070706, IMG submission 65476) | Corn, switchgrass and miscanthus rhizosphere microbial communities from Kellogg Biological Station, Michigan, USA - KBS K5-50-1 metaG | ecosystem: Host-associated > Plants > Roots >...
CGTGGAGATGTAGAGCACCTTGGACTTCTTGGTCTGCTCGTTGATGGCCATCTGCACGTGCGCGGCGAGGCCGCCCACGATGAACTGGCACTTGTCGTTCTCGATCAGTTCCTTCGTGCGCTGGGCGCCCACCGCCGGCTTGAGCTGGTCGTCGCGGAAGAGCACCTCGACCTTGCGCCCCATCACCCCACCCTTCGCGTTCAGCTCCGACTCCGCGAGCTGGGCGCCGCGCTGCATGTCGGCCGCCAGGGCCGCGAACGGGCCGGTCAGGGGCAGCGGGCAGCCGACCCGGAACGGATCCTTGCTCTGCGCCCGAAGGATGGCCGGGAAGGACAGGACGGCGGCGCCGGCCGCGGTGGTTGCCAGGAAGGAGCGGCGATCCATGGAGTGGCCTCCTCTACGTTGAGTGAGCACGGCGGTTCGGGGGATGGGTGGCCGGTATCATAGGAGCCCGTCCGGAGCGTGTCAATCGTGTTACCATGCCGCACCTTTGCGCAGATCGCGTCTCGCGGCGTTCGCCATCCGGAACAGGTCATGACCGCCCGTCACGTCGGAGCCCGTCTCAAGCGGCCGGACGACCCGCGTCTCCTCACCGGGCGCGGCCGCTACGTCGACGACCTCGCGCTGCCGCGGATGGCCCACGTGGCCTTCGTGCGCAGCCCGCACCCCCACGCGGCCATCACCGCGATCGAGCGCGACGCCGCGCGTGGGGCCCCCGGCGTGCTGGCCGTCCTCACCGGATCCGAGGCCGCGCGCCTCTGCCGGCCCTATCGCGGCGTGCTGCTCCACTACGCGGGCATGAAGACCGGCGCCATGCTCCCCCTCGCTACCGACCGCGCCCGTTACGTGGGCGAGCCGGTGGTGGCGGTGGCCGCGGCGAGCCGCGCGCTCGCCGAGGACGCGGCGGCCCGCGTGGCGGTGCGCTACGAGCCGCTGCCCGCGGTGCTCACCCCCGAGCAGGCGCGGGAGCGGCCGCCCATCCACCCGGAGCTGGCCGACAACGTGATCTACGAGACGCGCCTCGCCGCGGGCGACCCGGCGGCGGCCTTCGCGGCGGCGCCCCACGTTTTCCGCCGCCGCTTCACCACCGGACGCCACACCGGCGTGCCGATGGAGCCGCGCGGCCTCGTGGCCGACTTCGAGCCGGCCACCCGCGCCCTCACCCTGTGGATCTCGACGCAGGTGCCGCACATGATGCAGGCGGTAGTCGCCGACCTCTTCGGCCTGCCCGAGCACCGCGTGCGGGTGATCGCCCCCGACGTGGGCGGCAGCTTCGGCATCAAGATCCACGTCTACCAGGACGACATGGCGGCGTGCACGCTCGCGCTCCTCCTGGGCCGCCCGGTCAAGTTCGTGGCGACCCGGCACGAGTCGTTCCTCTCCGACATCCACGCCCGCGAGCAGCGGATCGACGTGGAGGTGGCGGCCGAGGACGACGGCACCCTCACCGCGATCCGCGCCGCCATCACCGCGCCGGTCGGGCCCTACTCCGCCTTCCCGCGCTCGAGCGTGGTGGAGGGCGGCCAGGTGCTGCGCCTGCTGCCCGGGCCCTATCGCATCCGCCACTACGAGGCCACGCTGGCGGTGCTCGCCCAGAACAAGGTCGTCACCTCGCAGTACCGCGCGGTCGGCCATCCCATCGCGGCCGCGGTCACCGAGAGCATGGTCGACCTGGTCGCGCGGGAGCTGCGCCTCGACCCGGCGGACGTGCGGCGGCGCAACCTGGTGCGTCCGGAGGAGATGCCCTACACCTCGGCGGCGGGCAACGTCTTCGACAGCGGCAGCTACCAGGCCGCGCTCGATCGGCAGCTCGAGGCGGTGGGCTACGCGGCGCTGCGCGGCGAGCAGGCGGCGGCCCGCGCGGCCGGGCGCCTGGTGGGCATCGGGCTCTCGTGCTTCGTCGAGCTGACCGGCCCCGGCGCGCAGTTCTACGGCATCGGCGGCGCGCCGATCTCGGGGCAGGAGGGCGCCACGCTGCGGCTCGAGCCCTCGGGCGCAGTGACCGCGCTGGTCGGGGTGACCGACCAGGGACAGGGCACGCCGCTCGCGCTGGCCCAGATCATCGCCGACGAGCTCGGGATCGGTGTCGAGGACGTCGCCGTGCTCTCGGGCGACACCGCGAGGGGGCCCTACGGCGGGGGGACTTGGGCGAGCCGCGGCACCCCGATCGGCGGGGCCGCCACCCTGCTCGGCGCCCGCGCGCTCGCCGAGCGCATCCGGCGCGCGGCCGCGACGCTGCTGGAGGCCGCCGCGGCAGACGTCGAGCTGGGCGATGGCCGGGCGACCGTGCGCGGCAGCGGGAAGAGCCTCACGCTGCGGGAGGTCGCCCGCGCGGTCCACTTCCGCTCGAACGAGCTGCGCGGCCTCGAGCCGAGCCTCGAGGCCACCGTGCACTTCACGAACCCGACGCCGTGGACCTTCACCAACGGGGCGCACCTGGTGGTGGCCGAAGTCGACGCCGACACCGGGGTCATCTCCGTGCTCCGCTACGTGGCGGTGGACGACTGCGGGAACATCGTCAACCCCGAGCTGGTGGAGGGCCAGATCGCGGGCGGCATCGCCCAGGGGCTCGGCGGAGCGCTCTCGGAGTGGTGCGCCTACGACGCGGCCGGCCAGCCGCTCGCGACCACGCTGATGGAGTACGCGGTCCCGACCGCGCAGATGGTGCCGCCGATGGAGCTCCACTCGCTGGAGACGCCAGCGCCCGCGCTGCCCGGCGGCTTCAAGGGCGCGGGCGAGGCAGGCGCCACCGGGGCCCCCGCCGCGATCCTGAACGCAGTGAACGACGCGCTCCACCCGCTGGGGGTGATGCTCACCGACCAGCCGCTTACCCCGGAGCGAGTGTGGCGGGCGATCAGCGCGGCGCGGGGTCGATCGGCTCGTTGAAGCGGAGCCGGGCCGGTCGTCTGCACGACCACCGTCGAGCCCGGGCCCGCGTCGCCATGGTGCTCGCTCAGGCGGAGCACTCGCGCGCCTTCGCCACGTCGAAGATGCGGAGGATCGGGATCGCGTGGAAGGTGGGCGCCACCGGGGGCTCGGCGCGGCTACCGGTCGATGCGCGCCAGGCAGGTGGCCAGGTCGCGCGGGCTCTCGCAGAGGAGATCGGCCCCTGCCTCGGTCAGCTCGCGCCGGTCGCCGAATCCCCAGAGCGCGCCGACTGACCGGATGCGGTGGGCCCGCGCCGCCGCGATGTCGAGGGCCCGGTCGCCGACCATGACCGAGGTCTCGGCCCGGATCACCCCGCTCTCGACGAGGTGCCCGAGCAGGTCGACCTTGTGGTCGAAGCGCCCGCCCGGCTCCGCCCCGTAGACGCCGTGGAAGTGCCGCACCAGGTCGAAGTGGGTCACGATGCGGGTGGCCGCGTGCCGCAGCTTGGCGGTGACTACCAGCATGGTCGAGGCGAGGCGCGCGGTGCGCTCCAGCATCTCGGGGACGCCGTCGTAGACCGCGTTCTCGAAGAGCCCCACGTCGTCGTAGCGCCTGCGGTAATGGGCAAGGGCGGTCTCGATCAGGGCGGCGTCGGCGGTGCCGAGCAGGGTGACGAACGTGCCGCGGAGCGGCGGGCCGATGTAGGCCGCCAGCTCGTCGTCGCCCGGGCACTCGCGCCCGAGCTGCGCGAGCGCGTGACGGATCGACGCGGTGATGCCGGCGCGCGAGTCGGTGAGCGTGCCGTCGAGGTCGAAGAGGACGGTGAGGTCGCTCATGGGGCGGGGGGGACGGTGAGCGCCATGGCCGACTCGATCGTACATGAGGCGGCCACCCCCTCGCTCAGCGAGTCCGGATCAGCGTTGGGCGGACAGGGGCACCAGCACGACCTGCGCCGGATCGATCGCCTCCGCGGTTCGCGGGGCGGCGGAGGCCTCCACCGCGCGGCGCCGAGCCCAGTTGCTCTCGGTCGCGACCACCACCGCGGATGGGGTACGTTCGAGCGCGGCGTGCAACTGGGGCTCCGTGTGGACGCGCGACACGGTGCGATCGAGATAGAAGGCGAGCGGCAGCTCGGGTATCCCCCAGACCACCACCGCGGAGGCGCCGTCGAAGGCCCTCACCCGTCCGGCGAGCCGATCGTAGCTTCCCGCCGCGTTGTGATGCGTGACCTCCAGGTGGTAGCCGATCCCGAACGCGGCCACCGTGGCTAGCCACACGAAGGGCAGGGCCCCCCGCACCCGGCCCGCCACGACCTCGGACCAGGGCGCTCGGGTTCCGCCGTCCTTCCCGCGCTCGACGCGCCGCGACGCGAGCCACCAGCCCATGACGAGCGCCATCGGAGGCGCCACCGGGGCGTAGTAGCGGAGCCGCTGCTCACGGGAGAGCGCGACGAGCGTGATGGTGACCGCGAGCCAGACCAACGGCAGGAGCAGCGCGGGGCGCGTGCGGTCGCGTCGGTAGGCGAGCACCGCGGCCGGGACGGCGACCGGCGCTAGCAGGACCCAGGGGGAGAGCGCGACCGCCAGGTTCCCTACTGGCCCGGTCAGCAGGGCGAGGATGTTGCCGCGCGGCTGGTACCAGCCGAGCTGGTCCGTCACCACCGCCTCGCGCACCGCGTGGCTGTCCGCGAAGACGCCGAGGAGCCACCACAGCGCGACCAGGCCACCGAGGAACGGCAGGCCCGAGCCGAGGCGGAGGGACCAGGGACGCCCCGAGCGGTTGGCGAGGCGGTACGCCAGGCCGACCGCCAGCGGCAGGAGGCCGGCCGGCCCCTTCGCCCAGAACGCGGCCGCGGCGAAGCCGTAGAAGCCGATCCACCAGGGACCCGACGGCTCGAGCGTCATCCGGGCGAGCATCCACACGCTGGCGGTGATGAAGCAGGTCATGAGCGTGTCGGGCAGGGCGAGATGGGCGTGGAAGAAGAGGCCCTGGGTGGTCATGGCCACCAGGGCCGCGATGCGGCCGGCTTCCGCGTCGAAGAGGTCGCGGGCCAGCGCGTGGACGAGCAGCACCGTGGCGACCACCGCGGCCGCCGAGGGCAGGACCGCGGTCAGCTGGGTCACGTGCCCGGCCGGCCAGGAAACCAGCGCGATCAGCCACGCGAGCAGCGGCGGCTTGTTGAAGTACCCCACGCCGTTGAGCTGCGGCCAGAGCCAGTCGCCGCGCGTCAGGATGTCCTGCGCGAGCAGCGGGAAGCGGGCCTCGTCGTTCGAGGTGAAGACGCGCGCGCTGAGCTCGACGCCGAGCAGGACGGCCGCGGCGAGCGCGATCCACGGGGGCGCGGGTGGCCAGCCCACGACCCGGGCGAGCCGGCTAGACAAGGCATCCCTCCCCGAGATAGTGGGTGCGCCAGCTCTCGAAGACGAGGAGCGCCCAGAGGGTCCGGGCGTGGTCGCGGGCGCCGGCCCCGTGCTCCGCCACGAGCCGGCCGATCGCGATCGGGTCGAACACGCCCCCCGCGCGCAGGCGCGTCTCGGCCAGGAGCTGGTGCAGCACCGGCGCCAGCGGGCCGCGCAGCCACGTGCCGATCGGCACCCCGAAGCCCTGCTTGCGGCGGGTGCGGATCTCGGGCGGGAGCCGATCGGCAAGGGCGTGCCGGAGCAGCTTCTTCAGGCCCCGGAAGCCCCGGAACTTCAGCCGGGCCGGGATCCGGCCGACCAGCTCGACGAACGCGTGATCGAGCAGCGGCGCGCGCAGCTCGAGGCTCGCGGCCATGCTCGCGCGGTCCGCGTTGGCCAGATTCTGCCCCGCGAGATAGAGCTTGCAGTATCGGTAGATGAGCCGGTCGCGAACGTCGAGGCTCGCGCACGGCGCCAGCGCGGCCTCGATGTCGTCGTAGGGGTCAAAGCTCCCCAGGAGAGCGCGGACCGACGGGGAGAGCAGCGCCGTCGCGCGCCGCGGCGGAAGGCCACCCAGCAGCGCCTGGTTTCTCGCGTTCGGTGGATAGTCGACCGCGAGCAGGAAGTCGCGCAGCCCCTCGAGGCGATCGCGCAGGTGCCGCGCCGCCCCGCTGAGCCCGGCGCGGGCGTGGTGGGGCAGGCGCCCGAACCCGCGGTGCCACCAGTCGGCGGCCATGGTGGGATACCCGGCGAACAGCTCGTCGCCCCCGTCACCGGTCAGGGCCACGGTCACGCTCGGACGCGCGGCCCGGGCGAGGAGATGGAGCGGGACGAAGCTCATGTCGGCCAGCGGCTCGTCCATCAGATCGCCCACGTCGGGCACCAGCGCGGCGGCGTCGGCGGCCGAGATCACGAGCTCCTCGTGCCGCGTGGCGTACCGATCGGCCACCAGGCGCGCGTACCGGCGCTCGTCGTGGGGGCCCTCCGCGTAGCCCACCGAGAAGGTGCGGATGCCGGCGCGCTGCCGGGCCGCGGTGGCGGTGACCGCGCTCGAGTCGATGCCGCCGCTCAGGAAGCAGCCCACCGGGACGTCGGCCACCAGGCGTCGCCGCACCGACTCGTCGAGCCGTTGCCGGATCTCGTGCTCCCACCACCGCTCGTCCACCGCGGGCTCGGGACGGAACGGGATGTCCCAGTACCGTGACCGCGTGCTCGCCCCGTCGCCGCGAGTCAGGGTCTCGCCCGGGGCGAGCTTCCGCACTCCGCGGATCAGGGTGGGCGGATCGGGCACGAAATCGTACGCGAGGAACCGCTCGACCCCGCGCGGGTCGAGCACGCGGCCGACCTCGGGATGCGCGAGGACCGCGCGCAGCTCGGAGCCGAACACGAGGCCGCCGGCGGTCTCGGCGTAGTAGAGCGGCTTCTCGCCCATGCGATCGCGGGCGAGCGAGATCTGCTCCCTCCGCCGGTCCCAGCTAGCGATCGCGAACATCCCGTCGAGCCGGGTGATGCAGCCCGCGCCGTGCTCTTCCCACGCGTGGCCGATGACCTCGGTGTAGGCGCGAGAGGTGAAGCGATGCCCCGAACGGCAGAGCGCCTGGCGCAGGTCGGGGTGGTTGTAGATCTCTCCATTGAGCACGACCCGCACCGAGCCGTCCTCGCTGGCCAGCGGCTGCTCCCCGGTCGCGAGGTCGACCACCCGGAGGCGGGCCACCCCGAGCGCCACGCGCCCCTCCACGTGATAGCCCACCGAGTCCGGCCCCCGATGGTGCAGGGTGCCGACCATGCGCTCGATCCAGCGGCGGTCCGCTCGCCGCCCGGGGTTCACCATGAAGCCCGCGATACCGCACATCGCATCAACCGCCGAGCTCGAGGGCGGGCACCGCCACCGACCGTCGAGACAGGACCGCGAGGGCCACGAAGCCGACCGCGGCCCAGAGAACCTCGCGGAGGCGGCGCACCAGGCTGAAGGCGAGTCCGGCGGGCGCCCCGAAGCCGAGCGCGGTGAACACCGCCACGTCCCCCGCTTCCTGGGCGCCCAGCCGCGCGGGAATGAAGAAGGCGGCGAAGCCCACTCCCGACCCGAACGCGTCGACGACGGTGGCGAGGCCGAGGGAGACCGGGAAGCCCAGGAAGTGGAGGATGCAGTAGGTTTCCAGCACGCCCAGCAGCCAGCCCGCGAGGTGCCAGCCGGTCGACAGGCCGAGCCGGCGCGGCTGGCGCCGGTAGAAATTGGCGAACGCCCGCTCCACCTGATCAAGCATCGGGCGGCGATCCGAGGAGCCGAGGAGTCCCAGGCGCCTCAGCACCCACCCGAATCCCCGCGGGCCGCCGAACACCTGGACCGCGACGAACCCCGCCGTCCCGAGGCACTCGAGGACCAGGAGCCACTGCATGCGCTGCAGCAGGTTTGAGCCGGCGGGCAGCAGCGGCCAGGCGACCACGATCCCGAGGAGCAGGAACAGGGCCTGCCCGATCGTGATGGTGGTCTTGGCGATCACCAGCGACGGCAGGCTCTCGGACAGCGGCACGTAGGCGCGAAGGAGCCAGGCCTTCACCGGCTCGCCGCCGACGGAGGCGGTCGGGGTCGAGATGTTGAGCGCCTCACCCGCGAGGCAGGCGGACACGAGCGCGCCGAACGGGACGCGGTCGCTCGGGAACGCGAACCGCCACCCCAGCGTGTCGCACACGACGATGAGGCAGGCCGGAAAACACAGGACGAGCGGCAGGCGCCACGAGAGCATGCCGAGGGCGGAAAAGACGGGACCGAGACCGATGCTCCACAGCAGGGTGAGACAGAGCGCCGTTCCCAGGGCCAGCAGAGCGAACCGAGCACCTCGCATGTAGCGCCTCCATCGGACGGGTTGCCATTGAAATGGTGGCGATCCACCCGGCCGGCGGGGCACCCGTCGCCCGGACCGAGTGGGCGATCCCGAGAACGGAACAGGAGCGCGAAAGGCCAGCGACGGCGGATCAGCTACCGGAGCTGCGGAGGGTGCTGCTCAGGCGATCGGGGAAGCTCGGGCGTCGGCGGAGGAGAGGGAGGGTCCCGAGGTCGCGGTCGCGACCTCACCGGGCGGGGCCGGCTGATGGACGGGAACGGGGGTCGAATCGTCCAGCGGAAACGGGTCGAGGATGGCGACGCTCGACGTGATGAAAAACACGCCATTGTCGTTGTCGTCGTCATCGAAGAAGCCGGTGATCCAGACGGGATCGGGCGGGGTCGCAAAGGCCAGGGGCGTCAGCGCGACCACGACGAACAGTAGCGCCACCAGGAATAGCGGTCGTGCGGGAGGCGCCTTGCAGACCGTCACAGGTTACAGGGCACACCCCCGGGCACCGAGTTGTCAAGCGTTATCCCCGCCGCGCCCACCCCCGTCGCCGTGCGCGCTTGTTGGGCAGGATGACCAGCACGACCAGGAGGCTGCCGACCGCGACGCCGAGCAGGATCCCCAGCAGGGTCCAGATCACGGGCGTGTCATCGTGCGGTGCCCACTGGTCGCGTCAGGATCACACTCCTTCGGCTCGGGAGCACAGAACGCCAGCGGGAGCACCCCGGGCTGGAATCCGGCCCGGTAGAACGCGGCGGCCCCGCGCTGGCACTCCGTCCTCGCGGCGTACGTGCTCGTGGCATAGAGCGGCGGACCCTGCACACCGTGTGGGTCCGTCGGCGAGAACGTCATGACATGGAGCGCCCACGCGCACGCGAGGGAAGCGGTCGCACCGCTCCTGCCTCCGAACACGACGACGGCGAGCCACGGCCAGCGGAATGGAGTCATGAGACGCCCCTCGACCCGAGAGGACGGCGGTCCTCTCGCGGCACCCAACGTGTGAGAGCAATGGCCGGAGTGCCCCGAGCGACGGGGACTCTCCGGCTACCGAACGAGGGCGGGCTTAGGCTACGGGAGGCGCTCGGCCCAGGAACGCAGACCGAGCGGGCGTCGGCAGGAGGCGGACCTTGCCCGGCTGGGCGAGCGGAATGGCCACGAAGCGTGGCGTGAGCCCGGCCTGCGGGGCAAGATCGACGAGCCAGGCGGCCCACGTCAGCGAGATGATGACGTCATCGCCATCGTCGTCGTCGTAGATCCCCTCCGTCCAGGTCGGATCGGGGGGAGACGCGTAGGCGAGCGCGGTCTCGCTCGTCAGGGAGGCCGCGATCAGGAGGAGGAGCAGGACCCTCCACCACTTCATGCGGGCAGACTAGCTCCGAGGGTTCGCGTCGTCAAGCGAGAGGGAAATCTCGGTCTTCACGGAGTTGGCGATGAAGCACTGCTCGTGCGCGAGGCGGTGGAGGCGGTCGATCTCCTCCGCGGTCGGGCGGGAGGCGCCGCTGTAGGCGATGCGGGGCCGGAGCGTCACCGCGGCCACCCAGACCGCGCCGCGCTCGTTCTTGCGCATCACGCCCACCGCGTCGTCCTCGTAGCGCTCGACCACGACCCCCGCGCGCATGGCCACGTGGAGGAAGGTGAGCATGTGGCAGCTCGCGATCGACGCCACGAAGGCCTCCTCCGGGTCGACGTGCGCTGGGTTGGAGAACGGGACCGGCACCACCGAGGGCGCGGGCGAGGCGGGGACGGTCAGGCCGCCGTCGAAGCTCCAGGTGTGCTCCCGGGAGTAGCGGCCCTTGAGGAAGCTCTCGCCGTCGACGAGCGGGGCCCAGCGGATCGACGCCTTGTGCTCAGCCATGCGGGGGTGCCTCCAGTCTCGCGAGCTGCCGGTCGTGGACACGGCCGAGCAGTGCCACCGACGCGACCGCGCCCACCAGCGCCACGAGCATGTCCCACTGAGTGTCCCACTGATCGCCCCGGGTGCCCAGGAACGCGTCCGCGCTCTCCCCGCCGAGCAGGGCCGCCCACCACTCGATCAGCTCGTAGGCCGCGCTGATGGCGAGGCAGACGCAGACCACCAGGAAGGTGAGCCACTTGCCCGGGCGGAGCGGCGACCGCCGGAGCAGGATCTCGCGGACCACGACGGCGGGCACGAAGCCCTGGGCGAGGTGGCCGAGCCGATCGTAGGGGTTGCGGGCGAGCCCCAGCACGTCGGCCACCCAGTCCCCGAGCGGGACCTCCGCGTAGGTGTAGTGGCCGCCCACCATGAGGATCAGGGCGTGCACGAAGACGAGACGGTAGGCGAGCGGGGTGAGCGGGAAGCGGCGCGCGGTCGCGATCAGGACGGGCCCCCCGATGAGGATCGGCGCGACCTCGAGGAGCCAGGTGGGTCGGTCGTGGGGCGCGATCCCGGAGACCGCGAGCGCGACCGCGCCGGCGGCCAGGAGGACGCGCGGCTCTCTACCAGTCACCCGCGTACTGGGTGCGGTGCGGCTCGGTGTGGCCGAGCAGGCGCGCCCGGCGAAGCTCCAGCAGCTGGCGGGTGTGGAGGACGTCGTGCATGGGCCAGGACGCGAGCAGGTCGCCCGCGGTGATCGGCCCGAACGGGGCGCGGTACTCGCGGGTCCAGTCGGGGGCGGCGAGGGTCCCGAGCCAGGCCAGCGAGCGCTCGCGCTCGGCCAGGAACGCCTGCAGGGTCTCGGCCAGCTCGCGCGCGTTGTACTGGCGCTCGATGACCCAGGCGGCGGGATCGATCGGGACCCACGCCTCGTCCGGCCGGTGCAGCACGAGGTCGAGTCGCGGGCGGAAGTCGAGGCGCTCCTCGTCGAGCAGGTGACTCACCACCTCCAGCAGCGACCACGCCCCGGGGGCGGGCCGCGCCCGCGCCTCGTCGGGGGAGACGCCGACCACGAGGGCGGTGACGATCTCCGCGCCCTGGGCGAGCTCGCGCCGGATCACGTCGAGGCGCATGGGGTCAGCGCCGGAGCGCCCCGTGGATCTCGTCGAGCCGCTCCTTCAGCTCGGCGGAGCGCCGCGCGCTCTTGTACGACATGATGATGAGCTTCACCGAGACCAGGAACACGCCCGCCTCGAGCAGCAGGTCGTGTGAGAAGCCCTTCTCGAAGAGGGCCGCCACGAAGAGGACGAGGGTCATCAGGATCACGACGAGCGAGCCACCGTCGATGTGCTTGCGGATGCCTTCGGCCATGGATCCTCCTCTCGGGCGGTGTCGAACCGTCGCGCCGACACGCGGCTTACTGGAACTCGAGGGTGGCCGCGCGCAGGCCGCAGAGCAGCTTGCCCGCGGTCTCGAGGCAGCGGTCGTTGGCGGGCGGCATCACCGGGCCGGCGAGCGCGTCGCGGTGCCACCGCTCGAGCGGCAGCTCCTTCAGGATGCCGCGCCCGCCCGCGAGCCGCAGGGCCCGCTCGGTCGCCATCAGCCCCACGTCCGCGCAGTAGGTCTTGGCCTGGTTCACCGCCAGCATGGTCGCCTCGCGGTCGCCCGCCGTCTTCATACAGGCGGCCTCGTGCAGGAGCAGCCGCGCGGCGCGGATCTGGGTGCCCACCTCGGCCACCGTGCGCTGCACCAGCGGATGGTGGCTCATCGGCTCGAGCGAGGGCCGCTGGGTCTTGGTGCGCGCCATCTCGGTCATGTACTCGAAGGCGGCCTCACCGATGCCCAGGTAGACCGCGGCGTAGCCGAGCGCGAAGCCCTGCAGGTCGATGGTGAGGTACTGCCCGGGCCGGCCCACCACGTTGGCGGGGGCGACCGCGCAGTCGTAGCGGATGGTGTGGCTGATGGTGCCCCGCATGCCGGTGGCGTTCCAGGTGCCCTCGATCTTCACCCCCGCGTCGCGGCTCGGG
>Ga0070706_100005589_pt1 | contig 11958 bp, 13 predicted proteins | sample KBSK5501metaG_FD_65476 | JGI IMG/M metagenome (GOLD analysis project Ga0070706, IMG submission 65476) | Corn, switchgrass and miscanthus rhizosphere microbial communities from Kellogg Biological Station, Michigan, USA - KBS K5-50-1 metaG | ecosystem: Host-associated > Plants > Roots >...
CGGGCGCGTTGCCGGGCAGGAGCATCGGCAGGACTTCGGGTTGCTGGTCCGGCTGCGGATCGTCGTCGTTCCGGTTCGCCATGCGTCGAATCCTACCACGCTCGCAAAGGGGAGTTCCGGGCACGCTCCTTGCCTGATCAGCACGGCGAGAGATCTGGAAGGGAGATGCCGATGACACGCTGGCTCGTGATCGTGGGACTGGTGCTGGGAGCGACCGCGGCGGTGGGCGTCGATCGCGCCGCGGCGAGCATGGCCTCCATCGTGACGGTGGCCCCGGTGGTGGAGGACGACGGGCCGGCCGGCGTGGAGGCGGCGGCCGCGAGCGCCCTGCGCCGCGCGGTGCGGGGCGCGCAGGCGATGGGGCTCGACGCGGTGATGCTGAAGAGCATCCGTCTCGTGCCCGGCACCGGCGTGGTGGTGGAGATCGTCGCGTCGGAGTCGGCGGAGAGCGACGGCGACCAGGACGCGGACGTGGAGCGCTCGCGGCTCCCGGAGGGACCGAGGACGCGGCTCTAGGCTTTCTTGCTGGGGCGCTCCGCCACCGGGAAGCCCTTGCTCTTCCACGCCGAGAAGCCGCCGTCCATCTCGACGACGGACTCGAGGCCCATCTGCTGGGCCACGTCGGCGGCGAGGGCGGAGCGCCACGCCCCGTTGCAGTAGAAGACGAACTCCTTGTCGGCGTCGAAGACGTCCTTGTGGTAGGGGCTGTCCGGGTCGATCCAGAACTCGAGCATGCCGCGCGGGCAGTGGAACGCGCCCGGGATCATGCCCTCCCGCTCGAGCTCGCGGACATCTCGAAGGTCGACGAATACGACCCGCTCGCTCCCGAGGCGCTGCTTGGCCTCCTCGAGGCTGATCGTCTTGATGCGGGACTTGGCCTCGTCCACCATCTGCCGGAATCCCTTGCGAGGGGTCTTCATACCTCGAGGTTCTCCTTGCGCACCATCGCGTTGGCGGCCAGCGCGGCCGGCGTGCCCTCGAACACGATGCGGCCGTGGCCCATCACGTAGACCCGGTGCGAGATCTTGAGCGCGATGGTCAGCTTCTGCTCGACGAGCAGGATCGAGACGCCCCGGCGCGCGATCTCGTCGAGGAAGCGGCCCACCTGGGCCACCAGCATGGGGGCGAGCCCCTCGGTGGGCTCGTCGATGATCACCAGCTCGGGGTCGCCCATCAGGGTACGGCCCATCGTCAGCATCTGCTGCTCGCCCCCCGAGAGCACGCCCGCGATGTTGTGCTGGCGCTCGCGCAGGTGGGGGAAGAGCTCGAACATGTCGTCGAACGACCAGCGGCCGAAGCGCCCGGCCTCCTTGAGCCCCAGCTCGAGGTTCTGGCGCACGGTGAGGGTGGGAAAGACCTGGCGGTCCTCCGGCACGTAGCCGATGCCGGCGCGGGCGATGAGGTCGCTGCGGCGCCCCGCGATGTTCTGGCCCTTCCACATCACCTCGCCCACCGGCTCCACGAGGCCCATGATCGCCTTGCAGGTGGTGGAGCGGCCGACCCCGTTGCGGCCGAGCAGGCTCACGATCTCGCCACCGCCCACCTCGAGGTTCACACCCTGCAGGATGTGACTCTTACCGTAGTAGGCGTGCAGGTCGTGGACCGAGAGCATCAGGCGAGCGCCCCCTCGACGGGCGCCCCGAGGTAGGCGTCCTGCACCGCCCGGTTGGCGCGGATCTCGGCGGGCGGGCCGGAGGCGATGACCTGACCGTAGACCAGCACCGTCACCACGTCGGCCAGGTCGAAGACCACGCTCATGTCGTGCTCGACCATCACCAGGGTCTTGCCCGCGGTGATGCGCCGGATGAGGGCGACCGCGTGATCGGCCTCGCTGCGGCTCATGCCCGCGGTCGGCTCGTCGAGGAGGATGGTCTCGGCGCCTCCCGCGATCGTGATGCCGATCTCGAGGGCGCGCTGCTCGGCGTAGGAGAGCAGGCCGGCGGGCAGATCGCGCCGGGCCTCGAGGCTGACGTCGGCCAGCAGCCGCTCCGCCGCCTCGTTGAGGGCGCGCTCGCGGCCCAGCAGGTGCCAGAAGGAGTAGCGGTAGCCACGCGACCACAGCAGCCCGCAGCGGACGTTCTCGAAGACGCTCATACGCGAGAAGATCGACGTGACCTGGAAGCTGCGCGAGAGGCCGCGCCGGGTGATCTCGTGCGGGGGCAGCCCGTCGATCCGGCGGCCGTGCAGCTCGATCTGGCCGGCGGAGAGCGGGAAGCGCCCGCTCACCAGGTTGAAGAGGGTGGTCTTGCCCGCCCCGTTGGGCCCGATGATGGCGTGGCGCGAGCCGGCGGTGACGTCGAGGCTCACCCCCATGATCACCGCGGTGGGGCCGAAGCTCTTCTGCACGTCGGTGAGCCGCAGGGCCGGGGCGGTCACGGGCGCGCTCCCGCCGCCTTGATCTCGTCGGTCACCGCGGACCACGCGGCCGCGAAGCCCCGCATCGCGGCGCGGAGCCACAGCCCGCCCGCCCCGAGCAGGAGTGCGGCCGCGATCCAGGGCACTGCGCCGCGGGGGTCGACGGTGACGTGCCCCACCGTGAGGCTCTTGCCCTGGGCCGCGCCGATGGTGAGGAACGAGCACAGCTCGATCACCAGCACGAAGCCGATCATCACCAGCAGCACCGGCGGGAGGAGACGGAGATAGGGGCCGGCGAGCCGGCCGAGCCGCCCCGCGCGCCAGATCGGGCCGTGCATCTGCACGAGACCGGCGATCCCGCCGGGGGCGAAGGTCACCATGAGGATGAAGAGCACGCCCGCGTAGACGAGCCAGGAGTTGGAGAGCAGGCTCACCCAGCTCTGCAGCAGCACGATCAGCACCGCGCCGATCACCGGCCCCGGGAAGGCGCCTACCCCGCCGATGTAGGTCATGAGCAGCGCGTTGGCCGACATGGGCGCGGCCACGGTGTCGAAGGTGACGATCTCGTAGGTGAGGGTGTAGAGCGCGCCCGCGATGCCGGCGAAGAAGCCGGAGAGGGCGAACTGGAAGAACCGCACCAGGCGCGGGTCGTAGCCCACGAACTGGGCGCGCTCGAAGTTGTCGCGGCACGCGTTGGCCATGCGGCCCAGCGGGGTGCGGGTGAGGAGCAGCATCAGCACGATCGAGATCGCGGTCCACGCCACGATCAGGTAGTAGACCTGGATCGAGCCGCTGTAGGCGAGACCGAAGAGGCTGTGGCCGGTCATCCGGTTGGTGCTCACCCCGCCCTCGCCCCCGAAGAAGGTCTGGAACATGAGGGCGGAGGCGGTGACCAGCTCGCCGATCCCGAGGGTGATCATCGCGAAGGCGGTGGCGCGCTGCTTGGTGGCGAAGTAGCCGAGCAGGATCGCGAAGAAGAGGCCTCCGAGCCCGCCCACGAGCGGGGTCACCTCGAGCGGCAGCGGGACGCTGCCCGTCTTGGAGGCGGTGACCACGTGCGCGGTCACGTAGCCGCCCAGGCCGAGGAAGACCGCATGGCCAAACGAGAGGAGCCCGGCCTGGCCCATCAGCATGTTGTAGCTGAGGGAGAAGATGATCATGATGCCGATCTGGCTCAGCATCGCGACCACGAAGCCGGACTGCCGGCCGGTGGTCCAGTCGAAGAAGAACCACGGGACGACGAGGGCGAAGGCGAGCGCGGCGAGCCACGGCCACTGCCGCCGCACGAGGCCGCCCGCGCGGCGGGCCGCGACGGGGGCGGTGGTGGTGCCGACCACGCCCTCGCTCATGTGTCGCGGGTGCCCATGAGCCCGCGCGGCTTGATCAGCAGCACGAGCACCAGCATGAGGTACGGCAGCAGCGCGCCGACCCGCGGCAGGGGGATCGTGAGGAGCTCGGCGAGCGGGGTGCTCGAGGTGACCGTGACGCCCAGGCGGGCCAGCAGATCCGCGAAGGAGACGTCGACCACCACCGCGAAGGTCTGCACGAGCCCCATGATCAGCGAGGCGATGAAGCAGCCGGCCAGCGAGCCGAGGCCGCCGAAGACCACCACCACGAACACGATCGGGCCCATGGTGGCGGCCATCGAGGGCTCGGTGACCAGGTAGTTCCCGCCGATCACCCCCGCGAGACCGGCCAGCACCGAGCCGCCCGCGAAGACGATGGTGAAGACGCGCGGCACGTTGTGGCCGAGGGCGCCGACCATCTCGGGGTGGGTCAGGGCGGCCTGGATGACGAGCCCGATGCGGGTGCGGGTGAGCAGTAGCCAGATCGCGAAGAACATCAGCACCGAGATCAGGAGCATGAAGCCGCGGTAGGCGTGGAAGTTGGAGCCGTAGACGTGGAAGAGGGCGCGGTCGAGCACCGGGGGCACGCGATAGGGCACCGGCAGCAGCCCCCACGCCATCTGGGTCGCCTTCTCGATGATGAACGCGAGCCCGACCGTGAAGAGCAGCTCCGCGATGTGGCCGTTCCGGTGCACCCGGCGGAGCGCGTACATCTCGATGAGGGCCCCGAGGACCCCGCACAGCGCGGGAGCCACCACCAGCGCGGGCCAGAAGCCGATGAGGCGGCTCACCGAGTAGGCGAAGTAGGCCCCCAGCATGTACATGCTGGCGTGGGCGAAGTTGAGCACCCCCATCATCGAGAAGATGAGGGTGAGCCCGCTCGCGAGCATGAAGAGGAGCATGCCGTAGACCAGGCCGTTGAGGAGGGAGACGAGCAGGACTTCCATATGAACGAGCCGCCCCGCCCGGGGTGGGCGGGGCGGCGCCGGCGCCGATCTAGCTCGTGGGGCGCTTCATGTTGCAGGTGTTGGGCTGGTCGAGGTCCTTGGGCAGGACGGTGGTCTCGGTCTTCCAGCCGAGGCCGGTCTTCTCCGAGTCGTACTTCACGCCCTTGGTGAACACGCCCACGAAGTACTCGGTCAGGATCTGGTGGTCGGGCTTCCGCATCGTGACCTGGTGGCCGAGCATGTCGGTGATGGTGAGCCCCTCGAGGGCCTGGGCGAACTTGAGCGGGTCGGCGGAGCCCGCCTTGTTCATGGCGGCCTGGAGGAACTCGAAGATGGTGCGGAAGCCGGCCGCGTAGAAGTCGAAGTCGTGCTGGGAGCGGAACTGGCGGGTCCAGCCCTCGGTGTCGGTCTTGCCGGTCTCCACCGCGATGTTCTCGTGGAAGGCCATGACCGAGCGCACCTTGCCGTTGCCGGCGGGCCCGATCGCGGTGGCGCCGCCGCCCAGGTGCGCGTACATCGTGTAGTAGCGGATGTCGAGGCCGGTGTCCATGCCCGCCTTGATCAGGAGCGTCATGTCCGGGCCCCAGTTGCCGGTAATCAGGGCCTGGGCGCCCGAGGCCTTCACCTTGGTGATGTAGGGCGAGAAGTCCTTCACCTTGCCGAGCGGGATCAACTCGTCGCCCACCACCTTCACGTCCGGCCGGAGCTTGGTCAGGTACGCCTTCACGTCCCGCTGCACGCTCTGGCCGAAGAGATAGTCCTGGTTGAGCAGGTAGACCTTGGTGATGTCCTTGGGTAGGGCGCGCACCATGGTCTCGGCCTTCATGCCCACGTGGGCGTCCATGCGGAAGTGCCAGAAGCTGCACTTCTCGTTGGTGAGCTCGGTGGCCACCGCGCCGCAGTTGACGTAGACGATCCGGTTGGTCGGGTTCCGCTCGTTGTGCTTGTCGACGCCCTCGATGAGGGCGGCCGCGATGTTGGAGCCCGAGCACTGCATGATGACCGGGATGTTCTGGTCGGTCGCCGACTTGAGCGCGAGCAGGGCCTCGGACGGCTGCGACTTGTTGTCGAAGGAGACCAGCTCGAACTTCTTGCCGAGGGCGCCCCCACGGCCGTTGATGTAGTCGATGATGTACTTGAACTGCTGCAGGTTCTGATCGCCGACCTGGGCGAAGGGGCCCGAGAGGGGGTCGGTGTACATGATCTTGATGGTCCCCTGGGCGTAGGCGGTCCCGGTGGAGAGGGTGAAGACCAGGGCCAGGAGCGTGGAGCCGATCCGCTTGATCCAGTGGAGCATGGGGCCTCCTCGTTGAGTGGCGCGGCGCGCCTTCGTCCGGTGGCTGAGCAGGGCGAGGGTATCCGACCGCGGGAAGCAAGTCAAAGGGGTGCCAGGCTCGCCGGCGAGGCGGAGAGAAGCTAGGATGGCGGGCATGCTCAACGTCCTCGTGACCATGCGCTTCGACCGGACGCAGCTCGACCGGCTGCGGACGGTGTCCCCCGAGATCTCGGTCTCCCAGGCCGACCCGGACGCGGCCGACTACGCCAAGATCCACGTCCTGTACGCGGGGGCCCCGCCCCGCGACCTCTCCCGCGCCCCCGCGCTGCGATGGGTGCAGCTGCACATGGCGGGGGTGAACGCCCTCGCGGACCACCCGCTCTACACCGACACCACGCTGCCGCTCACCACTACCAGCGGCGTGCACGCGGCGACCATCGCGGAGTACGCGGTGACCATGCTCCTGGTGCTGGCCCACCGGGTGCCGCGCATGGTGGAGTGGCAGGGCCGCGGCGGCTGGCCGCCCGACGAGCAGCGCTGGCCGCTCTTCGTGCCCTCGGAGGTGCGCGGCGCCACCCTCGGCATCATCGGCTACGGGAGCATCGGGCGGGAGCTGGCCCGCATCGCCACCTCCGCCTTCGGCATGAAGGTGCTGGCGCTCAAGCGCGACCCCTCGCGCCGCGCCGACGAGGGCTACTGCCTGCCCGGCACCGGCGATCCGGAGGGCCGGCTGCCCACCGAGTGGCTCGGCCCCGCCCAGCTCGACTCGCTGCTGGCCCGCGCGGACGTGGTCGTGCTGTGCGCGCCCCTGATCGCGGAGACGCGCGGGCTGATCGGAGAGGCCGCGCTCCGGCGCATGAAGCCGAGCGCGTACTTCATCAACGTGGGGCGCGGCGCGAGCGTGGACGAGCCCGCGCTGGCCCGCGCGCTGCGCGAGCGGTGGATCGCGGGGGCGGCGCTCGACGTCTTCGCCCAGGAGCCGCCCCCCGCCGGCCATCCGTTCTACGGGCTCGACAACGTCATTCTCTCCCCGCACGTCTCCGGCTTCCTGCCGAGCTACGACGAGAAGTGCTCGGTGCTCTTCGCGGAGAACCTGCGCCGCTATCTCGCCGGGGAGCCGATGCTGAACCTGGTAGACCGGGATCGCGGCTACTAGGCGCGACCTGGTCGAGGGTGCACTGGCGCGGCGCCTTGTCGGGGCGCCAGCGCAGGAAGCGGGTGGCGTGGCGGAAGCGGTCGCCCGTGAAGTGGTCGTAGCTCACCTCGACGACCAGCCGCGGGGCGAGCGGCTGCCACTCGCCGGAGCGCTCGGTGCTCCAGCGGCTGGGCCCGCCGGGCGCGCGGCCGGTGAAGCCCGGCGGCGCGATCAGCGGCTCGAGCCTGGCCAGCAGCGGTTTCCGGGCGGCGGCGGTGAAGCCCGAAGTGAAGCCCACGTGGTGGAGCAGCCCGTCGCCGTCGTAGAGCCCGAGGAGCAACGAGCCCACCACGCGCGAGCCCGCCGCGAAGCGGAAGCCGCCGACCACGCAGTCGGCGGTGCGGCGGCGCTTGACCTTCTGCATGCCGGTGCGCTCCCCGCTCTGATACGGCAGATCGAGCCGCTTGGCCACGATGCCGTCGAGGGTGCCCCCGGCCACGTCGAGCCAGGCGCGGGCCTGCCCCGCGTCCGAGGTGGCGGGCGAGAGCCGGATGTCGTCGCGGCCGCCGAGGTGCCGGGCCGCGAAGGCCTCGAGGAGCCGCCGCCGCTCGCGGAGCGGCCGCGCCACGAGCGAGCGGCCCGACGCGTCCACCAGCAGGTCGAAGACGATGAGCACCGCGGGCCGCTCGCGCGCGAGCCGCTCGATCCGGCTCGCGGCGGGATGGATGCGCTGGAGCAGGTCGTCGAAGGAGAGGCGCCCGTCCACCGGCACCACGATCTCGCCGTCGACCACGAAGGCGCGCGCGGCGAGCGAACGCAGGTGCTCGACCACCTCCGGGAAGTAGCGGGCGAGCGGCTGCCCGCTCTTGGACTGCAGTTCGATCCGCTCCCCGTCGCGGAAGGCGAGGCAGCGGAAGCCGTCCCACTTGGGCTCGTACTGCCAGCCCGGGCCGGTTGGTATCTCCTCGACGAGCCGCGCCTCCATCGGCGCGTAGGGCGGGCGGAGCGGCAGGCTCACAGGAGGCGCTCGAGCCGGTAGCGGCCGGTGCGGGCCAGGAGCGGCTTCCACAGATCGCCAAGGCGGGCCACGCGGGCAGCCATGTTGTCGATGCGGAAGTCCTCGATGCGGAAGCCGCGCTCGACCTCGCGCCAGGTGACCGGCGCGGACACCGGCGCGCGAGGCCGCGGCCTCACCGAGTAGACCGAGGCCAGCGTGCGGCCCCACGCGTTCTGGTTGTAGTCCACCAGCACCCGCCCCACCGGGCGCTTCGCGATCCGGTACTCCGCGGTGATCAGGGCCGGCCGCGCCACCGCCAAGGCCTGTGCCACCGCCTTGGCCACGCCCCAGACCTGCTTCTGGGTCGGCCCCCGCACGATCGGCACGTAGACGTGGATGCCGCGGGAGCCGGTGGACTTGGGATAGCTCGGCATCTTCAGGTGGTCGAGCGCCTCCCGCAGCACGAGCGCGGTCCGCCGCACCTCCTCGAAGCCGGCGCCCTTCACCGGGTCGAGATCGAAGTGCAGGTAGTCGGGCCGGTCGGTGTCGTCGCAGCGGGCGTACCAGGGGTTGAGGTCGATGCAGCCCAGGTTGATCACCCAGAGCAGGGAGGCGACGTCCTGGACCATCGGGAAGTCGATCACGCTCTTCGAGGCGTGCGCGATGGCGCAGGTCTCGATCCAGTCGGGACGCGGCGAGGGCGCCCGCTTCATGAAGAAGAACGGCCCGCCCGCGCCGTTCGGGTAGCGCTTCATCACCATCGCCCGGTCCGTGAGATGCGGGAGCAGCACCGGCGCCAGGTCGAAGTAGTACTGGAGCAGGTCGCGCTTGGCGAGCCCCTCGTCCGGCCAGAAGGGCTTGCGGAGATTGGTGAGCGTCACCGAGCGTCCGGCCACCCGCGCCTCGACGGTGTCGGCGGCGCGCGGCAGCAGCCGCGCGGACGTGGTCGCGGCGGGCCGCGCGGCGCGGCGCCTCGGCTGCCCCCGCGGGCTCACCGAAGCCGCTCGAGGCGGGCTGGCCGGCTGCCCCGCCGCACCGCCCCCGTCAGCGGCACGTAGGCCAGCTCGCGCCCCGAGCGGACGCAGCGCAGGAGCAGGCCGCCCCGGCTCATGTCGCCGCGCCCCACGAAGTCGCCGGGGAAGCGGAGACGGTCGCCGAACGCCTCGGTGAGGGGATCGACGTACTTGCCGGTGGCGACGCTGCCGAGCAGCACCGCCTCGCCGCCGGGGCCGAGCGCCGCGGCGAGCCGGCGCGCGTCCCGTCGCAGCGGCCGGTGGTAGCGCACGTCGTCCGCGTCGATGTCGACCTGCGCGAACGCGCGAAGCCGGGCCAGGTCGACCAGCTCGTCGGCGGGCCGGAGCCCCTCGTTCGGGGTGATCACGTAGACACCGGCGAGCCCGGCGGGCGGCGCCGCGAAGGCCTCCGCGTAGGCGAGCTTGCCGCGGAAGTAGAGACCGCTGAGGAACGAGAACACCTCGCCGAGGGGCACGCCGGGCGGCCGTCGCACGCGGAGGGCGAGGTCGAAGGCGGCGGCGGCGCGGAACAGCAGGCGCGCCCGCTCACCGCCGCAGTGGGCGGGGGAGAGGAGGAATACCCGCGCGGGCGCGCTCACCGGCCGGCCGGCTGCCTCGACCGCCCGGCGCGGCGCGCCGCCCGCCGGCCGCGCGGCGAGACCGCGCGGAGGAACCCGTCGACGTCTAGCGTGTTGAGCACCTCGCCGCGCCGCACCCAGCCGCGGCGAGCCATGGCCACGCCGTAGCGCAGGTTGCCGAGCTCGCCGGTGGCGTGGGCGTCGGTGGAGATGACGAAGCGGATGCCGCGATCCCGGGCGCGCCGCACCAGGCGCGGCTCGAGGTCCAGCCGGTGCGGGTCGCCGTTGATCTCGATCGCCGCCCGCGACTCGGCGATCACGTCGAGGATCCGCTCGAGGTCGACCGCGATCGGCGGGCGGGAGAGGATCAGGCGGCCGAGGGCGTGGCCCCAGATCTTGAAGCACGGGTGGCGCATTGCCCGCACGATGCGCTCGGTCATGCGGGCCGCGTCCATGCGGTGGCGGGCGTGGATGCTCGCGATGATCACGTCGAGCTGCTCGAGGATCGCGTCCGGGTAGTCGAGCGCGCCGTCGGCCAGGATGTCCGACTCGGTGCCGCGCAGCAGGCGCACCGACACCGTCTCCTGCACCCGGGCCAGCTCGTCCCACTGCGCGCGCAGGCGGTCCATCGGGACGCCGTGGGCGTAGGACGCGGTCGGCGAGTGGTCGGTGATGGTGAGGTAGCGCATGCCGAGCCTCTCGGCGGCGCGCGCCATCTGCTCGATGGTGTGGCGGCCGTCCGAGTAGACGGTGTGGCAGTGGACCAGGCCCCGCACGTCCTCGAGCGTGACGAGGTCGTCGGGCAGGGTGCCGGCCCGGGCCGCCTCGACCTCTCCTTCGCCCTCGCGCAGCTCGGGCGGGATGTAGGGCAGGCCGAGCCGCCGGTAGAGCTGCGCCTCATCTCCGCCGGGCGCCCGCGCCAGATCGACGCCGCGCGCGCGGGCGAGCGGCACGAGCGCAGCCAGGTGCGCCTCGGAGCCGGTGGCGGCCAGGAGCGCGGCGGCCCAGTGATCCGGCGTGGTGACGCGCAGGTCGAAAGCGAGGCCGGTGACCAGGGTGGCGCGGGCGGTCAGCCCGTCGCGGACCCCGCCCGAGACCAGGAGCGGGGAGGCGAGCGCGGCCTCCAGCGCCGCCTCGGGGCGGCCGGCGGCGAGCACGACGACGAGTCGATCGACCGTCTCGGTGAAGCGGCGCAGATCGCCCGCCACCTCGGCTGCGGTCACGCCGGGCAGCGTGCGCAGATGGGCGAGCACGCGCCCGGCCACGTCGAGGGCGTGCGGCACCAGCACGCGGCGCGGGGCGGGGGCGTCCCCGGAAGGCGCGGCGTCGAGAGTGCGGATCGCCTCCAGGATCCGGCGCTCGGTCTTCGCGCCGAACCCCCGGACCTTCCGGACCCGACCGGCCTCGCACGCGGCCCGGAGGGCCTCGACCGTCTCGACGCCGAGCGCGTCGTGGAGAGCCTGGATCTTGCGGAGGCCGAGGCCGGGGATGCGGGCGAGATCGCCCGCGCCGGCGGGCAGCGCGTGGCGGACCTTCTCGAGGGTCTCCGAGCGGCCGGCGCCGGCGAGGTCGACGATCACCGCGGCCAGGCCCTGCCCGATGCCGGCCAGGGTGGTCAGGCGGCGCTCGGCGACGAGTCGCGCGAAGTCCGCATCGCCGAGCTGCCCGAGCACGCGCGCCCCTCGCTCGTACGCTCTCGCGCGGAACGGCTCGCGTCCGGTCAGAGCGAGCAGATCGGCGGTCTCGCTGAGCGCGCGCGCGATGGCGAGGCGATTCATCCGCGTCCATTGGAGCAAGCGACGTGCCGCCGCGCAACGACTCGCGGGCGCGGCACGCTCTGCCGCGCCCGCGGGGCTTTGGCATGGTGGATGCTCACTTCGGTGTCAAGCGAACGAATCTCAAGGGAGGGACGACATGTTCGGACGAGTCTTGGTTGCCGCGATCACCGGCCTGCTGGTGTGGAAGTACCGTGAACCGATCACCGAGTACGTCAGGGGCAATGCGGGACCGGCCCGGGAAACGGCCGATCGGGTGCTGCGGACCGTGCAGGAGCGGTCCGAGACACTCCTCGACCAGGCGAAGGAGCAGATCTCGTCGCGGCTCGAGAGCACCCGGGAGCGGGTCCGCGGCGACGCGCTGGTGCCCGGCGACGGAAGACCTACCGGGTAGTTTTTACTCCGGAGCGCCGATCGGCGCCCGGCGCTCCGGTGCGGGCGGCTCGACCGACCGGAGCACGCCGGAGTGCACCGCCCGCACCTCGACCAGCTCGCCGTCGCGAGACGGGAGCATCGCGAGCGCGCTCGGCGCGATC
>Ga0070706_100005591_pt1 | contig 11957 bp, 14 predicted proteins | sample KBSK5501metaG_FD_65476 | JGI IMG/M metagenome (GOLD analysis project Ga0070706, IMG submission 65476) | Corn, switchgrass and miscanthus rhizosphere microbial communities from Kellogg Biological Station, Michigan, USA - KBS K5-50-1 metaG | ecosystem: Host-associated > Plants > Roots >...
GGTCGCTTCGCTCCCCCGGCTGGGGCCCCAACCCCAGCCTCCTCCCGAGCGTGGGGCCCCTACCCCACGCCGGGCCGTGCTTGCTGGGTCGCTTCGCTCCCCCGGCTGGGGCCCCAACCCCAGCCTCCTCCCGAGCGTGGGGCCCCTACCCCACGCCGGGCCGTGCTTGCGGGTCGCTTCGCTCCTCCCGAGCGTGGGGCACGGCCGTACGGGGGGACGGCACCGCGCGTACCCTAAGGGCATGACCGAACCTCGAGAGGGCCCGCGCTGGCGGGGCATCAACCACCTGGCCATGGTGACGCCCGACATGGACTCGACCGTGCGCTTCTACCACGGCGTGCTCGGCATGCGGCTGGTGTCGACCGTGATGGCCGGGCCCATGCGCCACTACTTCTTCGAGCTGGGGCCCGAGAACACCATCGCCTTCTTCGAGTGGAAGGGCGCGTCGACGTTCGCCAAGCCGGCGGGCATGCCCAGCTCGAGGCCGATGCAGTTCGACCACCTCTCGTTCAACCTGCCCGACGAGGAGGCGCTGCACGCCATGCGCCAGCGGCTGGCCGACCACGGGTGCGAGGTCACCGAGGTGGTCGATCACACGATCGTGCGCTCGATCTACTTCACCGATCCCAACGGGATCGCCCTCGAGGCGTCGTGGTGGGCGATCGACGCCACCGGCCGCCCCTCCGATTACGGCGACAAGCGCCTGTTCTCCGACCCCGACCCCGTCCCGGCGGTGAAGGAGCTGCGTGAGACCGGCGAGCTGGCGTGGATGCCGACGACCGAGCTCACGGGCGACGAGGTGGCAGACCCCGTCTGACGGTCCGCGAGACTGGCGCACATGACCGACGTGCTCGACACCCTCACCGGACCGGGCGGCCCCTTCGAGATCGTCACCGAGGACGTGCGCGGTGTCTCGTTGCAGGTCTACAAGAGCCGCCTGCGCTCGATGCGCGATCTGATCGACATGTCCGACAGTCGCGGCGACACCGACTTCGTGGTGCAGGGCGACCGGCGCCTGAGCTATGGCGAGCACAACGGCCGGGTCCGGGCCACAGCGCAGGGGTTGACGGCCTGGGGTGTGCGGCGGGGCGACCGCGTGGCGCTGCTGTCGGCCAACAACCCCGAGTGGGTGGTCAGCTTCTGGGCAAGCGCCGCGGCGAGCGCGATCTGCGTGCCGTTGAACGCGTGGTGGAGAGCGGAGGAGCTCCAGTTCGCGCTCGAGGACTCCAGCAGTCGGGTGCTGATCTGTGACGAGCGCCGATGGGAGCTCGTGAAGCACCTTCCCGAGGTGCTACCGGCCCTCGAGCAGGTCTACGTGATCGGAACCGAGACGCCCGCCGCCGGAGCGTCCGCCTTCGCCGAGCTGGAGGCGGGTGGCGATCCGCACGAGTTCCCCCCCGTCGACGTCGACGAGGACGACGTCGCCGGCATCTTCTACACGTCGGGTACGACCGGGAAGCCGAAGGGCGCCACCGTCACCCACCGTCAGACGCTGGCCAACCTCCAGAACCTCTTCCTGCTGGGCACGCTCCAGCTGATGCAGGGCGGCGCCCCGCCACCCGAGCTGTCGGGCACGACCCAGTCCGCCTCCTTGCTGATCGTGCCGCTGTTCCACACGACCGGCTCCCACGCCACCATGGTCCTCAACTACGCGTCCGGCGGGAAGCTCGTGCTGATGCCGCCCGGTCGCTTCGACCCCGACGCGGCCATGCGGCTGGTCCAGGACGAGCGGGTCACGAGCATCGGCGGGGTGCCCACGGTGATGTGGCGACTCCTCGAGTCGCCCAACTTCGGCGCGTACGACCTCTCGTCGGTGACGCGCATCTCCTACGGTGGCGCACCGTCGGGTGCGGAGCTGGTCGAGCGCATCGCCGAGGCGTTCCCGAACGCGAAGGCGGGCCTCGCCACCGCGTACGGCCTCACCGAGACTGCCTCGGTCGCCACTGCCATCGGTGGCGACGACTACGTCGCCCACCCGGGCTCGGCGGGGCGCCCGGTGCCGACCGTCGAGCTGCGCATCGTCGGCTCCGACGGCAACGACGTGGCGCTCGGCCAGACCGGTGAGGTTTGGATCAAGGGCCCGACCGTCTCCAGCCACGGCTACTGGAACCGACCCGATGCCAACGCCGAGTCGTTCACCGACGGTTGGTTCCACACGGGCGACCTGGGGCGGCTCGATGCCGAGGGGTACCTGTACATCGTCGATCGCGCCAAGGACATGTTGATTCGCGGTGGCGAGAACATCTACTGCGTCGAGATCGAGAACGTGCTCTTCGAGCATCCCGACGTGATCGACGCGGCCGTCGTCGGCGTCCCGCACAAGACGCTGGGTGAGGAGGTGCGGGCCGTCGTCCAACTGAAGCCGGGCTCGACGACCAGCGCCGCCGACCTGCAGCGCTTCTGCGCCGAGCACCTGGCCGCCTACAAGGTGCCCGCCCACGTCGAGCTCATCGACCGGCCCCTGCCCCGGAACCCGGCGGGCAAGATCCTCAAGCAGGCCCTGCGCGGCGCGCAGACGTCGTTCGCGGGCGAGGAGGCGTCGGACTCCGCGCTCTGAGCGCCCCAATCTCTCCGACCGGCGCCGGGGTCAACGCGATCGACCACCTCGGCGTCCGTCGCGATGATGATGCAGGCCATGGTCGAGGCGAACGAGGCGGCGGACGAGGGTCTGGTCGCCCTCTACCGCGAGCACTACGTGTCGCTCGTGCGCCTGGCCTCACTGCTGCTGCACGACGTCGGCACGGCGGAGGACGTCACCCAGGACGCCTTCGCCAAGGTGCACCTCGCGTGGGGACGCATTCGCGACCCCGAGAAGGCGCTCGCCTACGTACGGAGCGCGGTGTTGAACGGAGCACGTTCCCGGATGCGCCACCTGCAGGTCGTCGACCGCCATCGTCCCGAGCCGCGCCGCGACACGCAGTCGGCCGAGGCGGGGGCGTTGTCGGGGGAGGAGCACCGCGAGGTGATCGCCGCGCTGCGCGCCCTGCCCGTGCGCCAGCGCGAGTGCCTCGCGCTCCGCTACTACCTCGGCCTGTCAGAGGCGGAGATCGCCGAGGCACTCGGGATCTCGGCCGGCTCGGTCAAGACCCACGCCCACCGCGGCCTGGCCGCGCTGGGGAAGACGCTGGAGGCGCCGGCATGAGCGATGAGGAACGTCTCGAGCGGGCCCTGCACGCGCACGCGTCGACGGTGACGCCAACGCCTGACTGGGACGACGTCGAGCAGCGGGCGGAGGAGTTGCGCAGGCGTCGCCTGCGCCGCCGCGCCGGCTTCACCGCCGTGGGCTTGGCCGCCGCGATCGTCCTCGTCGTCGCCCTTATCCCGTTGCTGAACGGTGACGAGCGCACGACGGTGGCCGTCACCGCGCCGAGCACGACGACAACCGGCCCCACCACGACGACTGAGCCCACCACGACCACGACGCCATCGACAACGACCACCACCGTGCCGCTCCCGCTCGCTCGGCCGCAGAACGCGATCTGGCCCTTCACCAGCGGAGCGAGCTTCCGCGACCCGAGCCAGGCCGCGCTGTCGTTCGCACGCGACTACCTCGGCATGCCGGCTCCTGTCGTCGAGTCGACCGCGCTGAGCGCCCGGGTGGTCGAGGTGCGAGCCCGCAGCGACCGGCCGTCGGTCACCTCGGTCACCGTGGCGGAATCGGGAGGCAACTGGTACGTCACCGGCGCTCGCACTCGCAACATCGACCTGGTCAGCCCCGAGCCCGGCAAGCGCGTGCACTCACCGGTGCGGGTCACCGGCACCAGCACCGCCTTCGAGGCCCAGGTCAACTGGGAGGTCCGGGAGGAAGGCGCGGGCGCGGGCCGGAAGCTCGGCGAGGGCTTCTTCATGGGTGGCTCGAACGGCCAGTTCGGCCCCTTCGACGCGCAGTTGGCGTTCACCACGCCCTCGAGACCGTCCGGCACGATCGTGCTCTTCACCCGCTCGGCTGAGGACGGGTCGGTGGTGGAGGCCACGGTCGTCCCGGTGGCCTTCGGGTAGCATCGGCCCATGAGAAAGACCCTCCCCGTCGAGGAACTGGCGCGCGACTCGCGCTTCGTCAAGATCAACATCGAGGAAGTCATCTTCGACCCCCGGGGCGCCGGGAGGCGTCAGGACAAGCGCACCGGCTTCAACCCCGACGACCCCGATGCGCCCGACGGCGCGCGGGGCCTCATGCATGGCATCTTCGTGGGCGAGATCCAGGCCCTCGAGGGCGCGGGCCGCACGTGCTGGGACTTCGACACGGGCGGCGGACGTGACGAGGCTCCCTTCGAGCTCAAGCTCGACATGGCGCGCCAGTGCTGGGACGAAGCCCGCCACGTCGAGATCTCGGTGAAGCTCACCGAGCACATGGGCACCGAGATCGGCGAGTTCGCGGAGCAGACGCTCCTCTACCAGGCCGCGTGCAATCCCGATCCGGTGCTGCGGCTCACCGGTGTCAACCGCGCCCTCGAGGGCCTCGCCATCGACGTGTTCAACACGATGCGCGATTTCGGCACGCTCACCGGCGACCCGGTCCTCGAGTTCTGCGAGGACTGGATGCTCGCCGACGAGGTCACCCACGTGAAGATGGGCTCCGACTGGCTGCGCCGCATCACCGCGAACGACAAGGAGCGGCAGCAGCAGGCGCTCGAGTTCCAGCGCACCATCGACAAGCTGTTCAGCTTCGGCGGCTTCCGCGGAGAGTCCGAGGAGAACCCTGTCCACCTCGCTCGCCGCTTCCGCGAGATGGCCGGCTTCACCGAGGACGAGATCACCGAGTTGGTCGACGTGGCCGCCGAGGCCCACGCCGAGGCCATCGCCCGGTCGGAGGCCGCGGCCACCGCAAGCGGGGCCTGACTTCCTGCTCGCCAGCCTCCTCGCCATCCACAAGGGCTGGGCGTGGGTGGTCATCATCGGCAACGGCCTCGCCGGGGTGTGGGCGCTCGCCGCTCAGCGCTATGAGCCGCTGCGCACGCGTGCGCTCTGGTGGTTCACCGTCTTCGTCGAGTTCGCCATCTTCGTGCAGGTCGCGCTGGGCGTGGGCATGGTGGCGGGCCAGAAGATCAAAGCGCCGCAGTTCCACATGTTCTACGGGTTCGTGGCCATCATCGCGGTCGGCATCGCCTACTCCTACCGGCAGTCGGAGTGGGTGCGTCAGCACGTGTACGCGTTCTACGGCGGCGTCGGCCTCTTCCTGATGGGCCTCGGCATCCGGGCCCTCCTCGTGGGCCAGACTTGACGCTCTGTTGACGATGACCGAGCATCGGAAGATCCGGCTGGTGGTCCTGTACGGCGGGCGCTCGGCCGAGCACGAGGTCTCGTGCGTCACGGCCGTGCACGTCCTGAAGGCACTCGACCCCGATCGCTACGACGTCGTCCCCATCGGCATCACTGCAGACGGGCGGTGGCTGCTCGATGAGGCGGCGCGCGCCGCGCTGAAAGAAGGGTCCACCGGTTTGCCGCGCGCCCTCGAAGCCGCGGGTCGCGAGGTCTCGCCGTTCTCACCGGTCGTGCAGGCCCCGGATGCCAACACTCCCGTCGTGTTCCTCCCGCTGCTGCACGGTCCCTTCGGCGAGGACGGCACGGTGCAGGGCCTGCTCGAGGTGGCTGGCGTCCCCTATGTCGGCGCGGGCGTGCTCGGGTCGGCCCTCGCCATGGACAAGGCCAAGGCCAAGGAGGTGCTCGGCGCGCACGGCCTGCCCCAGGCCCGGTGGCTCGGTGTGCACGAGGACGAGGTCGGCCCGGGCTTGCGCGCGCGAGTCGACCGAGAGCTTGGCTGGCCGGTGTTCGTGAAGCCCGCGAACCTGGGCTCGTCGGTCGGGGTGTCGAAGGTGCGCGACGGCGAGGCCCTGGAGCGGGCGCTCGACCTGGCGTTCTCCTATGACGAGTGGGTCGTGGTCGAGGAGGCCGTCGTCGGACGCGAGATCGAGGTGGCGGTGCTCGGCAATCGTGACCCCGAGGCGTCGGTGCCCGGCGAGATCGTGCCCAGCCGCGAGTTCTACGACTACGAGGACAAGTACGTCGTCGACGGCGCCGGCCTCGTGATCCCCGCCCCGCTCTCACCCGCGGCCACCGACCAGGTGCGCGCGCTCGCGGTCGAGGTGTTCGCGGTGCTGCGGGCCGAGGGGATGGCCCGCGTCGATTTCTTCTACGAGGAGGAAGGGCGCGGCTTCCTCGTCAACGAGGCGAACACGATTCCCGGGTTCACGCCGATCTCGATGTACCCCAAGCTGTGGGAGGCGTCTGGCCTGCCCTACCCGAAGCTTGTCGACCGCCTGGTCGAGCTCGCGCTCGAGCGCCACGCGCGACGCGCCCACCGCATCGGGCGTAGCCGCGCTACAGGTGGACCACCGGGCAGGTGAGCGTGCGGGTGATGCCGTCGATGAGCTGGACCCGGCTCACGACCATCTTGCCGAGCTCGTCGACCGAGTCGGCCTCGGCTCTCACGATCACGTCGTAGGGACCGGTGACGTCCTCCGCCGAGATCACGCCGTCGATGCCGGCCACCTCCGACGCAACCTGAGCCGCCTTGCCCACCTCGGTCTGGATGAGCACGTACGCGCTGACCGCCATGCATGTCCTCCTGGGGGGAAGCGTCAGGCCACGATGGTAAGCGATGGATCTCGGCACGCGCCTCGTGGTGGTGGGAACGTCGGGCTCGGGCAAGACGACGATGGCCGTCCGCCTGGCGCGCGCTCTCGACGTGCCCCACGTCGAGCTCGACGCGCTGCAGCACGGGCCCAACTGGGAGCAGGCCACCGATGCGCAGCTGCGCGAACGAGCCGCGGGTGCGACCACGGGGGAGGGATGGGTGGTCGACGGCAACTACTCGGCCGTGCGCGACGTCGTGTGGCCGCGCGCCACCGCCATCATCTGGCTCGACTACGACCGCGGCGTCGTGATGCGGCGGGTGCTCTGGCGATCCTTCGAGCGGGCCGTGACCCGGCGCCGGTTGTGGAACGACAACCGCGAGCGGCCGACCGAGTGGCTCGCCCCCGAGCACCCCATTCGCTGGGCCTGGCGCACGCATGCAGACCGGCGCGCGCGGTACGAGGCTCTCGTCGACGACCGCTGGGTGCGCCTGCGCTCACCGACCGAGGCACGGCGCTGGCTTTCGAAGCGCGCTACCCCCTGAGGCGTGCCTCGAGCTTGCGCAGCTCCTCGCGCAGCTCGGTCGGAATGCGGTCGCCGAACGTGTCGTAAAAGTCGACGATCTCGGGAAGCTCGTCGACCCACTCGTCCGCGTTCACCCGCAGGAGCTCGACCAGGTCGTCGGCTGGGACGTCGAGGCCGTCGGTGTCGATCGCACCCTTGGCCGGCACCCACCCGATCGGCGTCTCGTCCGCATCGCCACGACCGCTGACCCGCTCGAAGACCCATTCGAGGACCCGGCTGTTCTCGCCGAAGCCGGGCCACAGGAAGCGGCCGTCGTCGTCCTTGCGGAACCAGTTGACGTAGAAGACCTTTGGCATCTTCCCCGGGTCGGTCACGCGTCCGATCTTCAGCCAGTGCGCGAAGTAGTCGGCCATGTTGTAGCCACAGAAGGGGAGCATGGCGAAGGGGTCGCGGCGCAGCCGGGTGGGGCCCTCGGCCGCGGCCGTCGTCTCCGAGCTCATGATCGAGCCGAGGAACACGCCGTGCTGCCAGTCGTAGGCCTGGTGGATCAACGGCACGACCGACGATCGGCGCCCCCCGAAGAGGATCGCGTCGATGGGCACGCCCTTCGGGTCCTGCCATTCGGGCGCGATCGCGGGGTCCTGCGCGGCCGGCGCGGTGAACCGGGCGTTGGGATGGGCGGCCGGGGTGCCCTTGGCGGGGCTCCACTCCTCGCCCTTCCAGTCGATGGCATGGGCGGGAGGATCGGTGCTCATCCCCTCCCACCACACGTCGCCGTCGTCGGTGAGCGCGGTGTTGGTGAAGATGCAGTTGCCGTCGAGGGTGAGGATGGCGTTGGGGTTGGTCTTCGTGCTCGTGCCCGGGGCCACGCCGAAGAACCCGGCTTCGGGGTTGATGGCGTACAGCCGCCCGTCGGCGCCGAACTTCATCCAGCAGATGTCGTCGCCGACCGTCTCCACCTTCCAGCCGGGCAGGGTGGGCACCAGCATCGCCAGGTTGGTCTTGCCGCAGGCGGACGGGAAGGCGCCGGTGACGTAGCGCGTCTCGCCTTCCGGCGAGGTGAGCTTCACGATCAGCATGTGCTCCGCCAGCCAGCCGTCGTCGCGCGCCATGACCGATGCGATGCGGAGGGCGAAGCACTTCTTGCCCAGCAGCGCGTTGCCGCCGTAACCGGACCCGAAGGACCAGATCTCGCGCGTCTCCGGGAAATGCACGATGTACTTGTTGTCGGCGTTGCACGGCCACGGCACGTCGGCCTGCCCGGGCTCGAGCGGCGCGCCCAGGGAGTGCAGGCAGGGGACGAACGTGCCGTCGTCACCGAGCACGTCGAGCGCGCCCTGGCCCATGCGGGTCATGATCCGCATCGACACCGCGACGTACGCCGAGTCGGTGAGCTGCACGCCGATGTGGGCGATGGGGGAGCCGAGCGGGCCCATGGAGAAGGGCACCACGTACATCGTGCGCCCCTTCATCGAGCCCCGGAACAGCCCGGTGAGCGTCTCCCTCATCTCCGCGGGTGGGCGCCAGTTGTTGGTGGGGCCGGCGTCGGTCTCCAGCTTCGAGCAGATGAACGTTCGGTTCTCGACGCGCGCCACGTCGGCGGGGTCGGAATGGGCCCAGTAGCTGTTGGGGCGCTTGGCATCGCTCAGCCGCGTGAAGGTGCCGTTGTCGACGAGCAGCCGGCAGAGCCGCTCGTACTCGTCTGCGGATCCGTCGCACCATTCGACGCGGTCGGGCTCGGTGAGCTCAGCGATCGCATCGACCCACTGCACCAGCTTCTGGTTTGCCGTCTTGCTGCTCACTGGCTGAAATCCTTTCGCCCAACTCGTGTCTCTGTGTCTCGCTCGTGTCCGTGCTGCTCGCTCATTGCGTCGAGGGGAACTCCCGCGTGCCCATGTCGACCTCGGAGCCCAGGCGCAGCCGGGTCGCCCGGCCGTCGGCGTCGAGGTCGAACACCACACGCTGTCCCTGCCGCAGCATGCGGAACACCGAGCCGGCCAGCGCATCGGCCGCCAGGTCGTACTCGGTGCGGTCGAGGTCGCGCAGCAGCGTTCCCTCCTTGGTGCCCGGGTCGTACGACTTGATCACGCCCTGCATGCGATCACACCCCGCTGATCTCGCACTGCACTTGACCACACTGCACTTGGCCACACTGCACTTGGCCACACCCTGCTCTTGATGACGCCGTGCACGAATCCCCCGAAATCCTCGCCTAAGGTCGGACCAGCCAACTTATCGGAGGCTTCTCTGACCGGCGAGTTCGCCTTCATCGAACGGCTGCGGGACCGTCTGCCCGCCATCGGTGACGACGCCGCGGTGGTGGCGGTTCCGCCCGGCGACCTGCTGCTCACCGCCGACGCCGTCGTCAGCGGCGTGCACTTCGATCTCGAGCTCGTCGGTGTCGACGACGTCGGGTGGAAGGCGCTCGCCGTCAACGTGAGCGACGTCGCCGCCATGGGGGGCCGCCCGCTGCACGCGGTGGTCACCGTGGCCGGGCCGCTCGGTGACGTCGACGTCGACGCGCTCTATGACGGGCTGCTGGCGGCGGCCGAGGCCTTCGTCTGCCCGGTCGTGGGGGGCGACCTCGTCGCCGCGCCCGTGCTCATGGTGTCGGTGGCCGTCACCGGCACGCTCGACGGCCGAGAACCCCTGCTCCGGTCGGGCGCGGCGCCCGGCGACGTGCTGTTCGTCACCGGCCCCCTCGGCTCCTCGGCGGCGGGGCGGGAGCTGCTGCGCACGGGCCGGGGGAGCGAGGCGCCCGACCTGGCGCTGGCCCACCGTCGGCCGCGCGCCCGCGTGGCCGAGGGCCTGGCGGCGCGGACCGCGGGGGCGACGGCCATGATCGATCTCTCCGACGGGCTGGCGTCCGACGTGCGTCACCTGGCCGACGCGTCGGGGGTCGGCATCGCCCTCGACCGTGTGCCGGTGGCGGTGGGCGTGGCCCGAGCCATGGGCGACGACGGCGTGGCCGCCGCGCTCGGCGGGGGCGAGGACTACGAGCTGCTCTTCACCGCGCCTGAGACGACGCGCGTGGAGGTCGCGTTCTCTGCGGCCGGCCTCACCCGGCCCCTGGCCATCGGTCGCTGCACAGACGACGCGAGCGCGCGTCGTCTTGGCGACGACGACCTGCCCCGGTCGGGGTGGGAGCACACGTGGTGACGGCGAAGCCCCCCGTCGCGCTCACCATCGCGGGCTCCGACTCGGGAGGCGGCGCCGGCATCGTCGCCGACCTCAAGACGTTCGAGGCGCACGGCGTCTGGGGCACGACCGCGATCGTGGCGGTGACCGCGCAGAACACCCTCGGTGTGGAGGCCTTCGAGATGCTGAGCGCCGACCTCGTACGGCGGCAGATGTCGGCCGTGGCGACCGACATCGGGGTCGACGCGGCCAAGACCGGGATGCTCGCCTCGGCCGAGCTGGTGTCGACGGTCGCGGCAACCCTTCGCGACCTCGGCATCCACCGCGTGGTCGTCGACCCCGTGTTCGTGTCCAAGCACGGCGACACCTTGCTCGCCGACGACGCGGTGAACGCGCTGCGCGAGGAGCTGTTGCCGGTCGCGACGGTCGTGACGCCCAACCTCCCCGAGGCGTCACGGCTGGTCGGGGGCGAGGTGGCGTCGCGTGCCGACATGGAGGACGCCGGGCGCGAGCTCGCGGCGCTGGGACCCGACGTCGTCGTCGTCAAGGGCGGCCACCTCCGCGACGACCAGGCTTCGCCGGATTGCGTCGTCGCCAACGGGGAGGTGCGGTGGCTCAGCGGGGCGCGCTTGGCCGGGCGGCACACACACGGCACCGGTTGTGTGCTCTCGGCAGCTATCACGGCCGAGCTGGCCCGGGGCATGGACCCCGCCGACGCGTGCATCGCGGGCAAGCGCTTCGTGGAGCGCGCCATCGCCGCCGGGGTGGAGCTCGGTCGAGGCGTGGGCCCGGTGAACCCCGGGTGGGAACGGCTCAGCTGACGTCGGGGCTCGTCAGTGAGCGAGCTTCTGGATCTTGCCGGCCTTCAGGCACGACGTGCACACGTGAACGCGCTTGGGCGAGCCGTCGACGAGGGCGCGCACGCGCTGGATGTTGGGGTTCCAGCGGCGCTTCGTGCGCCGGTGGGAGTGGCTGATCCTCATGCCGAAGGAGGGGTGCTTCCCGCACACCTCGCAGACCGATGCCATAGGACCGGCGAGGATAGCAGCAGCGTTAGGCTCCCCGGCGTGCCGACGCTGGAGCGACTGTGTGCCGACGACGTGCGGGCGGTGGTCACCGGGTACCGCGACGCGCTGCGCGCGCATCAGGACGTCGTCAATCGGCTCAACGTCTACCCGGTGCCCGACGGCGACACGGGCACCAACATGGCGCTCACCCTCGAGTCCGTGGTCGCCGAGCTCGACGGATGCGACGACATGGTGTCCATGTGCAAGGCCATCAGTCACGGCTCGCTCATGGGCGCTCGCGGCAACTCGGGTGTGATCCTCTCGCAGGTGCTGCGGGGGCTGAGCGACGGGCTCAAGGGATTCGAAGCCGCCGACGGGCAGGCGCTCGCCGATGCCCTCAAAGGGGCGTCGGAGGCCGCGTACACCGCAGTCATGCGGCCGGTCGAGGGCACGATCCTCACGGTCGTGCGCGAAGCGGCAGATGCCGCGCACGCGGCTGCGGGCGACGGGAAACAGCTGGTCGACGTGCTCGACGCCGCGCACGTCGCCGCTTCGGAAGCGCTCGCGAACACCCCCGAGCTCTTGCCCGTGCTGAAGGAGGCCGGAGTCGTCGACGCGGGCGCGGCCGGCTTCGTCCTGCTGCTCGACGTGCTGCTCAACGTGGCCGCGGGCCGGCCCGTGCCCGAACCGGAGGCGATGCCCATCGGCGCGGTT